>Ga0209578_10002902_pt1 | contig 13691 bp, 6 predicted proteins | sample tdAd472_FD_187127 | JGI IMG/M metagenome (GOLD analysis project Ga0209578, IMG submission 187127) | Marine sediment microbial communities from the Atlantic coast under amendment with organic carbon and nitrate - tdAd47.2 (SPAdes)... | ecosystem: Environmental > Aquatic > Marine > Coastal >...
AGCTACGTCAGTCGGCGAAGCGATCTCACGAAGCCGGTGATCGCCGCGATCGTGATTGATCCGGAGACGTCCGGGATCCCGATCGAGGTACGCGAGCGCGCGATCCCCGGCCGCGCCGGGACTGAACGCGTACGCGTGAGCGGCGTCGAGAACCTCGCCTACGTCGCTCACAGTCAGGACCTGGTGCGGGAGATCGCTACTTTCCGCGAAATCACGCCGTTTACACGTCTGGCCGTACTGACGGTCGCAGGTTTGGAGGAGGCCCTTCCCTCGCTAGGTCCCCGTATCGCCGAAGAGCTCAGAGAGACGGGAGTCGAAGCGACCTTCAGTTCGGTGGGGCGCTCCGTGGATGAAGCGCTTGCGAGCCTTCCCGCCGACGTCGAGGCGGTCGCTCTGGGTGCGATGCCTCAGCTCGCCGACACAGAGTTCCGCAGGCTCGTTGCAGGCTTGCACAGCCGCCAAGTGCCGACGTTTTCGCTCGACGGTCAGGGCGATGTGCGCCGCGGCGTCTTGGCGAGTCTCAAGATTGCACGCAATGAGATGTTCCTCGTCCGACGAGTTGCACTGAATCTCTTCAACATCCTGCGCGGCGAGCGCGCCGCCGACCTGCCGGTCGATTTCCAAGTCGAGGAGCAGCTCACCATCAATATGGAAACCGCCCGTGAGTTGGGCGTCGACCCGAGCTTTGCCATTCTGACGGAGGCGGAATTGTTGGGCGCTACGAGCGCCGTCCCCACCCGCCGCGTCTCGCTGTCGGACGTAGTGCGTGAGGCGACGAACGTCAACCTCGATCTTGCCTCAGCCGAGCGTCGCGTTGCGGCAGGCGAGCAAACGGTCCGGGAAGCCCGCGCGAGCCTGCTGCCTCAAGCGAACGTATCCACCCTGGGTACGTTCATCGACAAGGATCGCGCGAGCGCTTTCCAGGGCCAACGACAGATCACGGGCGGTCTCGGCGTCCAGCAGCTCATTTACTCCGAGCAAGCCCGGGCGGGCTACGCGATCGAGAAGCAACTTCAGGTTTCGCGTGAGGAAGAGCGACTGCAATTGCGCCTGGACATCATTGCCGAGGCGGCGTCGAGCTATCTCGACGTACTACGCGCCAAGACCGTCGAAGATATCCAGATGCGCAACTTGGGCGTGACGCGATCGAACCTCAGCCTGGCGCGGGCTCGCGTCGACGTCGGCGTGGCCGGACGCGACGAAGAGCTGCGTTGGGAAAGCCAGATCGCCCAAAACCGGCGTAGCGTGATCGACGCATCGGCCCAGCGCAACCAGGCTGAGATCGCCGTCAACCGCCTGCTGAACCGAACGCTTGAAGAGCCTTTCGCCACGGTCGAGGCTGGACTGGGCGATCCCGAGTTAGCGGTCAACTTCGAGGTGCTGGAGCCGTTCATCGCGAGTCCCGGCGCCTTCCGTTTCTTCCGCGACTTCATGACCCGCGACGCGCTCGAAGCGTCGCCCGAGTTGCGCCTGCTTGAAGCGTCGATCCGGGCTCAGGAGCGAGCGTTGCTCGCCGCCAAGCGCGCCTTCTACGTGCCCACCGTCGGCGTCGATGCCCAAGTCGAGGGCGTGGGAGACGGCGGAATCCCCGACGCGCAAGCCGCTGCGGCGCCGGACAACTTGAACTGGGCGGTAGGGGTGCAAGCCTCGCTGCCGCTGTTCCAAGGCGGCGCGTTGCGGGCCCAACGGACGCGCGCGCAGATCGAACTCGACCAGCTCACGATTGATCGCGAAGCGACCCGCCTGATCATCGACCAACGGATTCGCTCGGCGCTGCACCAAGCCGGGGCGTCATTCGCCGGGATCGACCTAGCTCGACAGGCCGCCGACGCAGCGCGCGAGAACCTGGAGCTGGTTCGCGATTCCTATTCAGAAGGCGCAGTCGAGATCGTGCGGGTGCTGGATGCGCAGACTCAGTCCTTGTCGGCGGAATTGGAAGCGGCTAACGCCGTCTTCGGACATCTCATAGACTTGATGGCCGTGCAACGCGCCGTCGGTCGTTTCGACTACTTCCGGTCGGCTGATGAGCGTGACGAACTCGTCCGACGCCTCGATGCTTTCTTTGTGGAGAACGGTTATGTCAATCACCGGAACTAACCGCGCCACGTTGACTCTGGCGGCGTTCCTCGTGTTCGCGGCGCTGGGGTCGCTAGGGTGCGGCGCGGAAGAGGAGGCAGCGGCGCCTCCCGAAGAGCCGCAGGCACGGCCGGTCAAGTACGTCGAGGTCGTTTCACTCGGAGGCGAGCGCACGCGGACATTCACCGGAATTGCAAAGGCCGATACACGATCGGAGTTCGGTTTCCGGGTTTCGGGACAGGTCGCGCGGGTACTCGTCGAGCAGGGAAACCTTCTCGCCAAGGGCGCCCTTATCGCCGAACTCGATCCCGTCGACTTTGAGATCCAAGCCCGCGAGATTGAAGCTGCCCTGGCGGAGGCGAAAGCCAACGAGGTCCTGGCGGCCGCCGACTTCCAACGCATTCAGCGGCTGTATGAAAAGGACAACGCATCCCAAGGCGACTTCGACGCCGCTCTCGCCAAGCGGGACGCCGCGCGCGCCGGAGTCGAATCGGTCGAGCAGAAGCTCGATCAGGCTGGCAGGCAGACCGAGTTCACTCAGCTCCGCGCACCGATTGACTGTGCGGTGGTCGAGGTTCTTGCGGAAGAGGGCGAGAGTATCCAAGCCGGGAGTGCCGTCGTCGAAGTCATTACCGGCGCGAATCCGCAGGTTCAGATCGCGGTACCTGAAACGGCTATCAGCGAGATCAGCGAAGGTCGTTCCGCAAAAATCCGATTTTCGGCCGTACCTGGACGCACGTTCTATGGAAAGGTGGCTACGGTCGGCGTCGTGCCGGCGGAAGGCGTCACGACCTACCCGGTTACGATCGAGCTGAATCAATCGTGGAATCAACTGACGGGTCGGACCGGAGCTCCGCCGTTGAGACCAGGCATGGCGGTCGAAGCGGAAATGAGCTTCGGTCGCGAGGGCGGAGCGGCTCAGATCGTACCTCCCGGTGCGGTCGTAGCGGACCGGCAAGGCAAGTACGTATTCGTAGTAGAGACCGCGGGCAGCGGCTTGCGGGCGACCAGGCGTTCTGTCGAGACGGGACGGCTCGTCACCGAAGGTTTGCAGGTGCTTTCGGGCCTATCCACCGGCGACAAGGTCATCACGGCGGGCCTGAACCAGGTGAAGGACGGACAGCCGGTCCGTCTGCTGGATGCGGAGTAGGGCGCGACTGTGGATCTTACTCGTTTCGCCATTACTAACAACCGGGTGACCGCCATGCTGGTGGTCGCGGTGCTGCTCGGCGGCTACAACGCCTACCAGACGATGGAGCAAGCGATGGATCCGGGTTTCACCATCCGGACCGCGCAGGTTATTACCAGTTTTCCCGGCGCCAGTCCGGAGCGCGTCGAAGCGTTGGTGACCGATCGGATTGAGACGGCGGTGCAGCAGTTGCCCGAGCTGGACTTTGTCACGAGTACGTCGAAGACCGGTCTCTCCATCGTTTCGGTGAACGTCCGCGACGAGTTCGAGGACATGCGTCCGATCTGGGACAGCTTACGCCGCAAGATCGACGAGGCGGCGCGCGATCTGCCGGACGGCGCGCGTCCGCCGGAGGTCAACGACGAGTTCGGGGACGTCTACGGAACGATCGTCGCGATCACCGGAGACGGCTACGGCTATCGCGAACTCAAAGACTACGCCAAGCAGTTACGCGACGGCATGCTTCGTCTTGACAATGTCGGCAAGATCGACATCTGGGGTACACAAGAAGAGCGCGTATTCGTCGAATACAACGATGCACGGTTAGCTGAGCTGGGCTTGTCGGTCAGCCAAGTCAGCGGAATCTTGCAGGCTCGCAACATCTTGATCTCGGGCGGCAGTTTGCTGGCTGGAGACGAGCGTCTGGAACTGGAGCCCTCGGGCAACTTCAACACGATTGAAGAGCTGGGGCGCACGGTCATCGGCTCAGGCGACCGCGCCGAATTGCTCTACCTCGAAGATATCGCCGAGATCACTCGCGGTTACGTCGACCCGCCTTCGGGTAAAGTCCGTGCGAACGGCCTGACTTCGGTCGCCTTGGCGATTTCGGTGCGCGACGGCGGCAATGTCGTCACGTTGGGCGACGAAGTGCAAGAGCTGCTCGCTCGGGTACGCGATCAATACCCGCTAGGAATCGACATCGAGATCGTCGCATTCGAACCGGAACGCGTCGCCAAGAAGGTAGAAGACTTTGCCAACAGCGTCGTTCAGGCGGTCGTCATCGTGCTGGTTTCGATGCTGGTGATGCTGGGGTTCCGAACGGGCCTGGTGGTCGCGACGTTGGTGCCGTCAGCGCTGCTGATGAGCTTGTTGGTCATGCAGTACATGGGCCTCGGCTTGAATCAGATGACGCTGGCGTCGTTGATCATTGCGTTGGGCATGTTGGTCGACAACGCCATCGTGATGAGCGAGTCGATCATGGTGTCCATGTCCGAAGGCATGGAGCGAGTCGAGGCGGCGGTCAGCTCGGCGAAGGAGCTTCGCATCCCGCTGCTGACTTCGTCGCTGACCACGTCGGCCGCCTTCCTCCCCATCTACCTCGCCGAAGGCGGGATGGGCGAATACACCGGCGTACTGTTCATCGTCGTGACGATTACCCTGCTCTGTTCGTGGATACTGGCGTTGATGTTGATCCCGCTGCTTTGCGCCATGTTCTTGAAGGTGCAGCCGGTGGAAGGCGATGCCGCATTTGATACGCGTTTCTACCGCTTTTATCGCGGCGTGCTGGTGGCGCTGGTGCGATTCCCGTTAGTCTCCTTCGCGCTTGTGATCGGCATCTTCTTCGTCTCGCTCCAGGGCTTCGGGTTGATCCCCAACGTCTTCTTCCCGCCCGACGACACGCCGATCATGACGGCCAAGCTTGAGGCGCCCATCGGGACGTCGATCGAAAAGACGGATCGCATGATCCAGGAGCTGGATGCGTTCATCCTCTCCGAGCTCAAGGCGACTGAGCAGCGGCCAGAGGGGGTTGACACCTGGTCGGCCTATATCGGTCAGGGCGCGCCGCGTTTCACTCTGCCGTACGCGCCGCCGCCGTCGAGCCCAGAGTACGCCTACATATTGGCGAATCTCACTTCATCCGGGGTTCTGCCGGAAACCGCACGCCGGTTGGAAGAGTTCTTGAGCGAACACTACCCCTCAGTCATCGCCACGGTAGGCCCGCTGCCGCTCGGTGCAGTGATCGCGAACCCAATCGAGGTCCGCATCTCCGGGCCCGACCCTGATCGCGTCTTCGCGCTGGTCGACGATGTGAAGGCGAAACTGCTGGACATTCCCGGAACGAAGAACATCAACGACGACTGGGGGCAGCAGACCAAGAAGATCAGCGTCGAGATCGACGACGCGCGTGCGCGCCGCAGCGGCGTCACTCACGAGGATATCGCGCTCTCCCTGCAATCGGTTTTGAACGGCCGGCAAGCGACCGAGTATCGAGAAGGCACCGACCTGATTCCCGTCTCGATTCGCTCGGTCGACGCCGATCTCAAGGACATCTCGAAGCTGGAGAGCCTCAACGTCTACTCGCAGTCGCAGGGAACGTCGGTGCCGCTGATGCAGGTGGCCGATTTGTCCGTCCAATGGCAGCCCGCCAAGCTGTTGCGCCGTGACCGGCTGACGACCGTCACGGCGTCCAGCGAACTTGAGAACGGCGTCACCGCCGTGGAGGTGACAAACTCGCTCGGCGAGTGGTTGGAAGCGGTACAGGCGAATTGGCCTCCGGGCTACTTCTACGAGTTCGGCGGCGAGCTGGAGGAGTCGGGTAAGAGCGAGGGGGCGATCAATTCGAAGCTGCCCTTCGCCGGGCTCTTCATCGTGATCCTCTTGGTGGCGCAGTTCAACTCCGTTCGTCGACCGCTGATCATCTTGTTGACGATTCCGTTGTCGATCGTGGGCGTGGTCATCGGTCTGCTCGCGGCCAAGTCATCCTTCGGCTTCATGACGTTGCTCGGCGTCATCTCGCTTGCGGGTATCGTCATCAACAACGCGATTGTCCTGATCGACCGAATTGGAATCGAGATCAACGAGAACGGTTACGACCCGGCGCACGCGATCATCGAGGCGGCGCAGCGCCGCTTGCGGCCAATCCTGTTGACCACCGTTACGACGGTTGGCGGACTGCTGCCGTTATGGTTCGGCGGCGGTCCGATGTGGGAGAGCATGGCGGTGGCGATCATCTTCGGACTGATCTTCGCCACGTTGCTGACACTCGGGGTTGTGCCCGTGCTTTATGCGCTGCTGTTCCGCGTGAGCTTCAAGGGCTTTCGTTACGACGCGGCTAAGAGCTAAAGAGGGAATGGAATGGTCGATCACCGGCATCGCCGCAGCCTTCCTTTGTTCGCCTCGCTGGTTGTCCTGATCCTGGCCGAGCCGTACGCCCCAGACGGCGTTTCGGGACATCTGATCCTGCTCCTCTTCAACTCATTCACCCTGGCCGCCGGCGTCTATGCCGTAAGCGGGAGAAGGCGGGACGTGTGGGCGGCCGTGACGATCGCCGTCGCACAAGTGGCCTTCGCGCTGGCGAGCATCCTGGCGCCTTCGTCCGGAGTTCAAGCGCCCGCGCTGGGGCTGCTCTGCCTGTTTTACGTCTTCACGATGGTGCAGGTGTTGCGCTACGTCTTACGTCCGGCGGAGGTGACCGGTGACACTCTGGTCGGGGCTGCGAGCGTCTACTTGCTGGCAGGCTTGGCTTGGGGAGTACTCTACGCCTTGGCGGAGTATCTGGCCCCCGGCTCTTTCGAGCTGGGCGAATCCGGCATCCCGCCAGGCGAGCCGGCGGTATCGGAGTTCATGTACTTCAGCTTTGTCACGCTGACGACGCTGGGCTACGGCGACATGACTCCGATCACCCAAGCCGTCCGCTCGTTCGTGATGCTCGAAGCCGTCGCCGGTCAGTTCTTCTTGGCCGTGCTCGTGGCCCGGCTCATCAGCCTCTATCGGCCTAAGCCCAGCTTAGGTGAGGATCGGACGTAGTTCGGCGGCGGATACCAGATGTCAATCACGCCCAATTCGAGTCTCGCTGCGCCGATCGACAGCGCCCACGACAGCCTTCTAGAGCGCGAGGCGGCCGGTCTACTGTGGTCGATTTACACGCGCCTCGTCGTGCTCGCTGCCATCGCTGTGCTGTCTCCGTTGTTTACCCAGCGAATGTTCGAGCAGGCCGCCTTTTGGGGACTCTGTTTGGTAGGCGGCGTCTTGATGCTCTACTGTCGATCCCTGGCGCTCAAGCGCGCCCACCTGGCCCGCGCTGGGTTGATCGGTGCGTCGTTCGATCTGACTCTGCTCGCCTGCGCGACCGTGCTGCAGGGGACCGGACTGAGGGCAAGCGACTTCTCGCTGGTGAGCATGATCGACGAAGGGCCGCGGAAACTCGGGATCCTTTTCATCATCGTGAACAGTCTGGCACTGCGTCCGCGTCTGCCGATGGTGGTTGCGGCGGGCGTGCTGGTTCTTGATATCGCCGTCAAGTTCTACGTCCTCTCGACGCCGGAGATCGACTGGAGCTTCGACAGGACGGCGGCATTGGCGCCCAACGTGGTCTTCCTGCCGACTTCGTTGGCTGATACCGTAGCTATCGCACTCGCGGGGTTATTCCTGGCGTGGCTGGCCCGCTCGGCGCGACGGGCCGTCCATCGAGCGGCAGAGATGGAACGGGAGAACGCCCAGATCCAGCAGCGCCAGGCGGAGATGTTGCTTGAGGCCCGCGTGAGTTCCCTGACGGGGCTCGTGGCCGGAATCGCACACGAAGTCAACACGCCGCTCGGCGTCTTGCTGAGCGCGGTGTCCACCACCGAACGCGGCGTCCCGAAGGTCTCCGAGGCGATCGAATCGGCACAAAGCATCGGGGACCTCCGTGCGAACACGCGGCTCAAGCGGACCCTCAGCGTGATGGCTGAGACGCCAAAGGTTGCTGGAGAGGCCGGACGGCGCATCGCTCGGCTGGTTGGATCGCTCAAGGGATTCGCTCACCTCGACGAATCCGAGGAGCAGACCGTAGACATCAGCGAGGCTCTCGATCGATCGCTCGAAGTCATCAACGCGAAGCTGAAGGGTTCGATCGAGATCGTCAAGAACTACGACGAGACGCCCCCGCTCCACTGCCGACCGCTGGAACTCAATCAGGTCTTCTCGACCATTCTCACGAACGCGTTTGAGGCGATGGACGGCTCCGGCACGCTTACGCTGGACGTGAAGAACGGCGGGTCGGGGACCGTCGTTTCCATTGCGGATACCGGCAAGGGCATGTCCGCCGAGACGCTGAAAGGACTATTCAGGATCGGCTTCGGAGCCGGACAGGGGCGGATGAAGATGGGGCTGGGATTGCCCACCGGGAACGTGATCATCCAGCGCCTCGGCGGTAAGCTAACTGCCGAAAGCCGGGAGGGCCAAGGCAGTCGTTTCGTTATCGAGCTGCCTACGGCAGCGAGGACTTCGCAATGAAGACCGGTGATCAGATAGGACGCTACCGCGTCGGCCAAAAGCTCGGCGAAGGCGGCATGGGGGAGGTATACCAGGCCGAGGACTCGACCTTGGGACGGAGAGTGGCGCTCAAATTCCTCCGGCCGCACCTGCTGCACGACGAGCAACACCGCAAACGGTTTCTGCGCGAAGCGCAAGCCGCCGCCTCACTCGATCATCCGGCCATCTGCACGGTTTATGAAATCGTCGACCAGGAAGATCAACTCTTCCTGGCCATGCCCTTTCTCGAGGGACGACCGCTAAGCGAGCGCATCGCGGAAGGACCTCTGGCGCTGCCCCTGGCCGTCGAGTATGCGGCGCAAGCGGCGGCGGGCCTCGCTTACGCGCATGAAAGAGGCATCGTCCATCGCGACGTGAAGCCGGCCAATCTGATGATCGTCGGTGAGGACTCTAGCGAGCCGACGATCAAGATCATGGACTTCGGAATCGCTCAACTTGCCGGATCCACCAAGTTGACCCAGATGGGCACGACGATCGGCTCGGTCGCCTACATGTCGCCAGAGCAGTCGCGCGGCGAAGGCGTTGATCAACGGACTGACCTATGGGCGCTCGGGGCCGTCTTGTTTGAGATGATCGTCGGGCGAACGCCGTTCCAAGGTGATTTCGACAGCGCGATTCTCTACTCGATCGCCAATGAGGACCCCGATCCTCTGAGCGGCCTGCGCACCGGGGTCCCGCTCGATCTGGAGTGGATCGTCTCCAAGTGCCTGGCCAAGGACCCGGAAGAGCGTTACCCGAGCGGCGCCGACCTGCGCGTCGACCTACTCAAGACGAAGAAGCAACTTGCCGGAGGCCCAGGGCGGATCTCCGGGACGGTCGAGCACCTCGCAGCGCAGACCGCGAGCCGGGTCATCTCGGCTCAACCGCCTCCACCTCCCGAGCCGCCGCGGACGACGGTGGCCGACACGAGTCCCGCTGCGTCGTTGACGGCCTCCACGGACGCGCAGCCGCTCCGAGCGGGGAAAGGGCGCACTATTGAACGCGTCGCGGCTGTGGCCACTATCCTCACCCTTGCCGCAGCTTCGTTCTTCCTGTTCACCCGCGAAGATCCAGCGTCGTCAGTCGTCCGTTTCTCACTTTCTCCCGAGGGGCTCTACGGCGCGCGGGTCAATCGTGAAGTCGGAGTATCGCCTGACGGAAAACACATCTTTTTCCTGGCCTATCAAGACGGCAAGACGAGCATCTGGCTGCGCTCGCTCGAAGATGAAACGGTGCGAGAACTTGCCGGGACGGATGGGGCCGTCGACGGGTTCTGGTCGCCCGATAGCTCGTGGGTCGGCTTTGCGGTCGGCGAACCGGATTTCGCTCTCAAGAAAGTCTCGATTGACGGAGGAAGTCCTATTACGATCTGCCCGCTGCCGGGGCGCGGGGGCGTGTCGGGCGGGGCTGCGGCGGCCGCATTTGCAGGAGGCACGTGGAGTCCCGACGGAGCGGAGATTATCTTCGCATCGGACTTCCGTCTCTTTCGTGCCCCGTCGCGAGGCGGCGACCCGGAATTGCTGCTGGAGCCCGGTGAGACCGATCGGCTGTACTTCTGGGCCCCCGAGTTTCTACCGTCGGCCGGGGCGGGCGAGGCGTTGATCTTCACTGCCGAGACCACGCCCGACGACGCCGTGCTGATCGTCCTCGATCTCGATTCGGAAGAGCGTCGCGAACTCGGTCCAGGTCAGATGGCCCAGTACTCGAACGCAGGCTTCTTGCTCCATGGGCCGCCCGGCTTCGACGAAGGCGGATTGTGGGCATTGCCGTTCTCCGTCTCTTCACTGGAGGCGACGGGGGAAGGCTTTCCGCTCACGCCGTCCGGCGACGGCGCAAGCGTTTCCGACGACGGCGTCCTCGTCTATCGGGACCAGCCCGGCCAAGCCGATACGATGCGAACGCTCGCTTGGCGCGATCGAGAAGGCGAGTTGCTCGAAGAGGTCGGTCAGCCGCAGATGTTGTTACGAGAGTTTGCGCTTTCTCCCGACGGACGACGCGTGGCGGCTACGGTCGGTGAACCATCGGATGTTTGGATACAAGACCTCATCCGCTTCACGACTACTCGACTGACCTTCAGCGAGCGTGGCGAATGGATTCCCAACTGGTCTCCCACGGGTCGCGACGTTTCTTACACGCTGCAGGCCGAGTCCGGAGACATGCATCGCATGGTTAAGAAGTCCGTAACGGGCACGGGCGAGCCCGTAGTGTTGGTGGATGCAAAGTACGGCGCGGTCAACAGCCTGGTCTGGTCGCCGGACGGCCGATTCGTCGTCTTCCAAGGTTTTCTTGGCGATGCGAGCGGCGCCGATATTCTCTACGCCGAAATCGACGACGACGGTCGGCCCGGAGAGCCGCGAGCACTCCTAGCCACGCCTGCCGGAGAGTACGCGCCACAACTCTCGCCAGACGGAAAATTCATCGCTCATGTCTCGGATGAATCGGGCCGCAATGAAGTCTACCTCCGACCGTTTCCGAGCGGAAGCGGCGCCTGGCAGGTCTCCACAAACGGCGGAACGCAGCCGCGTTGGCGGGGGGACGGCCGGGAGCTGTACTTCGTTGAAGGTCGGTCGACGCTGACGGCACTCCCGGTCTCAACAAAGGCTGAGGTAGAGCTTGGACGTGCGCAGAGATTATTCGATTCCCCGGATTTGATGTCACGCAACCCCTGGCCGCAGTACGACGTGTCCGCCGACGGTCAACGCGTGCTGACCGCAACGCCAGTCGGCGATGGATCCGATCGCCGAGCCTCCATCCGGGTGGTGCTCAACTGGTTCGCAGAGTTCCGCGACCGCGTCCGAGAGTGACGGAGAATCGACTGCCTAGGGACCTTATATGAATTCGCACCTACGGCTACCGGCCTTCATCCTGCTCGCGTCGTTGGCCTTGGCGGCCGCGCCGCTGGAGCCGCGCAAACGAGTTGGCCTGGCCCTGGCGGGTGGTGGCGCCAAAGGGTTGGCGCACATCGGAGTCCTGCGCTGGCTGGAAGAGAATCAAATCCCCGTAGACGCGATTGCGGGCACAAGTATGGGCGGGCTGATTGCAGGAGCCTACGCCGGAGGACGAGACAGCGGACAGATTCGAGAGCTGGTCGACGCTATCGATTGGGGGGAAGCGCTCAGCGCACGCCCCGACTATCGGGGGCTAGCCTTTCGCCGGAAAGAGGATTGGGAGGCTTATCCAGCCGAGATCGAACTCGGACTGAAAGGCGGGCAGTTACGGTTGCCGACCGGCCTGAACCCGGCTCACCAAATCGGTCTTCTGATGAGCGAGCTCGGATTTCCTTACTCCGGCGTGCAGACGTTTGACGAACTTCCCACTCCATTTCGCTGCGTAGCTACTGATCTGCTTTCGGGGGAGGAGGTCGTGTTCCTGGAGGGATCCTTTTCGCAGGCGCTGCGGGCGACTATGTCGCTGCCCGGGATCTTCACGCCCGTTTCGTACGAAGACATGTTGCTGGTCGACGGCGGCGTGGTGAACAACATCCCCGTCGACGTCGTGCGTGGGATGGACGTCGACGTCGTGATTGCGGTCGACCTAGGAATGGAGCGATCCGAGAAGGAGGACATCGCTTCCCTGCTCAGCGTAGCCGGTCGCTCGATCGAGATCATGATCCGGCGCAACTCGATTCAGTCGCTCAAGGCCGCTGACTTGGTGGTGGAGCCTGCCGTATCGGAATTCAGCACGCTCGGATTTAGCGAAGTCGGCTCGATTGTGGATCGCGGCTATCAGGCGGCAGAGCAGCTTGCCGCTGCCTTGGGCGAGTTTTCCGCCTCCGATGAGGAGTGGCGGGAGCACCTCGAAGCCCGGCGGCGGAAGATCCGCGACTTCGGCGTGACTCCGGAATTCGTTGAGATCACCGGCAACACCGAAGCCCACGCCAAGACGCTAGAGGCTCGCTTGAGCGAATTCGGCGACGCCCAGTTGGACGTGGAGGAACTCGAGAGGAAGTTGACGCGCGTCACCGGCCTGGGCCCATACGAGGCCGCTCATTACAGCCGGACCGACCGCGACGGCCGGACGGGCTTGGGCGTGAACCTCATCCCCAAGAGCTACGGGCCTCCCTTCGTGCGGCCTCTGTTGGTTCTTGATACCGGCCACTCCGGCAACTCGTCTTTCACGATCGGCGGGCGCATCACAGCGCTGAACTCACTTTCGAGGGGCTCGGAGTGGCGGAACGACTTCAGCTTGGGTCGAATCCGAGCGGTTTCGAGCGAATACTTCCAACTAGCCGGCACTGGAGGATTGTTCGTAGCTCCCAGGGCGTTCTTGAACCAGGAGCAGCAGTTGATCTTTGACGATCGCGGTCGACGGCTGGCCGACTATAAGCTGACGCGTCGAGGGGGCGGACTCGACGTGGGGTACATTTTCGGTCGATTCAGCGAAGTCCGCACCGGCGTCGAGTTGTCCGACAGCCGGGCGAGCATCATCATTGGCGACCCGGCGTTGCCGAGCGTCAAGGGCGTCGAGAAGATTTGGGCCACGCGGTGGAGAGTCAACGCGTTGAACGACGCCGCTATCCCCACACAGGGGTTCTTCACCGATACGCAGATCAACTGGCAGTTTGGTTCGCCGCGCATCGTGCTGGAGAACGGAGAGGCGCTTCCTAGGCCCGAGAGCTTCGGACAGGCTTGGAACCGGACCACTTTCGCCCAGGAACTCGGAAATGGCTGGTCGGGATTGTTGCGCACTCAGAGCGGGGCCACGTTCGCCGGCGCCGTGCAGCCTCTCGCGCAGTTCCGCCTCGGCGGACCGCTCAGGTTGAGCGCCTTGGAGACAGGTGAGCGTCGGGGTGGATATGCGGCGTACGGCTCAGCAAGCGCGCTGAAGTTGTTGCGCGAATCGCCGACCGCGTTCATGAGCAAGCTCTACGGGACCGTGATCTACGAGTTCGGGGACGCCTTCGACTCTCGGCCCGAGTTTTCCCACAATGGAGCCATCGGAATCCTCGCGCAGACCAAGCTCGGCGTGTTGTTCGCGGGAAGCAGCTACGGTGAGCAGGGCAGACATCGCTTCCTCTTCTCGGTGGGGAGGATCTTTTGAGAGGTCGCGCGAAATCTGATCTTCAGGGATGCGCGCGGCTCTTTCGTCCCTTATCGGTGTTGGGCGAGGTCGACTGTTGCCGGCTCCATTAGGTCACGGGCCCAGCCGGCTCCCGGTTCTCGCCTCCGCGGCGGCCGTCATGCTAGGAGTCTTA
>Ga0209578_10002914_pt1 | contig 13662 bp, 13 predicted proteins | sample tdAd472_FD_187127 | JGI IMG/M metagenome (GOLD analysis project Ga0209578, IMG submission 187127) | Marine sediment microbial communities from the Atlantic coast under amendment with organic carbon and nitrate - tdAd47.2 (SPAdes)... | ecosystem: Environmental > Aquatic > Marine > Coastal >...
CAACTGGGTGGGCATGCAGGACACATACGACACCATCTACTGCGTTGTCGACCTGCACGCTATGACCACGCCTTATGACCCGGTCGATCTCCGACGGGAGCGCAAGGAGCTTGCGAAGTTTATTCTCGCCGTGGGAGTGGACCCCAATCGATCCCTTCTCTACTACCAGTCGGATGTTCATCAGCATGTGGAACTCACTTGGATCCTCGGGACTCTCACCGGCGTCGGTCAGTTGGAACGGATGACGCAGTTCAAGGAGAAAGCCGACCGATCGGGGCAAGGATTTGGCTTGTTCGCCTACCCCGTGTTGATGGCTGCCGACATTCTCATCCATCGTGTCCACGCGGTCCCCGTTGGTAATGATCAGACACAGCATCTGGAACTCACTCGAGACCTGGCCGAGCGATTCAATACGAGATTCGGCGATGTTTTTCCCATCCCAGAGAGAATCACCCCGAAACTGGGTGCGCGTGTGATGTCTCTGACGGATCCCACAAACAAGATGTCGAAATCCGATCCAAGTCCGAAGTCCCGAATCCTCTTGACTGATACAGCCGATCAGATAATGAAGAAAGTGAAGTCAGCCGTCACTGACGCCGGTTCCGAGGTGGCTTACGACTGGGACGAGAAACCGGGGATTTCCAACTTATTGGAAATCCACTCGTACTTCAGCGGTCGTGCGATCGAAGACCTGGTCGCCGAGTTCTCGGTTTCCGGTTACGGAACCTTCAAGGTAGCTGTGGGCGAGACGGTCGTCGATGGATTGGCACCCGTTCGCGAGGCCTACGAGAACTTGTCTGACTCCGAGGTGAACGATGTGATGACTTCTTCAGCGGACCGCGCTCGGCTCATGGCGGAAGAGACCATGGTCACAGTTCGGGAGGCTGTCGGTCTCAGCTGATCGTTTCTGGTTATCCGACTTGCTCCAGCAACTCGGGCGGCAGGAGAAGCACGACTGCTGCCAGGAGATTCCATCCGGAATGGAGGAAAATCGCTGGACCGAGTCGCTTGGTTCGAAGCGTCAGCCAGGCAAGTACGAGCCCAAGGACGAATATCGGCGGGAGCACGACTACGGCTGAGGCGAGCAGCCTGTCTGGATCGAGTCCGAGAATGTGGACGGCGGAGAAAATGGCTGCGGTGACCACCATTGCGAGACGCCTGGAATGATTCTCGAAGCTCCGCAGCAAAACGCCGCGGAACACCAGCTCCTCGGTCACAGGCGCCAACACAACTGCTGCAACTATCAAGCTCAACCTCACCAGCATCGTGGCGTCCCCGTCGCCGAGCATCTCGGCTACCTGCTGTGGCGGTACGCCATCGGGAAACAACCATTGCGATATGGGTAGGAAAGCCAGCGCCAGGATGAACTGCAGGCCGAGGCCCGCTCCGATGTAGAAGACATCCCGTGGCTCGATGGAGAAGCCAAGGCCGGCGTTGTCCTTGCTGCGTCTGAGGAGCCAGAGCACACCGAGATTGCCGACGTACTGGCCAGCGAGGGCGAGAACGAACGAGACATCGTCACTGTCGATGAAGTATCCGATGGCGAAGAAGACGCCAGTTCCGACAAATCCACCAAGCCAGACGAGTATGAAATCGACGAATGTCCAGGGCTTGACCACCGATGTGGAGCCTACATCTGGCACGTACCTGCTCACTGTTACCCTGCCCGGGAGCGCTGGAGGATCTTCATGGAAATCGAGATTGGCATAGGTAAATCGGGCCGTCAGGCATATGGCTTCGATGACATAGCGATCGTCATCGAGGCGAACCCGGGACCCTGACGATGTCGATATATCCTGGCAGCTGGACGCTTTCAAGTTCGATCTCCCGATGATGGGCTCCGCGATGGACTCGGCGATCAGCCCGGATACCGCGATCAAGATCGGACAGCTCGGCGGGCTGGCTGTACTCAACCTCGAGGGGTTGTGGACCAGGTATGAGAATCCAGTCCCGTATTTCGAGGAAATCTCCGAGCTCGACAATGAGAAGGCAACTCTGCGGATGCAGGAGATCTATCTGGAGCCGGTCAAACCGCATCTAATCGGTCAAAGGGTCGCCGAAATCAAGTCTGCTGGGATCGTGACGGCTGCGAGCCTCACTCCCCAACGCGTAGCCTCATGGGCGCCGTTTGCGTTCGAGGGTGGACTCGATGTCCTGGTCATCCAAGGGACCGTTGTCTCAGCCGAACACGTGTCCACTCGCGAGGAGCCACTCAACCTCAAGGAGTACATCGCCAACTGTGAGGTTCCAGTGATCGTTGGTGGATGTGCCAGCTATTCCACGGCTCTGCATCTCATGCGTACAGGCGCAGTTGGGGTTCTTGTCGGTGTCGGCCCAGGTGCTGCGTGCACTACCCGCGGGGTTCTGGGTGTTGGGGTGCCACAGGCAACAGCGATTGCTGATGCTGCCGGTGCCCGCATTCGGTATCTCGACGAGACAGGGCGATATGTCCACGTCATCGCTGACGGTGGAATGCGTACCGGCGGAGACGTGGCAAAGGCGATCGCATGTGGCGCCGACTCCGTGATGATCGGTTCGCCTCTGGCGTCGGCGACCGAGGCCCCAGGCAAGGGCTACCACTGGGGAATGGCGACTTTCCATCCGACGCTTCCGAGAGGCGCTCGTGTCAGGACGGGGGATCGAGGGACTCTCGAGGAGATCCTCGTTGGGCCCGCTCACGAGAATGACGGGAAGCTCAACCTCTTCGGTGCTCTTCAGGTATCGATGGCCACCACCGGCTATTCGGACGTCAAGGAGTTTCAGAAAGCTGAGGTCATGATCGCTCCTTCCCTTCAGACCGAAGGCAAGTCACTACAGCGGTCCCAGCAAGTCGGGATGGGATGACCGTCGACCGGGAGCCGACCGTTCTGGTCGTCGACTTCGGTGCCCAATACGCACAACTGATCGCTCGGCGGGTTCGCGAGTCTCATGTGCATTCCGAGATCGTCTCGCGGGATATCAGCGCCGATGAGGTGCGGGAGCGTCAACCGACCGGCCTAATCCTTTCAGGTGGGCCCGCATCGGTGCATGCTGAGGATGCGTACCGATTGGATCCCGCGATCATCGACCTTGGCATTCCGATTCTCGGCATCTGCTACGGACATCAACTGCTCGCCGACGTGGCAGGAGGTGAGGTCGCTCACACGGGCAAATCCGAATTCGGGAGCAGTGCCATGGAAGTGGTTGCTGACTCGTTTCTTCTGCGGGATCTACCTGCATCTCAGACCGTCTGGATGTCCCACAACGATGAGGTGACCACCGTCCCAGATGGGTTTGTTTGTGTTGCATCCACCGATGGCGCATCGGTCGCCGTCATGGAAGACCGGGAACGGGGTCTGTACGGCGTCCAGTTCCATCCTGAGGTCGCACACACACCTCGCGGGCAAGACATCCTGAAGCAATTCCTCTACGAGGTGTGCCATGCAAGTCCGACTTGGACCTCGCATTCAATCATCGAGTCCCAGGTTGAGATCATCCGCGATCAGGTGGGGGATGCCCGAGTGGTCTGCGGCCTCTCGGGAGGAGTCGACTCGGCTGTGGCGGCTGCCATAGTCCACGAAGCGATCGGCGATCAGCTCACATGCATCTTTGTTGACCACGGTCTGTTGAGAGCAGGCGAAGCCTCCCAGGTAGAAGAGACATTCAGGTCTCACTTCGAAGTTGATCTCATCCACGTCAAGGCAGCCGACCGCTTCCTCGAGGCTCTCGACGGTGTGACCGAACCCGAGACCAAGCGGAAGATCATTGGCGAAACCTTCATACGCGTGTTTGAAGAGGCAGCCGAGTCAGTCGGAGACGCCAGCTTCTTGGTGCAGGGAACTCTATATCCGGATGTGATCGAATCAGGGTCCGGTTCGGCAGCGACAATCAAGACGCATCACAACGTGGGCGGTCTCCCTGACGACATGAAACTCGATCTGGTCGAACCCCTGCGGGACCTGTTCAAGGACGAAGTCCGCGCTGTTGGTGAGGAGCTGGGCCTTCCGGAGGAAATCGTCTGGCGTCAGCCATTCCCAGGCCCAGGCTTGGCAGTTCGAATCATCGGCGCCGTGACTCTGGAACGGCTCGACATCCTTCGGAGTGCCGACACGATCCTTCTCGAAGAGATCCGGCGTGCCGGTCTCTACCGGGAGATCTGGCAGGCGTTCGCTGTGTTGCCGGCGATCAAGACGGTGGGTGTTCAAGGCGACGGGCGTACCTACGCTTACCCAGTGATCATCAGGGCGGTCACGTCGGAGGATGCGATGACGGCTGATTGGGCGAGGATCCCCTACGACGTTCTGGAGCGGATTTCGTCTCGGATAATCAATGAGGTACCTGGGATAAATCGGGTTGCGTATGACATTTCCTCCAAGCCTCCGGCGACGATCGAGTGGGAGTAGAGAAGAGTCGATAGGCCCGTTCAGACTCAGGATTTGTGTGCCGATAAGAGATGCGTCGGCCAGGGACTCCTCAAGTGGATCTGAACTCACCTGAATTAGCGCGCATATTCCGCGAAGAGCTCGAAGAGCGTTCGCGGCGTTTGGTCGATGGCGCTCGCCTGCTCGCCAGCCAGGAACTCGGAGCCGACAACGTCTCTGACCTGATCCGAGATGCACATACCATCAAAGGCTCTGCCGGCCTGTTGGGTCAGGAATCCATTCGCGAGGCCGGAACACGGCTGGAGACCCTCTGGCGCATGATCGGCGAGGGATTCAATCCCGGTGCACAGATCATCGTGGCCATGGAGGCCACGGCCGGTCGGCTGGTCGACGCTTTCGACGAGCAAGACGACACCGAGCTGGCAGGCCTCGTGGAAAGACTTGACGAGGGCATGCGGCATGCAGAGTCCACAACGGAGGTGGTGCCGCTCAGGCATCCTGATGCGTCGAGCCTTGGTGGCCTTCTCTCGTCCGTATCGGAGTCGCTGATGGGCGACGCCACTCGCGTGGATACCGGAGATCTCTATCGGCTCATCAATCGGATCGTCGAGGTATCGCTCGACGCCGATGCCCTGGCAGATCTGTCGTTGGTTTCCATTGAGGGATCTGATCAGAACCTCTTTCGCAAGTCCTGGCGCGCACAGCTCGAACGTCTCAGTGGCTCGGTCCAGGACATTCAGGATCAGGCCGTGTCGCTTGCGAACGTCTCGTTCTTCGATACTGCGGCCTCCTTCCCACAGTTTGTCCGGTACCTGGCTCGACGAATGGGCAAAGACATCCGCTTCGAGCTGGTTGGGGATGATGTGCAGTTGGACCGCCAGATCCTTGACCTCATTCGCGAGCCAATTCGCCATCTCCTCGTGAACGCCGTCGACCATGGCATCGAACTTCCCGACGAACGTGTCGCTGTCGGCAAGGCAGCGACCGGAACTATCGAGGTTGGAGCCGGAGTCGTAGACGGGAGAGTGGAGATCTATGTTTCCGACGACGGTGGGGGAATCGATTGGGATCGAGTGGCCGACGTCGCTCATGAGCTTGGCCTCCCCATGATCCCACCAGATCTCTCGCCGATTCTGTTCCATGAGGGCTTCTCGACATCTGAGTCGGTGAGTGACTTCTCAGGGTCTGGTGAAGGACTTCCCTCGGCGCGTGAGGCCGTCGAGTCGGTCAGCGGAGGCGTCCACATCCAGACAACTCCGGGCAGAGGAACCACCGTCACTCTCACGCTGCCGCTTTCAATGGTTCTGCAGAACGTTGTTGTCGTCGCGTTGGGCGATCAGTTCTGGGGTCTTCCTGAGGCAGTGGTTGAGGCGGCGATGCCTATTTCGACAGCCGAGATGACCACGACTCCAAGCGGACGAGAAGTTCAGTTCAAGTCGGCCGTCATTCCGTGCGTTTCGTTGTCGCTGGCTGTGGGCGCACTCCAATCTGACGATGAGTCCGAGCTTCTCATCGTCAACACACGGTCAGGGATGGTCGCCATAACAGTTAGCGAGCTGGTCGACCGCCGACGAGTGGCTGTGAAGAACCTTGGTCCGATTCTCGATGGGGCGCCTCACATCACCGGAGCCGCCCTTCTCGGTGGAGGCCAGATCCTGGTCGTCTTGGATCCCAACTTCCTCGGTGTCATTGCTCGGCAGAGGCCAAGGTTGGTTGGGGACAAGCCGCGGGTGCTGGTGGTTGATGATTCGGCGGGTGTTCGTCAGTTGCTCTCCGCAACACTGAATGGGGCCGGGTTCGACGTCGAAGTGGCCAGCGGCGCACGTGAGGCCATTCTGGCCATGGCCAATAACGGGTTTTCTGCGATGGTTGTCGACTATTCCATGCCACGATCCAATGGGGTTGAGCTCGTCAGAGCAATGCGGGCATCGGACGTGACCGTCCCAATCGTGATGGTTTCGGGCGTTGCCACGGCCGAAGAAAAGAGTGCTGCGTGGGAAGTCGGCGTAGACGCGTATCTCGACAAGTTCGACCTGAGACAGGGCGTCTTGACCAAGACACTGCGACAACTGATCGGCCTGGAGAACGCCGAAACCGGTTGACCAGAAGCGGTTCAGAAGCTGGCATTTTCGACCGATAACCCCAGTGCATGCCGGACTTCTCGCAAGTGCCTGATTTCGTTCCGTACTTGCTACCAGCCCTGGGGTTGGTGGCTCTCCTTGTCGCGTGGCGTATGACCTCTCGCGGAAGGGAGCGAGAGCGGGAAATCATGCGGCTCTCAGAAGAGGCTCACACCATCAAGAACGATTTCGTTGCGATGGTCAGCCACGAACTGCGTACGCCGCTCACATCGATCGCCGGATTCAGCGACACCCTCGTGGAGGGTTGGACCGACCTGCCTTCTGAAGAGGTTGACGAGTTTCTCAACATCATCAACCGGCAAGCCATCTACCTGGGCGACCTGGTCGAGGACGTCCTCGTCATCCCACGACTCGAAGCTAACCGGCTTCGCCTAGATCCTGAACTGTTCGATTTCGGCGATCTGATCGAGGACGTTGCCGAAATGGTTTTCCCGAATGGAGGGCGAAAGACCTCGCTCGTCTCCCTTCCAGACGGCGTTCGCGTGTATGCCGATCGGCGGCGGGTTCAGCAGATCGTTCGAAACCTGATGGAGAACGCTCGCAAGTACGGGGGTGACCAGATCATGATCGAAGGTTTCGTCATGGGTGATCAGTACACAGTGATCATCTCGGATAACGGACCGGGCGTCCCCGACGTTGAGACACAGAAGGTCTTCGAGAACTTCGAGCAGATCTCCAAGGGCGATGCGAGAGAGTCTTCAGGCATAGGCCTCGGGCTTCCTATTGCGCGACGATTGGCCAGGGCCATGGGTGGAGACGTTTGGTATGAGCGTCGCTTCCCCACTGGGGCCCGATTCTGTTACTCGTTGCCGCTTCGGAGACGCAGCGTGCTGGCTGATGACCACTCCGCCGAAACCGACGGTGAGACGATCGCCGTGGTGGAGCTTCCAGAAACCGTCGATATCAGCTGATCACACCATTGTGATTCGGTCGGTGACCACCTGTACCATCGTCTTCGATGCAGGCAGAATGGTTCGTTGATGATGTCCCTGCCGAGTCTCCTCTCTTTGCAGATCTGAACTCGACTCAGAGGGAGGCGGTTGCCGCCACCGAGGGCCCGGTGTTGGTAGTCGCCGGTGCGGGCTCGGGCAAGACCCGGGTCCTTACCTATCGAATCGCTCATCTGATCAATGATCATCGGGTGTCGCCGGAGGCGATTCTCGCCATCACGTTCACCAACAAGGCAGCCAACGAGATGAAGGAGAGGGTGAGCGCCCTCATCGGTGGCATGGTTCGCTCGATGTGGGTTTCCACGTTTCACTCCTCTTGCGTCAGGATCCTTCGACGGGAGGCCACCCGCTTGGGGTACCGCTCGGGTTTCTCGATTTACGACGACGCCGATTCGCTCCGCCTTCTCAGGATGGTGATCAAAGACCTCGATCTCGATACGAAGCGCTTTCCCGAGAAGGCCATGAAGGGGTCATATCGAAGGCGAAGAACGAGCTAATCGATTTCGAGTCGTTCAAGGATCAGGATTCCGGGTTCTTTCATGAGCAGGTAGCTGATATCTACCGGCTCTATCAACAACGACTGGTCGAGGCATCGGCAATGGACTTCGACGATCTTTTGATGGTCACCGTCGAGTTGTTCTCAGCATTCCCTGACGTTCTCGCCCACTATCAGCAGCGCTTTCGGTATGTCCTCGTGGACGAGTATCAGGACACCAATAGGGCGCAATACACGCTGGTCAAGCAACTAACGGCGGAGCACCGCAACCTGTGTGTGGTGGGGGATTCCGACCAGTCGATCTATAAGTTCCGGGGCGCCGATATCCGCAACATCCGCGACTTCGAAAAGGACTATCCCGACGCTCGAGTGATCATCCTGGACCAGAACTACCGATCGACCGAGACCATTCTCGAGGCTGCCAACTCGGTGATCTCCAACAACACCAAGAGGACCCACAAGAACCTGTGGTCTGACAGAGGGACGGGCGATCAGATCACTCGGTACGAGGCAGAGGACGAACACGACGAAGCCGGCTTCGTCGTGGATGAGGTAGAGCGACTCCAGAAGACCGGGTTCAACTTGTCGGACATTGCCGTCTTCTATCGAACGAACGCGATGTCACGCGTGATCGAGGACGTCTTCGTGCGTCGCGGCTTGCCGTACTCGGTTGTTGGGTCAGTGAAGTTCTACGACCGCAAGGAGATCAAAGACGCCATCGCGTATTTGAGAACGATCGTCAACCCTGCTGACGAAGTCTCTGTGAAGCGGATAATCAATGAGCCACGTCGTGGCATTGGGAATACGACGGTCGCACATGTCGATCGGTTCACTCAAGGCCAGCAGATCACTTTCTTCGAGGGTCTGGAACGAGTCGTCGAGATTCCTCAGCTCAATGCAAGAGCCGAGAAGGCGGTGCTCGAGTTCGTGGGTCTCATGGGCGGACTGAGCGAAACGGCAGAGGAGGATGGAGTCGAAGCAGCCATCCAGGGTGTGTTGGACGACACAGGAATGCTCGCCAATCTCGAATCGGAGCGCACCATTGAAGCGATGGGACGCGTCGAGAACCTCAGGGAATTGGTGGGAGTGGCTGGCGAGTTCGAGTCATCCAACGAGGGAGCGATCATCGGTGACGAGGACTTCGACGCCATGGATAACATCCGCCGTCTCGAAGTCTTCCTGGAGTCAACAGCACTTGTGGCCGACATCGACGAGTGGGACGAGGGTGCAGGGGCCGTAACTCTCATGACCCTTCACACAGCCAAGGGATTGGAGTTCCCGGCTGTCTTCGTTGCCGGTATGGAGGACGGGGTATTTCCTCACATGCGATCGCTCGGCGACCCCGCCGAACTCGAGGAGGAGCGAAGGCTCGCCTATGTGGGCATCACCAGAGCGCAGGACCGTCTCTATCTGACTTCAGCGTGGAGTCGGATGTTGTTCGGAGGCTCGAGTTACAACCCACCATCGCGTTTCCTCAAAGAGATCCCAGACGGTCTGATGACCAAGGCGGGCAAACGTCAGCGTCGCAGTCCGGTCGATAGAGCCGCGGCGACGGGACCGGCTGTGACCGTCTCGCCTGGAGAGGTTGGGCCGGGGGACCGAGTCCGCCACCAGAAGTGGGGGCTCGGCACCGTTCGGGAGATCGTTGGCGAAGGTGACCGAGCCGAAGCCGAGGTCATGTTCGATACCCAAGGCAAGAAACGTCTTCTGCTGGCCTGGGCGCCTCTCGAGCGCGCCTAGAAGGGCAGGATCTTCGGCAGCGAGAACACGGTCCATGTTGCGCCGACGAACAAGACGACCGCAGTTACCAGTGTTAGGTAGCGGTTGCCCTGCTTGGTCAGCTTCGAGCTGACACCTCCAAAGAACAAGACCAACGCAAAGGCAACGACGGTGAGCACGTAATCGTCTGAGTTCTGGTTCGCCTGGCCCGCTGCCGAGGCGAATTCGTCGGCCTCTTGCTGTAATTGATCCGCTTCGATCGCGTCGGCAACGACATACTCCTCCATGGCAAATGGTGTCGGAGGAGCGTTTGCCCGATCCGTGAAGAAGACGTCAAGCCAGGCTTCGAAAGCGGGGCGGAACTCATCCCTGACCCTCTCAAACCAGAACCCGGACAGAGTGCCCTCTACTGCCGCGAACGGCACACCCGGACCGGCATCAATGAGCCCATCCCTGATATCCGAGTTGACTGCGTCAGCAAAAGCCGCAAACACGCTGACGTCTATTGCCGCCAATTGACCGGCCCGCGTGTCGAAGCGGGTCGACTCGGTTCGGGTGGCTCCTGCCCTACTGAAGTTGGTGGCCTGCTCGCCACTCCACTTGGCGCTCTGAAAAGCAGCCCACGCGGTGAAGATTGCTGCCATCGACAGGATGATGGTTGAGATCAACTCGACTCGGTCGGATGCACCGAATAGCAGCTTCTCGTCCTGACCGACTGCCTCGTCGGCAGCCGCCGCCTCATTCTCAGACACTCTCTGCTCCCTTCAGCAGTTCGTTCCAACTTGCGACGAACTTGTCGACGCCTTCTTGTTCCAACGTCTCGACGACGCCGTTGTAATCCACGCCAGCAGTTTCCATGTGGTGCAAAGTTGCCTTGGCGTGGGCCACATCGACGGCGTTGAACGCTATCGGGTTTGGAGTGCCGTGATCTTGGTACGCGGCAATCGTGTCCAATGGCATGGTGTTGATCGTGTTCGCGGCTACCAGCTCTTCCACGTAGAGGAGATCGTCGTATTCGGGGTTCTTTGTCGATGTGGATGCCCAAAGAGGCTTCTGGGGATGTGCACCCTTCATTGCAAGCATGCCGTATCTGGTTGAACCAAACTCGTTGGTGAATATCCCATAGGCGGCACGGGCGTTAGCGACTGCCGTCTTCCCCATCAGTGCCCGGGCTTCAGGAGTTCCGATTTGTTCCAGCCGTTTATCGACTTCGGTATCGAAGCGGGAAACGAAGAACGATGCGACGGAGGCAACCTTTGTCAGGTCTCCACCCATCTCGTTGTAGTGGTCTAGCCCGTCCAGGTAGGCGTCGATCACTTCGGAATATCGCTCCAACGAGAAGATCAAAGTCACGTTGACGGACACTCCTTCGCCAATGAGCTTCCTGACGGCTTTGACACCGGCCAAAGTGGCCGGCACCTTGACCAGGAGGTTTGGGCGATCGATCTGCTTGACCCAAGCCCGTGCTTCGGCGACAGTCGCCTTCACATCATCGGCGAGGGTTGGTGAGACTTCGACTGAGACGAATCCGTCTTTTCCGTCCGTTGAGGAATGCACGTCAGCCAGAACATCACATGCGCGTTGGATGTCATCCGCCATCAGGGCCTTGACGACCTTCTCGGTGGACAACCCGGATGACTTGAGCTCAGTGAGCTTCGCGGTGTAGTCGTCGGAGCCAACGATCGCATTCGAGAAGATGGTTGGATTCGACGTGACGCCTGTAACCGCCTCCTCCGAGAGACGTCTTGTGAGGTCTCCACTGTCGAGCATGGCTTTCGATATGGAGTCTGACCAGACGGCCACACCGGCGTGATGCAGACCATGAAGATTCGAGGTGGACATCCCCTAAGCGTAGATCTCTCTGCAAGACGCGTGTCGCACTTGGTTCGACGGTCGTCCTGAACAATCGAGGTCAATCCGTGTCAAACGGGAGTAATTGGAGGTGGCGACCGTCTAGGCCGCGAATCGCCCTGAACCGCGTCTGATCAAGAGTAAGGATTTCGTTTGTCTTGTACCGCTTGGCCAAAACGACCAGAGAGGCGTCCGTGAGACCCAGACCTAGGTCAGAATACGTTTCGCAGACCTCCAAGGCTGATCGGACGTCTGACCATCCGAACTCCGCCAGCTCGAACCCCGACTCTGTCAGGTGTCGAACGGCTTTGGAAGCCTTCTGCGTTGAGGTTGCGTTCGCGACGAGGAAGTCGAACTCTGCCAGGACGAAGGGCGAGAGAACCGCCAGGGGAGCGTCCTTGAGGATTCTGGTGCACTGCTCGCTCTCGGGTTGGTCACTCCAGAGGGCTGCGAGAAGTGCACTCGTGTCACAAATCATTTCATCCAACCGGGGTCTTGTGAGGGTTGATCGACCCTTCCGGCGAGGTTGAATCCAAGAGGCTCGTCAAACAGCGGGAATTCGCGGGACGGCACCCATTCAGCGTCGAGATGCTGTTCCACCGCACGTCGGATTACCTCGGCTTCAGTCGAACCGCGGTTGACCGCCTCGCGCTCTATCGCGGTTTTCATGTCTTCGGGCAGGTAGATAGTGGTGCGTATCACGCCATATATTATGCCATACCTAGGAATTCTCCCATATGACCATTGAGGAAATGGGGTCATCGATTCAACGGGCATCGCGACCAACTACCCTTCCCCGCCGGAATGCCACGACGAATCCTGATAGCCAAGCCGGGCCTCGACGGGCATGATCGTGGTGCGAAAGTCATCGCCCGGTCCCTGCGCGATGCTGGTCATGAGGTCATCTACTCGGGGCTTCATCAAACCCCGGCCCAAATAGCCGAGACCGCCGTCCAGGAGGATGTCGACGCTGTCGGTCTTTCATCTCTTTCGGGTGCCCACATGACGTTGTTTCCTCAAGTGGTTGCCGAATTGGCGGCTAGAGACTCATCGGACATCGTGGTGTTCGGCGGTGGTGTGATTCCGGAATCCGATATCGACGAGTTGGCGGCTGCCGGGATCGCGACCATATTCACGCCGGGGGCACCACTCGATGAGATTTCTGAGTGGGTCGACATGAACGTTCCAGCCAGGTTTTCGGAAAGGAACCAATGAAGATTCACGAATACCAGGCCAAGCAGCTGATGGCTTCGCGGGGGATCCCGGTACCCATTGGTCGGGTCGCCACCAACGTGGATGAGGCTGTTGCTGCTGTCAGGCCTCTTATCGAGGAGTCAGGCAATCCCGTAGTCGTACTCAAGTCACAGATCCACGCCGGTGGGCGCGGCAAAGGGACCTTCAAGGAGCATCCTGAAACTCGTGGTGTAAACGTTGTCACCGCCGGCGTCGATGGTGGCCCTTCCGATGCGGAACATGCAGTGAGGGATCTGGCCGCCCGAATGCTGGGTTCGACCTTGGTGACAATTCAAACGGGCGATGAAGGCAAGGTCGTCAACCGTTTGTACGTCGAGCAGGGCATCGAGATCGACCGCGAGCTCTACCTTGCCGTTCTTCTTGACCGTGCCCGATCGAGGAACATCGTCATGGCTTCGACCGAAGGTGGAGTGGAGATCGAGAAGGTCGCTGAGGAGACCCCCGAGAAGATCCTCAAGGCTGAGATCGATCCAGCAATCGGGCTGGCTCCATTTCAAGCTCATGAGCTCGCCCACGGACTGGGGATGTCAGGAGAGGTCTCGCGGAACTTCGTTCGTTTCGTTCAGGCCCTTGCATCTGCGGCAACTGAGCTCGACACTGACTTGGTTGAGATCAACCCATTGGTGGTCACCAAGGATGGAAAGGTCATGGCCCTGGACGGCAAGGTTGCATTCGACGACAACGCTATCTACCGGCATCCGGATATCGCTGACATGCGAGATGAAACTGAGGAGGATCCGGCCGAGGTAGCTGCCAAGAACCTGGGGCTGAGCTACATCAAGCTCGATGGGACGATCGGCTGCCTTGTCAACGGAGCCGGCCTGGCAATGGCCACCATGGACACGATCAAGCACGTTGGCGGAGAGCCGGCGAACTTCCTCGATGTTGGT
>Ga0209578_10002916_pt1 | contig 13658 bp, 15 predicted proteins | sample tdAd472_FD_187127 | JGI IMG/M metagenome (GOLD analysis project Ga0209578, IMG submission 187127) | Marine sediment microbial communities from the Atlantic coast under amendment with organic carbon and nitrate - tdAd47.2 (SPAdes)... | ecosystem: Environmental > Aquatic > Marine > Coastal >...
ACTGACAGCTGTTTGCAGCCTGCTCTCGCGCCACATTTCGGGTCACTCGCTCGCTTGCATTCGGATAGGACACTGCGACCTGATCGAACGCACCGCAAGCCTGCTCGACCTGACCTAGTGCCGCCAGCGACATGCCAAGCTTGAGAAGGCTGTCGGGGGCTTTTTCGCCCTCGCCGTAATCGCGCGCGCTTGTCAGGTAAGCCGTTGCGGCATCGGAAAACTGGCTTTGCACGTAAAGCGACTCACCCAGCCAGAAATTCACTTCACCAAGCCGACCACTGTCTGGGTAGTTTTGGATAATTCCCTCGAACATGGAGTGTGCACTCTGAAAGTCGCCTTGACGCAACATCTGCATACCCATCTCAAAGTCTGTGTCTTCGCTCCCTGAAAGACTTGCGACCGATACAACGCCCAAGACTTGTGGTCCTTGGGGATCCGGCAGTGGGACAACTTCGACCGTCACATCGCCAGTGGTAACCGGAGCGGCCTCAAACGGCATCGGCCCGCTCGCGACGTCCGGGCCGTAAGTTGAGCTATAATTTGACGAGCCAAGCGGCGCGGGCCCCGACCCCTCCAAACTGCGAAGGCGCAGATCAAAATCGGCGATCACTGTTTCAAGGCGTTGGCTTAGTTGATTGACGCGGAAGTTAAGCTCTTCCACTTGCCCTGTGAGGTTCCGCACAGATATTTCAAGATTGTCCGCGCGTTCGTTTAGCAGCGCCGTCGCCGGCAGGTTCTCACCGGTGGTCAGGTTCGTCTCAGTTTCCGAGGGCGGCGCGGAATTGTAGATGTATCGTTCGAGATCACCCACATCCTGCTGCAATTGCCGCACGGCTTCGACGAGCTGACGCTCAGACGGGTCGCCGGCGCGCCTCTGTGCGGTTGCCGGGGCAATGCCCGCGATTATTGCGACAATCAAAAGGGCCGTGGGCCCTATAAACGACTTAAGCGCCACGGTCATTGCAGCGTCCTCCCGGATACAGTCTTGTTCGGCGTTGGCTGAGACTGGCGCGGAGATACGTCCAAAATGAGGCGAGGCGCCCGCCCAAAAAGGGCAGACGCCTCGCTCAATAACTTAAAGTCTGCTTACAAGCTTACGAGTCGTAAGGGCTCGTCACAACCGTAACGGCGCGACGATTAAGACGCCACGCACGCTCATTGTGCTCGGGCGCGACCGGGCGCTCTTTGCCGTAAGAGATCGTGCGAATGCGAGCTGGGTCAACACCAAGGCTCACAAGATAGGCGCGAGCTGATTCAGCACGGCGTTGGCCGAGCGCGAGGTTGTATTCCCGCGTGCCGCGTTCATCAGCATGCCCTTCGATGACAACCGTCGTCCCCGGATACTGATCAAGCCATGCAGCTTGAAGCCGAAGATCAGCTTGCGCATCGTCGCTAAGGTCGTAACGGTCAAACGCGAAGTAGACGCGATCACGTGCTTCCTGCAAGAAGTGACGCGCACTACCCGCTGTCGGATCGTCACGTGATGTATCTGTCCTTGTTGACGAACCGGACGTTGTGTCGGTCGCCGCGCACGCAGCCAAAAGGAAAGCTGCGAAGAAAATTGTCGCGAACTTGAAGATTTTCGCGCCATTAAAAATCCGGCTCATATTGCACTCCATTATCCCAAGAAATCCCCTGAAATCTTCCACCACCCCTAAAGGAAAATGGTTTCGGACATGTGATCAAATCGCAGGAAATTTTAGGCTTCCCCACACCGCCCAGAGAAAATTCTCTATTCCACCAACTTTCGCCCATGGGAAGACTGTCTTGTGCCCCGAACAATCCGCGAGGTGACCTCATCAGCCCTCGCAGCGCACCCCCCAGAACCTCAGGCCAAAGCGCACGTTTCAAGCATAATCGCGGGATTTACACCAATCAAGCGGTGGACGACCTAGAATTGCACCGTTTAGCCGTTTCATGGGCTTTTTGGCATAGATTCCCTGATCATCCTTGGTTAACTGTTGCCCGATTTCCACTGACCTGTGGCTATCGAGCCCTCGGCGCAGACCCGATGAGCGGCGACCACGCCGGATCGGACGCATCTCCGGGCGTCAGTATGGGCCGTTCATTGTGGCCCGTGAGGTCCACTGACCAAACCCGCGTGCTGTCCCGTGTGTTGCCAAATCCAGGCGTCTGGCGGGTGAACATCAACACTCGGCCGTTGGGTGACCAGGTTGGGCCTTCGTCGAGGAAACTTTCAGTTAGAAGTCTTTCACCCGAACCGTCGGGGCGCATCACGCCAATATAAAACCGGCCGCTGTACATTTTGGTGAATGCGATCAAATCGCCGCGCGGTGACCAAACAGGCGTTCCATAGCGCCCATCGCCAAAACTAATGCGATGCGGATTTGTGCCGTCCCGGTTCATCACGTAGACCTGCTGGGAACCGCCACGATCGGATTCAAAAGTAACAAATCTACCATCCGGCGAGAAACTCGGCGCGGTGTTTAGGTCTGGACCCGAGGTAAGGCGCCGTCGCGCACCAGTGCGCAAGTCCATTGTGTAGATGTGGCTGTCGCGTCCTTCGATCAGCGACATGATGATCTCATTGCCATCGGGCGAAAAACGCGGCGCAAATGTCATGCCCGGGAAGTCTCCTACGACTTCCTGTTCGTCACTCTCGATATTGTAGAGATAAACGCGCGGCGTGTTGTTGAAGTAGGACATGAACACTATTTCTTGCTGGGTCGGACTAAAGCGCGGCGTAAGCACAAGAAATTCACCGTCGGTCATCATACGCGGGTTGGCGCCGTCCTGGTCCATAATGGCAAGCCGCTTCACACGAAGCGTGGCGGGTCCGCTTTCAGCAACAAACACGATGCGTGTGTCGAAATATCCGGTCTCGCCGGTGAGACGTTCATAAACTGCGTCTGAGATAAGATGTGCAACGCGCCGCATGCCTTCCGGCGTAGAAAAGAATTGGAGGCCGAGCATCGCTTGCTCGCCATAAACGTCCCACAAAAAGAACTCGATCCGAACGCGCCCATCTTCTTGCGCTACGACGCGGCCATTGATGAGCGCATCGACCCGGATAAGACGCCAGGATCCGAATTGCGGCGGCGAGCCAAATTCGATCTCACGTTCGATAAAGCTCCGCGGGTCGGCAGGAGCAAATAGGCCTGATCGTTCGAGATTTGCCGAGATGACGTTGGCGATTTCCTGCCCATAGCGCGCCTCGTCAGGGTTCACGCCTGCAAAGGCTGGAATTGCAACCGGTAACGGCTCAACCTGACCACGGTCGATCACGATATGAGGTTCTTCGCGCGTTTGCGCCGCCGCGCCAATGGTCAAAACCAACAACGCGACGATCCCAATCAGCGGCGCAAGCAGCTTCCCAATGATCTTCATGGCTTTCTCCCTAATCCCCCAAAATCAAAACATATTGCTCGGGTCAAAAGTAAGGCGGACCGTGCGCCAAGTATCGTATTGATCCCGCGGTAGGTCATAGCCCTGCCGATAGCTGCCGTCGAAGCGTGTGCCGTTTTCGCATTGGCGTACCGCACGCCGCGCACTATCGGCCGCGGCTTTGTAGAAGTTGTCCGAATTGTACCTTAGGAAGTCGATGATATCGACATCGCGCACTGTTGCGTCTGGATTGAAACGAACACGCAATTCGATTTGAAGGTTTTCCGCGTTTACGGCACCGGCAGGCGGGACCCAACAATCTGAAATCGCGGCCCGTAGCGCATCGGTTTGGCTAATCGTAAGGCCTGTCCCCAAGCCCACCGCCTGACGGCTGCGCTCGGCAGTTTGGACTTGTTGCTCATCACCGATCTGCAAATCCTCGAGACTGAACGCGGTTTCTTCTTCCTCAGGGGTGAGATCAATCAGCGCTTCGGCGGCCGCAAAATCAAACTCTTCACGCCGCTCTGGTGGCTCAGGACGAACGCGTGGGCGCACCGTCGGCGCCGGTGGCGGCACGGGTTCAGGTTCAGGCTCGGCCTCGATGATCTCGGGTTCAGGCTCCGGCGTTGAATCATCCGGCAGGAACTCGGCCTCTGGTTCGGGCAATTCAAGTACCGGATCTGGCAATGCAGCAACCTGTTGCGGTTCGGGCTCGGGTTCTGGTTCGGCCTCTTCCATGATTTCTTCTTCCACCGCCTCAGGCACATTTTCTTCCGCGATGGCCGCCGAAACATTTGTGATGTCCGCAAGCGTAAGCAGTTCCACCGGAATATTTTCCGGTACCTCAAGATCGAACTGAGCGCGTTTCGCAAATGTGGTCATCGCCAATCCGATAATCGTGGCGTGAAACAATGCAGATATGACTGCGCTAAGGCGCATGGAATTTGACCCTCGCTCGGCGCGTTCACTCGTCCAAAAGGGGCTCGGTCACGAGCGCAATGCGCGTGTAGCCCGCCGCATTCATCCGGCCCATGGCCTGCATCACCGTGCCGTAGTCAACCGTTTGATCAGCGCGCACAAAGATGCGGGCTTCATAGTTTCGTTCGGAAATGCGTTCGAGGGTGGGCACTAGATCGCTCATTACGACTTGCGTGTTTTGCAAGAAAATCTCACCCGATGCATTGATCGAAACCGCGAGCGGTTCGTCCTGACCTGCTATGGGGTTTGCGGTCGTCTCGGGCAGGTCTACTTCCACACCCACGGTCAAAAGCGGTGCGGTCACCATGAAGATGATCAAAAGCACCAACATGACATCCACAAAAGGCGTCACGTTGATCTCGCTCATCGTGCGGCGGCTGCCGCCATTTTGAACGCCGGCGGCCATCAGCGTTTGCCCTCATCCATTTGCCGCGAAAGGATCGCCTGAAACTCGTCAGCAAACCCGTCGAGGCGCACGGCAAGGCGATCCCGCGCGTTGATGAAATTGTTATAGGCAACCACGGCCGGGATGGCGGCAAGGAGCCCGAGCGCCGTCGCAAACAGCGCTTCGGCAATCCCCGGTGCCACAACGGCGAGCGTTGTGTTGTTTTGCGTGGCGATCGCCTGAAACGAATTCATGATGCCCCACACCGTGCCGAAGAGACCTACAAAGGGCGCGGTGGAACCCACGGTCGCGAGAAAACTCAAGAACCGTTCCACACGGTCAAGCTCACGCGCCTCGGTTACGTTCATCACCTTGGCAATGCGGTCCTGCACGCTTGTGGCGCTCGAACGCGCACCGCCTTCCGAAGAGCGGCGCCATTCACGCATGGCTGATGCAAACATGAGTGCCATGGGATGGTCAGGGCGATGGCCAAGCTTGTCGTAAAGATCCTCGAGCGATTTGCCTGACCAAAAGACATCTTCAAACTTGTTGAGCTGACCCTTGAGACGACGGAAGCGGAAGAACTTGTCGATAATGATCGCCCAGCTCCAGAAAGACGCGAGCAGCAAAATGACAATCACGGATTTGACAACCCAGTCCGCGCGCTGAAAGAGCGATATCAGCGAAAAGTCGTTCGCGACCGCAGCAAGCTGACCGCCCTGCGCAATGATTTCGGTTTCCATTTTCGTTCCTTGAACTGAAGCTGCCCGTCCCGCGTTGCCCACTGGCCGCGGCAGCCATCCCCTAAAACTCTGTAGGCCTATTTCCATAGGCTAAGGGACAGCGCGGAACGCCCCGCCCTGCCCGAAGCGCGGAATTGTGCCGTTTATTGTGTCCAAACTAGGGCGTTGGACCTGTTATGCCCCCGGAATGCTTAAGCTTTTTGAGCCCAGACGGGGCGGCCGGGAAGGAGGTATGGCTCAAGCTGATCTCGAACAAACGGCGGCATACGCCGGGGCCGCCCGTCGAGATTGATACAGCTTGCCGTCACATCCGCCGCCACAAGCAACTCATCATCGCGCCAAACAGATTGATCCGCTTCCAAGCGAACGCCCTTGCCGGTGTAAAACGCGGTGCGCACTTCGAGCGCTTCGTCGATCCGAGCGGGGCGCTTGTAGGTGAGATTGAGCTTTTGGATGGTAAAAGCGATGGGCTCGTCCAGCACCAGCATTTCTTTGTGGTGAACCCCTGCGGCGCGGAGATATTCCGTGCGTCCGCGCTCAAGAAATTTCACGAACGCGCCGTGATAGACGATGCCGGAAAAATCCGTGTCCTCGTAATAAACGCGCACGGGCAGAACGTGGGTCTTCTCACGGAAGAACCCTTGGGACGGATGCTCGCTCACTCATCGCCCCCTTCAAAAAGATCCGGCCTTCCCTTCGGGGTGGCGAGGCCCAAGTGCTCGAATGCAATGCCAAGCAGCACGCGCCCACGCGGGGTGCGCTGAAGAAAGCCTTGCTGAATCAAATAGGGCTCGATGATGTCTTCAATGGCATCGCGCGGTTCCGATAGCGCGGCCGCCAATGTGTCGAGGCCCACAGGGCCGCCGCCAAACATTTCGGCGATCGCTTTGAGGTATCGATGATCAAGGCTATCGAGGCCCCGCCCGTCCACTTCCATGCGGATAAGGGCCGCGTCGGCAATCTTGGCGGTAACCTCCTTGGCGTCGGAAACGGACGCGAAATCGCGCACGCGCCTTAACAGCCTGCCGGCGACCCGGGGCGTGCCGCGCGCGCGCTTAGCAATTTCCTTTGCGCCATCTGCTGTCAACGGAAGTTCCATTAGCCGCGCGCCGCGCATGACAATCGTTTCAAGTTCTTGAGGTTCATAAAAATTGAGCCGCAGAGGAATGCCAAACCGATCGCGCAGCGGTGTCGTCAAAAGCCCCGTGCGGGTGGTTGCTCCAACAAGCGTGAACTTTTGCAGATCAATGCGCACCGAGCGCGCGCCGGGCCCTTCGCCAATCATGAGATCGAGCTCAAAATCCTCCATGGCGGGATAGAGGATTTCCTCAACCGCAGGGGTCAGGCGGTGGATCTCATCGATAAACAAGACATCGCGTTCTTCCAGGTTTGTGAGGATCGCCGCGAGATCGCCGGGCTTGGTAATCACGGGGCCGGAGGTGGCGCGAAAATTGACCCCAAGCTCCCGCGCCACGATTTGCGCAAGTGTGGTTTTGCCAAGACCGGGTGGGCCAGAAAGCAGCACATGGTCGAGCGCATCACCGCGCGCCCGCGCCGCCTCGATAAACACGCGCAAATTAGCGCGCACTTTTTCCTGACCGATAAAAGCATCAAGCACCTGCGGGCGAAGGTTCGCTTCGCCGGTGTCATCGTCGGTCACATCGGCGTCAAGGGCGGGGTTGCGGGTCAATGAGAGAGCTCCTTCAGCCCTTCGCGGATCAGCGCTTGCACTTGCGGCTCGCCTTCGGTGCGCTGCAGGGCCGAGGCAATTGCCGTGGCCGCTTGCACCTCAGGGTAGCCGAGATTGACCAAGGCCGAAACAGCATCGGCGCGGGCCAAGGCTTCGGGCGCGATTTGCGCGCCGCCACCCTTGATGGCCGTTGCCATGGGAATGATCTTAGCTGATGCAGGCGCGCGGTCTTTTAATTCCGCCACGATGCGTTTGGCGAGCTTTGGTCCCACGCCTTTGGCGCGGGCAACCATTGTATGGTCTTGCACCGCAACGGCGCTGGCCACTTCAGAAACATTCAGAACACTGAGGATTTCCATGGCAACCTTGGCGCCCACACCCTGCACGCTCTGCAGCGCACGGAACCAATCGCGCTCGGCCTCGGTCTCAAAGCCGTAAAGCCGGATCATGTCTTCCCGCACCACGGTCTCAATAGAAAGCGTCACCGCCTCGCCTACACCCGGCAATGTGCTGAGCACGCGCGCCGGCGCGAAAACCACATATCCCACGCCCTGCACATCGATGATGGCCGAGCCTTCGCTAATTGAGTCCACAATGCCTTTGAGTTTGCCAATCATCACGCTGCCCCTCGCTCGTCGGCGCGAAAATGGTGTGCGTGCGTAATCGCAACGGCAAGCGCGTCCGCCGCATCTGCTTGGTCCACATTACACCCCGGCAACAGCACACCAATCATAAGACTGATTTGATCCTTGCCCGCATGGCCTGCTCCGACCACGGACTTTTTGACTCTGTTGGGCGCGTATTCGGCAATCGGTACGTTTGCTTCGGCGGCGGCGAGCAATGCCACCCCTCGCGCCTGGCCAAGCTTCAAGGTCGCACGCGCATCCACATTCACAAAAGTTTCTTCCACCGCAATCGTATGGGGGGCATGCTGAGTAATCACCGAGGTGAGGCCCTGATGGATCTCCCGCAACCGCGCCGCCAACTCTGTCTTCGCCGAAGACACGACCGTCCCGTGGGCCACGTGGGTAAGCTTCGATCCCTCACACGCAATCACGCCCCAGCCGGTATGCCGGAGCCCCGGATCAATGCCGAGTATGCGGATGGCCGCCACGCGAGCCCCCTTGAGTCGAAGAGAACACAAGGTGAACTGATGCGGGGGCGGATGCAAGGAAAAAGGGGTCAATGGCGCACGGGCGTCAGGAGGCCAGGCTTTCCATCACCTCGTCGGACATTTCGAAATTGGCGTAAACGTTTTGCACGTCGTCATTGTCTTCAAGGACGTCCATCAGCTTGAGGAGCGTGCCGCCCTTGTCCGCGTCCACTTCGATATTGTTCTGCGGCTTCCAGACGATCTTGGCTTCTTTCGCTTCGCCGAGCTTCGCTTCGAGCCCATCTTTGACCGCCGCAAAATCTGATGCGGCGCAATTAAACTCGTGGCCAAACTCATCGGAGAGGCATTCATCGGCACCCGCTTCGATTGCGGCGTCCAACATCTCTTCTTCGCTGCCTTTATCGGCATCATAAACGAAGCTGCCCACCTGATCGAACATGAAACTGACCGAGCCCGTTTCGCCCAAGTTCCCGCCATGTTTTGTAAAAGCCGAACGAACTTCCGAAGCCGTGCGGTTTTTATTGTCGGTCAATGCTTCAACGATTAGCCCGATGCCCCCGGGCCCGAACCCTTCGTAGCGCAGCTCTTCGTAAGTGTCCGCATCGCCGCCCTGGCTGCGCTGGATCGCCCGTTTGATATTGTCATTGGGCATTGATTGTGCGCGCGCGTTCTGGACGGCAAGCCTCAAGCGCGGATTGGTATCGGGATTGGGATCGCCCATTTTCGCGGCGACGGTGATTTCTTTGGAAAGCTTTGAGAACATCTTCGACCGCTTCGCGTCCTGCGCGCCCTTGCGGTACATGATGTTCTTAAACTTTGAATGGCCTGCCATGGCGGATCCCCTTAGCTCCGGGAAGGGTCTAGACCTCGGGAATATGCGGCGTCAACAGCCCGCCCACGCGCACCGGCTCCACGCGCGAGGCAAGTCCCGTCTCAGAGGAAACCTCCACATGTGTACCGCACACAGTTGCTTCACCTTCGGCGGGAAAAAGCCGCGCCTGGTTCACTTTTGAAATAAAGCGCTGCACCGGCTCGGCCTTGTCCATGCCAATGACCGAGTCATAGACCGCGCAAGCGCCCGCATCGGTCTGATAGGCCGTGCCGCCCGGAAGGATCATGGTATCCGCCGTGGGCACATGGGTGTGCGTGCCCACGCAAAAGCTCGCCTTGCCGTCCACGAAATGCCCCATGGACATTTTCTCCGAAGTGGCTTCGGCGTGGAAGTCCACGATGATCGCGTCGGCAACTTGTTTCAGCGGTGCGTTCGCAAGTTCTTCTTCAACCGGCGCCCACGGCTCGGACGTCATGTTCATAAAAAGCTGTCCGATGGCGTTGATGACGAGCACCTGATGGCCGTTCCTACCTTCGAAAAGACCAACGCCTTTCCCTGGCGTGCCGGGCGGATAGTTGAGCGGACGCAGTAGACGCGGCTCATCATCGATGAACCCGAGCGCTTCTTTCTGGTCCCACACGTGATTGCCGGTGGTGATCACATCAGCGCCTGCGTCAAAAATCTCATCGCAGATCTTTCGCGTAATACCGAAACCCGCCGCTGCATTTTCGCCGTTGATGACAATGAAATCTGGATCGAGCCGGTCCTTTAGCATCGGAAGATGCTTGAACACCGCCTCGCGGCCGGGACGGCCCACAATGTCACCCAAAAATAACAAACGCATCAGTTTATCCGTCTACAAACTTTTAGGGCGCACAGGTACGCCGTCTTCCGTAATCACCCAATCGAGCAACACATCGTGGTCTTCGCGAGGCACCGCATCGACTTCTTGATCTGCAAAGCCAACGCCGACAGTTACGACGCGGCGCTTTTGCGCTTTCAGACGCGCAATTGCCCGGTCATAAAGCCCCGCGCCGTACCCAAGACGCCCGCCGCGGCGGTCAAAGCCCAAAAGAGGCACCAAGACAAGATCGGGAAGCAATATTGACGCGTCTTTCGATGGCGAAGGAATACCCCACGCATCCATAGCGGGCGGCCTGCCCCCGTGGTACTGACGAAAGTCGAGCCGCCCTTCCCGATCGGGTGCGTGTGGCAGGGCCAAATGTGCTCCTGCCGCGGCCAGCTGGTCCATCAACACGCGAATGTCTATTTCGGTTCGGATCGGCCAGATCCCGGCCACCACCATTCCCTCGGCCACTTCGGGGCCTTCCTTCAAGAAGACCTCGGCAAGGCGCGCGCCTGCTTTCGGATCAGCCTTTGCCGCAACGACGCGTCGCGCGGCAAGGTCTTTTCTGAGATTGGTTTTGTTGGTCAAGAGTGTGGGCCGTTCGTTAAATCTGGTTGCGGAACCAGCCGGCCGTTTGGCCTTTTCGATCTCTGCGGCCTGCCAAAAGCAGGTGGGCGCCGTTTATCAAGGACCACGGTCCGAGACAGGGATAGCTCCCAAGAGTCGAGGAACGGCCCCAGTGATGATAGCCAATCGCACCGGCCAGTATCCGCCCGCCCAATGTAGTGCATGGGCGGCGGTTTCCAAAGGTGTGGATTTTGTCTGCTGCTAACTGTTGAGCCGCGTGGTGATTTCCTCAATCCGCGCGCTGATGCCGTTGATGACCTCGGCGGCTTCAGTCTCGAACCCATTGGCTTGGCCTTCGACGCTTTCCGTCGTCTGGCGAAGGTCCTCGAGTTTGGATTCCATTTCTTCAAGCTTCGCGACCGTCTCGGAAAGCTCATCCGCCACAACAAGTCCCGCCAGAAGCATGAGCCTCGTATCACCCACCGAACCCATTTGGTCTTTGAGTTCAGAAATATGGTGATCGAGATAGGCCGCAAGCTCGGCCACATGCTCTTCTTGCCCATTATCGCAGCCGACGGTGTAGTTCCGGCCATTGACGCTGACGCTGATCTGTCCCATCGCCTAACCCTCCAAAACCTCGCGGATGCCCGCGATGGCCCCTTCAAGCCGAGATGAGACCTGCTGGTTCACTTGTTCAAGCGAGGCGGCCTGGCCTCGAATGGTTTCAAGTTCGGTGGCAAGTTCGTTCCGCTCGGCCCTAAGGTCCACGATGACCCCTTCTGCGTCGGCAAGGCCATCGCCCCTCGCGAGCCTCGTTTCGGCGGCTTCTTCGAGGGATTCGAGGGCGGCCTGGAGCCGATCGAGCGCTGCGCTGAGCTGTTCCATTTCTTCGCCTTTCCGGAGAATCGTTAAAACCATAGAACCACGGTATTTCGCGCGTCAACGCGCCCGCTTGCGCCCGATTACTGAATCTGTTGCAAAGCGCCTCCCACTGCGGGTAAAAGGCGCGCCATGACCACCATCGACACCCTTGACGGAGGCCCTGCTAGCGGCCTCACCGATCCAAACACGCAAAAAGCCATGGCCAATGCGATTCGCGCGCTTGCCATGGATGCGGTCCAGAAAGCAAATTCCGGCCACCCCGGCATGCCCATGGGCATGGCCGATGCGGCGACGGTGCTTTTCACGCGCTTTTTGAAATTTGATCCCACAAACCCGACCTGGCCGGACCGCGACCGTTTTGTGTTGAGCGCAGGGCACGGATCGATGCTGCTTTATTCATTGCTGCATCTCACGGGCTATGAAGACATGACGATGGAAGAGATTGAAAACTTCCGTCAGCTCGGCTCAAAGACAGCCGGCCATCCGGAATATTCCCATGCACCTGGTGTTGAGACCACCACAGGACCGCTTGGTCAGGGGATCGGAAACGCGGTGGGCATGGCAATTGCCGAACGGCATCTCAATGTGCGTTTTGGTGATGACCTTGTAGATCACTTTACTTATGTGATCGCGGGTGATGGCTGCCTTATGGAAGGCGTCAGCCAAGAAGCGCTTTCGATGGCCGGGCACCTGAAGCTCAGTAGGCTGATCGTTCTGTGGGACGATAACGATATTACAATCGATGGCGCGGTCAGCCTTTCCGATAGTACCGACCAACTCGCGCGCTTTGAAGCCAGTGGTTGGCATGTGTGCCGCGTGGATGGGCACGACCCAGAAGCGGTAGCATCTGCCATTGAAGCTGCGCAATCAGCAGCCGCGCCATCGCTCATCGCTTGCAAGACCACCATCGGTTACGGCGCGCCCACCAAGGCGGGCACGGCGGCAACCCACGGTGCGGCGTTGGGCGAAGAAGAAGTGGCCGGCACGCGCGAGGCACTGGGCTGGACAGCCCGACCTTTTGAGGTTCCTGAGGACGTGCTCGGCCATTGGCGCGCGGCGGGCGGGCGCGGGGCGAGCGATTTTGCTGCTTGGCAGGACCGCCACGGCCAAAGCCCGCAAGCGACCGCTTTTGACATCGCCCTTAGCGGCGAAATCTCCAGCGATCTTGCCGCCAAGTTGAACGCCCACAAGAAAGCGCTCAGCGAAGAAGGCAAAGCTGCCGCCACACGCAAATCATCAGCCGCAGCAATTCAAGTGATCAACGAAACGGTGCTCGAAACCATTGGCGGCTCAGCCGACCTTACGGGATCGAACAACACCAATTGGAAAGGCATGGAAGTGCTCGACGCCCAGAATTATGGCGGACGCTTTATCTATTACGGTATTCGCGAGCACGGCATGGCGGCGGCCATGAACGGCATGGCGCTGCATGGCGGTGTCATCCCTTACTCCGGCACATTCCTTGTGTTCACAGATTATTGCCGTCCGTCGATCCGCCTTTCGGCACTTATGGGCATTCGCGTGATCTATGTGATGACCCACGATAGTATTGGCCTTGGCGAAGATGGACCCACCCACCAACCTGTCGAACATCTCGCTTCATTGCGCGCGATCCCGAACCTTGCGGTCTTCCGCCCGGCCGATGCGGTGGAAACTGCTGAGTGCTGGGAGCTGGCGCTAAAACGCACGGATGGGCCGAGCGTGATTGCGCTCACGCGGCAGAACGTACCGCTTGTGCGAACGACGCATACGGATGAAAATATTTGCGCGGGTGGTGCCTATGAATTGGCGAGCGCAGACGGCGATGCAAAAGTCACGCTGTTTGCCACGGGCTCGGAAGTGGGCATCGCAATGGACGCCCGCGAGGCGCTGCAAGGCGAAGGCGTCGGCACCCGCGTTGTCTCGGTCCCTTCATGGGAGCTCGCGGGAGAAGAATGGTCCCAAGATGACGGCACAGTACGCATTGCGGTGGAAGCCGGCATCGGCCAGGGCTGGGAACGCTTCACCGTCGGGCGCGGCGGCTTTGTGGGCATGTCCTCGTTCGGCGCAAGCGCGCCAGCGGGCGATCTTTACAAACATTTCGGCATAACCGCCGAAGCCGTTGTGCAAATGGCAAAAGACAAACTGAAAACGTAACCAAAAAAGGCGCCCCCGCGCCGTATTCCGGGGACCACGGGTTTAGAGGAGAACGGGAAATGGCGATTAAAGTAGCGATCAATGGCTTTGGACGGATTGGACGGCTGGTCCTGCGCGGCATTCTGGAAAGCGGCCGGAC
>Ga0209578_10002921_pt1 | contig 13621 bp, 16 predicted proteins | sample tdAd472_FD_187127 | JGI IMG/M metagenome (GOLD analysis project Ga0209578, IMG submission 187127) | Marine sediment microbial communities from the Atlantic coast under amendment with organic carbon and nitrate - tdAd47.2 (SPAdes)... | ecosystem: Environmental > Aquatic > Marine > Coastal >...
GAGATCGGCTACACGCTCTATACCGACTTGCTTGAACGCGCCGTCAAGGCCCTCAAGGAAGGGCGTACCCCGAACCTTGATCAACCGTTGCACCAGGGTCCTGAAATAGACCTGCTGGCTGCATCACTGCTACCCGACGATTACATTGCCGATGTGCATACACGACTGGTTGTGTACAAACGTATCGCCGGCATGGAAACAAAAGAGGCATTGAAAGACCTGCAAGTCGAACTGATCGACCGTTTTGGCCTGCTGCCACAAGCGGCCAAAACCCTGTTCAGGATATCGGAGCTGAAGCTTCTCGCCATCCCGATGGGAATCAGAAAAATCGAGATAGGCAGCGAACAGGGCCGCATCCTGTTTGGCAGCGAACCTGATATCGACACCGCCAGCCTGGTAGAGCTGATTCAGAAAAAACCGGGCAAGTTCCGCTTTGATGGTGGAAATACGTTACGATTATTCGGCGAATTCCCCACGGAAGAGGAGCGTTTTATTATCGTTTCAGATATGCTTGCACTGCTTGCAGGGCAGGACTGCCAACTCACAAACTGAGCACCGATATGCACCAATTTTCTGCCAGACTAAAGATACATTTCAATTACATCCTTGCCTGCCTGGTTCTAACGCCTGTATTGACACACCCGGCATGGGCTGCCCTGCCCCCGATCTATGATGTAGAACTGATTATTTTCATAAACAAATATCCGAATGATGATGGCGAGCAGTGGGACACGCCCGATCCCGACACCATCAAGCCTTCAGGTTTCTTTCCGGAAGATCATTTCACCGAACTGGCCACCGAATTTTATACCATCGAAAATCTAAGCTCTGCGCTGGATCGTTCCGGCAGGTATTCCGTGTTGTTCCACAGGGCCTGGCGGCAACTTGCCTACGACAAGGAACAGGCAGTCGCCTACCCGATTCACTCCCTTGCAGAGAATGGCCGGGACAGTGTTGAGGGCATTATCAAGCTCGTACGTGAGCGCTTCCTGCACCTTGATGTGGATGTACAACTGATGTCAGCGGCACAAGGCAGGGAAGTCCTGTACTCGGACTCACCGGACAGACAACCGGTCTTTGAATTGATTGAAACCCGCCGCATCAAGAGCAATGTCCTGCACTATTTTGATCATCCCCGCTTTGGAATGATTGCCAAGGTAACACCCTATATCCCGCCTGAAGCAGATATCACGAGTGAGGAAGAAGAACAGGAAGAGCCTGTTGCTGACGAAACAGGCATGGATCAGCTGAATCCCGCCGACGACCAGTTGACCCGCTAGAAAAAAACCGGAGACGGGGCTTTAGCCCCGTGCGGGACTAAAGTCCCACCTCCAAAATAATTCAAGCTTATGTCCCGGCACTGAGACGTGCCAGCACCTTTTTGGTATCGAGACCGATTTTATCCGGGTCAACGCCGATCAGTCCGCACAGGGAGACGATCTCTATGTGCTCAACCAGGCTGGTCACACCATCACTCAGGCTCACGGCCAGGCACAGGTCGATGAGCACTTCTGCGATTTCCGGGTCCGACGTCACTGTTTTGATTTTTTTCAGCGCCGCTTCCCTGCCTTCCTGCGGTGATGCCAGGATACCGCCAGCATAGTGGTTGAACAGATCAACCCCTTCATGCGGATCAAATACTTTCAGCTGGGTAAGCGTTTCCATGATCTGGTCAACCCTTATCCTGTCGGCAAAAGACACCTGCCCTTCTGAAGCACTGACCATGGCACAGGCAGCCATGGCTGCCTCCAGGAAAGGCCGATTTTGTTCTTTCTCCGAGCGCCCCTGGAAGAAGTGCTTAAGATCATCAAGAATGCCGGTCATCACAGTCCCCTTGTATAAATGCAGAAGCCATTATAACGAAGAAAAAGGTGGGCTTGCCAGACGCTGGGCAGCCCCGATACTAACTACCTGATGTAATAAGCTGCTTCAGAATAACCCGGGCCTGCTCCAGGCCCGCATCAATGTTTCGCTCAATCATTTCCATGGTAATGGGTTCCGTTCCACGCCCCGCTGCCTGGTTGGCCGATACGGCACAGGCGGCATAACAAAGGTCCAGTTCCCGCGCGAGTGCCGCCTCCGGCATGCCTGTCATGCCAACCATGTGGCAACCATCGCTTTCCATACGATCGATCTCCGCGGCAGTTTCCAGCCGCGGGCCCTGGCTGGCCCCGTAGGTGCCTGATTCGATGACGCTGACACCTGCCTCCCATGCCGCAGATATCAGTGCGGTGCGCATTTCCTGGCAATAGGGTTCGGTAAAATCTATGTGGGTGACACTGGCCAGGTCTTTTTCAAAAAATGTGTGATGGCGCGACCAGGTGTAATCGATAATCTGGTCCGGAATAATCAGCGCGCCCGGCACGATATCCTTGCGGATACCCCCGACGGCACAGATGGATATGACCTTGCTGATACCCTTGCTCTGCAGGCACCACAGGTTTGCCCTGTAGTTGACCATGTGCGGCGGTATGGTATGTCCATAACCATGCCGGGGTAAAAATGCCACCTCCGTGCCACACAGAGTTCCGTACGTTATTGCACCGGAAGGTTCGCCATAGGGCGTGTGCATAACCTCGCGCCGTTCAATTTCCAGCCCTTCCAGACGAGGCAGTCCGGTACCACCGATGATTGCAAGTTCAGCCATTACTGCTCCGGTTTCCAGATGGGTGCCTGCCCCAGTGCGTATATTCCATTCAGGTTGCGCAAATAATTCCTGTAATCCATGCCGAAGCCAAATACATACTTGTCTTCAACCTGCAGTCCGACAAAATCTGCCGCTATCCCGGGTACACGCCGATCATGTTGCTTCTCGATCAGCACCGCTGAAAATACCCTGCTCGCCCCGGCATCCCTGCAGAATTCAAGGACCTGTTCAAGTGTATGTCCTTCGTCCAGAATATCATCAATCACCAGCACCGTTCGCCCCTGCAATGATATTTCCGGCTTGCTCATCCAGTGTACCTGGCTGCCGCTGGTCTCTCCCCGGTAGCGGGTTGCATGCAGGTAATCCGTTTCCAGTGGAAACGACAGGCGTGTCAGAATATGACCTGTCGGGATAATACCGCCGGTAAGCACGCACAGAACCACCGGGAGGAAATCGCCCAGTTCGGCCGTTATTGCCGCAGCCATGCGATCCAGCGCCCGGTGTACAGCCTCGGGGCCATGCAGGCAGACCGCGTTCTCCCTGATGGCCCGGACTTCCTCCTGACTAAGGGGCACTGGCGGCAACCCGTGCTAACTCGGGGGAGATGGCACCCATTCAGAATTCTCGATCTTCTATAAGGTATATATCGTAATACATTGTTTATAATATATTATTAGTGACATTCCAGTGTCACAAACAGGGCCTCTACAGATCCAGGTCCAGTTCCGGGCTTTGCTCGTAGCCCTTCACTGCGGCAACCGCCTGTTCCCAGCGCGGGTCGCTGTGCAATTCATCAAGGGATACTCTGGTGCGTCCGTGCATTCTCGCCATGCGGGTATGTGCGACCGGATCACGATAATCAACCAGCGCCTGTGCAACCTGCTGTGCCTGCTCACGCTGATTGCAAACCAGCACCATATCACAACCGGCCTCAAGCGACGCATGTGCACGCGCACTGTGATTACCGGCACAGGCAGCACCTTCCATGCTCAGGTCATCACTGAAAATCAGCCCCTGGAAATTCAAACGCCCGCGCAGTACATCGTTTATCCATACCCTTGAAAAACCCGCCGGTTGACTGTCGACCCTGGGATACACCACATGGGCCATCATGATGGCAGCAAGCCCGTAATGAATCATGCGCCTGAACGGCACCATGTCCCATTGCTCAATATCTTCAAAGGGACGATCATCGCTCGGCAATGCCAGGTGCGAATCGGCCGCAACGAAACCGTGACCCGGGAAATGTTTACCGGTAGCGGCCATCCCCGCATCGTGCATGCCCGTCTGGTAGGCATAGGCAAGGTCGGCAACAATCTCCGGGCGTTTATGCAAGGCGCGGTTGCCAATGATGGTCGAGATGCCGAAGTCAAGATCCAGCACCGGCGCAAAACTGATATCAATACCCACGGCGCGCAGTTCAGACGCCATCAACCAGCCGGTCACTTTTGCAAGGTGCTTGGCACGCGCTGCATCCCTGTCATAAATCCGGCCAAGGCATGACAGGGGAGGCAGATGTGTAAACCCGTCCCTGAAGCGTTGCACGCGCCCGCCCTCCTGGTCCACCGCCACCAGCAGGTGCGGGTCACGCAAGCCGTGAATTTCATCAACCAGGGCAGCAAGCTGCCGCGGTGATTCATAGTTACGTGTGAACAGGATAACGCCACCAATGGCCGGGTGCCCAAGCAGTTCACGGTCTTCCGCGGTCAGCTCGAGACCTTCAACATCGATCATCAGGGGGCCAAGCGTCATATTAATTTCCCGTATCAACAACCATTCGTGTATCCAGCCGGTCGCGCAAGCGGTCACCCAGCAGGTTAACAGACAACACCACGGCAAATATTGCCACACCGGGCGCCAGAACCATATGCGGGGCGACCAGCATATAGCGGCTGCCATCCCTGATCATGGCGCCCCAGGAAGCCTCGGGAGGCTGCACCCCCAGCCCCAGGAATGACAAGCCGGCCTCGGCGATGACCACGGCGGCAATCCCGAACGTGGCTTCCACGATCAGGGGGGCCGCCATCAGCGGGATCAGATGCCGCCGGATAATAAACCACTTGCCGCTACCCAGCGCCTCTGCGGCCTGCACATGTTCACGGTGTTTGAGTGACAGCACCTGGGCACGTGACAGGCGTGCATAGCCTACCCAGCCAACGGTCGTCAGTGCAATAACGATATTATCAATACCCGGACCCAGCAGGCCGGCCAGGGCGATCGCCAGCAGGATACCCGGGAATGCCAGGAAGACATCCACCAGCTGTACCGTGACACGGTCCCACCAGCCACCCAGGTATGCCGTCACGGTACCCACCAGGGTTCCAACCAGCACAGACAGACCAACCACCCAGAAAGATACCAGGAAAGAGGTGCGCGCCCCGATGATCAGGCGCTCATCGATGTGCCGGCCCAGGTCATCGAAACCAAGCAGTGCGCCGGAACCAGGCGTGTTGAGTATGCTGTCAAGGTGAATCAGGTTCGGCGTCAATGACAAATACTGTCCACCGGCAGTCATCAGCGCCCACAGGGCAAGCACGCCGAATGGAATCCAGAGCCGTATCACTGGCCGCCTCCAATGCGTATGCGCGGGTCTATCCAGGCATAGACAATATCGGTTAACAGGTTTACCAGAACATAGGTGGTACTGATAAGCAGTACGCAGGCCTGCAGCACGGGATAATCGCGCGTCTGGATGGATTCGATGGTCAGCAACCCTACCCCGGGCCAGCTGAATACTGTTTCTGTAATAACAGCACCTGCCAGCAGCGCGCCCAGTTGCAGGCCCAGCAGGGTGATGACGGGCAACAGGGCATTACGCAGACCGTGCCGCAGGACGACACGATGCGGGGCCAGTCCCTTTGCCCTGGCGGTGCGCATGTAATCCTCACCCAGTACTTCCAGCATGCTGCTGCGTACCATGCGTGACAACACGGCCGCCAGGCCCGTGCCGAGCGTTACCGCCGGCAAGACCACGGAGACAAACCCGTCGTGGCCACTGACCGGGAACCATCCCAGCCACAGGGAGAACACCAGGATCAACAGCGGGCCCAGCCAGAAGTTTGGAATGGATACCCCGAGCATGGAAAACCCCATCGCAGCGCTATCCCAGGCCGTGTTTCTGCGTATCGCTGCAATCACGCCCAGCGGAAAGGCCAGCGCCATGCTGACCGCGAGGGTGGCAGCTGCCAGCAGACCGGTCGCCGGGAGCCGCTCCAGCAACAGCTCGGATACCGGCCGCCGGAAATGAATCGATGTACCCAGGTCCAGTTGCAGCAATCCTCCGAGATAATGATAAAACTGGGTCAAAACCGGTTTATCCAGTCCAAGTGCGGCCCGCAAGACTTCCCGGTCAGCGACCGATGCAGACTCACCCAGCATGATTTCAACGGGGTCACCCGGGATCAGGTGAACCAGGAGAAATACAATGCCGGTCACCCCGAAGATCACCAGTAGTGCGCCGGTCAAACGATGAAACAGGTAGGCAGCCATTATGCAACTATCAGTGGTTATTCAAGCGGGACTGATTGCGTAGGGTCATCCCGTTCATATTTTCTACAACGCCGCTTCCTGTATAAGAACCCGCGTTCCAGCCGGAACAAGATCAAACAGGCGAATGACATCATCATTTTTCATTTTTATACAGCCATGTGATGAAGGGGTCCCCATCGGGTCCTCGTCCGGACAACCATGGATATAAATATAACGGCGCATGGAATCGACCTCGCCCGAGCGGTTCCTGCCTGTCTCCAGGCCACTCAGCCAGAGTATACGGGTCAGCATCCAGTCACGGCCGGGGTGCTCCTGTTTTAACTCCGGTGTATAGACCTCGCCGGTTGGCCGGCGGCCGACAAAGACCGTGTTGGCCGGATAGCCGGCACCGATTTTTGCACGGACCAGGTGTTGGCCACGCGGGGTACATTCACTGTGCCTGGTTTCACCCGGCCCGTTGGCTGCCGTGGATATCGCGACATCCATAAGCAGCCTGCCGGACTCATGCAGATGCAGGCGCTGCTCATCAATGCTGACAGTGATAGTAAAAGGCCCGGGCTGCATGGCAGGAAGTATACCGGAGAGTGTGAGCTAGTTTACACGCCTGACATGCAACAGGCTGTCATAATTTCCATCCCTGCTGAGCCGGTATCCCCGGATATATTTTCCGGCGACATACACGTGGTCTTCGTACCAGAGCGGGACGTACGGTAACACTTCAAGCAGCCGTGCCTGCACCTCGCGCCAGGATTGCGCCTGCTCATCAAGCGTGTTGCCCCTTTCTGCCGCCTCAATCAGGCGGTCAACAGCAGGGTCGTTCAACCTGCCACGGTTTGCGCCCTCTGGCGGCAGGGACGCGCTGTGAAAGGCATAGCGAAAGATGTCCGGGGTTTTGATCCCCACCCAGGCAAGACTGTACATCTGGAAGCGTCCTGCCTTGATATCACCGTAAAAAGTGCCCCAGTCATAACTGGAAAGCTTCATCTGCATGCCTGCGTCGAGCAGTTGCTGCTGGATAACGGTAGCGATACGTATGCGCAAGGGATCCGTTGAAGTCTTGTAATGCAGCACCAGTGGGTGGTCTGCATCAAAACCTGCCTGCTTCAACAGGGCCTTTGCCTGTTCCGGATCATAGGCCAGCGGCTGCAGGGCCGGGTTCCCCGCCCAGTGCCCGGGCTGCAGCAATGCAGCAGCAGGATGGGCCGCATTACCCAGCAGGTGCTGCATAATGGCCTCGCGGTCAATGGCATGGGCAATGGCCTTGCGAATCAGGATATTTCCCGTGGCCGGATCATCAAGGTTAAACCCCAGGTAGGAGAAATTACTGCCCGGCCCGGATTGCATCCTGATTTCCGCTTGCCCGGACAGGTAGCCGAGTAACTCGGCAGGCAAATCGTTTTGCAACAAATCAACTTCCCTGCGCAACAGCTTGAGCACCCTCACCGTGGGATCGCCAATCCTGATAAATTCAAAGACCTGCTCGTCGTGACTGCGCACGAGTTGCAAGCTTCCCGGATCATCCCAGTTTGAGAAACGAAACGGGCCACTGCCCAGGGGTGTTTTGTGAAGCGGGTATCCGGAATCAATGGCAGCGGCCGGCACAATTCCTATGACCAGGTATCCCGGAAACAGCGGATCAGGCCGGTTTATATAAAAGTCCAGTGTCGCGGCATCAATGACAACAATATCTTCAATCAGACGTAAACTGCTGGCATGCGCAGAGGCATTGGCCGGATCGAGTATTGATTGATAGGTCGCCGCAACATCAACGGCCGTCAGTGGCGTGCCGTCGTGAAATGCCGGACGATCCGGCTTGAGGTGAAATCGGTACTGTAACGGAGATAGCTTTTCCCAGCTAGCAAGTGCCGGTACCGGCCTGACCTGTTCATCGAAATCAACGAGGCGCTGGTAAATGAGGCGATTGATACGTGCCGATGTCGCATCGGTTGCATAGCGGGGATCAAGATTTGCAGGCCCGCTGGCCAGGCCAAAACGGATAACGTCATCAGGCGGCCCGGTACAGGCCGAAACAAGCAGCAGCAAGCCGATGAACAGATATACGGTTTTCATCGATAAAGAAGAATCATTTTCTATTCATGTAGCCCGGATAGAGCGCAGCGAAATCCGGGGCCGTAATGTGAAGCAAGCTCCCCGGATTTCGCTGCGCTCTATCCGGGCTACTGCTAATCGGCGGCCTGGTTCAGCTCGATCATTAAACGCACCCGTAAACGTCTGAAGACCCCGGGTTCAAGCATGTCCGGCAGCAACACCAGGTGGTGCACTCGCTTCCTGTTACTCTTGAAACGCATGATGACCAGCCAGGGCAGCATGAAGACCTGCGGCATCAGGCGGGCCTCGATATCCTGCCCCGATGCAAGGGACAGGTGACAGGAACGCGCTTCATTCCAGCGTACGCCAGTTACCGAGTCAGGACGAAGCCGGATGGCCTGCCACAGGCTGAATAGAATAAGCAGCAGCATAATCAACACAGCCCCCGCGGGGAGCGCCAGAAAGGGAAGCAGTACGATGGCTACAGCATGAATAACGACCAGCCAGGCACGCAGGGTGCGTGATGAACCGGGCTCAAGAAGCAAAGGTGTTGCGTATGTCGTGGACAATGTTTGCCACATCCCTGTCAGCGGGCATCATGCGGCCCATCAGTAACTCAAGCAGTACCGCATCCGGATAATCAAGCAGCAATTCAAAGGTCTTCTGATCACCCGCGTCGAGGCTGTTGTAACGCCGTGCAAGGAAATGCATGAGCAACTCATCGAGTTCACGCATTCCACGGCGGCACTGCCATCCCAGCCGGTTACGATCAGGAGCTGTCTGCTCCTGTTTCATGTGGAGCGTTTCACCATCAGTTCCTTGATGCGCCCTATCGCGCGAGTCGGGCTCAGTCCTTTCGGGCAGACTTCCACACAGTTCATGATGGTGTGACAGCGAAACAGTTTGAACGGCCCCTCAAGATTGGCCAGGCGCTCGTCGGTAGCCTGGTCACGACTGTCTGCCAGGAAGCGCCAGGACTGTAACAGTGCTGCAGGTCCGAGGAACCTGTCCGGATTCCACCAGAAAGACGGACAGGATGTCGAACAACAACCACAGAGAATACACTCATAAAGCCCGTCGAGTTTGTCACGGTCTTCAGGTGACTGGCGATGCTCCACTTCCGGCTCAGGGTCCTTGTTAACCAGATACGGTTTTACCGCCCTGTACTGTTTGTAGAACTGGGTCATATCCACAACCAGGTCGCGCTTTACCGGCAAGCCCGGCATCGGCCGAATGGCTATCGGTGACTTGAGGCTGTACAGGGGGGTAATACAGGCGAGCATGTTACGTCCGTTGACGTTCATTCCATCTGACCCACACACCCCTTCGCCACAGGAACGCCGGAAACTGAGGGTTTCATCCTGCGCTTTCAGCAACAATAAGGCATCCAGCAACATCATCTCCTTATCAAGCACATCGGACGCCAACTCAAATTCCTGCATGCGAGGCTTCTGATCAACATCCGGATCAAAACGATAGATGGAAAATTTCATAAGCAGTCAATCACTCTGCGTTAATAAACACGTGGCTTCGGTGGAAATGAATCCACAGTCAACGGTTTCATTCGCACCGGTTTATAGTCAACTGTATTTGAGTCCTTGTGATACAGGCTATGGCGCAGCCAGTTCACATCATCGCGATCCGGGTAATCGACACGCGAATGAGCACCACGGCTTTCATGCCGCTTCCAGGCAGACATGATGGTCGCAATGGCCACGTCCATCAGGTTTTCCAGTTCCAGCGCTTCTATACGTGCCGTATTAAATACCATGCTGTGGTCCTGCAGACGAACATCCGGCATACGTTGCTGCAGGGCAAGCACTTTTTCCACGCCCTCGGCCAGTATTTCCTCGCTACGAAACACGCCACAGTGTTCCTCCATGGTGGTGGTCAGCTGCTGGCGCATGGCGTCAACCGTCTCGCCCTCGCCCTGCTGGTCCCAGCGTGCCAGCCGCTGCAATGCCGGCTCCAGGCTGGCATCATCCAGCGGGCGGTGGTAGCGATTTTCTCCCAGGAACTCGATAATCTGGTTTGCAGCAGCACGTCCAAACACAATGATATCGAGCAGTGAATTGCCGCCCAGCCGGTTGCCACCGTGCACGGAGACACAGGCACATTCACCGGCTGCATACAGACCCGGGACCCGCTCTTCCGGCCCGTGTTCGATGGGCGCGACAACTTCACCGAAGCGGTTGGTTGGTATGCCGCCCATTGTATAGTGCGCCGTTGGATAAACCGGCACCGGTTCATCACACATATCAACTCCCGCAAAGGTCTGCGACAGGTCGCGGATGGCCGGCAAGCGTTTCCTTATCAGTTTGGAATCCAGGTGATGCACCTGTAACAGGACATGGTCCTTGTTGGGGCCACAACCACGTCCCTCGCGGACTTCAGTGGTAATGGCACGGCTGACGACGTCCCGGCTGGCCAGGTCTTTGGCATGGGGGGCATAGCGCTCCATGAAACGCTCGCCTTCACTGTTGATCAGGAAACCGCCTTCGCCGCGCGCTCCTTCACTCAGCAGCATGCCCTTGCCGGCGATGCCGGTTGGATGGAACTGAACAAATTCCATGTCCTGCAAGGGGACCCCGGCACGCAGTGCCATCGCCATGCCGTCACCGGTATTGATCAGGGCATTGGTATTGGTGCGGAATATCTGCCCCGCTCCACCAGTCGCCACCAGGGTTGTCTTCGCCTCGATAACCAGTTGCTCGCCACTGGCAATATCGATGAGCAGCGCACCGAGGATATAGCCTTCGTCATCATGCAGCAGGTCAATGGCAAAATATTCATCAAAGAAATGGGTCTTGGCACGGATATTCTGCTGGTAGAGGGATTGCAGGATGGCATGCCCGGTACGGTCAGCTGCTGCACAGGTGCGCGCCGCCTGTTCACCGCCAAAGTTCATGCTCTGGCCACCAAACTGGCGTTGATAAATCCTGCCATCATCCATTCTCGAGAATGGCACGCCAAAATGCTCCAGCTCATAAACGGCCTTGGGCGCTGCCCGGCACATGTATTCAATGGCGTCCTGGTCACCGAGGTAATCACTGCCCTTGACGGTATCAAACATATGCCAGTGCCAGTTGTCCGGACGTACATTCGCGAGTGCGGCGTTGACACCACCCTGTGCAGCCACGGTATGGGAGCGTGTCGGGAAGACCTTGGATACCACGGCAACATGCGCATCTGCCTGCGACAGCTGCAGTGCAGCACGCAGACCGCCTCCACCGGCACCGATAATCAGGGTATCAAATTGTCTGTGTGGCAGGTTCATAATTCAGGCCGTTGCCAGCACCAGCACACGCAACGCCCAGAGGCCGCAGCCGACCAGTAACAGGCCGATCAGGGACAAGATCGTCAAGCGCAGGCTGATTGAATGAATATAATCGAAAATAACATCGCGTATACCGACCCATCCATGCAGAAGCATGGCAAGAATGAAACCCGCACTGGCAATCGCTATCAGCGGTTGACCGATCCATGCGTGCCATTGCTCATAGCCTTGTGGTGGCTGCAGGGAAAAATGCACCACGAGATAGACCACGAAACAGCCGATATAGACAGCCGTAACACGCTGCAGCAGCCAGTCCCGCAGGCCATGGGTCTGACGACTCAAAATATCCACCAGATATAGGCAAGGGTCAGGACAGACCCCGCAAGATTGACCAGCCAGGCACTCGTCCGTGCCTGACTCAAAGCTACGCCCGCCCCGATATCGATAAGCAGGAAGCGTATCCCGGAGAGCAGGTGGTGAAACAGGGACCATGCGATGGCAGCCGATCCAAGCCGCAACCAGCAATTACCGAGGATCGCAATGGCATCCGCATAACCCTCTGGGCTCTGTAAGGAGATATCCAGCAGGTAAATGGAAAACGGCAGTGAGATGAACAGCAATACACCTGAAATACGGTGGGCAATCGAGGTCACCGCACCAACCGGGAAGCGAATCCGGAGAAGATCAAGATAAACAGGAGCAGATCGCTGGGTAGTCATATAATCTGGTCTATTGGTAAGTGGTTTTATACCATCGCATTCGCTGGAACGCCAGTGGTGTTGTCGGTATATTGTTAGCCATAATTCTTCCAGAATTTACACTCTATTCAGGACAACAGGACTCGTATGAAAACCGCGTGGAAAACCTTTCTTACTGATAACGGCGCAGAATTTCAAGACGGCAATCTCGTCCATTTTGGTAATCCACTTCGGGAACAGGAAGTCGCGCTGAGTGGGCTTGTGTTTGCCGACCTCGACTATCTCGGCGTGCTTGCCGTTCATGGCAGTGATGCGAGCGATTTCCTGCAATCACAGCTCAGCAACGATATTAAACTGTGTGAAGAACAGGGTAGCCAGTTAACTGCCTACTGCACCCCGAAGGGCCGCATTCTGGGCCTGATGCGAATATTCAAACAGGGCGATACGTTCTATCTGAGGCTGCCGGCAGATTCCCTGGAGGCCGTACTGCAACGCCTGCGCATGTTTGTGCTGCGGGCCGATGTGACACTTGAAGATGTAAGTGAAAACTTCTGCTGTATCGGCGTATCCGGCGCAGATGCTGCAGAAGAAATCTGCAAGGCTACCTGCCAGGTACCAACCGGGGAAAACCAGGTCCTGCATCTTGAGAAGCTGTCGATTATCAGGGTACCCGGCAAACAGCCGCGCTTTGAGATTTATGCAAGCTCACTGGAAGCAGCACAGGCCTTCTGGGACACACTTAATGTTGATGGCGCACCGGTTGGAAGCCCGGCCTGGCGCCTGCTGGAGATCCAGTCAGGTATCCCGAATATCTTTGCTGCAACCACCGAATTGTTTGTTCCCCAGATGGTCAACCTGCAGCTGGTGGATGGGGTAAGTTTCAAAAAAGGCTGCTACCCGGGCCAGGAGATCGTTGCACGCATGCAGTACCTGGGGACCCTGAAACGCAGAATGTACCTGGGTCTTGTAGACCAGGATGAAGCCGTATCTCCCGGTGATGAACTCTACCAGGCAAGTGGCAATGAACAGGTAATTGGCAGAATCGTTGATGCCCAGCCACATCCCGATGGCGGTTTCCTGGCATTGGCCGTACTGCAAATCAAATCGGCAGATGCAGCAGATATCCATCTGGGTGGTACAAACGGACCGCCCTTCAAAATGCAGACACTTCCCTACCCTTTTGAGGACCAGTAAAACCCGGGGGAACTCCTGGCACGGTTGCGGGTCATATTACAGTCAGCTCCTTTGATACCAGGGCCCTCTCATGAAAATGTACACGCTATCCGCCATCATCGGCATCGCTGCAATTACTGCTGCTGCAGCACTGAAATCAGGCATTGCGGCTGAACCGGAACAGCTGCCGCCTGTCACTGAGAACGGAAGCTGGAGCCGTCCATCCGACGAAGAATTACGCACCACCCTGACACCCCTGCAATATGATGTGACCCAGAATGAGGGTAC
>Ga0209578_10002928_pt1 | contig 13605 bp, 12 predicted proteins | sample tdAd472_FD_187127 | JGI IMG/M metagenome (GOLD analysis project Ga0209578, IMG submission 187127) | Marine sediment microbial communities from the Atlantic coast under amendment with organic carbon and nitrate - tdAd47.2 (SPAdes)... | ecosystem: Environmental > Aquatic > Marine > Coastal >...
TTTATTGGTTTTTCGGGTGCGTCCGTCATGCCTTTTGCGCTTTCCATCCTTTCCAGAAAAGCCACACCATCGCCGCCAAGAGGAGCGCCTGGATAAGGAAGTTATACCCCGCGAGCGTGATTCCCAAAAACTCCCACTGGATGGCGTCGCAGGGGACCGCCGTATCCGCAGCCGAACCGCTCATCAGATCTTCAATGGTTGCCGGCCCGCCGCCCACGTCCGCCGCGGTGCAGCCCGATCCCCACCAACCGTGCTCGACGCCGATGTGCTCGCCCGCCTTGTAGAGGCCCCACAGGGTCAGCGCCATCAGGGGCGCAAGCCCGCGCAGGCGCCAGTGCGCCATAGCCGGAGAATAGTACGGCACAAACAAAACGATCGCTGAAATCATGATCCCGGCGTACCAGGGCTCGCGCTGCTCTAAACACAAAGGACAGGGCCAAAGTCCACCTACGAGTTGGAGATACCAAGCCCCGCCCAATGTGACCGCCGCAGCAGCTAGATAGAGCGCGTGGGCGGCGAGGGCGGGCTCGCGGTTGGCGAAGGCTTTGGCGCGATCAAACATGGGCCAAGGCTAGCTGTATCGACGCGCCAAGGCGAGATGGCATTTGGGGGCGCCCTTCAAGGCTCTGTCAGATAATCGTGCCGACAAACTGGGAAAGCCAATCGATAAGGGCGCGTCCCACCATAATCAGCATCCCCACCCAAAAGGTTCCGATCACGGTTCCCAGCATCACAAGCAGCCCGTCGCGTTCGATCATGCCGATGGCCATGATGGCGATCGCCACGCCGGGCATCGAATTGGTCAGCGGCACGGGCAGCAAGATGGATATGCAGAAGACCACCATAAAAAGCCCGAAGAGGCGTTCCGGTCCGTTGCTCGTCAGAAAACTTAAACGTGGCTTTGCGATTGCCTCACCCCAGCCGAGATAACGTTTTGCGCGAGTAGCAACCTTGGCAAATTCAGCGCGCGAGAAGGCGCGCGCGCGTATGCGCTTGGGCATCCAGAGGCGATGCCGCCCTGCCGCCATTTGCAGCGCGATCAGCAACATGGGGATCGATAAGACTTGTGGGATGCCATAAACGAACGGCAGGCACACCGGCAGCGCCAGGATCAGCATGGCCATGCCGAAGGCGCGATCCGACAGCGCATCAAGCACTTCGCCCACGGACATTTCAGGCGCATCCGAGGCCGCAGCCAAGTGGATCAATAAATCAGATGTGCGTTCCGGGCGCGTGGCACTGCTCATGGATAGCCGCATATCAGGGGCAGGGGGCGAAGTCCAATCGACCTTTTAGAGAGCGAATGAGGCGGCGCAATGGCGGCGCAATGGCGGCGCTTGACCCGAGGCCGCGCCCGACTATGATCCCACCCCTTCGCGGCAGGCCCCTGTGGCGGAACTGGTAGACGCGCGGGATTCAAAATCCCGTTCCTTTACGGGAGTGTCGGTTCGATTCCGACCGGGGGCACCACTTTTGTATCGCGCTAATTTTCTTCACTTATCTTTCCCTTTTTCAGCACCCTTTCGCCCCATTTGCGACACGGCACGCAATAAGGCTACGGTCAGGCGGATAGCGATTGCCCTGCCGCGTTCTGGCATGGGCTCTTTTTTGACGGGAGAGGTTCATGCTCAATTGGAAATGGGTTCTGGCGGCGGGTGCGACGGCTGCGGCACTGGGAATTGCCGGGCCTGTAGCGGCGCAGGACGTAAATCTTCCGCCTAGCTATGGCGAGATCAGTTTCGGTGCGGGCCTAGAGTCAGATCCTTTTGAGGTAGAATTGCGCGCGGGCGGTGCCATCGACGCCAGCGTTTCCATTGAAAGCACCTGCCTTGGCAGCATCGCCCATGCGCCGGATTTCAATCTCACCTACGACGCAGGCGATATGCCGCTCTATGTATCGGCAAGCTCGCAATCCGATACCACGTTGATCGTCAATTCCCCCGACGGTGAATGGCACTGCAATGATGATTTCGAAGGAAACTTCGATCCTGTGCTTGCGTTCGAAGAACCGCAATCTGGTCTTTACAACATTTGGGTGGGGACCTATGGGGCGACAACGACTTTGCCAGAGGCAACGCTGCGCATCTCTGAGGTCGAAGCGCCGATTGTTCCGCCCGCCAAACTGGCAAGCGGTGTCGATTGGGACCTTGATCCGAACTTTGGCTCGGTATCGCTTTCAGCAGGTTTTGAGGAAGATCCTTATGTGATCGATGTGGTAGCGGGCGGCGAAGTGAACGCCGCTTTTGTCGACGCTGCGTGCTGGGGCTCGATTTCACGCGCGCCGGACTATCGCCTCGATTATTCGGATGCTGACGAATATAATTTGACCTTTACCGCGGTCTCGGCTGGCGACACCACACTGCTCGTGCGCGATCCCGAGGGCGGATTTCACTGCGATGATGACAGCTTCGGTAATTTCAACCCGCGCGTGGACGTGAACGCGCCGCAGGATGGCGCCTACTATGTGTGGATCGGCATCTATGGTCAGGGCAATGGTTATGCGGACGCGCAGCTCGGCATATCCGAGATCGGCGCGGGGCCTGCCGGCTCTACCGGCAACATCGATTGGACCCTTGAGCCCAACTTTGGCTCCGTTGACCTCGTAACGGGTTTCGTACCTGATCCGCATACGGTGGAACTCATCGCAGGCGGCGAAGAAGATGCCAGCCAGCTTGGTTTTACGTGCCGCGGCTTTGTCGCGGCGGCCCCTGATTTTCGGCTGTCCTTTGAGGCGGGTAATTTGCCCCTTACATTCTCGGCTATATCGGACAGCGATACCACGCTTGCGGTGCGTGACCCGAGCGGCGTCATTCATTGCGACGATGACAGCGGCGGCGGTTTGAACCCACAGCTAACGGTGGATGGCCCGGCGTCGGGCGACTATCACGTTTGGGTCGGCGTCTATGGTCAGAGCGGCGGCTATCCTAGTGCCACACTTTCGATCTCAGAGATTGGCGCAAGTTCAAACCCTGGCGCGGTGGAGCTCGAAGTGGATGGCGAGCCTTCCTATGGGGATGCATCGCTTGAAAGCGGGTTTTCACCTGATCCTTACGTGGTCTCGCTTAATGCCGGCGGAAATGTCGAAGCGTACACGCTTGGCTTCTCCTGCAACGGTTACATTGCAGCCCGCCCGGATTTCGCGATCGATTTTTCCGGCGAAAGCGAAGCGCTCTACATCTCAGCATCGTCGAGCGTGGATACCACCCTTGTGGTGAGCGCACCCGACGGCAGTTGGCTTTGCAATGATGATTTCTTCGGGCTCAACCCGGCGATTGAACTTGAAAGCCCCCGCGAAGGCACCTACCGGATTTGGGTGGGCACATGGAATGATACGGACGAGCTACCGCCCGCGACGCTCTATATCTCTGAAGACGAAGCGCAATTCTGAGCAACGCTGAAAGTCGTGAAGATTGGGCGTCATCTTTCGGTGGCGCCCATCTTTTTGTAGTCTGACCCAATGACGTTTGCTTCCGATCCCACACCACCAGAACTCAAACGCACGCTCGGCTTGCCGCTCTTGGCGCTATACGGCCTCGGCACCGTTCTAGGCGCGGGCATTTATGTGCTGATCGGCGAGGTGGCAGGACGAACAGGTAGCTTTGCACCGTTGTCATTCTTGCTCGCGTCAGTGCTTTCGGCGCTGACCGCGTTTAGCTTTGCCGAACTGGGCGGCCGCTTTCCTAAAAGTGCGGGCGAGGCGGTTTATGTGTTCGAGGGGTTTGGCCGGCGCGAGCTTTCGCTCGTTGTGGGACTGCTGGTGGCCGCGAGCGGGGTGATCTCCTCAGCCGCCATCGCGCAAGGTTTTTCTGGTTATCTCCAGACCTTCATTCAGGTTCCCGACATTGGCGCAGAGATCGTTTTAATCTCCGTACTTACAACGCTGGCGATTTGGGGAATTGCGGAAAGCGTCACAGTTGCTGCCGTCCTTACGCTGATCGAGTTGGGTGCACTCGTTCTTGTTGTCGCATTGGGCTTACCGGGTGCGATGGTATCGGATTTGCCCGCCGTCGGGCCGGTCTCGGGATCGGTGACGGGATTTGCAATCCTCTCCGGCGCGGTGCTTGCCTTTTACGCTTTCATCGGGTTCGAGGACATGGTCAACGTGGCCGAGGAAGTGGTGGATGCGCCCCGCACCATTGGGCGCGCCATCGCAATTGTCGTCGTCGTGACAACACTCGTCTATGTGGGTGTTGCCTTTGTCGCGGTGCGAACGGTTCCGCCTACTGAGCTTGCAGCCAACTCAGCACCGCTGGCGCTATTATTTGAGCGGATCACGCACATGCCACCCCAGGCGATGAGCCTTGTGGCCATGCTCGCCATTGTGAATGGCGCGCTTATTCAAATCATCATGGCTTCGCGGGTTCTTTATGGATTGGCGCGCCAAGATCTGTTGCCCGCGATATTTGGTGAAGTTCATTCATCGACGAAGACGCCGCTTAAGGGAACGATAATCGTTGGCTTAGGCGTGCTTGCGGCGACGCTTCTATTGCCGCTGGTGACGCTGGCCGAGCTCACATCAGCAATGATCCTGATTGTGTTTACGCTTGTGAATGTCTCGCTTGTGCTCGTTAAGCGCCGCGGGCCCCCACCTCAAGACGCATGGAACGTACCCATGGCCATCCCGCTTCTTGGTGCGGTCAGCACGGGCACTTTCGCCGTCTTTGCGATTTTTGAAGTCTTTCGCGGCTAGTAGCTCTTGGCGAAAACCGCGATACGCTTGGCGGGTTTGCCCGTAAGAATGCAAGGGCCCTTACCGCCTGGCTGATCCAATGGGAGGCAGCGCACGGAAACGCCAAGATCCTTCAGCTGATCTTCGGTGGCACTGTCCTCGCACCACCACGCTTTTACAAAGCCGCCCGTTGCATTGAACGTGTTGCCTTTCAGCGCGTCGAAATAAGCTTTGAACTCATCAAAGGTGGTGATGTCGTCGCGGCAGCGCGTCGCGCGATAGGCTTTGGCTTCTTCAAAGAGGTTCGATTGTATACCCCAGAGAAGTTCTTCAAGCTCGCCTGCAATTTCATCGATCGATAGAATTTCCTTTTTGTCACGCACCTTGTCGCGCCGAGCCATGGCCGCGCCATTATTCTCGATATCGCGCGGACCCACTTCGAGCGTAACGGGCACACCTTTGCGCACCCAGTCCCATTTCTTCTCTTGAGATTGAATTTTCCGGTCGTCGATCCGTACGCGCACCCGCGCACCGTCGAAGTTTACAGCGCGTAACTGCTCGGCGACTTTTTGCGCATATTCCATAACAGGCCCGTGGCTTTCCTCATCGCGGATGATGGGGACAATTACAACGTGATCAGGCGCTATGCGTGGCGGCACGCGCAAGCCATCATCATCCGCGTGCGTCATGATCAAGCCACCAATAAGCCGCGTGGACGAGCCCCAAGATGTTGTGTGGCAGAACTCCCAATCGCCATTTTCGGTTTGAAAGCGAATGTTTGCTGCCTTGGAAAAATTTTGCCCCAGATAGTGCGAGGTGCCCGATTGGAGCGCTTTGCCGTCCTGCATCATGGCTTCGATGGTGAAGGTATCCACCGCACCGGGAAACCGTTCGCCCTCGGATTTTTCACCTGGGATCACCGGCACGGCCATATATTCCTCGACCACCTCGCGATAGACATCGAGCATGGTCATGACTTCTTCGCGCGCTTCGTCTTCGGTGGCGTGGGCGGTGTGACCTTCCTGCCAAAGGAACTCGGACGTGCGGAGCCACAGGCGTGGGCGCATTTCCCAGCGCATCACATTGGCCCACTGATTGATCTTCACCGGCAAGTCACGATAGCTGCGGATCCAGCCTGCGAACGCCTCGCCAATAATGGTCTCGGAGGTGGGCCGGATCACCATGGGCTCTTCCAGCGGTGCAGCGGGGATCAGTTTACCGTCTTTATCCGCCTCAAGCCGGTGGTGGGTGACCACGGCCATTTCCTTGGCAAAGCCCTCCACGTGGGCGGCTTCCTTTTCAATAAAGCGCAAGGGGATCAGGAGTGGGAAATAGGCGTTCTCGTGGCCGGTTTCCTTAAACCGCTTGTCCATGGCCTTTTGCACATTTTCCCACAGCGCATAGCCCCAAGGGCGGATGATCATGCAGCCGCGCACCGGCGCGTTCTCGGCAAGATCTGCCCCGCGCACCACCTGCTGGTACCACTCGCTGTAGTCATCGGCCCGGGTGGGGCTAATCGCCGTCTTGTTGGACTTGGCCATCACGTACTCCGCTATTTGAAGTGATGCTTAGCGCGCCATGGGCGCCGCCTCAAGGCGCGTTTCGCAAGGGACCCTATGGGCCTTTTTGAAGCCGCGCGGCAAAGTGCGCTTCTTCTTGAGCGCATTCGAGGAAAGTATGCCCCGCTTGCTGCGCCATGTGTTCCAGATCCAGCGGGGCCATGGGGTCGTCGGCCAATACGGTAAGCACCTCGCCCACACCCATCGCCCGAAGCCGCTTCTCAGCCTTTAAGACGGGAAGGGGGCATTTGAGCCCGCGCGTGTCGAGGATCTCATCACTCATGGGCCGAGGGGGATAACCTTCCCAAGCGTCAAGGGCAAGCGCTTTGCTTGACCCAGCAATGCCCCTCTCTATGCTTTTGAGCCTGCGCCTTTATCCACGGAGATTGTCCTCATGGGTTTTTTCGCCCAAATCCGCCGCGACTTTGTTTATCTCAAAGCGCTTCTCAGAATAGCAAAGCGGCTTACGCCGGTGGCCGATGATAGCTCGCTCACGGCGGCTGATCTCGTTGAGGGTTGGGCGAAAAAAACGCCGGAGAAAGAAGCGCTGGTTTTCGAGGATCGCAGCTACACCTACGCCCAATACAATGCTGAGGGAAATCGCTGGGCGCATTGGGCGCAGGCGCAAGGGCTCGGCAAAGGCGACGTGGTTGCGCTGTTCATGGAGAACCGGCCCGAGTATTTGTTCGCGAGCCTGGGCCTCGCCAAAATCGGTGTCACGGCCGCGCTTATCAATACGAACCAAATGGGCCATGCACTCGCCCACTCGCTTAACATCGCCAACGCAAAGCTGCTCATTCTCGGAGCGGAACTTGCTGCAAGTTACGCAAGCGCCAAAGACCAACTAAACGAGGCATTGCCCGTTTGGGCCGAAGGAGGTGCCCTCGAAGGGGCGCAAAATCTTGAGGCAGCGCTGCCAGTTCTGCCCGTCGCGCATGTGGGCCGCGAAGCGCGCGAGGGCCTTACCGGCGATGACATTTGCTTTTACATCTATACCAGTGGCACTACGGGGCTGCCCAAGGCAGCGCGGTTTATCCATCGCCGCGTGCAGTCGGGCTCGGGGCTCTTTTCGCTCTCAGTCGATGCGCGCGCCAGCGACCGGGTCTATGTGTGCCTGCCGCTTTATCATTCGGCGGGTGGCGTGGCCGCACTCGGCGTTGCTTTGTTTGCAGGCGGCACAATCGTGCTGACGAAAAAATTCTCAGCCACCAAGTTTTGGGACGACTGCGTCAAGTACGATGTCACTGTGTTTCAATATATCGGCGAGCTGTGCCGCTATTTGCTGAACACTGATTCAATTGAGGCTGAAAGCAATCACAAGGTTCGCACTTGTGTGGGCAATGGCTTGCGCCCCGAGGTTTGGGGGCCGTTTCAAAAGCGCTTTAATATTCCGCACATTGTTGAATTCTACGGTGCCACCGAAGGCAATGTGATGCTGTTCAATTTCGATGGTCGCCCCGGCGCGGTGGGGCGCATCCCTTGGTTTGCGAAAAAAGCCTATGAGCGCATCAAGTTCGTAAAGTTCGACGTGGAAACCGAGGAACCCGTGCGCGGGGCGGACGGGTTCTGCATTGACTGCGGCGTCGACGAAGTGGGCGAGGCGATCGGGCGTATCTCCGATGAACCCGGCGAAGGCTTTGAAGGTTACGGCGATCGCGCGGCGGACGAGAAGAAAATCCTGCGCGACGTGTTTGAGCCCGGGGACAAATTTTTCCGATCCGGGGACCTCTTGCGCATGGGCAAGAACGGCTATGTCTATTTCATCGACCGCATTGGCGATACGTTTCGTTGGAAAGGGGAAAACGTCGCTACCTCGGAAGTGGCCGAAGCGCTTTCTGTCTTTGGCGGCGTCACGGAAGCCAACGTCTATGGCGTTCATGTGCCGGGCGCGGACGGGCGTGCGGGCATGGCGGCAATTGTGGCGGAGGCGAGCCTTGATGTTGCGCAATTGAGCGCGCACATCGACCGGGAACTGCCTGCCTATGCGCGGCCTCTATTCCTGCGGCTTTTGCCGGAAATGGAAATTACCGGCACCTTCAAGCACCGCAAAGTGGACCTCCAAAAAGAAGGCTTTGATCCCTCGGCGATCGAGGATCGGATGTTCTTTTTTGACGAAGTGGCCGAGATCTATGTGCCGCTTACCGCGATGCTCTATGAGAAAATCAATTCAGGCGGTTTGCGGCTCTAGGCGTCCTCGGCAAGGCGAATGCCGGTAAACTGCCAGCGTTGATGCGGGTAGAAGAAATTCCGGTATGTAGGCCGGATGTGGCCTTCGGGGGTCGCGCAGGAACCGCCGCGCAAGACCATCTGCCCGCTCATGAACTTGCCGTTGTATTCTCCCACGGCGCCTTTGGGCGCGCGGTAACCGGGATAGGCGGTGTACGGACTTTGCGTCCATTCCCAGCAATCGCCAAAGACCTGGCGCAAGGGCGCAGCGCTGCCATTAACGGGCGCAGGCGCGGGTGAAATTCCCGGGCGAAGAAAATTCCCCTCCAGAGGCAGATCGCGGACCGCAAGCTCCCATTCTTCTTCGCGCGGCAGGCGCTTGCCCGCCCATTCAGCGAAGGCGGCAGCTTCGAAATAACTGATGTGGGTAACGGGCGCATTGGGGTTCAAGGGCTCGCGGCCGTGAAGCGTGAACGATGTCCAACCCTTCTTGCTCTCTTCGCTGTAGAGTGGCGCGCGCCAACCTTCTTGGTTCACCAGGGCCCAGCCATCTGCAAGCCACAACGACGCGGTTTCATAACCGCCATCTGCCATGAACGCGAGATATTCGCCGTTGGTGATCAGTCGGTCGGCAATATTGAAGGGATCAATATAGCTTTTGTGGCGGGGGCCTTCATTATCGAAGGCAAACTCGGCGAGCTCCCAGTCAATGCCCGTTTCCTCTAGCCCCCCTTCATGAGCGATCCAACCGAGTTTCGGAACACCATTGTCTGCCGCGGGCGCAGGCGCATCGTAAGCCGCGAGCGCGAGGGGATTAAACGAAAGTGCGTGCTTGATATCCGTACAAAGAAGTTCCTGATGCTGTTGCTCGTGATTGATGCCGATGCGCATCAGCTGAAATACTTCGGTAAACCTGTTGTCGCTTACGTTTTTAAGAAGCTTAGCGACGGCCTTGTCCACATAGGCTCGAAAGTCCAGAGTTTCCGCAACACCCGGTCGTGTAATCATTCCGCGCGACGCCCGCGGGTACTGTTCGCCAATTGCGTTGTAGTAAGAATTGAACAAATGCTCAAATGCACCGTTAAAGGGCGCGTAGCTATCATCGAAGGGTTTGAGCAGAAAAGTTTCGAAAAACCAGGTGGTATGTGCGAGATGCCATTTTGTGGGGCTCGCATCGGTCATGGACTGAACCGTCTGATCTTCCTGCGTAAGAGGCGCCGCAAGTGCGCAGCTCCCCTCGCGGGTGTTCTCAAAAGCGCGTAGAATTTCAAGGCGTCGATCTGACATGCGCGACACATTTACAAGATGATTTGGCCCGCGCAAGGGGAAACCGTGGGCTCTTGATGAAAGGCCCCGCGAGACCTTAGTCTTACGGCAGAACGGAGACCTTTATGACCGATCCCCGCGCGCGCGATGTGCTTACCTTCTGGTTTGATGAGACAAGCCCCAAACAATGGTTCAAATCGGACCCCGCGTTTGACGAAGTGATCCGCGAGCGTTTCGGCGCGGTGCATGAGGAGGCGGCGGCAGGTCATTGCGAAGGTTGGCTTGAAACGGGTGAAGGTGCGTTGGCGCTGGTCATCCTGCTCGATCAGTTTTCACGCAATCTCTATCGAGGCGATGCGCGCGCTTTTGCTCAAGATCAAAACGCGCGCGATTGCGCGGACCGGGCGCTCGAAAAAGGCCATGACATTGTGTGTCGCGATGATCGCCGTGCGTTCTTTTATATGCCGTATATGCATGCGGAAGATTTGGAGATCCAAGAAAAATGCATTGCGCTTATTCGCGAACGGCTGGGCGAGGATTCGGGCAACGTACCGTACGCCATATGGCACCGTGATTTGATTCAAGAGTACGGGCGGTTTCCGTTCCGCAATAAGGCGCTAGGGCGCGAATCGACGCCGGAAGAAATCGCGTATCTCAACAAAAAGAACACGTCAGGTTAGGCGTGTCGTAGTTATGCGCCTGCAACGACCCAAGGATTTTTGATGCCTATCGATCCACCGCTCCAGGGGCTACTTGATCAGATCGCAGCCAGCGACGCACCGGCCATGCCCGAGGCGGGCCCCGCCATGGCACGCGAAATGTACCGCGGCCTTCATATGCTGACAGATCCGACGGACGTGCCCATTGGCAAAGTGGAAAATGTCAGCTTTACAGGACCCGGTGGCGACGTGCCGTTGCGAATTTATACGCCCGTGGCAGCAAGCGGCACCATGAACTGCCTTGTGTTTTTCCATGGCGGCGGTTTTGTCATTGGCGATCTCGACAGTCATGACGCGCTGTGCCGCCATCTTGCCAACGATGCCGGATGCAAAGTAGTGGCGGTGGACTATCGCCTTGCGCCGGAGCACAAATTCCCCGCCGCGATCGAAGATGGATGGGCGGCGATCAATTGGGTCGAAGAAAACGCCGGCGAACTCAGCGTCGATGCGAACTGCATCGCGGTTGCGGGCGATAGCGCGGGCGGCAACATCGCGGCGGTGGTCTCGCAAATGGCAGCCACGACCAAGGGCGGTCCTCAAATTTCATTTCAATTGTTGATTTACCCCGGCCTGCGCGCCCACGCGGATACGCCTTCAATGGCTGAATTTGCAGAAGATCACTTCCTTACAAAGGCGACCATCGATTGGTTTGCTGAAAACTATTTACCTGAGGGTCAGGACGTTTCCGATGCGCGTCTCTCGCCGCTCCTCGCGGAGGACGTATCGGGTGTGGCACCGGCGCTTATCATCACTGCTGGGTATGATCCCCTAAAAGATCAGGGCAAAGCCTATGCCGACCGCTTGGCCGCCTCCGGCGTTGATACAACGTATAAAGACTATCCCGAAATGATTCACGGCTTCTTCAATATGACGGCACTCTCGCCGGATGCCAAAAAAGCCGTGAAGGATGCCGCGAAGGCTGTGAAGGCTGCGTGGCCTTCTTAGGCCTCAACTAGACGTCTTTGCCTTTCAGCATCAAATAGACCGCGGTGCCGGTAAGCAGCACGTCCTTTTCCATATCGACCCAGGGTCCGCCGAAGCGCACAATAACAAACGCGCCGACCATAACCGGGAAGGCCGCGAGACCGGCGAGCCTTGTGACCGCATCGCCAAAGTCGTCATTTCTAAATCCGCCAACGATCGCGCCGATACCGGCGAGGATTTCTGCCACCGCAACCAGGAATGCAATTAATAATGACGCGCCTCCAAAAATCGGTTCCAGCGCTCCGCCAAATCCTTCAATGCCACTAATGAATTTGTCAGTACCGTGATAAAGAAAAACGGACGCAAAGGACAGTCGTATGAACCACCCTGCCAAAGGCCGTAGGGGTGCCAGCACCCCAAACGACTTGCTGATTGTTGTGAACATTTTCGCTTCCTCCAACTCGCCGCCGACTCATTCGGCTGTTTGATGGATACTAGTATAGCGATTGTTCGAATGAATATCTGCAACCAAAGTTGGTGCACCGCAACAAAATGTACAGCTTAGCGAATCAGTTTTCCCGGGTTCATGATGCCGCCCGCATCAAGCTCGGCTTTAACTGCTTTGAGGACGCCGACACCGATGGGGCCTTTTTCTTCGACAATCCAGCTTGCGTGATCGGTACCCACACCGTGGTGATGGGAGATCGTACCGCCATGTTCAATGATGGCTTCGGTCGCCACTTTCTTTATGGATTGCCATTGCCGCACTTCGCTCTCGAGTTCACGCGGAAAGACGAACGTATAATAAAGGCTTGCACCGTCCGTATACGAATGGCTGATGTGACCCATCACAATTCCGTGCCGCGCCCGATCGCTCATGGTGTCGCGAATACCGCTCTCAATGGCGGGTCCCAACGCGCCATGCAAATGCAAAATGTTCGACCAGCGCGTGGACGTTTCAAGCGTGTCGGCGCCCAGCCCGTGATCGAGCATGGGATCGCGCGCATAAGGCCCGTGAAAGCGCCCCTCATACCAGCGCTTACCCGCGGAGGCGCCAATGGGAAGCGCTTTGTGCGATCGGGCGATTGCTTCTGCGGCGCGAACGGCACTTGCAACGGCAGGGCCTTGCCCCTCTGCGCCCACGATCATGAGGCAAGGCCGCGCGGGCATACCCTTCCACTTAAGATAACGGGTCTCCATCGTCTTTTTGATGCGGCGCATGAAGCTGTCTGGCTTCTGTGCTTCCGAGAACGCACGAAAGAAATGCGTTTCGGTCTCGTCCGATAGTCGCACCATGGCGAGCGGCAGCCGGGCCTGCGCCATTTCGCGTGCAGCCGAAACACCGCTCGCAAAATCCCTAAAAAGATACCCGCGATAATCCTTTGCCTCGGGTTTCTTGCGGATCTTGACCGTGGCCTCGGTGATGACACCGATGGTGCCCTCAGACCCCAGCACAATATCGTTGAGATCAGGCCCCGCAGCAGATGCCGGAAAACATTCGGTGGTCCAGAACCCTTTTGGGGTCGCGAGCTTGGCAGACACAAACCAGGTCTCAGCTTTACCGTATTTGATTGATTGCTGGCCTGCACCGCGCGCCGCGATCCACCCGCCGAGGGTGGAGAACTCAAAACTTTGAGGGAAGTGGCCGAGCGTAAACCCATGCTCGCCAAGCTGCACTTCAAGGTCCGGGCCGTAAACTCCCGCCTCAACAACGGCGGTCATGTTCTCCTCATCGACTGTCAGTACACGGTTCATGCGTGTGGTGTTGAGCGCGATGACGACGTTTTGCCTTTCGCCCGTTTCAGCGTTGACGCCGCCCACAACGGACGTGCCTCCGCCGGTGGGTACAACGGCGATGTTCCGCTCCGCGCAGCGCTGAATGATCTCAAGTGTTTCGAGTTGGTTTGCAGGATAGATCACGGCGTCGGGTGTCGTGCTTTTCAGATTCCCCGCGCGCAGATAGAGGAGGTCATGGTAGCTTTTTCCTCGCGCATGGAAGGCGCGCTCTCGCGGCGATACTTTGACATGGCTTTCGCCCACAACATCGGAAAGAGCACCGAGGTCCGGTGTGGTAAGACGCGAGGGCGCAAGGTCAATGTCTTCAAGAGGCACGGGCGGCGTTGTTTGAAGCGCGCTCAAGCCAAGCTCTTCAGCGATCCAATTCCAAACGCGATAGTTATGGCTGAGCTCGTCGACCTGTTCGTCCCAGCCCCAACCGTTCCACCTTGTGTCGTTGCGATTTACCGTCATACCCCCCACTCGCGCCATCCACGGCGCACCCAATCTAGCACTATTTGTCTAA
>Ga0209578_10002931_pt1 | contig 13595 bp, 16 predicted proteins | sample tdAd472_FD_187127 | JGI IMG/M metagenome (GOLD analysis project Ga0209578, IMG submission 187127) | Marine sediment microbial communities from the Atlantic coast under amendment with organic carbon and nitrate - tdAd47.2 (SPAdes)... | ecosystem: Environmental > Aquatic > Marine > Coastal >...
GCCAAGTATCTTTTGCTGCGCAACGGAGCAGGGGTACTGATAATTCACCTGGGTATGTCCGGAAGCCTGCGCATAGTGCCCGCTGGACAACCCGCTGCCAGGCACGACCATGTCGACATAGTGTTCGACAACAACAAGGCCATGCGTTTTACCGATCCCAGAAAATTCGGCTGCATACTCTGGCATCCTGGCGCTGCCACGGAACACCCGCTGCTGCGCAGACTCGGTCCAGAGCCTCTTACCGCCGCATTTGACGGCAAATACCTCAAGGACGCCAGTCAAGCCAGGCAAGTGGCGGTAAAGAATTTCATCATGAATGCCTCGGTAGTAGTGGGTGTCGGCAACATTTACGCCAACGAGGCTCTGTTCAATGCAGGTATCCGCCCAGCCCGCGCCGCCGGAAAAGTGTCTCTGCCACGCTTCCAACGACTCGCCGATGAAATCAAGCTGGTGCTGCAGAAAGCCATCGACGCGGGCGGCACTACCCTGCGTGACTTCACCGGAGGCGACGGCCGCCCCGGCTATTTCAGCCAATCGCTCAATGTCTACGGCAGGGGAGGCCTGCCCTGCATAGCATGCGGCACAACATTGAGCGAAATCCGACTGGCCCAGCGCAGTACCGTGTACTGTCGTCGATGCCAGCACTGACAGCGCCTGAATGGACCGCAGGGCAAGCGGTATTCAGTTTCCGGAAGCCGTCATCATCGCCCTGGCTACCGCCGGATGGACGAACTTGGAAATATCCCCCCCGTAAGAAGCAATCTCCCTGACCAGCGTTGAGGATATATAGGACAGGTGCTCGGCCGGTGCCAGGAAAACGGTTTCAATCTCAGGTTCCAGCACGCGGTTCATGCCAACCAGCTGAAACTCGTACTCAAAGTCCGCCACAGTCCTCAAACCCCTGAGTATTATCTTGGCTCCGCGCTGTTTGACGTACTCCGTCAACAGGCAGTCAAATGCACAAACCTCCACGTTCCTGACATGCTTCAGCACTTCCCTGGCCAGGGCAACGCGTTGCTCGGCGGACAGGGCAACATCCTTCTGCCGGTTGCTGCCTATGGCAACTATGACATGATCAAACAGCCCGCAGGCCCGTTCTACCAGGTCAGTGTGGCCATTGGTAATGGGATTGAAGGTTCCCGGATAGACGGCTACTTTCATGTAGGGCTCGCGCTTGAGGCCGGCGGTATGGTGGTGACGGGCATTCTATAGGAACGCCGGTGGGCACTCAACGCAGCGCCAGGTGGCCATGGTTGATGAAATTGACGATCCGCTTTTCCAGCCAGAACCGGTCGACAGCGGATGCAAAGCCGACGTGGCCGCCGCGCTCGCTGCTATCCAGCCGGACCTGGTCCGGCAGCAAGTGCGTTGTTGGCAGCGTGGCAGCCGGAATGATGGGGTCATCCAGGCTTTGCAGCAATAGCGTCGGTGTTCTGATTGCAGGAAGAAAGTGAATACTGCTGCAGCTGCTGTAGTAGTCCCTGGCGTCATCAAAACCATGCAGTGGCGCGGTTATCCGATCGTCAAAGTCCCACAGCGAAGTGAGTTCATCAAGGTTGCCACATGCCCTGAGCAATTCCAATTGCCGCTGATTGCCCGAGTGGTGAAAGTGCCGCTTCTTCGCTTCAACATCGGCTACCAGCTTGCGCAGGAAATAACGCCCGTACATACGGCTCAGACCCTCCAGCATCGCCGTCGAACAACGCAACAGATCGAATGGGGTAGAGACTGCCACGGCACAGCTGATGTGCTCCTTTCGGGGTGCTTCACCCAGCCACTTCAACAGCACATTGGCACCCAGGGAAAAACCAGCCAGGGCGAATTGATGTCCCGGGAACTGTTGACGCAGCAGGGCCAGCACCTGGTCGAGATCGTCGGTGACACCGGAATGGTAGGCGCGGGCCAGGCGATTGACTTCGCCACTGCAACCCCTGAAATTCATGGCCACGCTGGGATAACCAGCCAGGCCCAGCTGGTGCTGCAGGGACTGTATGTAGCTTGACCTGGAACAGCCACACAGGCCGTGCAGTAATAGAACGATAGTATTATTACCGGCAGGGTTACTGTCGGCGGCGGTTGCGTCCCCATCGCGCCAGTCCAGGTCGATGAAATCACCGTCTGCCAGATCGATGCGTTGCCGGCGATAAGCAACTGGCGGCACCGGAGCAAACTTTCGCCACAGGGTCTGGACATGACCGTTGCCCAGCCAGCGGTGCGGTCGAAACGATTCCTGCTCCAGGCCATGTGCAAGTGCCGCATTGCCGCTATCAGTTACTTTTACTTTATTTTCCACCGGGAGACACGTCCTCGCGCCTGAATAATCCGAAGTTCACCTTGCCCGCTTTCTTCTGTTTCAGCATACGCCAGTTCGCGGGCAACGGATCGCACTGCAATTCCCGGTCAGATTCCAGGTAGATCAATGCATCGCTCTTCAACAGCCCTGATTTTTCCAGCGCGTTGCAACAGGAACCTGTCAGACCTTCGCCATACGGAGGATCGACGAAGATTACCCCAAACTGTTCCTCGCCACGGTTTTCCGACAGCCATTGCAGGGCATCAATGCAGACAACCGGCATGGTCTCCTCGCCAAGCCGGGCGAGGTTCTCCCGTATCGCTGCAGCGACCCGGGGATTTTTTTCCACAAACGTGACGGTTTGGGCCCCCCGGGACAGGGCTTCAAGGCCACAGGCACCACTGCCGGCAAACAGGTCTATACAGGATTCATCAACTATTCTGTGCTGCAGCCAGTTGAACAGGGTTTCCCGTATCCGGTTCGCAGTGGGTCGCAATTGTCGGGTGGCGGGGAAAAGCAGTGTGCGACTGCGCCAGCGACCTCCGATTATGCGCAATGTTCCAGTCTCCCTGCCTGCTTTCATTCGCTCTCCGTCGGCCGTGGACATCGTGTAAACCAAACCGCTGTAATGGTAGGATAGCCTGCTCTCGCAACCAAGTGGATACCACCCGGTATCCGGACTGACGGAATAAAATCAATGTTCGGCTTCGGCAAGAAACAGGCTTCCGACAAGGCAGCAGGGGAAACCCCGGAAAAAGATCCACAATCACCCCGTGACGAGACTGTCAGCGACCAGGGAGAGGCCGGGGAGACAGCCGGCGAAGCCGCGGATCAGCCTGGCAAACGCGGGTTTTTCGGCAGGCTGATTGCCGGTCTTGGCAAGACCCGGGAAGCGCTCAGCAGCGGCCTGGGCAGCCTGATCCTGGGCTCCCGGGAAATTGACCAGGACCTGCTTGATGAGATTGAAACCCGGTTGTTGACCGCCGATGTCGGGCTCCAGGCCACCGATCAGATCATTGCTCACCTGCAGCAACGCCTCAAGCGCAAGCAGCTTAACAACCCGGAAGATCTGCTGGCAGCCCTGAAAAGTGAACTGGTAGCCCTGCTACGACCAGTGGATTTGCCGCTGGAGATAGGTGGTGACAAGCCGTTTGTCCTGCTGGTGGTGGGTGTAAACGGGGTCGGTAAGACTACTACCATAGGCAAGCTCTGCCGGTACCTGGAAGAGCAGGGGCTCAGTTCCATCCTGGCGGCCGGCGATACCTTCCGCGCCGCCGCCGTCGAGCAGCTGCAGGAATGGGGAGCCCGCAATGATGTACCGGTGGTTGCCCAGGCCACCGGCGCAGACAGCGCCTCGGTCATTTTCGATGCCTACCAGGCGGCCAAGGCAAGGGGCGCCGATGTCCTCATCGCCGATACTGCCGGCCGCCTGCATACCAAGGACAACCTGATGCAGGAGCTGGAAAAAATTGTTCGCGTGCTGAAAAAGCAGGACGACAACCTGCCCCACGAAGTGCTGCTGGTGCTGGACGCCACCACCGGACAGAACGCCCTTAACCAGGCTCGAAGTTTCCACAAATCGGTCAATCTGTCCGGTGTTTGCCTGACCAAGCTGGACGGCACCGCAAAGGGCGGTATGGTTTTCGCCATTGCCAAGGAGCTTGGATTACCGATTCGGTTCATTGGAATTGGTGAAAAAATAAACGATTTACGCCCCTTTTCTGCCGAGCAGTTTGTTGAAGCCCTGTTCAGTGAATGATCAAGTTTGATTGCGTCAGCAAGCGTTACGAGGGTGGCAATGAAGCCCTTAGCCAGGTTTCCCTGGAAATCGAAAAAGGCGAACTGGCGTTCCTTACCGGTCGCTCCGGTGCCGGGAAAAGCACCCTGCTGAGACTGATAACCCGCATGGAACAACCAAGCCAAGGCCAGGTGTTCGTCGAAGGACGCAACCTCAACCGCCTTGGTCGCAGGCAGATACCCTATCACCGGCGCCGCATCGGCGTGGTATTCCAGGATCACCAGTTGCTGTACGACCGTACCGTGTATGACAACGTGGCGCTGCCGATGCGGGTCTGCGGCCAGTCAACCTACCAGATTGATCGGCGGGTCAGGGCAGCACTGGACAAGGTCGGTCTGCTGGGCAGGGAAAAATTTCTGCCCACGGCACTGTCCGGTGGCGAACAGCAACGGGTCGGTATTGCCAGGGCCGTGGTGAATCGGCCGGCTATCCTGTTGGCAGACGAACCGACGGGAAATCTCGATCCGCTACTGTCCAGGGAGATTCTGACACTGTTCGAGGACTTTAACAGGGTGGGCGTCAGTGTGCTGATCGCCAGCCACGATCTCAGCCTTATCGCCAGTCGCCGGCAGCGGATAATCACCCTGCAGGAGGGCAGGTTGGTCAACGGGGGGGATTCTGTCGGTGAGCACTAGAGTAACGCCGAGAAAACCACGGTCTATGCATCGCAGCCGGTCCGGCAGTGGACATCAGCATCAGCAGGGCCGCTTCAGCGCGTATTTGCGCAATCACTGGCTTACCCTGCAGGACTGCATCAAAGGCCTGGTGGCGACACCGCTGAGTTCGGCCATGACGGTATTCGTGATCGCCATCGCCCTGCTCCTGCCGGGCCTGCTGTCGCTGGTCGCCGGCAACCTCGAGACCCTGGGCTCGGGGTTCCGGGACAGTGCCAGTATCACGCTTTTTTTGCATGACGAAGTCCCGGAAGAAAGGGGCAGGGAGCTAAGTAATGACTTACTTCAGGAATTCGGATTCGAGGCTGCACAATACCTGTCCCGGGCCGCCGCGTTAGCCGAATTCGAAGCGGAATCCGGGTTTGGTCAGCTGCTGACGGAGCTGGCCGGCAATCCGTTACCAGCCTCGATTACCATCTCCCCGGGTATAGCGGAGCCGACCCGGATTCAGAGGGTTGTGGGGCAGTTGCAGGACCGTCCGGAAGTCGAGTCCGCGCAGTTGGACCTGCTCTGGATACAACGGCTGACGGCAATCCAGGAATTACTGGGGCGGGCCAGCCGGGTGCTTACCGTGGTACTGGGGATGGCAGTCCTGTTCATCGTCGGCAACACCGTGCGCATGGGCATCGAGAACCGCCGTCGGGAGATCGACGTGGTGAAACTGGTAGGGGGAACCTACAGTTATATTGCCAGGCCCTTTCTATACGGCGGGCTTCTGCTGGGAATGGCCGGTGCGGCGGTGGCCTGCGGCCTGTTAATGATCCTGCAACTGTCGGTGGGCGGCGCAGTTGACAGATTATTGTCATTGTATGGCTCAGCCGCGGTGTTGCAGGGGATGTCCTTCAACGATGCCTTGCGACTGGTTGGCCTGGGCGGCGCGCTGGGCTGGCTGGGAGCCGCCCTGTCCGTTGCGGCTCGACTGTATTCCAGCCCACCCTGAAACCGGTGGAAAAATCCCGCAACCAGGCTTGAAATTCAGGGCTTGCGCCCCAATTGACACACCGTTGGGATAAACAGCGGTCCCACAATCGGGGATTGAGGTCGATAATCCTGATAACACGCTGTATTGCAATGCATTATTTCGTGGCGACAGGAAACAATGAATGCTAAAATACGGTCTTATAGGGTAATGGGTTTACTGCCCGATTGAGACTAGTCCGGGAGAGTTATGGATACCAGTAAGAGCTTACAAGTTTTAGATCCGATGGTTCCGGGTCGTGATTTGACCGCTTACATCGCATCCGTCAACAGCATTGCAGTTCTGACCCCCGAAGAGGAGAAGGAACTGGCCAATCAGTACTATTACGAACACGATGTGGATGCAGCCAGGCAACTGGTTCTTGCCCATCTGCGGTTTGTCGTGCATATGGCCAAGTCCTATTCCGGATACGGGCTCCCTCTTGGCGATCTTATTCAGGAAGGCAACGTCGGGCTGATGAAGGCGGTCAAGCGCTTTAACCCGGAAGTCGGAGTCCGGTTGATTTCCTTCGCGGTGCACTGGATCAAGGCGGAAATGCACGAGTTCATCCTGAAGAACTGGCGTATTGTCAAAATTGCCACCACCAAGGCCCAGCGCAAGCTTTTCTTCAACCTGCGAAGCTCCAAAAAGCGCCTCGGCTGGTTGAATAACGAGGAGACTGAAGCCGTCGCGCGGGACCTGGGCGTCGATGCCAAGGTGGTGCGTCAGATGGAAGGCCGGATGAGTTCCTTCGACACCTCGTTCGATATCGAACCCGATGCCGACGAGGAAACCAGTTTTCGCGCCCCGGTAAATTACCTCGAAGACCAGAATTCCGACCTGGCCACCAGTCTTGAAGAGGCGGAATGGGAAGAGGTGACCAACAGCAGCCTGCACATGGCACTGGACGAGCTTGACGAGCGTAGCAAGGATATTCTGGCCAGTCGCTGGCTGAGTGACAAGAAGGCCACGCTGCACGAGCTGGCAGACAAGTACAATGTTTCAGCGGAACGAATACGTCAGCTTGAAAAGAATGCCATGAACAAGGTGAAGGCAATGATGGAGGCCTGACGCCGGACAGCCAGAACAGTTCAACAAAGCCGTCCCGCCAGCGGGGCGGCTTTGTTGATTGCGCATGAACAATCCACCAGGCCGGACTGGCCTGAACCTGCTGCTTGATTTGCACCTCTCGAACGGACAGAATGCCCTCCCATGCCTAAACTGTACCTGACCGTGGCAGCACTGACCGGTTTTCTGGCCGTTGCCCTTGGCGCCTTCGCGGCCCACGGCCTGCAGGCACGCCTTACCGACCAACTGCTGACGACATTCCAGACCGGCGTGCAGTACCACATGTACCATGCCCTGGCGCTGCTGGGCGTCGGTATTCTCAGTATCCACTATCCGGGCTCCACGGCCCTGCGAGTAAGCGGTCTGCTATTTATCCTGGGCATCCTGGTTTTCTCGGGTAGCCTGTATATCCTGGCACTAAGCGGTATCCGCTGGCTGGGGGCCATTACCCCCATTGGCGGCGTAGCGCTGCTGGCGGGCTGGAGCGCCCTGTTGTGGTTTGCGCTGACCGATGCCACGGCAGCGTGAGCGGACGTCAGCTGGGAAACGGTGACAGGGTGGCAGAGAAAGGTAACCAGGTGCCGGACGTCGATGTAACGCATCCACCGGTCAGAAGTTACGTCATTCGCGGTGGTCGCCTGACCACTTCCCAGCGCAAAGCCCTCGAAACCCATGCTGATGACTTCGTGGTGGACTACAGGCCTACCGTACTGGATACACGGTCGCTATTCGGCAACGGCAAACCGCTCACCGTCGAAATCGGGTTCGGCATGGGGGACTCCCTGCTGACCATGGCCAGTGACAGCCCGGATACCAATTTCATCGGCATAGAAGTCCATCGACCGGGAATCGGCAAGCTGCTGCTGGGCATCGTCCGGCAAGGGCTGGACAACATCCGCATTATCAACCACGACGCCAGCGAAGTAATGACTCACTGTTTTGCGGAGGCCAGCCTGGACAGGATTCTGATTTTCTTTCCGGACCCCTGGCACAAGAAGCGCCATCATAAACGCCGCCTGGTTCAGCCTGCTTTCGCGGAATTGCTCGCCACACGTCTGAAGCCCGGTGGCATCCTGCACGCGGCAACAGACTGGCAGCCCTACGCTGAACAGATGCTGGCGGTGCTTGAACAGAATTCCCGCTTGCGTAACGGCGCCGGTCCCGGAAACTTCGGCAGCCCCGGAGACCGACCGTCAACGAAGTTTGAAAAGCGGGGTAAAAGGCTGGGACATGGGGTCTGGGACCTCCAGTTCATCCGCCGACAGGACTGACGCCTACAGCCAGAGCCGATGCTCGTGTTGTTGCAGCCAATCACGGTAATATTCATAGTCGGGACAGATGGATTCCACCAGCTCCCAGAATTCCGCCGAGTGATTCATGTGCACCAGGTGACAAACCTCGTGGGCAATCATGTAATCGATGATGGAATTCGGCGCCAGCATGATCAGCCAGTTGAACTGCACGACGCCGGTTGATGTGCAATGGCCCCACTTGGTCTTGGTCTTGCGGAGTTTCACTTCTTTCAGCCGTCGACTCACGCGCAGATAGCGGGCAACCGCCCTGGCCCGATCCGGCAGATACCGGCCGGCGCGCTCCAGGAGAAAGGCTTCAACCTGTTGTCGGGCGCTGGCCTGGGTAAGCTTTGGCCCCTGGATGATGAATTCATCCCGGGTGACGACAACGCGTTGACGAGGGAACTCCTGGAAGACAATACGTCGCTCCCGGGCACGATAGAAAATCTTGCGCCCGTTTTCGATGCGCAGCGACTCCCGGTAACGTTGCGCTTCCTCCCTCAGCTTCTGTTCTATCCAGTCCTGATTGGACTGCAGAAACTGCAGTATCTCCCGTTGGCTGGTCCAACGGGGGCAACGCACTTCCACCTTGCGATGGCGAACGTGGATGGCCAGGCTTTTCCGCGACGATCGCTTAATCTCACAATCAATATGTTTAAGGTTGGTAGTTCGTTCACCAAAATTGAGAGGTATAACTTTCACCGGGTCAATTCCAAAGGTTAAGGAACCTCTGCTTAAAGAGGTTCAGTTGCTCAGGCCGCCGGCTTCCTGGCCACCAGGCTGGCATAAAAACGCCGGGGTTCGGTGTCCCCGCCCTCGAAATCATGAAGAATCTCCCAGTCTTCAAACCAGTTCCGCAATTCCCCCGGCTCCAGGAGAAAGTCCGGGTTCCTGGGACGTCCAATAGCCGCCTGTTGCCGGGTAAACGTTTCAAAGAGCAACAGTCCACCCGGTACCAGGCAGTGCCGGATCCCGGTAATTAATGGTCGGTGCAGGTAATTGAAAACCAGAATGACGTCGAAGCTTTTCCCCGCTAACGGCCGACCACCCGGTTTCTCCAGGTCAACTTGCCAGACTGCTGCCGGCGTTCCCTCCGCTGCAGCCTCTGCGCTGATTTCATCCAGTGCCGTCCGCCTTATATCGGCACAGAGTACGGGAATCTTATGCCCGAGCAGATACCTTGCGTTTCTACCGGATCCACAGGCGAGATCAAGGACACCAAAGTCCCCCACGGTGTCCTTTATCTGTGGCAGAAATGTTTCCAGCAGCCGGGCTGGAGCAGCTCGCTCAGGCGTCATGGGAATTCACCAGAATCTGCAGACGAACGCGTACCGGAAACCAGGTTGGGGTAAAATAGTTTAACCTCGTATCCTGGACAAGTTTTTTCAGTCGTTTTCTTTCCTTTTTTATCGAATCGCTGACAGCCCGGTTAAGGGACCAATTCCAACTCAGTGAGAACGTAGCTAGTGAAGTCAAAAAAAGACAGGCTGTTTGCGGCTGACACCGCACCGCTGGAATTCGCGTTCGACGACCGGGTAGCGGATGTCTTCGAGGACATGATCAGTCGCTCGGTGCCTGGATACTCAACTATCATCTCCATGATCGGCCTGTTGGCCAGACAATATTGCCTGCCCGGTTCTGTGGTCTACGACCTGGGGTGCTCCCTTGGTGCTGCTTCACTGGCGATAGGCAACCAGGTTTCCCACAGGGATTATCGACTGGTGGCTGTGGACAACTCGCCGGCAATGGTAAATCGCTGTACCGAAAACCTCTCCAGCCTGGACGCGCTTACCGACAGAACCGACATCCGCTGTGCGGACATTCTCGAGCTGGAAATTTCCCGGGCATCGGTAGTGGTGCTGAACTTCACTCAGCAGTTCATCCCCGTCGCCAGACGTGCCGAGCTGCTGGACACTATCTACCAGGGGATGCTGCCCGGTGGCATTCTTATCCTGTCCGAAAAGATCCGGTTTCCCGATGAACACCTGGATCAGCTTTTTATCGATACGTACCATACATTCAAGGAGAAAATGGGTTATTCCCGCCTGGAGATCGCCAAGAAACGGACGGCACTGGAAAATGTCCTGATCCCCGAATCCCTGGATACCCACAGGCGGAGAGTCGCCGACGCAGGTTTTGGTACCGTCGATGTGTGGTTCCAGTGTTTCAACTTTGCCTCCCTGGTGGCCATCAAGTGAGCCCTTCCAATGACCCATTCCGGCTGGCACCGCTGCACCGTGTCGACCGGACATCGCCCCTGGCAGAACTCAACGCAATCACCGATCCCGATTTTATCAATCGCTTCAACCATGGGGACCTGGAGCGCTGGCTTGGTGTCCTGGCCCGGCTGCCCTCCCTGCAACACCGCAGCCTGGACCTGCAGTCCAGGGTAAGGATCGGCAGCGCCGAAGAGGCAGGAGGGCAGGCAGAAGCGCTGGAAAAGTTACTGAAGACCTTCATCCCCTGGCGCAAGGGGCCTTTTGAGCTGTTTGGCGTCCAGATAGACTCTGAGTGGCAATCAGGCATGAAATGGGATCGTCTGCTGCCCCATGTGGCTTCGTTGAAGGGACATCGCGTGCTTGATGTCGGTTGCGGCAACGGCTATCACTGCTGGCGGGCCGTTGGCGAAGGCGCCAGCCTGGTCATTGGCGTGGAGCCCTATCTCCTGTACGTAATGCAGTTTCTGGCGATAAAGCATTTCCTGCCGGATCTGTCCTGCTATCTGCTGCCGGTGCAGATGGCGCGCTATCCAGGACCTTTCCGGTACTACGATACGGTATTTTCCATGGGTGTTATCTACCACGTGCGCTCGCCCATCGACCACCTGCTGCAGCTGAAGAAATGCCTGCGGCCGGGAGGACAGCTGATTCTGGAAAGCCTGGTGGTGGAAGGCGGGGAGGGCTACAGCCTGACCCCTGCAGACCGCTACGCGCGAATGCCGAACGTGTGGTTTATTCCATCTGTTGCGACGCTGAATCGGTGGTTGGCCCGCTGTGGGTTCACCGACATCCATACAGTGGATGTCACTGTTACCACCGAACAGGAACAGCGCCGGACACCGTGGATGCCCTTTCAGTCAATGGTGGACGGTCTGGATTCCGTGGACCCCGCGCGAACCTGCGAAGGGCTGCCCGCGCCGAAGCGGGCCATTCTGCTTGCCAGAACCCGCAACTGACGCCATCGCAACAACCTTGACAGCCGGCCCGCAGCGATCCCTGAATTTCCCGCAAACGCATGTGACCCTGAATAGTGCAAGGTTTGTTCCACAAGACAGGTTCTTGCTACGGTACTGCCTGGTGCGTCACGCCGCGTAATCCATCCGACAGGCTCCGGGCCCGTATTGTCGCGGGCGATGACCACGACAAGTAGTGACGCATCCACGACCTGGAATCCTTGCCGGGAAGCGCCACCCGGCGTCCAGGTCCTGCCAATTGGGGCCGAATGCCGCAGAAAAGGCGCCATTGCTCCTACTAAACATGTCTGGAACAAAAAGTTTAAAAGTCTGGATTAACGTGTGTCCCCCAAAAAGTTTTTCCATGCCTTATACGGCAATTTATTTTTCCAAACAGGCTTCGATCTGTTGACGTATAACCCTAATTACGATAACTATACAGACAAGGTTAGTGGGGTCAGCTGTAACGCGTTCACCCGGCAGCCGGACTTTACCGGTCCCGGCATATTCCAGGCAGCGCCCCGTCGTCGGGAACACTGGTGGGAATGCGGGCGCAGGAGCGTTACGATAATAACAACAGTACAGGAATCTCATCATGGCCAGACCGCTTCGAATCGAATATCCCGATGCTGTTTATCATGTTTCCAATTATGGGCTGGATGACCAGCGGGTTTTTCCCTCAGACCGTTACTTTGAAGCATTTCTTGCCGGGCTGGAGGAGACGTGCTCGCGGCTAAACGTTCAGGTGCATGCCTTTTGCCTGCTGCGTAACCAGTATCATCTGGTGATAAAAACACCGGAAGCCAACCTGTCGCGGTTCATGCGGCAGATTGACGGGCTCTACACTCAGCAATACCAGCGATTGAAGAAAACCGATGGGTCACTATTCAGAGGACGCTACAAGGCGGTACTGGTTCAGCCGGAAAATTACCTGCTGCCCCTGACCCGCTATATCCACACCCTGGTGCGCTCCGGGGACGTGAAATCCTACAAGTGGTCCAGCTACCCCCACTACGTCAGTAAAAAGAATCCCCCTGCCTGGCTGGACCGGGATGCAGCGCTGCGGCAATTACCGGTCGCGGCCGCAAAGCGGCGTGCAGCCTACGGTAAATATGTCGCCGAGGGCGTAGACGAGGAGTTGAGCCGGTTTTATGGCAAGAAAAACCTGGCATCCATAATGGGGGACGACAAGTTCAGGAAACAGGCCCAGCGAAAACGCGCAACCACCAAGGTACGCGGCGTATCCCGGGGTGCCCACGCGAAATGGCGTCCATCCTGCAAGGAAATAGTCAGCGCCGTCGCCAGGCAGTTCAAGGTATCGGAAGACAGCATTTATAAGGCCGCTCGAGGTCCTGGCTCCAAGAACGTGCCCAGGTGGGTGGCGATGTACTTATGTCAGGAGTTGTCTGCCGTAACGCTGCAATCCATTGCGAAGCTGTTCAAACTGAAGCGCTACGGTACGGTGTCTACGACAGTAGGCAAACTGAAAAAGGAGTTCGAGGAGGACCCCAGGCTTCTGGCTACCACGGAAAGGCTCGCCAGAAGACTCAGCAAGGGCAGATAGAGCAGGGGGCGGACTGGGAAGACTACTTGATCTTGGCTTCCTTGTAGACCACGTGCTTGCGTACCACCGGATCGTATTTCTTGATTTCCATCTTGTCCGGCATGTTGCGCTTGTTCTTGTCCGTTGTGTAGTAATGCCCGGTGCCGGCGCTGGATACCAGTTTTATCTTGTCACGCATAGCGAATTACCTGCCTGTATACCTGTAACTTGTCAATTATTTAAACTCGAACGCCTTTGTTGCGCAGATTGGCCAGCACGGTATCGATACCCTGCTTGTCAATGATTCGCATACCCTTGCTGGAGACGCGCAACTTGATGAATCGCTTTTCCGACTCTACCCAGAAACGATGGGTATGGAGGTTCGGTGAAAAGCGGCGTCGCGTGCGACGATTGGCGTGAGAAACGTTGTTTCCGGTAACCGGCTTCTTACCTGTCACCATACATACCCTGGACATGAAATAACCTCGATTCTGGTCTAAGCTGCCTGAACATCGTTACCGCCTTGCTCCGGCCCGTCGACAAGGTTGTCGTGGGATTTGTGGCAAAACCGGGGGCGGTGAAAAAAGAGCTGCGTTTTATACCAGAAACCCGGAGGCTAAGCAACGCCTGACGCGCAATTGCCCTGCTTCTGTGCTGTCCGGGTGGTCCAACCCGACCAGGGTCCGTTCACACTGACAGGCCCTAGCAGGCTGTTGAAAAACGTCATGAGCGCAGCCAAGACGAGGCGAAAACTGTCGAAAAAGCGCAGTTTACCCCGTGTAAATGAGCATTTTGAG
>Ga0209578_10002932_pt1 | contig 13585 bp, 10 predicted proteins | sample tdAd472_FD_187127 | JGI IMG/M metagenome (GOLD analysis project Ga0209578, IMG submission 187127) | Marine sediment microbial communities from the Atlantic coast under amendment with organic carbon and nitrate - tdAd47.2 (SPAdes)... | ecosystem: Environmental > Aquatic > Marine > Coastal >...
ATACCCTCGTTAGAACTCAATCGAACCCTGTATTGCGAAAGCTCATGGATGACTTTCAGCAGCAGCGGCCAATTCGCAGTGGCTCACTGATTGTCTCTGTTTTTGGCGATGCTATTTCGCAACATGGCAATAGCGTTTGGCTGAGCAGTCTGATTAAAGCCTTATCACCCTTTGGCCTGGATTCTCGCTTGGTAAGAACGGCAGCCTTTCGTTTGGTGCAGGACGATTGGCTTTATAGCGAAAGAGTAGGGCGTTGTAGCTATTACAGTCTTACGGAAACCGGGTTGCTACATTTTGAAGCGGCGGCGAAAAGAATCTATGCGCCGGAGCCGGTAAGCTGGGATGGCAAGTGGACCTTGGTTTTTCCTACTTTAGTTGAAACCGGAGAAAGAGATCAGCTTGTGAAAGAGCTGTCCTGGCTTGGTTATGCTAACTTCGGTGGCGGTATTTTAGGTTATCCCGGTAATGATCGGGTATCGTTGGATAAAAGCCTGCGTGCACTGAAAATGCAAGATAAGGTTGCCATTATGACGGCCCGCTCCGAGGAAGTCGCTTCAAGCAAATCGCTACAGGCGCTAATGCGCGAGTGTTGGAATATTGATGAGCTTGGCCAACGTTATAGCGAGTTTATAGAGCGTTTTTCGCCCGTCACCTCCGCAGTTGCGACGGCGTTGACACCGGAAGAGTCGTTTCAGGTCAGAACCTTGTTGATACATGAATACCGCCGTATTCTGCTCAAACACACGGACTTACCCGAAGGCACATTACCGAAAAACTGGGCTGGCCATATTGCCCATGAAATGACGGCCAATATCTACCGCGCTGTACACAAAAAAGCCAAGACATTTTTACGTACCGAAATGAAAACCGTTGATGGCTATTTAAAAGAAGTTATTCCGAGTTATTATCAGCGTTTTGGTGGGTTATAGGTTTGGCGGGCATGCCCTTATTTTGGGTATGCAACCGGACAAATGGTATAACTATTAACGCAAAAACCAGTTTGGAGAGAATAAAGTGACCAGCCCCGTTAACTATTCGCTGGAAGGCGATCTTGGCATCATCCGTATCAATAATCCCCCGGTAAACGCACTGTCTTTTGCGGTTCGTTTGGGGATCGTAGAAGCGATCAGACAAGCGCAACAGGATGCCAGTAAAGTCATTCTCTTGGTCTGTGAAGGGCGCACCTTCGTTGCCGGTGCTGATATCAGCGAATTCGGTAAACCCATGCAAGAACCTTTGCTGCCGGAAGTTATTGCGACGGTTGAAGCGTCGAACAAGCCAGTTGTCGCCGCTTTGCATGGCACGGCGCTGGGTGGTGGTTTAGAACTGTCGATGGCGGCGCATTATCGTTGTGCTGTGCCATCTGCTAAATTAGGCTTGCCGGAAGTGAAACTCGGCTTGATGCCAGGTTCCAGTGGTACGCAAAGATTACCTCGGCTGATTGGCGTAAAACCTGCGCTCGACATGATTATTAACGGTAACCCTATTTCCGCTCAGCATGGGCTTGAATATGGTGCGATTGATCGTCTGATTGATGGTGATTTAATGACGGGTGCAAGAGCCTATGCTCAGGAGCTTGCGGCGGCGGGTGCTGGCGTGCGCCGAATCAGCGAAATCGAAATTGACGCAGCTACAATTGAAGAAGATTTCTTTGAACAATATGAACGAAGAATTAAATCGAAAATTCGTGGGTTGCTGGCACCACAGAATATTATTAAAGCGGTGAAGGGCGCTGTAGAGCTACCCTATGCCGAAGGCTTAAAACAGGAGCGAACACTCTTTATTGAGTGCCTTAATTCTCCACAGGCTGCGGCACAACGCCATGCGTTCTTTGCTGAGCGCAAAGCGGCGAAAGTGCCAAATGTCGGTAAGGATGTTCTTCCCAGAAAAATTGATACCGTTGGCGTGATTGGCGGCGGCACGATGGGCAGTGGTATCGCTATCAATTTCCTGAGTGCGGGTATTCCTGTCACGATGATAGAAGTTGCGCAAGAGGGTTTGGATCGAGGGCTTAACGCTATTGCCGATAGTTATCAAGGCTCCGTGAAAAGTGGGCGTATTTCCGCTGTACAGGCGGAAAAATCATTGAGCTTACTGAATGGCAGTCTCGATTATGCCGATCTCGGCAATGTCGACTTGGTTATCGAAGCGGTGTTTGAGAGCATGGACGTCAAGCGCGAAGTGTTCGCCAAACTGGAACAACATTGCAAACCGGGGTGTATCCTGGCTACCAATACTTCCTACCTCGATATTAACGAACTGGCCTCTTACAGCAACCGTAAAGAAGATATTGTTGGAATGCACTTTTTTAGCCCCGCCAATATCATGAAATTGCTTGAAGTCGTGCGTCCCAAAGATGTTTCCGATGAGGTGCTGGTCAGCGTCATGCAGGTCGCAAAAACGATAAAAAAAGTACCGGTGTTAGTCGGCGTTTGTGACGGTTTTGTCGGTAATCGCATGCTCAAAGGTTATGGCCGCGAAGCCCAATTGTTAGTGCTTGAAGGCGCCAGCCCCGCACAGGTGGATAACGCCATCCAAAACTGGGGAATGGCAATGGGGCCACTCGCGGTCGGCGATATGGCGGGCTTGGATATCAGCTACCGCGCCCGGCGCAATCGTGGTATCGAGTCGGGTGCGGCCAAAGACGGCTGCATTGCCGATGCCCTGGTAGACATGGGCAGATTGGGGCAAAAGTCGGGCAAAGGATTCTACCTGTACGACAAGGAAACCCGTAAGCGCCAGCCAGACCCAGAGGTTGATCCAGTGATCGAGCAGTTGGCAGAAAAATGGGGTGTAACACGCCGTACCATTAGCGATGAAGAGATTGTGCAACGTCTTACTTTCGCCCTGATAAATGAAGGTGCGCGTATTCTGGAAGAAGGTATTGCTTCGTCGCCGGGCGATATCGATATCGTTTATCTCTATGGTTACGGTTTCCCGAAATTCTACGGCGGACCGATGTACTATGCCGACACCTTAGGCCTAGATAGGGTGCGCGACGGGTTATTGGCGTTAATGCAAAAAACGGGTGAGTCCTACTGGCAACCTAGTGAGTTGCTCCTTAAACTTGCCCAAGAAGACAAAGGTTTTCATTCACTAAACTAACAAAGTCGTATAAAACGGGTACTGTTAAGGGTGTGAGAATAACCAGCCTGAATTAAGTTTAACGCTCAAAAAAGGCATAAAATGACAACAACTGCTTTTCAAGATTTATACCCGGATTCGTCTAGCCATTGCTACGGCTGCGGTCGATTAAACCAAGCTGGGTTGCAGATTAAAAGCTATTGGGATGGCGACGAGTCGATTTGTATTTATCAACCGAAGGAATACCAAACTGCCATTCCCGGCTACGTCTATGGTGGCTTAATTGCATCGTTGATCGATTGCCATAGCACCGGTACTGCCGCTGCAGTCGCTTTCAAAGAGGCTGGGGCTGTTTCTGGAACTGAAGGTGATTTTCGTTTTTTAACGGGTTCCCTGCATATCGATTATCTTAAACCGACGCCTATTAACGGTGTCTTAACCGTTCGTGCATATGCTAGCGAAGTTAAGGGGCGCAAAATTGTGATAAAAAGCACACTCTATGCGGGCGATATCGCCTGTGCGAATGGTGAGGTGGTAGCGGTGCAGGTGTCGAAGACATTTATTGACGAGCTGGTTAGTCAAGCGCACATTCTAGATTGATATTCCTCGTGTTTTTACTTTCAGTTGGTCTTAAGTCGGGGGTTAGAATCTGTAATTTCACTTCCAGGAAAACTATCCTGAATATCAAAAAACGCTAAAGGAAAATAAAGGACTAAAGCATGAAAGCAGAAAGAGATATTGAAAAGAGTTACTCAAAATCCGCATTTATTTCTAAATTACGACGCTTAGCCGATGCGCTTGAAACGGGAAAGAAGTTCCAAATTCAAGTCGCCGGTGAAAGAGTTTATGTGCCGGTGAAGGCAAAGTTTAATATTGAACACGAGCGCGATGGGGTTGAAGAGGAAATCGAATTTCAGGTGAAATGGAGTAACACATAAGATCAGGGAGCGTGTGGGGGATGTTATTCTTTATTTAAACTGCGGGAGTTCAAGATGTCGATAATGCGGTGGGCAAGTGCAACAGGTGTTCGTTTTATCGGTGGTTGTTTGCTAGGTTTAATGTCGGTGCTGATCTATGCGGATGAGTTTAGCGACGTCAGTATTAAAACCACACAGGTTACGCCGGGCATTTATATGCTGGAGGGGAGTGGTGGCAATATCGGTCTTTCCGTGGGCGTGGATGGTGTTTTTATGATAGATGACCAGTTTGCACCGTTGACTGAAAAAATTCAAAAGGCGATAGCTGCGATCACGCCCCAACCCGTGAAGTTTTTGATTAACACTCATTGGCACTTTGATCATGTTGGCGGCAATGAAAACCTTGGTAAAGGTGGCGCTATTATCGTTGCACAGAATAATGTGCGCGAGAGGATGCTGAAAGGGCAGGTCATAGAGGCATTTGCTAAAGAAGTACCTCCCGCAAAGAAGGTAGCATTACCGGTCATAACCTTTGATAAGGAAGTTACTTTTCACTGGAACAGTGACACCATTGAGGTTATTCATACCGCCTCCGCACATACTGACGGTGATGCCGTGATTTATTTTAAGCAGGGTAATGTGGTGCATACCGGTGACCTTTATTTTAGCGGCATGTATCCTTTTATCGATGCCAGTAGCGGTGGTTCGGTGGCGGGCCTGCTTGCCGGCATATCGACAATTTTGGCGCGGATAGATGACAACACCCGAGTTATTCCCGGTCATGGTCCGCTCAGTAATAAAGCCGAACTCCAGGCTTACCAGGATATGCTCAAGAGTGTTTATGCAAGAGTGAAAACGCTCAAGGATCAGGGTCAATCAGTTGAGGCGGTGGTCGCTGCGAAGCCTACTGCCGGATACGATGGCAAATGGGGTAATGGCTTTTTAGCCCCTGACGTTTGGGTAAAAATAGTTTATAGCGCGATTTAGCGGATTAACCCAGCCGGGTAACTTCGACTATAGCGTAGCACCTATCTAATCTATATATGCCGCTGAATGCCTTGCTCGGATATCATTCGGGTTGAAATCTCTTCGACTGAATGATGCGTTGTGTCGAGGAAGGAAATGTTTTCGCGTCGGAACATGCTTTCCACATTGCGTATTTCCTCCTGGCACTGTCGATCGGATGAATAACGGCTGTCGGGGCGGCGCTCATGGCGGATAGCCTGTAATCGCTTGGGATCAATAGTCAGGCCAAAAACCTTCTGCTTAAAGGGTCTAAGCGCTTTAGGTAGGCGCATTTCTTCAAGGTCTTCTTCGGTGATGGGGTAATTGGCTGCTTTGATGCCAAACTGCAACGCCAAATAAATGCAGGTGGGTGTTTTACCACAGCGGGAAACGCCGACCAGTATTACGTCCGCCTCATCGTAATTACGAGTAACGCCACCATCATCATTTTCTAAGGCATAATTCATCGCGTCGATGCGAACTGAATAGTGATTGTTCTGATTGATACCGTGTAACTTGCCGACCGAATAGGAAGAGCTGGCACCCAGTTCGGTTTCGAGCGGTGCTAGGAAGGCAGAAAAAATATCCACCATAAAACCGTTACTCTGGGAGATAATATCGCGAATGCTCTGGTTAACGACAGTATCAAAAATAATTGGTTTCTCACCATCTTTTTCGGTGGCCTCGGCAATTTTCTGGACGGCCCGGATGGCTTTTTCTTCATTGTCGATATAGGGCAGGGTGACGCGGTCAAACTGGATCCCGCCAAATTGAGAAAGCAGGCTGAGGCCCAATGCTTCTGCGGTGATGCCGGTGCCATCGGAGATAAAGAATGCGGTACGTTTCATCGTTCTATAATTTGTGAGTGATAAAGAAGGGTAGTATCGCAGAAAAGTGGTCAATTTAGTGCCCTTTGGTGCATATTTTAGTATTATTGCCACCCTTTTTTTTGCTTTATGTATGAATCTTTTCTGGAATGAGGTGATTTACGTTGAATAGTTTTGTGGTGCCGCTAGACCAGGTTGGCATGAATGATGTTGAAAGCGTTGGTGGTAAAAATGCGTCCTTGGGTGAGATGATTAGTAATTTAGCGTCGCTTGGTGTTTCAGTCCCGGGCGGATTTGCTACTACAGCGGACGCGTATCGTAATTTCCTAGTGGAAAACAATTTGACGACGCGCATTCACGAAGTGCTATCTGGCTTGGATGTAGATGATGTCAACGCCTTGGCGAAAACCGGAGCAACGATTCGCCAATGGATTATAGACGCCCCTTTCAATGCTGAATTTGAACAGGCCATCCGTCAGTATTTTACGAAGCTCCAGGATGGCAATGACCAGTTAGCTGTAGCAGTGCGCTCATCAGCGACGGCGGAAGATTTGCCGGATGCTTCCTTTGCCGGGCAGCAGGAAACTTTTCTTAATATTCGTGGCATCGACAATGTACTGTTAGCGATCAAAGAAGTCTTTGCTTCTTTATTCAATGACCGCGCTATTGCCTATCGTGTGCACCAGGGTTTTGAACACAGCCTGATTGCATTGTCGGCAGGCATTCAGCAGATGGTGCGTAGCGAAACCGCCGCCAGCGGCGTGATGTTTACCCTTGATACAGAATCAGGTTTTCCGGATGTGGTTTTTATCACCTCGTCCTACGGCTTAGGTGAAACTGTCGTGCAGGGGTCGGTTAATCCAGACGAGTTTTACGTATATAAGCCTGCATTAGCAGCCAGTCGTCCCGCCGTGTTGCGCCGCAACCTGGGTGGTAAGGCGATTAAAATGGTCTACGATCCTTCGGGTGAAACCGGACGTTCAGTGAATACCGTAGATGTCGATGAATCAGATCGTAATCGTTTTTCTATCAATGATGAAGAGGTTCAGGAACTGGCCAAACAGGCCTTGACGATTGAGGGCCATTATCAACGTCCGATGGATATTGAGTGGGCCAAAGATGGTGATACCGGCAAGCTCTATATTGTGCAAGCCCGCCCGGAAACTGTAAAGAGCCGAGCCTCGGCAAACCAACTGGAACGGTATTTGCTCAACGAAAAATCAAAGGTACTAGTCGATGGTCGCAGTATTGGCCACCGCATTGGTGCTGGCCCGGTGAAAATTATCAACGATATTAGTCAGATGGATATGGTGAAGCCGGGTGATGTATTGGTCACCGAAATGACTGATCCCGACTGGGAGCCCATCATGAAACGGGCTTCGGCGATTGTGACTAATCGCGGTGGTCGGACCTGTCATGCTGCTATTATCGCTCGTGAACTGGGTATTCCCGCTATCGTTGGCTGCGGTGATGCGACAGCAAGGTTGGCGCTGGGTCAAACCGTGACAGTTTCTTGTGCGGAAGGAGATACAGGCTTTGTTTATGACGGCCTGCTGGATTTTGAAATTAAGAGTTCCAGCATTGATGCCATGCCGGATCTGCCGTTTAAAATCATGATGAATGTTGGTAATCCGGATCGAGCTTTTGACTTTAGTGCGATTCCTAATGCGGGTATTGGCTTGGCGCGCTTGGAATTTATTATCAACCGTATGATTGGCGTACACCCGAAAGCGTTGCTGAATTACGACAGTTTGCCCGCTGAAGTCAAAGCGCAGGTGGATCAGCGTATTGCCGGTTACAAAAGTCCGGTTGATTATTACGTTGAAAAACTCGTCGAAGGTATCGCAACCTTGGGCGCAGCCTTCGCACCGAACCGGGTGATTGTGCGCCTCTCAGATTTCAAATCTAATGAATATGCCAATTTAATCGGCGGCGAACTCTATGAGCCGGAAGAAGAAAACCCCATGCTTGGTTTTCGCGGCGCTTCACGTTATTTATCAGAAGATTTCGCAGATTGTTTTGAGTTGGAAACTCGCGCAATGAAAATCGTGCGTAATGAAATGGGTCTGACTAACGTAGAGGTGATGGTGCCTTTCGTCCGCACGCTGGCAGAGGCCAAAGGGGTGGTGGAACTGCTAGCCGCTAACGGTTTGAAACGTGGAGAGAATGGTTTGCATGTCATTATGATGTGCGAGTTACCGGTTAACGCGCTATTGGCGGATCAGTTCCTTGAATACTTTGACGGTTTCTCTATCGGCTCAAACGACCTGACACAGTTAACCCTCGGATTGGATCGGGATTCCGGTATCGTGGCGAAACTCTTTGATGAGCGCAACCCTGCCGTGAAGATACTACTCAGTATGGCGATACAGGCTTGTAAGAAAGCCAATAAATACATCGGTATTTGTGGGCAGGGGCCTTCAGATCATCCAGATTTAGCGCGCTGGTTAATGGATGAAGGCATTGATAGCGTATCGCTGAACCCCGATTCAGTATTAGATACTTGGCTATTCCTCGCGGAAGATAACTAGATATTGATTTAAGTTTACGATTTAAGTTTTTGAATATAAGGAATAAAAGTGGACTATATAACCCCAGACCTATGTGACGCCTATCCGGATTTGGTGCGAGTGCTCGAACCTATGGTTCATAATTTCGGTGGCCGTGACTCTTTTGGTGGTGAAATTGTTACGATCAAATGTTTCGAGGACAATTCACGAGTAAAAGAATTAGCGGGTAACAATGGTCAAGGCAAAGTTATGGTAGTGGATGGTGGAGCATCTCTGCGTAGAGCGTTACTCGGTGACATGATTGCTGAGAATGCTGTTAAAAACGGCTGGGAAGGCATTATCATCAATGGCTGCATTCGTGATGTGGATGCCATCGCTTCGATGGACCTGGGTGTTCAGGCGCTGGCTGCGATTCCGTTAAAGACGGATAGAAGAGGCATTGGTGATTTGAATGTAGCGATTAGCTTTGGTGGTGTGACCTTCAATCCTGGCGAATACGTCTATGCGGATAACAATGGCGTGGTGGTCTCAGCGCAACCACTGCAAATGCCTCAGTAATTTTAATTCAGTACGACTATTAGGAGTAGCGTTATGACGACAGCAAGTGCAAGACACATATTGGTCAATTCAGAAGATAAGTGCCAACAACTGAAAGACGAAATTGAATCTGGAGCAGATTTTGCGGAGTTGGCGAAACAACATTCTAGCTGTCCATCTGGCGCACAGGGCGGTGATCTTGGTGAATTCGGTCCTGGTATGATGGTTAAAGAGTTTGATGAAGTAGTATTCAGCGCCGAAGTCAACAAAGTGCAGGGCCCGGTAAAGACACAGTTTGGTTATCATTTGCTGGAAGTGACCAGCCGTACCGAATAAATTTTCTGAGGATCTTGAAAATTTCTCTGATTAAACAACCAGCTGTAGTATTAAGCTGAATCTGGCGCTGCCTTTAACCTTTAGCCGCCGATGTAGGCGCGACACGAGTCGCAATCAATATGCATAGCGTCCCTGATCTATTTTCCTATCCCAAATACTGGGCTGAATGCTACGGTACGGCTTCTTATTTGCCCATGTCCAGGCAAGAGATGGATGAGTTGGGCTGGGACAGTTGCGATATTATTCTGGTCACTGGTGACGCCTATGTTGATCACCCCAGTTTTGGTATGGCGGTCATCGGGCGTTTTCTTGAAGCGCAGGGGTTCCGAGTCGGTATTATTTCCCAGCCCGATTGGAATAACGTCGATGACTTTAAGAGCCTGGGAGAGCCGAATTTATTTTTCGGCGTCACCGGCGGCAATATGGATTCATTGATTAACCGTTACACCGCAGACTTGCGGATACGTAATGATGATGCTTATACGCCTAATGCGGAGCCAGCAAAGCGACCAGACCGGTCAGTTATCGTTTATACGCAGTGCTGCAAGAGAGCCTATGCAAAGATTCCCGTCGTTATCGGTGGTATCGAAGCTAGCTTGCGACGCATCGCGCAATATGATTATTGGAGCGGTGAAGTACGTCGTTCGGTATTGGTGGATTCCGGCGCAGAGGTGCTGCTTTATGGCAATGCCGAACGGGCCATCGGCGAAATAGCCCATCAGCTCGCAGCCGGAAAAAATATCCATGAAATCACCGCCGTGCGTGGTACGGCGGTGATGCGTGATGTCATGCCTGGCGATTGGACGGAGCTGGATTCGACGCGCATCGACTGGCCGGCCAACATCGATGTCATAGCTAACCCCTATAATGAAAAAGAGAAAGCCAGCTGTAGTACTGGCGAGGCGAAGATAAATTTGGCTGAACGGCAGTCACAGCCAATACGGATCGTGCCCATGCCGTTGCAGTCGAAAGAGCGGCTCAACCCTGAAAGTACCTATATCCGACTGCCTTCCTTTGAGAAGGTGTTTAAGGACTCGGCGCTTTATGCGCATGCTTCACGTGTACTGCACCAGGAATCAAATCCCCACAATGCGCGCGTGCTGGTGCAGAAGCATGGCAAACAGGAAGTCTGGATTAATCCGCCACCGATTCCGTTGTCAACAGAAGAATTGGATCAGGTTTTTGATCTGCCCTATCAGCGGCGACCGCATCCACGCTATGGTGACGCACACATTCCTGCCTACGAGATGATTCGCACCTCGGTCAATATTATGCGCGGTTGTTTCGGGGGTTGTACTTTTTGTTCGATCACCGAGCACGAAGGGCGGGTAATTCAAAGTCGCTCGCAGGAATCTGTGCTCAAAGAAATTGCAGCAATTCGTGATCAGGTGCCTGGCTTTACCGGATCGATTTCTGACCTGGGTGGTCCGACCGCAAATATGTATCATTTGAATTGTAAGGATCCTGAAATTCAGGCGGATTGTCGACGTTTGTCCTGTGTCTATCCGACTATCTGTAAAAATCTGGAAACAAACCATAAGCAGACGACAGAACTGTATCGTAAGGCGCGCCAGATACCCGGCATCAAAAATATTGCAATTGCCTCAGGGTTACGTTACGACTTGGCGATACGTGATCCGGAATATGTCAAAGAGTTGGTGACGCACCATGTTGGCGGCTACCTCAAAATTGCCCCCGAACACACTGAAGATGCGGTGTTATCGAAAATGATGAAGCCGGGTATTGGGTCTTACGAGCAGTTCAAAAAAATGTTCGAAAAGTACTCAAAAGAGGCGGGCAAAAAGCAGTATTTAATTCCCTATTTTATCGCTGCCCATCCTGGCTGTGAGGATATGGATATGCTTAACCTCGCCCTCTGGTTGAAACGTAATAAATTCCGTATTGATCAGGTACAAACCTTTTACCCCTCGCCAATGTCGCTGGCTACCGCCATGTACCACTCTGATCGTGATCCACTTCGTAAAGTTTCCTACAAGGATAAGCGGATATACACGCCGAAAAATATAGAGCAAAGACGTTTACAAAAAGCCTTTCTGCGTTACCACGATGAGAAAAACTGGCCGGTATTGCGAAAAGCGTTAGTGGCTATGGGGCGTGCAGATTTGATTGGTAATGGACCCAACCAACTGATTCCACCTGAACGTAAAGCGGGTGTGCAGCGCAGCACTTCAAATCGGCGAGGTGCGAAGACGAAAACCTGGAATAAAGCTAGAGGCTCACAATGGAGCAGTAAGCAGTAAGTGAATGGGGGCAGAAAATCCGGTTTCACCGACGCTTATTTATTCGTGCTGTTAATAACGAAATGGAGAATGTTGTCAAAGGGTGTTACGGGCTTGAAACCGATAGCCTAATAAAAGCTAGCCAGGCTCTTCACGTATTGAGTAAATACTCCGCGATCTCCCGCCGATAAGCTGTCCTCTGTGATGAGTCTATCCTGTCCATCGGTTAGCTGTTCACCATTGCTGGCAGCAGTAGACGACAAAATATACTTTACGCTAGGAGTGATTACTGCATCGCCATGCCAATCGCTCACAACCAAATACTTTCTTGAATAGTCTGCAGACAGCAGATTTTGTCCAAAGCTATAGACTTCCGGCTTTATATTAACCTGTAGCAAGCTTAACAAGGTTGCCGGTAAATCAAGATGGCTTGTTATTTTGCTGATGGTGCGCGGCAGATTTTGGGGTGTGTGGATAATTAATGGGACACGAATTTGTTCATCACTGAAGGTTGAATTATGCCCCCAGTGGCCCTTTTCCAAAAATTCTTCTCCATGATCCCCGGTAACAATAACAATGGTATTTTCCAGCTTGCCTGTTGCTTTAAGCCCGGCGAACACTCGGGCAAGTTGTTGGTCGAGGTGTCTCGCGGAATTGATATAACGGTTTTTGATGAGCTGGATATTCTTGACAATGTCCGTCGTCAGATAGTCAAAATCTTCGATATAGTCTTTTTCAATGATCGATTCTTTTGGGAAATGGTATTTTGCGTGGGCGGATTCAAAAAACATGAAGGCAAAAAACGGATCTTTAACGGAGTCAACATAAGCAAGCAGATCAGTGACATTCTTACGATCGCGTTGCCACCCCTGGCCCTCATAATACTCTTGTAACTCTGAATTTTTAAATTGGCTGAAAACCGTTTTATCAAACTCTGGATAGGCGAACCTGGCGCTAGTATAGGCCATCATTTGGTAGCCGTTATGCTGTAAGATATCAAGTATTAAAGGGCTTTGACGGGCATGTAGCGCATCGAACCAATAACGTCCGTATAAGCCATAAAATTGGCCGAAGATACCCATGCGCGTGCCGTTACCACTGCTACGATGCTCTGTGAATTGAATATTGTTTTTTGCAAACTGGTTCGTGGCGGGCATCACCCTGGGATTGAGCATATCCGCGCGCCAGGACTCTGCGACTAACCAAACCACATTTAAAGGCCTGTTTACCTGGACGTCCAAAGTACTTTTGTCTGGGTACTTAAATGCTCCGCTAGGTGTTTCTCCTAAACTGAGGGTTCTTGTTTGTTTCAGTCCGAAAGATGTCAACAGGCCTTTAACCGTAATTGGGATTTGCCAGACAATTCTATTACTTACTGAGAGAATACTGGTGTTTGAGGTAAAGTCTGCAACCGCGTACATTGAGCCTTGAGCTAGAAAAGCCGCCATAATTAAGGCTGCTAGGACGGGTCTTCCGGGTATAAAAGGGCTTAGTTTCTCAAAGGGAACGTACCTAATGAGAAGCCCATAAAAGATTAGGGCCGTTAGCACTAAGGTGGTGGCAGAGTAATAAAACGATGGGCTCGCGCCCATTGCCTCCAGGCCTCCCGGGGTGCTGATTAGATTCATAACAAAGCCGTTGATAAAGAATCCATACATGCTATTCAATTTATAATTGACGGCGAGTAACAATATGGAAACAAAAAATATCACGGTTAGGGTGATCGCTAATATATGCTTTGTTGTTGTGCTCCAACGGGAATTTAGCGTTAACCTTTGTAGCAGGTAGAGGGGGAATGTGAACAATGCAGTTTGAGCGATGGTAGCAACAATAGCGAAGAGGGTTGAGCCAATAGTATTGCTGGCAGAGAGGCTGGCAAAAAAAAGAGTGCCAGCATAAATAAAACAGACAATAAAAAATTGCCTTGTAATGAAAATTGATTGCATAGCATAGTCGCCTGTATGTGCGCAGTCAAAACCATAACCAATCAAGCTTAAGGAATAATTAAGATTTGAGTGTCCTGGAATATTCTTTCTGTCGCTTAGCTAAGACAAATTAAGTATAAAGTGCTACCTCAGCCTTGAAGCATACAGACTGTTAGTTATTTTTACACTAGCGGTATAAGAATG
>Ga0209578_10002936_pt1 | contig 13579 bp, 16 predicted proteins | sample tdAd472_FD_187127 | JGI IMG/M metagenome (GOLD analysis project Ga0209578, IMG submission 187127) | Marine sediment microbial communities from the Atlantic coast under amendment with organic carbon and nitrate - tdAd47.2 (SPAdes)... | ecosystem: Environmental > Aquatic > Marine > Coastal >...
ACCGGACGGCCCGCCTGCTTGGGCACGAAATAGTACATCATGCCGAGGAAACCGGCGGTCAGGAAGAAGCCTACCGCGTTATGTCCGTACCACCACTGCACCATGGCATCGATGGCGCCGGGGTACACAGAGTAGGACTTTGTCAGCGATACCGGCAGTGCGGCGCTGTTGACCAGATGCAGCACGGCTACGGTAAGAATAAATGCGCCATAGAACCAGTTGGCCACGTAGATATGTTTAACCCGGCGTTTCATGATGGTACCGAAAAACACGAGGGCATAGGAGACCCAGACGGCGGTGATCAGTAAATCGATGGGCCATTCGAGCTCAGCGTATTCCTTGCTGGTCGTGATACCGAGCGGCAGTGTAATGGCAGCCAGAATAATCACCGCTGTCCAGCCCCAGAAGGTAAAGGCCGCCAGGCCATCGGAAAACAGTCGTGTCTGGCAGGTGCGCTGCACGACGTAATACGAGGTGGCGAACAGGGCCGAACCGCCAAAGGCGAAAATCACGGCGTTGGTGTGCAATGGACGCAGGCGGCCAAAGTGCAGCCACGGCAAATCCATACTTAACTCAGGCCATACCAGTTCGGCTGCGATGATGACGCCGACCAGCATGCCGACGATGCCCCACACGACGGTCATCACCGTGAACTGGCGCACAACCTTGTAGTTATACGTGGTCTGTGAATCCATAGCGTTTTCCTATGAGTTGGTATATTTTCTGGAAAAACAACAGCTTACGCCGTTGCAGTTAAGCGGTGCGGAATGTATCAGAATGTATTACCGGCTCCGAGCTCAAATATCATGGATTCGACATCAGTTCCGGGGGCTGGAGTAAAAGCCAGCGCGCTGGCCGCGACCCGTGCAGCCTTAACACGTGCAGCCTTAACAAAAGTACTCATCAATGCATCTCCCGAGTGAGCGTTAAAAACCGGGTGTCAACTCTGGAGGTTGAGGCAACTCGCTGCCTTGACGCAGATCAATTTTATATCAGATTTGGCTAATAGTCTTGGGCTTTAGAGGGGTTCAGTGGTGGCGATGCTGCTCGGGGAGGCCATTGGTGCAGCGTGCACCGGAGAACACACACAGGCGGGCACGGTCGATCAATTCGATATGTTTGCGATCGACACTGAGCAGGCCTTCATTCTGGAAGCGGGTAAATAAACGACTGACGGTTTCCAGGGCCAGTCCCAGGTAGTTGCCGATATCGCTGCGCGACATGCTGAGGTTGAACTGATTGGCGGAGAATCCGCGTCTTCTAAATCGGTTTGATAGGCCTATAAGAAATGCCGCCAGGCGTTCTTCAGCGGATTTCTGTCCCAGGATGACCATATTATTTTCGTCATCGCGGATTTCCTTGCTCATCACGCGCAACAACTCGTGCTGCAAGCCCGGCAACTGCGTGCCCAGCGATTCCAGGTCGTGAAACGGAATTTCGCAGATACTGGTGGTTTCCAGCGCTTTTGCCGCCAGCGGATAGTTGCCTTCCGCGATGGCGTCAAGGCCGATCAGTTCTCCGGGCAGATGAAAACCCATGACATGTTCCTGGCCGTCTTCCGATGTCGCGTAGGTTTTCAACGAACCGGAGCGCACCGCATAGAGACACTGGAAGGAATCCCCGATCCGGAACAGGTGGTCACCACGCAGCAGTGGGCGCTTGCGATCGATGATCGAATCCAGACGATCAAGATCGTTACGCCCTATTCCAACCGGCAAGCAGAGTTCGTTCAGACTGCATTCCTGGCAGGCAACCTTGATATCTTTGAGCGAAGTAACTTTTTCGAGTTTTCGGGTCGGCATGCGTGCACACTTTTGGAACACATGGTTTAATTGGAACACATGGTCTAACTTGGAGCAAATCCACATGTGCAGATCAACTGAATAACTGAATAGAAGAAGTTTCGCTGCGGCGGTTCTCTAAAAGCCGCATTTCCGCTAGGATATAAAACACGGTTGAATGTCTGATTTGATTGAACAAAAAATGCCTCCAAGAACAGCGCAGGTAAAGCGTGATACCCTTGAGACGAAGATCGAGGTAGGTCTGAGCCTGGACGGTAGCGGTGATGCGAAACTGGATACCGGTGTGCCGTTTCTCGAGCACATGCTGGATCAGGTCGCCCGTCATGGTCTGTTGGACCTGACCATTGCGGCAAAAGGGGATTTGCACATCGATGCGCACCATACCGTGGAGGATATCGGCATTACCCTGGGGCAGGCCTTTGCCCAGGCGTTGGATGACAAAAAGGGCATCCGGCGTTACGGGCACGCCTACGTTCCGCTGGACGAGGCGTTATCACGCGTCGTGATCGATTTTTCCGGGCGTCCCGGCCTTGAGTACCATGCCAGTTTTGCCCGTGCACGCATCGGTGATTTCGATGTGGATCTGTTGCACGAATTTTTCCAGGGTTTTGTCAACCACGCCAAAGCCACTTTGCACATCGATTGTATACGCGGTGACAATGCGCACCACATTGCCGAGACCGTTTTCAAGGCCTTTGGGCGGGCGCTGCGAATGGCGGTTGAGGCGGATCCAGGTATGGCCGGTATGATGCCATCCACCAAGGGGAGCTTGTAAGCCATTGTTCCATTTGTGCAATATCGGCGGATGCAGGGCCGGTTTGTGTTGATGAAACACTAGGCAATACCGGTTTAGCGGCCGTGCTATCGATCTTTTCATGATCTCAACGATTGCCATTATTGATTACGGAATGGGGAATCTGCATTCCATCGCCAAGGCGGTGGAACACGTTGCGCAGGATATCCGGGTGATGATCAGCTCAGATCCCGATACCATCATGGCCGCTGACCGCGTGGTATTTCCCGGTGTCGGTGGCATCGGCCACACCATGGAGGAACTGACCCGTACCGGCCTCGGTGAGGTAGCGCGGCAAAGTGTGGCCAGTAAACCGACGCTGTGTATTTGCGTGGGTATGCAGGCCTTGTTTGAGCGCAGCGAGGAAAATGACGGTACCGCCTGCCTGGGGCTGGTTGCCGGGCAGGTATTGCGTTTCCCGGAAAACATGCGCGCTGCTGATGGCGCCAAACTCAAGGTGCCGCACATGGGCTGGAACCAGGTGCACCATAATCCCCATCCACTTTGGCAAGGCATTGAACAGGACAGCCGCTTTTATTTTGTGCACAGCTACTATACGGCCCCGGCCGAAAAAGGTCTGCAGGCAGCCACGTCTGAGTACGGGCGTGAATTCTGTTGTGCGCTGGCGCGTGAAAACCTGTTTGCAGTGCAGTTCCACCCGGAAAAAAGTCAGCGGGCGGGCTTGAAACTGTTGCGGAATTTCAGCTGTTGGGATGGCTGGGTCTGAACCGGATTATATTAGAATGAGGTTAATAATGTGGGCTATTTCCAATGTTCGGCTTAGTAAAATGAGGATGGAAGCATGCTGCTTATTCCTGCCATTGATCTGAAGGACGGTAAATGTGTGCGACTCCGCCAGGGACGCATGGAGGATGAAACGGTTTTTGCCGATGATCCGCTGGATATGGCGCAGCGCTGGGTGGAGGCAGGTGCGCGGCGTTTGCACCTGGTGGACCTGAATGGCGCTTTTGCCGGCCAACCGGTGAACACGCAGGTGATTCGGCGTATTGCTGACGCGTTCCCCGATGTGCCGATCCAGCTCGGCGGCGGTATTCGCGATGAAGACACCGTACAACTGTATCTCGATGCCGGGGTGCAATACGTTATTATTGGTACCAAGGCAGTGAGTGCGCCGCACTTTATCAATGATCTGTGTCTGGAGTTCCCGGGACATATTATCGTTGGCCTTGATGCCAAGGATGGCAAGGTGGCCATTGACGGCTGGTCCAAATTGTCCAACCACGATGTTATCGACATGGCCCAGCATTTTGAACGCGATGGTGTCGAGGCCATCGTTTATACCGATATAAGTCGCGACGGCATGATGCAGGGTGTTAATGTCGAGGCCACCGTTAAAATGGCCAGTGAAATCAGTACACCGGTCATTGCATCGGGCGGTATCAGTTCGCTGGACGACATCAAGGCGCTACGGGCAGTCGCGGAAGAAGGCATTATGGGCGTCATTATCGGCCGTGCCCTCTATGAGGGCAGTATCGATCTTGCTGAAGCACAGAAGCTTGTCGATGCAGAATGATAAAGCGTGGTTAATCACAAAGGACACAAAACCATGCTGCGCTTTGTTTGGTTACGGATAAATGGTGGGGCACATGTCACTGGCAAAAAGAATTATTCCCTGTCTGGACGTCGATGCCGGCCGTGTCGTGAAGGGGGTCCAGTTCGTTGATATTCGCGATGCCGGCGACCCGGTGGAAATTGCGCGCCGCTACGACATGGAAGGTGCCGATGAACTGACCTTTCTGGATATCACCGCCAGCCACGAACAGCGCGAAACCATGGTGCACGTGGTCGATCAGGTGGCCGGTGAAGTGTTTATACCGCTCACCGTGGGCGGCGGAATACGCGAGCTTGCCGATATTCGCCGCATGTTGAACGCAGGTGCGGACAAGGTGGCGATCAATACGGCTGCGGTGTTCAACCCCGAGTTCGTGCGTGAGGCGGCGGACAAGTTTGGTTCCCAGTGTATCGTTGTCGCTATCGATGCCAAGCAGGTCGACGATGGTTCGGGCGGCGGCAAGCCGCGCTGGGAAATCTTTACCCATGGCGGCCGCAAACCTACCGGCATCGATGCCATCGACTGGGCGAAAAAGATGGTCGCTTATGGTGCCGGCGAAATTCTCTTGACCAGTATGGACAGGGACGGTACCAGAAACGGTTTTGATCTGGCGTTGACCCGCGCGGTTTGCGAGGCGGTGGCGGTGCCGGTGATTGCATCCGGCGGTGTCGGCAAGCTGGAGCATCTGGCCGAAGGGATACTGGAAGGCGAGGCCGATGCGGTGCTGGCGGCCAGTATTTTTCACTTTGCCGAGTACAGTATTGCCGAAGCCAAACGATATATGGCCGGGCGTGGCATCGAAGTACGCCTGTAGATGAATATAATCGCGTCCAACAGGCGATTGAAGAATTCTGCAATGAGCGGCTTATGTCAAAAAACTGGCTAGATGCCATAAAATGGAATGATGACGGTCTGGTGCCCGTCATTGCACAGGACGTCGAGGACGGGCGGGTGTTGATGGTGGCCTGGATGAATCGTGAGGCGCTGCAACTGACTGCGCAGGACAACCACGCCGTGTACTGGTCACGCTCCCGGCAGCGACTGTGGCACAAGGGTGAAGAGTCCGGAAACCAGCAGTTGATTAAGGAAATACGTCTGGATTGCGATAATGATGTCATTATCATGCAAGTCGAACAGAAAGGTGGGATTGCCTGTCATACCGGCAGGCGCAGCTGTTTTTTCCAGCGCCTGGAAAATGGTGAATGGAAGAGCATCGAGCCGGTGTTGAAAGATCCCGCAGAGATGTACGGGAAAAGCTGATGCCGGACGATATCCTTCGGCAGCTGGTAAAAGTGCTGGAACAGCGCAAACAGGCTGATCCTGATTCCTCCTACGTGGCCGGCCTCTACCACAAGGGGCTGGACAGCATTCTGAAAAAAGTCGGCGAGGAAGCTACGGAAACCGTGATTGCAGCAAAAGGCGGAGATGCCGATGAACTGGTTTATGAGACTGCCGATTTGTGGTTTCATACCTTGGTATTGCTGGTTCACCAGGGTGTAGATCCTGACAGGGTGTTGAATGAACTGGAGCGCCGTTTTGGCCTGTCGGGCCTGGAAGAGAAAGCAGCGCGCAAGGATTCTTGAAGTTCTGACGATTGCAGGGTTCAAATCTGTCACTGTCACAGGAGAGATATATGGGTATCAGTATCTGGCAACTGTTGATTATTCTCGCCATCGTCCTGGTGTTGTTTGGTGCCAAACGGTTGAAAAATCTGGGCGGCGACCTTGGCGGTGCCATCAAGGGTTTCCGCCACGCAATGAAAGAGGAAGATCAACCCAAGGGCGACGAGGGCAAACTGGAAGATCAGGCCAGTGGCCGGGTTATCGATGGTGAAGTGACGTCCAAGGAACACGACAAAGTCTAGCCCAGGCTGGACTGTGCGCTGACCAACCATGTTCGACTTTGGTTTCTGGGAGCTGGCCATTATCGGTGTCGTGGCTTTGCTGGTGATCGGACCGGAACGCCTGCCGCGGGTGGCGCGTACCGCCGGCCTGTGGCTGGGGCGGGCGCGCCGCTTTGTCTCCACGGTGAAAGCGGATATCGACCGTGAAATTGCCGCCGATGCATTAAAGCAGACCCTGGCCAAGCAGGCGGAAGTCCCCGAACTGCACGATATTGTCGAAGACACCAAACAGACGATTCAGAAAACACAGCAGCCCGTCGTCGAACAGCCGCCGGCAAAAAATGAAGCGGTAACAAAAAATTCGAATGACGCAAGCGGATAACAAGCTGCAGCCGGAAGAAGGCGACGAACAACCTTTTGTCTCTCACCTGATTGAATTGCGCGACCGCCTGCTGCGGGTCGTGCTGGCTGTTGTTGTCATTTTCCTCGGTCTGACACCCTTTGCCAACTGGTTGTTTACCCGGCTGGCCGGTCCCTTGACAGCACACCTGCCGGAAGGCAGTTCCATGGTCGCCATCGACGTGGCGTCACCGTTTTTTACACCCTTCAAACTGGCGTTGGTCATGTCGATCTTTATCGCCATGCCGTACATTCTCTATCAGCTCTGGGCGTTTGTAGCGCCGGGTTTGTATCTGCATGAGCGCAAGCGCGTCATACCGCTGCTGGTGTCCAGCACGGCACTGTTTTATATCGGAGCCGCCTTCGCCTATTTTGTCGTGTTCCCGCTGGTATTCGGATTTCTGACACACACTGCACCGCAAGGCGTCGAAGTGATGACCGATATCAGTCGTTATCTCGATTTTGTATTGACCTTGTTTTTTGCCTTTGGTATCGCCTTTGAAGTGCCGGTTGCCGTGGTGTTGCTGGTGTGGACCGGTGTGGTAAAGCCGCAGTCTTTAAAAGAAAAGCGTGCTTACGTCATCGTCGGTGCCTTTGTCATCGGTATGATGTTGACACCTCCGGACATCATTTCGCAAACGCTGCTGGCGCTACCCATGTGGCTGCTGTTTGAAGTGGGCGTGTTTCTGAGCGAACGCTTCGCCCCTAAAAAGGAACAGGACAATAGCGGTCACGAAGAATACGAGCCGCCCGTGACGGACGAGGAAATGGAGCAGGAACTGGATCGTATCGAGGAAGAAGAAAAGCAGAACCCCGGTGAATGACAAGCGATGCGACTTGTGTAATGCCTCATAACAGCAAGCTGCGGCTATGAGACAGTCCGGACTTATGTTCCGAGCTTTTGTTTTTGCACTGGTTATGATGGCGGCAAATTCCGCCTTGGCCAGTACCACGGCGCTAAAGAATCAGCTCGTCGATCATCCTTCCCCCTATCTTGCCATGCACGCCGAAGACCCGGTGCACTGGCAGGTGTGGAGCCGGGAGACTTTGCAAAAGGCGCGACAGCTGAACCGCCCGTTGCTGGTTTCCATCGGTTATTTCTCCTGCCACTGGTGTCACGTCATGCAGCGTGAAAGTTACCAGGATCCGCTGCTGGCGAAACTGCTCAATGACTACTTTGTGCCGGTAAAAATCGATCGTGAACTGGCGCCGGCGCTGGATGCTCACCTGATTGAGTTTGTGCAGTTAACACGTGGCCAGGCCGGCTGGCCGTTGAATGTGTTTCTAACGCCCGACGGCTTTCCCCTGCTCGGCATGACCTATGTTCCGCCCGATCGTTTCAGGCAAATTCTTGAAGGCCTTCGTGACGGCTGGCGCCAGGATTCAGCGCAACTGCGGCAAATGGGCCGTGAAGCCATGGACCAGTGGCGGCAGATCCGCAATTCCGACACAGACAAAAAACCGGCCAGGGTGTCGGCGGTACATGGCATGATCGCACAGACCGATCAGCTTAAGGATGAACTGGACGGGGGGTTCGGTCAGCAGAACAAATTTCCCATGGTATCGCAGCTGCGAGCGCTGTTATGGCTACGGGAAAAGCAGGATGACAAATCACAGGACGGTTTTATCAGGCTGACCCTGGATCGTATGGCGAACCAGGGCATGCATGATGAGCTGGGCGGCGGGTTTTTCCGTTATGTCACCGATCCGGACTGGCAGGTTCCGCACTACGAAAAAATGCTCTACGACAACGCGCAACTGGCACAGCTGTACCTGCAGGCGGCCGGGCAGTTCCAGTCTTCTTATTACCGGGACATTGGCCTGAGTACGCTGGATTTCCTGTTGCGAGAAATGCACCGTGGGGACGGGTACTTTATCAGCAGTTTCTCCGCGGTTGATGAGCAGGGCCGCGAGGGTTTCTATTACCTCTGGGATGAAGCTGAGCTGGCCCGGGTGTTAAATGCCGGACAACTCAAGGCAGTTCGAGCAGCCTGGTTAGGCAAGCAGACCGCCCATTCGGAATATGGGAAATTGCCGCGCTGGCAGGGAACCCATGAAGCCATTGCCGAAAGCCTGGGCTGGAGCACAACGCGGCTGAATGAGGTGCTGGCAGCAGCACGAAAGACATTACTGGACTCGCGGTCAAGTCGTTCGCTGCTTGCGGATGACAAGGGGCTGGCAGCCTGGAATGGCCTGGCGCTCAGTGCGCTGGCTGCGGGTTATGCGGCTACGGGAGACGCCCGCTACGGCAAGCCGGCTGACAAGCTCGCCACCTATATCAGCGAAAGTCTGTGGGATGCCGACCACCTCGTGCGGGCGCGGGACGGCAAGCGTGTGATAGCAGGCGCCACACTGGAAGATTATGCCCTGGTTGCTCAGGGTCTTTGGGACTGGAGTCAACAGAATCCGCAGGAAAAAAAGCGTTATCAGACACTGGTAGAACAGATGGTGCGAATTGCCTGGCAGCGCTACTATCGCAACAAGCGCTGGATTCAAAGTGATACCCCTTTGATTCCCATGCTGGACGGCGTTATTGCGCTGGATGACAGCCCCTTGCCGTCGGCAACCGCCAACGTTACCCGCTTAAGCAGACAGCACCCGGTTTTGAGAAAAGACGCTGAGCTACAGAACAGCGTTGATGCACACCTCGAGCAGGTTGGTGCTTACCTGGGGAATTCGATGTTCTGGTACGCCAGTTATGTGGAATTGCTGGAAACTGATTATCCCCTCCGGTAACGCATACGGATGCCGTGTACCAGAGACAGGGTGAGTTCCTCGGCGCTCAAGTCCGGTGGAAAGTAAGCACCGGAAATTTTGGCGGCGTTGATGCTGGCGCCCTCCAGGTTGGCTTCCGACAGGTCGACGCCGCGCAAATCGGTTTGTCTGAAGTAGCAATCACCTAAATCGAGTCCCCTGGCATCGAGTTTGCGCAGGTCAAGATGCCGGAAATCGCAGCCACGAAGGTTGCACTCTTCTCCGCCTGCACGCCGTCTATTGAATTCATCCACTGCGCCCTCGCGCAGCAGGCGGTACATCGGGTCATCATTGATTTGTGGGCTGATAGTATTCATCTTATGGTTCTTGACGCTCCTTGCTTATAAGCGCTTCATTGCGCCAGCGGTACATGACAACGACAATCCTGCCGCCGTCCCTGGCCAACAGACCATCACCACATGCGGCTAGTCTTTCAACACGAAGGTGACTTTCATTACAACCCGGTATTCTGTAATTTTTCCTTCATTTACAGTGAGTTGTTGGTCTTTTACCCAGGCCCCCTTGATATTCTTCAGGGTCTTGTTGGCACGTTTAATACCGTTGGTAATGGCATCGTCGAAGCCCTTATTCGAAGAGGCAATAATTTCGGTAACTTTTGCGACTGACATGATGGTATCTCCTCTCTATATACGTAGCATTATTTTTGAAGTAAACGTCACGGGCATCAAAACAGCTCCCTGACAGAGTAGAACCCGACTGCTGATCTGAACCAAACCGCCTGTTCGATCCGTCAGACTATACCGTTCATACCCAAAATCAAACCTGGGGATTCTCTGATTATTATAGAGGATCACACCATAAAGGTATGTCGTATGGTGGAAATAGGAAAGAGTCGGGGGAATCGCGGCATTTCCGGTACTCACTTCGCCCCTTCGGGGGGCACCGAATTCAGGGTTTGGCCGGCAGCCAGTAGGGTGGGCTTGACGGTGCGTCGGCAGGGTTTTGCGGTGTAGCCGGGCTGCTATTCTCTGACCCGGCAAGGCCGCGTTTCAGATAGGCAATAATGTCATCAATCTGGTCATCGTTAAGGTTTGCTTTCCAGGCAGGCATGGACGTCCCTTGCAGACCTTCCTTTATGACATGTTTCAGCGAATAATTATCGCGCTTCAGGATTGCGGAGGATGTCAGGTCACGGGGATGTGGTTCCAGGAAACTGCCGATCCAGTTGCGAGCGGTTCCGTCAGCGGCGTGGCAGAAGGCACAGTTGATCTGAAACAGACGTTCACCGCGCTGCTCAAACGGCGAAAGGCCAGCCGTTACCGGCGGCCTGTCGTGCATGGCGTAGGGCGAAGCGCCTGAAATGTTATCCAGTGGGTGGGTGTGATCATAATGTTCGCGCGGATAGGCTGCGCTCATCCAGGGTACCCTGGCGGACCCGGTTGGAGTAGTCTTGGACGTATCATCCTGATACAGGGTTGGCTCCACTCAATGCAGTTCATCCGGCCGCTATTTATTTACACGTTGATTTTATTGGTTATCTGTCTGTGGGCAGTGCCCGCTGTTTATGCAGATGAGCTCACCTATGCCATTGCTATCGACAAGGCGGGACGTCAGCGCATGCTGACGCAGCGCATAGTCAAGAGCTATGTTCAGGTCGGCCTGGGAGCTAATGCCAGGCTTTCCCGTCAGCAACTCGAAGAGTCCGTCGATCTGTTTGAAACCCAGTTATCGGAATTGAAAGAATTTTCGCCTGACAAAGAAATAGGCAATGCACTGGAACAGGTGGAGATGCTTTGGCAGCCCTTCAAGAAAGCCGCAACCACTGTTCCTGATAAATCCGGCGCGGCGCAGCTCAATCAAATGGACGAGGTGTTGTTACAGGCCTGTGAAACGGTGGTAAGCCTTCTGGAAGACGCTTCCGGTAACAGCGGTTACGGACACCTGGTTAATATTTCCGGGCGCCAGCGGATGCTGTCGCAGCGAATTGGCCTGTTATACATGCTGTTTTCGGCAGGCCTGGGCAAGCCCTCGATGCAGAATGAAATGGATCAGTTAAAGCATGAATTCAGAGGGGCACTAGACACCCTGATCAGTGCTCCGGAAAACACGCCTGTCATCAACAAGAAGCTTGCAGCCGTGGCACAACAATGGGTGTGGCTGAAGAGCGCAGTGGATATGCAGACCGAAAATTATTATCCGCTGATCGTCGCAGATGCCAGTGAAAAGATTCTCGGGCTCATGGAATCGATTACCGATCTGTACGCGGGGCTGGGAGAGTGATGCGCCGTTTTTCCTGACACCTGAGATCTTTGTTGGTGGGTACGATTCTTCCCATCAGTCCGCCTGTTTATAGGGCTTACCCTATAAACGATAGAGATACGTCATGTGACCGTGGATCCAGAGGGCCGCCCTTAGTAAGGATAATAACGGCCGTATCCCCCATAGTAAGGCGCAGGAGGGTAAGCGTAAGCCCCGGGCTGCGGGTAGTAGGAGGGTGCCGGTGGTACAAAAGAAGTGCGCGGGGCCTCGCTTACGGCACTTGCTTGGGTTGATGGTGGCGGTTCCTGTTCCGACTCCAGTGGCCGGTACAGTTCCGGTCGGTATTCGACAGGTTCCTCAGAAAAGTGGCCGGAATGAGGTGCCGCAGGTGCAGTATGCCGCTGGATTGCAAGAGATTGATCAGCGGCTGGTGTAACCCCGCGAGTTCCGCCGGCTGTATTGGCAGTGTCCACTACGGGCTCATTTGCAACGGCGGCCCCGGCAAACGTTTCCGGCTGGTTGCTGTATCCGCGTAACGATTCCGGATCAACCACATTTGATTGCTCTGTTGCCGGCGGGAAAACGACCCCACGGGCCATGCCCGTATCAGCGACCCCACTGTCTGCAACTGGTGCATCGTCGCTCTGAGGAGCGCTGGCAGCCGCCGCCTGCGTTGCCTGCGGCGTGGAAGTAGCCTCGTCTTCGCTGAAAAACGAATAGATACCGGTAATGCCGGCAAGAATAACAAAAGCCGATGTACCCACTTTGATCCAGAATCCCCTGAGACCTGTCCCGCCCGGGGGGCGTGGCTGGGAAGGTGGCAGCGGTGCTGCCGCTGGGCTTACTGAAACCTCAACAGGCTTCTCAGGCCGGCTCTGTTCTGCAGGCGGGGCTTTTCCTGCTTCACTGCCGGTGGCTGATGCAGCCTGATCGGGTACTGAAGGTCGCTCAAGCTTAATCTCCGTGGCGGTTGTTTGTGGTGTGTCCAATTTTGCCGAGTCCATGTGGCCGACAGCTGTTTTTGCGGCCTTTTTGCGTACCGTCTTCTTTTTCACAGCCACTTTCCTGGGCGGCTTTATGGGTTTGGATTCCGCTTTGCCGCTGTTGGACTCTTCGTTCTGAATCTCCTCGTGTCTTGTTTGCGATGTGTCCGTTTTTGCCGGCTCCATGTGGTTGACCGCTGTTTTTGCGGTCTTTTTCCGTGCCGTCTTCTTTTTCACAGCCACTTTTCTGGGTGGCTTTATGGGTTTGGATTCCGCTTTGCTGCTGTTGGACTCTTCCTTCTGGATCTCCTCGCGTCTTGTTTGCGATGTGTCCGTTTTTGCCGGCTCCATGCGGCTGCCTGCTGTTTTTGCGGCCTTTTTTCGTGCCGTCTTTTTTTTCACGGCCACTTTCCTGGGCGGCTTTATGGGTTTGGTTTCCGCTTTGCTGTTGTTGGACTCTGCGCTGGACGGCGAACCTTTTTCGTCCTTCGTCTGGTCCCCAGGTTGGTCATTCCGCTCTATTGTTGGCATGGTAAAGCTCCTGCATCCGGAAAGACGGCACTGCTGGCAATTCAATACAAAGGACGACCAGCATCCGTCTTCGAAACCGTCGACAACAAATATGTTGCCGTCGACCGCACCCCGTTCAGGGTGCACTGGCATGTATTCACAACACAGCCCAACACATACACTCGGCTGTCTTGAGTACGACTTAACAAGTATTTGTTTTGAATATCATAACATCAGAGCCTGGTGTTGCAGAGGCACGGCGCGGAGCCGTTTACTGCTGCTGTCGCCTTAATCTCGTGGCGTAACCCTATGTATTGATTATAGCTTGTTGATTTGCGTGCTCGTTTGCCCCGGATTTGCATTGCTGTGCGAACCTGCTCAGGTCAGGAATTATTTCATTCTGGACCCGTTCCCGACATTCCCCTTCAGCACACGGCCGTGCGGAATCCGGTCACAAACGGGCACTTGAATTAGCGGATCAGGACGCGCAAAAGACATGAAAGATTCGGTGGACCAGGACAGACACTTCAATAAACGTCAGGGGTGCGCTGTTGCCCTGTCGCGTAATTCCTGCGGAAGCGATTTTGATTTGGTGTCGATCATCACGAAATCAACCGCGATCTTGTCTTTGCCTGATTTCTTTGTGATGAGATCCAGTTGCTCCCGAACAGCTGCGAGATATTCGAAGTCTGTTTCAATTTC
>Ga0209578_10002941_pt1 | contig 13558 bp, 8 predicted proteins | sample tdAd472_FD_187127 | JGI IMG/M metagenome (GOLD analysis project Ga0209578, IMG submission 187127) | Marine sediment microbial communities from the Atlantic coast under amendment with organic carbon and nitrate - tdAd47.2 (SPAdes)... | ecosystem: Environmental > Aquatic > Marine > Coastal >...
TGCGCGCTCCCCACTACGCAGTAGCTATGACGAACTTGTGGACAGGGAATCGGCCTATGAACAGCTCAAGAAACGTGAAGCCGAACTGGAAAAGCTACGCAAGCAGGGTACAAACCAGCCTGGCAGGGCTGCTCCGGGCGCCAAGCAGGCTCCGCGGCGCAGCAGCGGGCGTGGTCGGCAGACCGTCGCCGAGTCATTCGCAAAGTCCCTGATGCGCAGCATCGGCAGCAGTATAGGGCGCAGTATTGCGAGGGGGGTTCTAGGCTCCATCACGGGTCGCCGTTGACAGAAATCAACGTTGCCCCGCGGCAGATTATTTAGCGTCCCCGTATATGGGATCTGTAAACCCCTTGCATTTAGGTGATGGATTCAGTTTGTATGCAAATGCTATTCAGTAGAATACTCACTCAGCTGACAGAGAAGGATTCCTTCTCCCTCCGGAGGGTGTCGTAAAAGTCCCCTCGCCCCCCGGGAGAGGGGGTGATTATCGGCCGAATGGCCGATCGATCCGGCTGCTAGTCTATGAAATCGGCGACAGTTTGAATCGTCGTTTTGTCCCTTAAAATACGGTGGTGTCCAAGCTGTCTGGTTTTTACAAATCGGGAACCGGGCCATGCCTGGGAGACCGCGTAGCCTTCCTGCCAGGGAACGTCGGTATCCTTTTCATCGTGAATAATCATGGCGGGAACGGTCTGTTCCGCAACGTTGTTCACCATGGCTACTTCCGACCAGATGTTCTTGCCAAAGCGTTTTTCTATCAGTCGTTTCATCACCCGGATGGTTTTGTCGCTTATGTGCAGGGTGTGGGCAAACTTGTCAACGAGTCCGGCGGCACTTGCCGGTGGACACAGGCATACGACCCGTTCTGCGGTGAACCCGTGTTTCATAGCCAGTGCAAGACTGGGGCCGCCGAAAGAATGTGTGATGACTGCGTGGAACGGGCCGTAGTGTTTGTTGAGTTCGCCAATGACTTCAGCTATTTCATAGATAGTGGTTTGCCTGCCGGTGCTTTTTCCGTGAGCGGGAGCGTCGAAAGCCAGTACGCGGAAGCCGGCTCTCAGCAATGGCTTTACAAACGGCGCCAGCTGGGTGGCTCGGCCATTCCAGCCGTGTATGAGTAATACCCATGCACCCGCGCTTCCCCATGCGTAGGTGGCAATCCTTGAGTCGTTGAGTTGCCGAAATTCAACTTCTGCTTCCTCTGATGCTTTCTTTTCACCTGCAGGCATCGGGAAGCGTGTGGTTTTGTACCAGAGTTTGCAGGCCAGTTGTCCCGTCAAACCCGGTGCAATGTAGCCACCGGTCTGAAAAACCAGTCGCAGCATACGCAGGATCAGCGGAGTGGGGGGGCGGTTTTTCCTGCGTCCGGGAGGGAGAACCGGTTTGTAATCAGTGCCTTCGGCGTCGATCCCGGCCTGGGTATTCCTGCTGATCATGGTCTTTACCTCGTGACAGCGGTTGCGTGGCTGTGCAGCTCCGCCGGTGGCACTATTTGGTGTTCCGGTGGCGATAATATAATCGACAATAAAAGTTGCATATTGCAACTAAAGCACAATAAGTTGCATATTGCAACTATTAAATTTAAAGTCTTAACATGACGCGCAATAAACTGGACTCGTTGAATTGCTCTGTAGCCCATGCCCTGGACCTGATCGGCGAGTGGTGGACTATGCTGATCCTTCGTGAGGCTTTCTTCGGGACACGCCGATTCGAGGACTTTCAACGGCATCTGGGGATTGCGCGTAATATTCTTACCACCCGTCTATGCAAACTGTGTGATAGCGGAATTCTTGAGCGGGTCCCCGTTAAGGACGGTGCCCGCCGTCAGGAGTATCGCTTGACTAACATGGGGCGTGATTTGTTACCCATACTGGTGGCGCTGACCCAGTGGGGGGATCGTTGGATTCTCGGGTCTGAAGGTGCACCAATAAAGTATATTCACAGAGCGACGGGTGAAGAAATCGCGGATGTGACAATCCGGGCCAAAGATGGACGGCCGCTCATGGCGCGCGACATTCTGTTGGTCCCGGGTCCGGGTGCTACGGAGGAAACGCGGGAGCGTCTGCAGGAATTACATGATCGATGGGAAAGCACGCAAAGCAGCAAGTAAGACCAGGTCTGTTGCTTCAGTCAATAAACGCCGCATGTGACACTAGACGACTGTCAAAGCAACCAAACTGCCTGCTTAATTATTACCCAAGATAGTGACAGCTGTGGTATATTTATACCCAGGGGCCCCGTAACATCTAATAAGAAAAAGCTCATTACCGGGGGATCGAAGTTATGTTTGAAGCCTTCTACAAACTGAGCACCAATCCGTTCAGGTTGACACCTGATCCAAAATTCTGTTTTCGCCATCCCAGTCACAACCAGGCGTACGCTTATCTGCAATATGCTCTCAGGCTGGGAGAGGGTTTCATTATGGTTACCGGCCGGCCTGGCATCGGTAAGACCACCCTGGTCGAAGTGTTCTTGACGGAAATCGAACATAGCGAGGTGGTTGCCGCGAGGATTGCCAGCGCCAATGTTGAGGCAGCGGATCTGTTGCGCGTGGTGGCTTACTCCTACGGGATCGATGTCGCGGGTCTGGACAAGGCCACAATTCTCCTCTATCTCGAGCAGTTTTTTATCCAGCAGACGCGTTCCGGAAGGCGGGTGTTGCTGATCATCGATGAGGCTCAGGGTCTACCACATACGGCGCTGGAGGAGCTGAGGTTGCTGGCTGATCTGCAAAAGGATTCACGCCCCTTGTTGCAGTTGTTTCTCGTTGGACAGGAAAAATTGCGCGACCTGATGCGTGAGCCGGAGATGGAACAATTTCAGCAACGGGTGATCGGGGCCTGCCATCTTGAACCCCTGGATCTAACGGAAACCAGATCATATATGGGCCACCGTCTTCGTAAAGCAGGCTGGAAAGGTGATCCAGAACTGAGCGGAGCAGCGGTGCTTTCTCTTTACCAGTACAGCAAGGGGGTGCCGCGGCATGTCAACAAGATCTGCACAAGACTGCTGTTGCATGGCATGCTGGAGGAAAAACATGAGTTGCACAAAGAGGATGTTCTGACCGTCGCGGAAGAGCTACGCGCAGAACAACTGGCTCCCATGGAACGCGATGAAATGGTCCCCGCCGATGCAGCAGAGGCTGTTATGGTGTCAGAGCCGGAGCGTGATTCGCTGTCGATAACGGACCTGGCCCTTCGGGCCGACCCGCAGGAAGCGAAACAGCAGGAAGCGGGCGATCAATCTGCCACAGCCTCAGAAACCGCTGACCAGGTGGATGCAACGCTAAGCGCACAGGACCCTGAACTCGCGGCAGTGAGCAACGGGCTGGGTACCACGGTCCCCAGGCCACCGCAAGAACCCGCCTGGGGCGCATCATTTACAGATGAATCCGGTTTGCGACACCAGCACAGTCGTCAGCGGCTGTCTGGCGTTGGCGAATTTCCGGGTCAGCTGCGCGGGCGCCGCCCCGGGCTGGCGAGGGCAGCGGCGTCGCCCAGGGAAGCAGGGCTGCAAGTTAAGCCGCGCACTGCGCGACGCGATAATGCGGACAAGGGGGTGACAGCGCTGCTGGCTGGGTCAGCTGGCTGGCGGTCGGTCGTGTCTGCGTTGAGTATCACCTTACGTCAGTACGCTGGCGAAACGGCACGAATGTATGACCGGCTCAAGTGGAAGGGTAAGCTGGCAGTATTGGTTGGCGCGCTGCTGGTGGTTAATCTCATCACAGCAGTTTTTATGACGCACGTTATGGAGGACAGCGGCGATCACAAGTCTTTGCTCGTCGGGTATCCGGAGTCAATGCAGGAAAACCACAACAGGGATCAGCGTCAAGCCTTGACCGCGCCCACTGAGGATCAGAAAAACAATGGTATGGTGAACCGGGAAAGCGACAGGCAGGTGGCTGCACGGGAGGGTTCCACCGCCGGCACCAAGCCGGTTGCGGCATCGGCGGAGCAACACGCTGATGGCCGCCAGGACGACTGGTTCGCGAATATCGTAGACACCTGGGATCGTGAAGGGATGATTGCCAGTCCACGTGGCGGCACGCTTGAGCAGCCGGTGTCCGAATCCGGGGTAGCTGACGCCTCTGTGCAGGAAACCGTGCCGGCGGTATCAGAGCCTGATATGGCCGCGGTAGAGCCCGTTGTTGCCGGTACAAAGCAGAGCGATATACCGGTTGAGGCGGGCGAACAGATCGGTGGAGGCGAGAGCAGTCGGGTGCTGATGCCGGTGGTGCCAGGCTCGCAATCCGGTACTGTCGTGTCGCCGGACAAGTCGATGCCGGGCGAAGAGACGCAAATAGCCGACCTCGCGAAGTCGGCGGACAGTGCCACACTGGCCCCGGCCCCCGAGGTGTTGGCTAAGGTGACCCCGTCGGTCGGTGCTGAAGAGGGCTCGTCAGTCCTGGCAGAAGAGAAAGCAGTAGCACCTCCTGTTACCCGGCGAGAGAGAGTCGCCGGGCTGCTTGCCTTAGGCCACCAGTCATTGAAAAGAGATCGTCTGCTGATTCCGTCACATGACAGTGCGTATAAATACTATCAGCAGACCCTTATTCTGGAACCGGGTAACGATGAGGCCATGTTCGGAATCGAACGAATTGTGGCACGCTATATTGCGCTGGCCAGGAAAGCACTTGAGCGGCAGGATAAAAACAAGAGCAGGCGTTATATCGAACGGGGGCTAAGCATAAATCCCACCGACAGGCGCCTTATAGCATTGCGCAACAGCTTGAACACGCCTGATGTCGCTGATGTGGAAGCGGAAGCTCAGCCGCTTGTTGTCAAGGTTGAAGAGAAAAAACCGGCGGCTGAACCAAAACCGGAAGCTGGGAGCTTTGTGTCCCGGCTGAAAGCTTTTTTCAGCAAAGGTCAATCCGCAGACAAGCCGAATGAGGTTGTGGTCGAGGAGCGCTGATAGATGAAGAACCGTTGCCGACTGTAGCCGGCAGCAGTCCATCGCGCCACTGACCCCGCGCAGCCCCCCCCCAGATAACAGGTACAACCAGGAATACGATGAAAAATCCCGAGATAAGAAAGACCAAAATAGTGGCAACCATTGGGCCCGCCTGCGATTCGGTGGAAATACTCGAGGATATGATCAGGGCGGGCATGAATGTGGCGCGCTTGAATCTGTCTCACGGCACGCTCGAAGCCCAATATGAAAGCCTGGCGCGGATACGGGAAGCTGCCGCGCTGGTGGACACCAATGTCGCTATCATGATTGATACTCGTGGTATAGAGATTCGCACGGGTATGCTGGGCCCGGATACGGTAGAACTGAGTACCGGGGACACGTTCACGCTTTACACCCGCGAACAGCTCGGTGACAGAGACGGTGTAGCGGTTTCCTTCAAGGGGCTGGCCGAGGAGGTGACCCCGGGAACCGTGATTCTGCTCGATGACGGTGCCATCGAGCTCAATGCTCAATCGATCAGCGACGATGCTATTCTGTGCAAGGTGGTGCACGGCGGCATGCTGCGCAATAGCAAGAGTGTCAACCTGCCGAACACTCAACTGTCTATCAGTGCAGTGGGGCCGGAGAACCGGGAGGACGTGATCCGCGAGCTGACCTTCGCCACCGAGAATGACGTTGACTACATTGCCGCATCTTTTGTGCAGAGTGCCGATGATGTAGTGAAAATGCGCGAAATTCTCGCGGAACGAAATGTTGCCATACCGATTATTGCCAAAATTGAAAACAAGGCCGGTGTGGACAACCTGGATGACATCATCCAGGCCGCCGACGGGCTCATGGTGGCGCGGGGTGATCTCGGTGTCGAACTGCCACTCGCCGACGTGCCGGGTACACAGAAGATGATGATTCGCAAGACGGTCACCAACGGCAAGCCGGTGATTACTGCCACACAGATGCTGGCTTCCATGGAATGGAATCCGAAGCCGACGCGGGCGGAGGCCAGCGATGTGGCCAACGCCATCCTCGATGGTACCTCGGCAGTCATGTTGTCCGGTGAAACCGCGGTCGGCAAGAATCCGGTCGAAGCGGTCAGAACCATGGCCATGCTGGCACTTCGTGCGGAGTCGCAACTGCGTGAATACGGTTACTTGCAGAAGATCCTGCCCCACCTGTCCAACGTGGTGACAGAGGCCGTCAGTCAGGCCGCGGTGGCTATGGCGAACCAGCTGAATGCAGCCGCCATATTCAGCCTGACGGCAACCGGCTTTACCTCGCGACTGATTTCCAAGCATCGCCCGGACTGTCCGATCCTTGCCATTACCGCCGCACAGGGTGTGGCTCGCAGATTAGCCATGAACTGGGGGGTGTTGCCGATTCTGTATACCGGTGAACGGTCTGATGAGGCAAAAATCGAGTTCGGTATCGAACGCGCCAGACAGCTCGGTTATGTGCGCTCGGGCGATATTATCGTTGCAACGGCGGGGCACAGGCAAAAAGCCGGCGGAACCGACCTGATCCGCGTGATTACACTGAGTTGATAAAGTTGCCAAGGCGTGGATGGGTTAGCCGATATAAGGTTTCAGGACCGTCGGCCGCATGGACGCGGCCGTCGAGCGTACAGGGATGTATTCACCGCGTGTTCTGAAAGTTTATATCGGCTAACCCATGCACGCCTTAGTAATGAACAGGGAACTTCAGCGCCGCCAGAATGTAAAGCAGCACGGCCAGCAGCACAACAACGCTGAAGCCGAAGTGAATGGCCAGTAAGGTGGCCAGCACTGCACTCAGCACGGATGCACAACCGTTAACGCCCCAGGCCAGGGGGATCAATGTGCCGGCACCCGCTCCCAGGCTGGTCAGCGCCAGTGGGAAGGGTATCCCCATGAAGAAGGCGAGTGGGGCGATAAGCACAATGCTGACAGCCGCCCTGGCGATTGTTGGCCAGACCAGCAGCCAGGCGAACACTGTGTCGAGTAACAACAGATAAGCCGCCGCTGTCAGCAGGATTCCGGCCACCGCCCATTTTACCCCTTGCCAATAGCGGTTCTGCGTTGCATAACGCTTCGACCAGTTGCTGCCCAGTCCGGCAAACACCAGGAACGATGTCAGTACCACCGAGGCTGTAAACAGAGGGTGGTGAAGAAACAGCATGAATTTCTGTATAAAGGCGATCTCGATGAACAGAAAGGCCAGGCCAATGGCAAAAAAATAGACCACCAGCCGCAGCCGGTTGACACCGCTTGAGCCGCTGGATTGTCGCTGACTTTTCAGAAACACCAGTGGCAGCAGGATGAGCAGGGTACTCGCCAGTAGTGCCTGAACGAGGGTGGCAACGAGTACCGGATAACCCGCCTCCAGCAAGGGCATGCCACCCTGGCCACGCAGTTCAAGTATCTCTCCGAGTGTGGACCATTTGAAGAAGTTGTGGAAATAGGGTTGATCGTCTGTAGCGGGTTGCAGCTTGAATTTGTACTGGTCCATGAAGGACTGTCTGTGTGGCCCTAACAGGGCCTGAGCCGCCTGGTACAGGTACGGCTCCCTGAGAATATTGTAGCGGTTGGACTCATCTGCGGACATGCCGGGATACCAGGCCACGTCAAAAGCGCGTTGTTGCGAGAAAGCCTGCATGGCACGGATTTCATCGGCGGTAAACTCGCCGTTTTTTACCAATAAGGTGCTGGTCTGCCAGCCGCGGATCAGTAGCAGCCGTTTACCGGGGTCTTTTACACCGGCGCGGCGTAAGGCCTCAATGGCCGTTGCCAACAGTTTCAGGGTGTCGCGTGGTGGTAGTTTTATCCATCGGCTGATCGCCAGATAGCCACCGGCACTCAGATGGTCGAGGTAGGTCTGCAGCGCCTCGGTGGTGTAGAGATAGCTCTCGCTGAGTGCGTACAAGCCGGCCGAGGAGGCGCCGGAGGAATCCTGTAGTGCCAGTTGAATAAGGTCATAACGCGTATCCCGGGCGCGGACAAAACCCCGCCCCTCCGCCGTGTGGAGCTGTACCCTGGGTGTGTCATAGAGAGCGCCGGAAAATTCCGCAAAGTCTTTGCTCACCAGTTCAACGACCTGCGGGTTGAGTTCAACCGCGTGGATTTCTTCGCTGTCCTGGTAGAGGGCCTGCAGCACATCCATGCCGCCGCCGGCACCCAGCACCAGTACACGCTGTGCGTGTTGCAGGTGATAAGGTAATGCCGAGGTAAGCTGGTCCAGGAAATCCACTGCCTGCGGATCACCGCTGTCCCGAGTAATGGTGCCCATGCTGCTACCGTCACTGAAGAGTCCAAGCTGAGCAGGTGGGCCGCCGCTGGCGTTGAGACTCATGCCCGGCGCGTAACGCAGTGGCACCCTGTCGTTCTCCACCACCTGTAAGGTCGCCATAGGACTGAAACGTTCAGCGATGACACGAGCGCCACTGACACGTAGTGTCTGGCTGAGGTCTTTGTAGGGAGAAAGTACCAGTCCGCGGGAATCCTGGCCCGGCCAGACGGCTATCGCCATTGACATCAGGACTGCAGCGCCTGCCCACAGCCGTTTCGACAACAGCTGCAGTTCCCAGGCGGCGACTGCGATGCAGGCTATGCCAAGTGCGGAGACAAGAGACAGTGCACCCAGCGGGGGTATGACATATAAGATCAATATAACGGCGAGGCTGCCGATGCCGGCACCGAACAGATCGAAGGCATAGACACGAGCGATAATCTTGCTGAAGTTCGAAAATGTCAAAGCGATGGCGTTGGCGGCGAAGAAGAACGGCAGGCTCAACAGTAGATAAATAAACATCAGGCGCACGGGTTCACGCCAGCTCCACAGCAATTCTTCCGGATTGAAAGGAATCTGCTGAGCCACCAGGAAACTCGGCATGGCGGTCAGCCCGAACAACGCCAGGTTGATCAGCAGCGCCAGCGGATAATGATGGAGCAGGCGCGATTGTACGAAAGCGAGAAACGTGCCGCTGGCGCCATAGCCAAGCAGGGCGAGGCTGATGATCATGTACGCGAAGTGGTGCCACTGAATGATCGAAAACAGGCGCATCAAAAGGATTTCATGACCCAGCGCTGCCGCCGAAAGCAAAGCGATCGTTAACAGTGGCGGACGTATAGCCGCGGAATCGTTAGTGGGCACCGGTCAGTGGGACAAAACGCACGGGGAGTATCAGGCGTGTGGTGACATTATTGTTACTGTCCTTTTCGACGACCACCAGTTGCTGGGTCATGAAGCGGCTGCCGACCGGGATCATCATACGGCCGCCCGGCTTCAACTGGGCAATCAGTGGCGGCGGGATGTGGTCGGCCGCAGCGGTGACAATGATGGCATCAAAGGGCGCATGCGCCTCCCAGCCGTAGTAGCCGTCACCGATTCGGCTTTCAATATTGCCATAGCCCAGTTTGTTTAAAAGATCAGCGGCACGTTTTCCCAGTGGCTCGATAATTTCGATGCTGTAGACCTGTTTTGCCAGCTCGGCGAGTACCGCGGCCTGGTAGCCCGAGCCCGTCCCCACTTCAAGCACCCGGTCTTCGGGCGAGAGCTTCAGCAGATCGGTCATGATGGCAACGATATAAGGCTGCGAGATGGTCTGCCCGTGGCCGATGGGCAGCGGACGATTCCGGTAGGCGTAGCGACGCTGCGCGTCAGGTACAAACTGATGGCGTGGAATCCCGGCCAGGGCTTTCATCACGCGGGGATCGAGTGTCTGCCTGTCCAGGTACACGCTGGTTTCGCGGACATCCTGTTCGATAATCCGCATAAGCTCCATGCGCTGCTGTGTGTACAGGTCCTCTTCACCTGCCGGTGCCGGGCCGCTGAGCGTCAGCGACATCAGGAGATAACACAGCAGTAGGTATTTCATAGGCAGTATAGCCACCTGAATTTTACAACACGCAGGTCGCCAAGGATAAGGCATTTGCAGATAGACCTGTACTATTTCCGGTTTGCGGCAGGTGCCAGAGGGCGATGGTGCTTTCAGAATCCTGGGGTAGAGGTAGTGAGAAAATCCACCGGATGTTGCGTGGGGGTGAGAATTTGTTTAGATTTAAATTCTTAATAGAAGAAATCGCAAGCCGACCTGCCTGCGGAAACAATCGGCCGGCAGGAAGTGCACAGCGGTTCAGGCATTTTTGGAGGAGAAGAGACTCATGGCCCATCTGCGCGCCGACGATGAGCATACAAACCCGGTAGATCCGGATGCTTTACCTTTCGTTGCTCCCTGCCGGCGTCTGCAAACCGGCGATCCCATTCGCTGGTTGAAGCTCGGCTGGGAGGATTTCAAACGCGCACCCGGTGCCAGTCTGTGTTACGGCGGGTTTATTGTGCTGATCAGCTATGTTCTGGCATATTTTACCTGGAAATTAGGCGGTTACATCCTGTTGTTCAGTTTGATGTCAGGTTTCGTGTTTATTGCGCCGGTGCTTGCTCTCGGTCTGTATTCCGTTAGTTGCCAGCTGGAAAAGGGGCTCAAACCCCACATCGGCTATTGCCTCAAGGAAGGCCATCGGCATCTGGGTAACGAGATGGTTTATTCAATGATTTTGCTGGTGATTTTCCTGCTGTGGGCACGCGCAGGCTCGGTGCTCCACATCTTTTTTCCGGTTGAAGCCAATCCGGATTTCTCCGATCTGGCCGTTTTTCTGGGTATCGGCTCAGCGGTGGGTAGTATCTTCGCCGCGCTGGTGTTCAGCGCAAGTGCCTTTTCACTGCCCATGATGCTTGACCGCAAGGTGGATACCGTGACAGCGGTACTGACCAGTGTGCACGCCGTGGTGAGTAACAAGGCAGCGATGGTGGTTTGGGTCCTCATCATTATGGCGGCGCTGGCCATCAGTTTTCTCACAGCTTTTCTGGGACTTGCAGTCCTCATGCCGGTGATTGGCTATGCGACCTGGCACGGCTACCGGGATACCATACAGGTTGAGGGGTGGCCGGAGAACGTAAAGCTCCCGGCAACCGAGTAACTACCCGCAAATTCGCAATCCGTCATCTCTTGATGGTAATCAAACTCAGCCTAGACAGGGATGTGCTAAGCTAGCGCGGTTTCACGCCGCGGACCGGGAGGTGCTTCCCGGTCCGCGGCGTGCCGTAATGTCAGGGTGATTGCCAGCACGGAGGGAAAGTATGACGCGGCCTACCCATGTTTTCATATGGATGATTCCGTTTCTCGGCCTGGTCGGCCTCACGGTCATACTCCTGTATGTGCCTTTGTCCGAGGCTTTTCTGTCCAACCCGGTGTTTAACAGCATTATTCTTGCTGTCTTGCTGGTGGGTATTGTGATTAATTTCCGTCAGGTCGGTATGCTTTCTGCCGAAGTTGCCTGGATCAACCATTACCGCGGCAAACGCAAACGTTTCTGGCAGTCCAAGCCTGACCAGCCCCGGCTGCTGGCGCCGCTGGCGAAAATGCTGGGACAGCAGGAAAGCGACTTCCTCAGCCTGTCACCGCTGCCGCTGCGCGCCGTACTCGACAGTGTACGTCTGAGGCTTGATGAATTGCGCGATGTCTCGCGTTACATGATCGGCTTACTCATTTTCCTGGGGCTGCTCGGCACCTTCTGGGGGCTGCTCATCACGGTCAGTGCGGTTGGCCAGATGATAGGTAATCTCGGTGGTAGCGGTACGGAAAGTGCCGCCATGTTCGGCAGCTTGTTGGAGGGGTTGAAAGCGCCCCTGTCCGGCATGGGCACTGCGTTCAGTTCTTCGCTGTTCGGGCTTGCCGGCTCGCTGGTACTCGGGTTCCTCGATTTGCAGGCCGGCCATTCTCAGACCCGCTTTTTCAACGAGCTGGAAGACTGGTTGACGGGTGTGACGCGGCTGACCGGCGCGCAGATGATCGGTGAACGCGAACTCAGTGAACCGTCCTATATCCACGCCATGCTGGAGCAGACCGCAGAGACACTGGACAAGCTGCAACGTAACGTCATGCGCGACGATGCACAACGCCACCTGATCGGTGATCAGATTCAGGGGCTCGGCCGTGAGCTCGCGGCGTTTGCGGATATTAACCGCCACGAACAGCGGGTATTGTCGGCGCTTGCCAAGGGTCAAAGTGAACTGGCTCCGGTGTTGACGCTGCTGGCCGAGAGGGAAAATAAGGTCGACGAGTCCATGGAGGAACACATCCGCAGTCTCGATAGCAATATGAAGCGTCTGGTCGATGAACTCGTGACCGGGCGGGAACAGCTGGTGGACGAGATTCGTGACGAATTGCGTGTGATCGGGCGCGCGCTGACGGCCGAGACCCACGCCCGTTCGCGGTCACATAAGCAGAAAGCAGGCTAGGGCCTGTTAATACGATGAAAACGGCACTGTCTCGACTTGCTGAATCCGTCAATATTTTGTGGATGGACCGCAAATGCTGCTGGTGAATCGCCAACGCCGGGCAGTAGACATCTGGCCAGGTTTTGTCGACGCCCTGGCGGCCCTGTTGATGGTCGTGATGTTCGTACTGTTGCTGTTCTCTGTTGGACAGTTCCTGTTAACCGATGCACTGGTGGGGCGCGATGAGACGCTGGATCGGTTGCGCAGTCGGATTACCGGCCTGGCCGATGTGCTGGCCATGGAACGCACGGAAAAGTCGGATCTGCAAAAGCGGTTGTCTGCACTGACTGGCGAGCTGGAGGTAACACTAAAGGACCGGGATGAGTATGAAAAGCGCCTGGCGGACATGACCTTACAGGCGCAGGGGTCGGCAAGCGAACTGCAGCGGGTGGAGGGTGAGTTGCAACTCGCCCGCAACAGCATTGCAGACCAAGAGCAGACCCTGCAGCAACAGCGTGACACGATCGCAGAGCGGGAGCAGACCCTGCAACTACAGCGCGATACCATTGCGGAGCGGGAGCAGACCCTGCGGCAACAGCGCGACACCATTGCGGAGCGGGATCAGACTCTGCAGCAACAGCGCGACACCATTGCGGAGCGGGAGCAGACCCTGCAGCAACAGCGTGGCACCATTGCGGAGCGGGAGCAGACCCTGCGGCAACAGCGTGACACCATTGCAGAGCGGGATCAAACCCTTCAGCAACAGCGCGATACGATTGCAGACACTGAACAAGGCCTGCAGCAGCAGCGCGATACCATTAGCAGCCTGGAGACGGACCGCCAGCGTCTGCGGACATCACTCGTAGCCAGCCAGCAGGAAACTGCGGAGCAGAAAGCGCTTGTCGGGCAGACCCAGGCGGACGTTTCGCAGCTGAATGATCAGATCGCGGCACTTAACGAACAGCTGGCCCGAATCAACCAGGCTCTTGAAGTGTCGGAAGCCGAACTGCAGGACAAGAATGTCGAGATCGAGGATCTCGGGCGCCGGCTGAATCTGGCATTGGCGGACAAGGTTGAGGAACTGTCGCGTTACCGTTCCGAGTTCTTTGGCAAGTTGCGTGAGGCCCTGAGTGACAATCCGGATGTCCGTATCGAGGGGGATCGTTTTGTTTTGCCATCCGAAGTATTGTTCTCTTCAGCGTCGGCCGACCTGGATAAACGCGGCATAAAAGAGATCTCAACCGTGGCGCGTACCCTCAAGGAAATCACACAACAGATTCCCGATGACATCGGCTGGGTGTTGCGGGTTGACGGGCATACCGATCGCCGGCCCATCCGTAAGGCATTCGCTTCAAACTGGGAGCTTTCTTCCGCGCGCGCCATCAGTATTGTGAAG
>Ga0209578_10002942_pt1 | contig 13539 bp, 12 predicted proteins | sample tdAd472_FD_187127 | JGI IMG/M metagenome (GOLD analysis project Ga0209578, IMG submission 187127) | Marine sediment microbial communities from the Atlantic coast under amendment with organic carbon and nitrate - tdAd47.2 (SPAdes)... | ecosystem: Environmental > Aquatic > Marine > Coastal >...
TCGAGTTCGGGCTCACCGCCGCCGAGACCGGACACCTCGTGTTCGGCACCCTGCACGCGGGCACGGTCTCGCAGTCCATCGGCCGCATCCTGGGCCTGTTCCCCCCGGAGAAGCACCACGTGCTCCGCCAGGGCCTGCAGTTCAACCTGCGCTCGATCATTTGCCAGAAGCTCGTGCCTTCGCCGGTGCGCGGGCGGCAGCCGATCAACGAGATCCTGATCGCGAGCCCGATCGTGAAGAAGCTCCTCGCCGAGGGCGAGGACAAGAAGCTGAGCGCGGTGATGAAGGGCGGCCGCGAGGACGGGATGATGACCTTCGACCAGTGCCTGCTGGGCCACTGCAAGGCGGGGATCATCGAGGTCGACGAGGCGCTGAAGTTCGCGACCAACCCCGATCAATTCAAGCTCCGCGTCCAGGGGATCGAGCTGGGCGGCTCGGGTGGCGGAATCGTCGGCTAGCGCGGTCGCCGCGCAGGCGGCGAGGTCGTTGCCTCCAGGGGCGCTGGTCGCCGGCGCCGCGTTGGGGGTGCTCGCGACCGCTGCCGCGGCGAGCGCGCTGCCGCTGCTCGTCTACAGCGTGAGCCTCGCCGTGTTCGGCCTGGCCCACGTGCTGGCCGAGCTGCGTTACGTCGACACGCGCTTCGGCGCCCGGATCGGCGCGCGCCTCCGTTGGACCCTCGGCGCGCTCTTGCTTGGGGTGTTCGGTCTGCGGGGTCTCGGCGTGCTCGGGGTGCAGGTCCCCCACGCCAAGCTGCTCGAGCTGGGGATCGTGGTCGCGCTCTGCGCCTCGGTCGTCCCCGTGCTCGGACAGCGCAGCGCGCTGAGGGCGGGCGTCGCGGGGGCGGCGGTGGTCGGGTTCGCGACCTGCGCCTGGCTGTGGCCGCTGGAGACCCTGTTCGTGCTGACCTTCACCCACAACCTCACGCCGGTGGGCTTCGTCGCCGAGCGCCTCCGCGGGCGGCGCCGGGTGTTGGCCCTGGCGGCCTGCGCGCTGGTGTTCGGCCTGATCCCGCTCGTGATCGCCTCGGGGCTCCCGCTGCGCGTGCTCGACGGCTGGGGGGCGGCCCGGCCCGAGGCCAGCGTGTTGCCCACGGTCACCGACCTCGGCGCGCACCTCGGCGCGTTCCTCCCCGAGGGGCTGCGGCGCAGCCCGGACTACACGCTCTCGCTGTTCGCGGCGGCGGCCTACCTGCAGTGCATGCACTACGCCGCGGTGTTGCATGTGCTGCCTGCCTTCGACGCCGACGACGCCTGGACCGGGGCCCAGAACGCGGTCCCCTGGCCGGCGCGGCGCCCGTTCACCGTCGCGCTCCTGGCGGTGGGGGCGCTGCTCCTGATCGGGTTCTGGTTCGACTTCGCGGGGGCGCGCAAGGGCTACGGGACCCTGGCCGCGGTCCACGCCTGGGTCGAGCTCCCGCTGCTCCTGTTGGCCACAGGGGTCACCGCCGAGGCGGCCCTCGGGGAGGGCTGAGTGCTCCAGACCTGGGCGCTCTACTTCGCGATCACCCTGGCGATCGAGCTCCCGCTCGCGGCCTTGCTCGCGCCGCGCGACCTGCGCGGGCGCACGGTGCTCGCGGCCGCGCTGGCGAGCCTGATGACCCACCCGCTGCTCACCGCGACGTTGTTCACCTACGCGCCGCCCCTCTGGGTCGTGGTCTTGCTCGAGGTCGTGATCGCCGGGGCGGAGGGGGTCGCGCTGAAGGTGGCGGTGCCGCTGAGCTGGGGGCGGGCGCTGGTCGTCTCCGGGGTCATGAACGCGATCTCCGCGCTGAGCTCGCCGCTGTGGTGGTGGCTGTTCGGGGGCTAGCGCAACGCACACGCGCGCTCTAGGGTTCACGAGGAGGGCATGTCCATGCGAGGTGCGTTGGCCTGTTTGATCCTGCTCGCGGCCCCGGTGCTGGCGAACCCGATCGCGGTCGAGATAGAGGACCCGACCCCAAGCCAGGCGTCGTCTTTGGGGATCAGCACCGGCGAGTACGTGCTGATCGGGGCGGTGGCTCTCTTGGGCTTCGCCGGCCTGGCGGTCGTGCGCGGCAGGCGGGGAGCCGACCCCGAGGCCGCCTAGTCCACTCGATCGGCAGACGCGGTTGCCAAGTCGGGGTATCCTCGACGGCACGAGGAGGAGCTCATGCTTCGCGCTGTCACGTATCTCGCCTGTCTGCTCGCCGTGGGAGGCGCCGCCTTCGCGGACGTCGCCCCCGACTACCCCGAGACGATGAACCGCTACCGCTTCGAGCTCGCCGCCGCCGAGGGCTTCGACGCCAAGGACGCGCACCTGGTGCTGCTGACCACCACCAAGCGCGCCCGCGAGGAGGAGGCCAAGCCGACGTACTCGGTCAAGCTCGTGGGGGAGGAGCCGACCCAGGTCAAGCGCTGGCACTGGAGCGAAGAGGTCAGCTTCACCCTCGTGCTCGTCCGCGGCGACGTGCCCGCCAAGCCCGACAAGGCCTGGCTCGATACAGCCGAAGTCCTCGCCAAGCTCGACATGTCGGGTGCGCTGCGCTCGCGGGAGCGGGCCAACAAGGACAACGCCGACTTCTACCAGCAGGTCTACACCCTGCTCGTGACCCCCAAGCAGAAGGGCGACGGCCTGGCGCTGACCGCCAAGCAGACGCAGGTCGTGCGCCAGAGCAAGAGCGGCGAGACCCTGGAGGAGAAGGAGCTCGACGGCAAGCAGATCGGCCGCCGGTTCGCGGTGCCCGGCCAGGGGCTGCTGGGACTGGGCGCCCTGTTGGGGCTCCTCGGCCTCGGCGGGCTGACCCTCAGCCGGCGCCGTGCTGCCTAGGTTCGTCGCCGCCGGCATTGGACTCGGGATCGCGGCGACGTCCGCGTTCGCCGACCTCATCGCCGAGGAGCCGGACGACTGGGATCCCTCCCAGGGCTACATGCTCTGGATCGCCGCCACCGGCGCCACGGCGTTGGCCGTGCTGGTGATCTGGCGGGTCGTGCGCAAGTCGGGCGGGCCTGGGCCGGAGGCTTAGTGGCTCAGCCCGCCGCCTTCCTCGATCGCGACGGGGTGATCAACCACCGGATCCCCGGCGACACCTACGTCACCTGCCCCGCCGAGCTCGAGATCCTGCCCCACGTGGCCGAGGCGATCCGCACCCTGCGTTCGCGGGGCTATCGGATCGTGGTCTTCACCAACCAGCGCGGGGTGGCGCGGGGCTTCATGAGCCTCGCCGACCTGGCCCAGGTGCACGCGAAGCTCGAGGCCGAGCTCGCCGCGGCGGGGGCGCCGCTGGACGCGATCTACTTCTGCCCCCACGACAACGGCGACGGCTGCGCGTGCCGCAAGCCCAAGCCGGGCATGCTGCTCGCCGCCGCCGAGGAGCACGACCTCGACCTCCCGCGCTCGGTGCTCGTGGGCGACACCCCCCGAGACCTCGAGGCCGGTCGCGCCGCGGGGGTCGGCGCCTGCTTCCAGATCCAGAGCGACGGCGACCTGCGCCAGGTCCTGGGGGACGTCCCCGAGGTCTCTTGAGGGCGAACCTCGACCGGGCTTGGACGCGGTGCGTCAGAACCGAACGCGTTGCAGGATTCCCAAAATCCGCTGCCCAGGATTCGCTAGGGGGCCGTAGCGACGGGGCTTATGTGCCTTCTGGGCGGTCCCTCATCTGCTCTACCCCGCGCGAGAGACGTAGAGAGAGTTCCCCAATGAAACGACTCGGCCCCTGGGTTGGCCTGATCGTCGTGTCGTGTGTGGGTTGCGGTGGCAGCAGCGGCGGCGGCGGCCTGGCGAGTACGGCCGCGGCGACCACCTCGAGCGCGACCAGCCCGTCGACGTCGAGCGCGTCGACCCACGCCCGGGTCGTGCTCCAGCTGGACCCCGGCCTCGAGCCGCGGGTCGCCAGTCGCCTCGAGGCCCTCGTCCGCGCCAGCGCGACCCGTCCGGTCGAGGTGCTCAGCGCGCAGACCCCGCTCAGCGTCGCCCCCGGCTCCTTGGTGATCGGGATCGGCGACACCGTCGCCACCCAGGCGCTGATCGGGCCCAGCGAGGTCGCGGCCCTCCCCGCAGAGGGCTACCTCCTGCGCAGCGAAGACCGCCAGGGGTCGCGCTGGATCGCGACCGCCGGCGAGGCAGGCCATCCCATCGCGACCCTCTACGGCGCCTATGCCCTCCTCGAAGACCTCGGCTTCGGCTTCCTCCACCCGCTGGAGCCGGTGACGCCGCTCGGGCTGCGCCAGCAGGCTCCGGTGGACGCGCTCGAGGCCCCGCACTGGCCGACCCGCGGCTGGCACGTGCACACCATGCACCCCCTCGAGCTGACCCACGTGCTCAACGGCTGGGGCCCCGGCGGACCCAGCGACGCGGCGGGCTGGCGCACCCTGCTCCCCGAGTGGGAGCGCTTCTGCGAGTGGGCGGTGGCCAACGGCCAGAACGAGGTCGAGTGGGTCCTGCTCTACAGCCAGTCGTGGGCCGCCTTCGCCGAGAGCCCGGAGCGCCAGACGCGCCTGGCCGAGCTGGTCCGGATCGGTCACGACTACGGGCTGAAGGTCGGGGTCGACGCGCCGCTGGCGCTGCGCCAGCAGCACGCGTTCACCCTCGTGCGGCAGACCGGGACCCTCGCCGACGAGGAGCAGCAGATCCGCGACCGGCTGGACTACCTGCTCGCCGCGGGCTTCGACTTCATCGCCACCGAGCTCGGCTTCAGCGAGTTCACCCGCCCCGACGACCGCAAGCAGCTGGCCTGGCTCGACACCTTCAGCGCGCACCTCCAGACCAACGGCAAGGAGGGGCTGGCCAAGATCCACGTCTCCCAGGGTCAGACCGCGCCGAACTTCCCCGACCCGGTCACCGGTCAGCCGATCAACTTCAACTTCCTCCCCCAGTTCGCCGACCCCGCGCTGGGGGTCATGCCGCACACGGTGCAGCACTACGCGCTGGACGACCCGGCGCCGACCTACGGCAACACCGACTTCACCTACATGCGCGACTTCATGTTCGAGCAGGCCGGCGCGCGCAAGACGCTCTGGCACCCCGAGACCGCCTACTGGGTCAGCTTCGACATCGACGTGCCGCTCTTCCTCCCGGTCTACGCCGAGCGCCGGCTCTACGACCTGCGCTCGATCGACGCCGCCGAGCGGGCCGGCCAGGTCGGGCGCGGCGCCCACGCCGGAGCCCGGATCGACGGGCAAATGGTGTTCTCCAGCGGCTGGGAGTGGGGCTACTGGCTCAACGACGTGATCAGCGCTCGCGCCGCCTGGGACCCGGGCGACCCGCAGCTGAGCTTCGCGGACGCCTACCGCGAGGCCCTCGAGCGCGCGCTGCGCTGCTTCGGCTCCGCCGCCACGCCCCTGGCCCAGGCGTTGGTCGAGATCTCCCGCGAGCAGCGCGAGATCCTCATCGAGGGCAAGGTCCGCGGGCAGGCGCCGAGCTCGATCCTTCGCCGCAACGGGCAGGCCTACCTTCAGGGTTGGGAGACCTGGGACGAGGTGATGAAGACCGCGAGCGTGATCCCCGGGGTCAACCCCGCGCTGACCCAGCCCGACAAGATCGGTCTCGTCGACGTCCGCCGCCCCGGCTGGCTGGGCGGCATGGACTACGGCGACTTCACCCGGGACATCAAGCCGCTGCTGCACCACATGGCCTGGCGGCTGGGCGACCACGTGACCCAGCTCGCGGCGATCGCCCCCCAGGTGAGCCCGGAGGCCCAGGGGCTGTTCGAGGAGATCGTGGACGCGGCGACGATGAACGCGCACCGGGCGCGCCAGGTCGACGCGCTCTACGCGTACGTGACGACGAAGTTCCGCCAGCCCCAGAGCTGGCGCCTGGCCCGGCTGCAGATCGCCCGCGACGCCCTCGACGCCGCGCAGGCGATCGTGAACCGCCGCGAGCAGCACTACCGGGTCGACGCCGACCGGATCGCGGGCTGGGGCGACAACCCCACCAGCTACGAGTTCGGCTACCTGTGGACGGCGCGCCGGCTGCACTTCTGGTGGCGCGACGAGGGCAAGGCCGTGCGGATCCCCGCGAGCCCCGCCTACATGAACCACATCGATCCCCTCGACACCGCGTTCGGCGAGGGCAGCTTCACCAACGTCGGCGAGGCCCTCCGTCGCGCGGCGAGTCGCCTGGGCTTGAGCGCGATCGGGAACCTGTTCGACGCCCCGGCCAGCGAGCCGAGCTACCCGCCGCCTGGGGTGCGCTAGCTAGCCTAGGGCGACGGCGTCCGGCGCGGTGCCCCCCTTCCTGAGGACGTTCGCGCGGTCGCCACGCTCGGGATGACGGGGCAGTGGCACCGCACGCACCCGCCGCCTGCGCTCGAGGTGAGGTGGGGTGCTCCGCTTGGGGCGAGCGCTCCGTCGCAGCGACGCGGAGCGGACAGGGGAGCGACCTGCGGGCTCGGCGTTGGCAACCGCTGCGACGGCTGTTGACTGCTACTTCAGGGACGGGAAGCGGGCGGCGACCTGGGCGTCGTGGGCCGCGGCCTGCTTGGCGGTGGCGTTCGCGCCGGGGCCGGTGGGGACGGCGCCGATCTCGATCGCCTTGGCCTTGAGCACGGCGGTCAAGGCGGGCTGAATGTAGATGTTCTTCCCGTCGGGGCCGGGGATCTCGTAGACCTTGATCGCGAGGTCGATCAGCGCCTTGGCCTCCTGGCCCTTGAGCTTGCCCTGCATGGCGCGCATGGCCTGCACGAGGGGCTCTTCGATCGTCCCCTGGCCGAGGGCCTCTTCGATCTGCTCGATGGTCTTGAGCACCTCGAGGGCGCTGGCGAGCTCGGTGAGGCTCTTGAAGTCCTTGAAGGGCAGCTGCTTGCTGGTGAACACGTCGTCGCCCTGCTGACCACTCTGCTGACCGCCTTGCTGGCCGGATTGGGAGCCGCCCTGCTGGCCGGACTGGGAGCCGCCCTGCTGGCCGGATTGGGAGCCGCCCTGCTGACCACTCTGCTGACCGCCTTGCTGGCCGGACTGGGAGCCGCCCTGCTGGCCAGACTGGGAGCCGCCTTGCTGGCCGGTCCGGGTCTGGCCCCGCTGATTCACGTGGGCCAGAGGGTCTTCGCGTTGGTTGACGCCTCCGCCCAACGGCTTGCCGCTCGAGCTCCCGCCGCCGGTGCTCGACCCGGTCGAGGCCTTGGTCGGATCCTGACCCTGGCCGGGGGCGAACTGGCCGCCGCCGCCGGACTTGCTCGACTTGGCGAGGCCCGAGAACAGGTCCTTGAGCGTGTCGCCGGCCTTGCCGCCGCTCGATCCCTTGGAGCCCGAGTCGCTGGGCTGGCCGAGCTCGTCGAAGCCGGGGGGTTCGGCGCCGGTCGTGCTGCCCGGCGTACCGGCGGCGGTGCCCGTGCGGGTTCCGTCTTGCTCTTGCTTCTGCTCGTCGGTCTCCTCGTCCTCGTCGGGGAACACGGCCTCGGGGTCGTCGTCGAACAGCCCCAGCAGGCGCGGTGAGAACTCGCCGGTGACCTCGAGGTCGTTCTTGCGCTGGAAGGTCTTGACCGCGTCGAGGGTCGAGCTGCGGAACACGCCGGTCGCCGGCGCCTCGAGCAGGCGCTGCAGGCGGCGCACCTCGCTGCCGCTGTCTCCGAGCTTGAGCGGCTGCATCAGGCGCTCGAGGGTCGCCGCGTCCGCGACGCCGCTGGCTTCGAGGTCGTGCAGGCGCTGGAAGCGACGCACGGCGCGCTCCGTGCCGTCCTCGAACACCCCCGCCACCTCGAGGCGGCTCCCGTAGAAGTTGAGCGCTCGCTGCAAGGCGCGGACTTCAGGGCCGCTGTGGCCCTTCCCCAGCTCGGTCGCGAGGGCGTCCTCTCCGCAGGCGCTGGAGCAAACGACGAACAGTGCGGCCATACCGAGGGCCAGTTGATATCGAGGCATCCTCGACCTCCTCTTCCGCGGAACAGGAGTGCATGCTGCGTACCGGCGCTAAGTCTCGGTTGGGAAGGGCTTGCTTCCCAGGAGCGGCCGAGCTGAAACCGCGAGCGTCTCCGCCCTGCCACCGGGAGGTTTCACCCGCGGGATCCCCAAGCCCGTCGGTTCTGGGCCGTTAGGCCTGGGAGAGGACCCTTGAAGGCTAGCCCGCCTCGGACTCGGCGATCTGCTGGGCGATCAGGTGCTCGCGGGCCCCGTGGAACTCGGCGTAGGGGTTCTCGCGCCCGGGGATCTCGGCGTCCTCCGAGGCCAGCCCGTGGTACGCCGCGGTGAGCACGGCGGGCCAGGCGACGTCGAACACGTGACCCAGGGGCATGAAGGCGTCGGGGTGACCGCTGAGCTTGCCCAGGTAGGCCAGCGCGCTGGTGCCCACCGCCAGCACCAGGCCGTAGCTCAAGGCTAGGGCGGCGACGGTGCCCAGGCGTCCGCGCATCAGGCGCCAGGCCCGGCGCAGGGAGTCCATCGCGCCGCGCTGCTCGAGCACGACCACGGGGAGCGCGAAGCCTCCGGCCAGCCAGAGGGGCACGATCCCGACCACGGCGCTGACCACCAGCCACACCTGCAGCGGGCCCTCGCCGAACAGCTGGCGCAGGCCGTAGCCCACTCCGCCGATCAGCACCGCATAGGGCAGGTAGAACAGCCCGATCAGGATGACCGCCACGCTGAACAGCGCCACGCCGGTCTGCTTGAAGCGGGTCCAGGCCTCGCTGAGGGCGGCGCGGAACGGCACCTTGCGACCCCGGAGCTGCATGTCCACGAACAGGCAGCAGCCGGCGGGCACGAGCAGCAGGTAGTAGGTGAGGAACACCCCGGAGACACCCACCACCAGCGAGGCTAGCGCGAGGTCGTCGCCCTGACCCCAGGAGCGCGTGGGGGCGAAGGAGATCACCTCCAGCACCTTCCAGCCGTAGACCAGCGGGATCGAGAACAGGAGCGCCGAGCCGGCGAAGGCGAGCAGGTTCCACACCAGCACCCGGGGGAATACGCGCAGCAGCGCGCCGAGGGCGGCCGACCAGGCGGCGAGCAGACCGAAGTCGACGGGGATCGCCCCGTTGACCCCGCGCTCGTGAGCGCAGGGCTGGCAGAAGTGGTCGCCGGGGCGGGGCGCGGTGCACGCCGCGCAGACGAACGCGCCGCAACCCTCGCAGCGCGCGCGCGCTCTCGCCCGCGGGTGGTTCTGGCACACCGGCCCCTTGGCCAGCCGCAGCCGCGCGCTGTCCCGGACGGTCCCGTCGCCGGGTTGGGGTACGACGAGCTCGGCGTCGCAGCGCGCGCAGCGGACCCGCTCGCCGGGGGCGCGGTGGCGCACGTCGTAGCGCGTCGAGCAGCTGCTGCAGGTGAGCAGTTGGCTCATGGGTTCCTCCGCTCCGCGCACAGCCGCGCGAACAAGGCCTCGTATTGGCTGACCACCGTCGACCAGCGGTAGCGCTCGTCGACGCGGGCGCGAGCGCGCTCGACCAGCTCGCGGGCGCGCCGGGGGTCACCCAGCACCTCCTCGATGCGCTGGGCGAGGCTCGCCTCGTTCTCGGGGACGTAGTAGAGCGCGGCGTCCCCGAGGACCTCGCGGTGCTCGGGGACGTCGTTGGCCACGATCGGGCCGCCCTCGGTCATCGCCTCGAGCACCGAGGGGTGCGTCCCGCCGACCTCCCCCGCGGCCACGTAGCAGGCAGCGTGGCGCTGGAGGGTGAAGTAGTCCGGGCCGTAGACGGCACCCAGGCAGCGCACCCGACGGCCGGCGTCGTGGATCACCTGCCGGCGGTAGCCCTCGGCGTAGGGCGCGTCGCCGACGACGGCCAGCAGCTTGCTGCCGCTCACCCGGCGGTAGGCGTTGACCACGAACAGCGCGTTGTTCTCGGGCTCGAGGCGCCCGACCGCGAGCACATACTCCCGCGGGCGAAGGCCGTAGCGCTGGAGCGTCGCCACGTCGTCGACCCCAGGGGGGGCGTGGTCGCCGCCGTAGGCGATCCGCTCGAGCTGTCGCCCGTGGCGCCTGGCGTAGTAGTCCTGGATCACCCGGGCGTCGGCGACGGGGGCGTCGGCGAGGCGCATGGCCAGGCTCTCGCTCAGCCGCGACCACAGCCGCCCTGCCCAACCCCACTTGCGCCGCATGCGCTCGATCCCGTCGAGGTTCAGCACCGTGGGCGCGTCGAACAGGGGCAGCGCGAAGGCGTTGGCCGCGTTGCAGAGCAGGACCACGTCGTGGCCAGCGCCGCGAGCGCGCAGCGCGCTGACCAGGGTGTGCAGCGGGGTCTCGACGTGCTTGCCGCGGGGGGCGCGCACGGGGACCACGTGGATCCCGCGGTGCACCCGCGGCCGCTTGCCGACGTAGTTCGCGCGCCCGTAGACCGTGACGCGGTGCCCGCGGCCCACCAGGCGCGCGCCCAGCTCTTCGGCGAAGGTCTCGAACCCGCCGTAGTTGGCGGGCACGCCCCGGGTGCCCACGATCGCGATGTCGTAGACCGCGCCGGGGTCGACGTGCTGGGCTCGTTCTCGGATCAGGGGGTCCCCCACCGTGCCTCCGGGCAGGGTCGCATTGTAGGGGCTAGCCCTGTCCGTGCTTGGTTCACCTGCGGGATTGCAGACAGCCCGAGGATCCGTAGGCTAAGCGGTTCGAGGAGCCAGCATGCCCGCCATCGATCGTTACTTCGAGATCATCTGCGACGTGGGAGCGTCCGACCTCCACCTCTCGCCCGAGTGCGTGGCCATGATGCGCCTGCACGGCAAGCTGGAGCCCGTCGACGCGGGGGCGCCCAAGTTGAGCTCGAAGGAAGTCGAGCAGCTGGTCGCCGAGATCACTCCGGAGAAGAACCGCGGCGAGTTCGAGTCCGACAACGACACCGACTTCGCCTACGAGCTCCCCGGGCGCGCGCGCTTCCGCTGTAACCTGTTCCGCGACCGGCACGGGGTGGGCGGCGTGTTCCGCCAGATCCCCAGCGAGATCCTCACCGCGGAGCAGCTCGGGCTCAGCCAGCCGATCCTCAAGCTCTGCCACCTGAGCAAGGGGCTGGTGCTCGTCACCGGGCCGACCGGCTCGGGCAAGTCGACGACCCTCTGCGCGATGATCGACTACATCAACCGCGAGCGGAACGAGCACATCCTCACCATCGAGGACCCCATCGAGTTCGTGCACGAGAACAAGAACTGCCTGATCAACCAGCGCGAGGTCGGTCCGCACACCAACTCGTTCAAGCGCGCCCTGCGCGCGGCGCTGCGCGAAGACCCGGACATCATCCTCGTCGGTGAGCTCCGCGACCTGGAGACCATCGCGATCGCGATCGAGACCGCGGAGACCGGTCACCTCGTGTTCGGGACCCTGCACACCAGCACGGCGGCGAGCACCGTCGACCGCGTGATCGACCAGTTCCCGGCGGACCAGCAGAACCAGATCCGCACCATGCTCGCGGAGTCGCTCAAAGGGATCCTCTCGCAGACCCTGCTGCGGACCACCGATGGCAAGGGCCGGGTGGCGGCCCTGGAGGTGCTGATCGTCAACAGCGCGGTCTCGAGCAACATCCGCGAGGGCAAGACCCACCAGATCCCCAACGTGATGCAGGTCGGGGCCAAGGAGGGCATGGTCTCGATGAAGGACGCCCTGCTGCGGCTGGTGAAGAAGGGCATGGTCAGCGCGGAGGAGGCCTACCTCAAGTCCATCGACAAGAACGCGTTGATGCGGGAATTCGAGCTGAACAAGATCCCCTTCGTCGAGCCGGCCAAGGCGCTGAAGAAGCCGAAGAAGAAGGAGAAGCCCAAGCCGCAGCCTCGCGCCGACCCCAGCCGCCACCGCAAGGAGGCCGGCGACTACCGCGGGTCCTACGCGGGACCGGCTGGCGGTGGCAAGCCCCAGCCCGCGCCGTCTCGCAGCCCTGCGCCGGCCAAGCCGGAGGGCACTGCGCGCCGCCCCAGCGGCGGGGGCAGGCCCCCCAGCGGAGAGCGGGGATGGTTCCGCTAGGGCGCTAGCGGACCTTGCGCCAGCCGTCCTCGAGCCCGAGGAAGGCGAGGGCGTAGGCGCGGACCCGCTCGCTGAGGTTGGGGTCGAGCGCGAGCCAGAGGGCGCGGCTCTTGCCGGCTTTGCAGGCCTGAGACTGGTCCCGATAGGGGCGCAGCGAGCGCTCGAGGTTGTCGAACTGCATGGCGTCGAGCGAGCTGGTCACGAGCTTCGACTTGACCTCGCCCACGTTGGGCAGCCAGGCGTAGCGGGTCTCGACGCGGCTCTTGGCCGGGGTGTGCTTCCAGGCCGCGGCGAGCACCTTCAGCGCGCGGGTGGGGTCGCTGATCTCCTCGCCGTAGGCGACGACGATGTAGCTCCCGCGTTGCTCGAGGGCCAGGGGCAGGGGGCTCTGGCTGAAGGCCGCGCTGTATTCGAAGGCGAAGGTGGCGGCTTCGCTGGCCTGGGGGAAGTGCAGGCGCTCGATCACGAGGGCGCCGTAGGTCGCGGAGACGCCGGTCGGGCCGGTGGGTGCGGGCGCCGCGACGGCCTCGGGCTCCTCGTCGTCCCAGTAGGCGTCGACGTCGTCCTCGAACCTGCCGCTGCTGGGCTTCGCCGGCGCCGGCTCCGCGGCGTCCGACGAGCTGGGCGAGGCGGTGGTTTGGATCGCGGTCATCGTGCGGTCGAGGGTCTTGCCCAGGGCCTTGGCGAAGGCGCGATCGTCGGCCTCGCCGCCCAGGGCTGCGCCGCTCAACAGGCACGCCAACGCGATCAGGGTGGGGTGATTCGAGGGGTTCATGGGTTCCTTCTCTCCGCCCGGAGGCGTCTCTTCCGCTGCTCCTTCCTGCAACGGCTGGGCCGCGCGACGAGCGACGTAAGTGGTTGTTTCGACGGAGAGCTGGTTCAGGGGTGCCCCAGCTGGACGGCACTGCCTCCCAGTTGGGGTTCAGTCCTTGAAGGCTTCCTCGAGGGCACCGAATGCCCTGCCACGCGGCCCTGGCGGGGTGTTCGCTGCGGACGCTCCCCCCAACGCCGTGTACAGGAAGCAAGGGCGCGACAGCAACGTCGCGCCCCGCCCCGGGAGGTTGGATTGGTTGGATTCGAGCCCAGCGCCCGCTGAACTCAGGCCGTGCGGCGGACGACCCCGGTGGCGGTCAGTGGTTCGAGCATGTGCAGCAGCTCGCGCGGCGTCTGCAGCCGGCGGCGGGGGTCCTTCTGCAGCAGGGAGTAGACGATCCGCTCGGCGAGGGGCGAGACCCCCGGCTGGAAGTCGCCGACCCGCGGCGCCGGGCAGCGGAGGTGCTTCTCCATCACGTGGGCCGCGTTCTTGCCGTCGAAGGGATACTCTCCGGTCAGCAGGTTGAAGAAGGTGATCCCCAGGGCGTAGAGGTCGTAGCGGATATCCGGGACCCCGGGCGCGCGGATGTACTCGGGCGCCATGAAGTAGGGGGTGCCGAGCACGTCGTCCTCCGAGGTGATCCCGGCCGAGTCGCGGATCCGCACGAGGCCGAAGTCGATCAGCTTGACCTGGTCGTCGGCGGTGATCAGCACGTTCTCCGGCTTGACGTCGCGGTGCACGAGGCCGATCGACTGCAGCGCGGTCAGCGCCTCGGCGATCCCGGCCACGTAGCGCGAGGCCTGCTTGACCGGCAGCGGGCTGTGCTTGTCGGCGATCGCCTTGAGGGTCGCGCCCTCGACGAGCTCCATCGTGTAGTAGAGCCGGCCCTGGAACGAGCCCAGCTCGTAGAACTT
>Ga0209578_10002944_pt1 | contig 13534 bp, 11 predicted proteins | sample tdAd472_FD_187127 | JGI IMG/M metagenome (GOLD analysis project Ga0209578, IMG submission 187127) | Marine sediment microbial communities from the Atlantic coast under amendment with organic carbon and nitrate - tdAd47.2 (SPAdes)... | ecosystem: Environmental > Aquatic > Marine > Coastal >...
GGCCAGTGGTCTACCCGCTGGGCATTTGTGATGGCAGCTACCGGCTCGGCGGTGGGGCTGGGCAACATCTGGAAATTCCCCTACATCACCGCGGAAAATGGCGGCGGCGCTTTTGTGCTGCTCTATCTATTATGCGTACTGTTCATCACGCTACCGGTGATGGTGGCGGAGGTGCTGTTGGGGCACCTGGGCAAGCGTAACCCCATTGATGCGATGGCGGACCTGGCGCGCGATGCCGGGGTGTCGCGGAACTGGGGGTTGATCGGGCTATCTGGGGTCATTGCCGGGTTTCTGATACTTTCTTATTACAGCGTGATTGCGGGCTGGACCATGGTCTACGTGGGGCACGCCGGCGGTGGAAGTTTTAATGCCGCCACGGTGGAGCAGGTCACCGGGCTATTTAAAAATCTGCTGGCATCGCCCTCGCAGCTGCTGTTCTGGCACACGGTGTTCATCGGTATCACTGTCTGGGTGGTGGCACGGGGAGTTGAGGCCGGGCTGGAAAAGGCGATTTCGTTACTAATGCCTGGCTTGTTCCTGCTACTCGCCGGGCTGGTGGTCTATGCCGCCACCTTGCCCGCCTTTGCCGATGGCGCGGCGTTTTTGTTGCAGCCGGATTTTTCTAAATTAACGGCGAAAGCGGTGCTGGCCGCCCTGGGCCAGGCATTTTTTACGCTGTCGTTGGGGATGGGGGCAATCATGGTTTATGGCGCTTATCTGCCAGCGGGGAGTTCGGTGGGGCGCACCTCGTTAATGGTGGCGATGGCCGACACCGGGGTGGCACTGATGGCCGGGTTGGTGATTTTTCCCCTGGTATTTGAGTATGGCCTGGAGCCGGCCCAGGGTCCGGGGCTGATATTTTTAACCCTGCCCAATGCGTTTGCGCAGATGCCGGGCGGCCAGTGGGTGGGCGGCGCTTTCTTTTTGCTGCTGTTATTCGCGGCCTGGAGTTCGGCCATCTCGCTGATCGAACCGGCGGTGGCCTGGATGGTGGAACGATTTGGCTGGAGCCGACTAAAGGCGACGGTTTTTGGTGGAGTTTGCAGCTGGGCGGTGGGCATTCTCACGGTGATTTCGTTCAACCTCGCGGCGGACTTTAAACCGCTGGGCGGGATGAACATGTTCGAGCTGATCGATTTTCTTACCGCCAATATAATGTTGCCCATCGGCGGCATGGCCATTGCCATTTTTGTCGGCTGGCGAATGGTGCCGGCGGCCCGTGACCAGAGCATGGCCGATCTGCCACCAGTCATGGCGCGGATCTGGCTCTGGTCGATACGGGTGGTGGCCCCGATCGCCGTGCTGGTGGTAATGATTACCGCGATTACTAATGCCCTTGGGATTGATTTACTGCAATGAGACAAATACATCGCACCGCGCTGTTGCCGTTTAGCGCTCAACAGCTGTATGACCTGGTTAATGACGTAGAGGCCTATCCGCAGTTTTTGCCCTGGTGCCGTAGCGCCTCAGCGGAGCGGGTGTCAGACACTGAAGTGGTGGCCACGCTGGATCTGGCGCTGAAGGGGCTGCATAAATCTTTTACGACCCGTAATCACCTGGTGGCCGGTCAGGAGATCAAAATTGAGCTCGATAACGGACCCTTTCGCTCGCTCGAAGGTTGCTGGCAGTTTGTCGATCTTGGGAACTCATCCGGGAACGGTGGCTCGGTAAAAGGGTGCCGAGTTACGCTGGATCTGAGTTTTTCGTTGATGGGCAGAATTCTGGAGATGACTGCCGGGCCAATTCTGGAAAAAGTGGCCGATTCCCTGGTGGAGCTCTTCTCTGACCGCGCCCGGGTTGTGCTGACCGATGCCAATGCGGGAGCAAAGTAAGGTGCGGGCCGAAGTGGCGTATGCGTTGCCAGACCGGCAGAAGCTGCTTGTGGTGGAGGCGGAGGCGCTCACCGTACGCCAGGCCATCGAAGCGTCCGGAATTTTGCACCATTTTCCCGACATTGATCTGAACACGGCCAGGGTGGGGATCTTTAGCCAGCTGGCAAAGCTGGACGATCCGCTACGCGACGGCGACAGGGTGGAAATTTATCGACCGCTGATTGCCGATCCGAAGACGATGCGCCGTGAGCGCGCCGCCAAGAAAGCGGCACGGGAAAAGGCCGCAAAGGAAAATTCTCAGGTTGATGCCACGCCGGAGTAATTTCGGCCCCGGGGGGTGTAGCAGCCTGGGCGGTTTTCGCAAGGCCCGACCTGACAGTGATGCCCTGGTGCGGTTGATGCCTGCAGCACCGTTAATCCTTCGCCCTGATCCTGTGTCCTAAGCTTGTTGGAGGGAGATTCTTCGTCAGCTTCTCTAGAGCCGGGTAACGCATTCAGCATCGGGTGGGTAGGCGGTGCATCGCGGTGTGCTGCCGGGTAATCAGAAGATCGACTAAGGCCGGGCGGAAAATTCTTCTGGGGTGGGCCGGAACTTTGCCAGCGGGTGGCAGTCTTATATTACGACCTCTGATGGTATGTCCGCTTTTACTCCCTTTGGGTGGACACGTTAATGCCGGTGAATGTTCCCCTACATTCACCGGCTTTTTTTTGGTTCCGCGATGAGATTATTGACTCCGGGCTTCATAACAGAGCAGCCGCAGGGGGTAGGCGAACAAAATTATTTCAGACTATCTGGGAACTTCGCCGGAATACCACAGTCCTAATTTGTAACCCCTGATGGTATGTCCGCCTTAACTCCCTTTAGGTGGACCCGCTAACGCCGATGAATGCTCCCCTACATTCACTGGCGTTTTTTTTTGGTTAGCGGCCAATCTTTCTCAGCAGGCCGTCAAACAATCCCGAGCGGTCGTCAAGTTCCTGCTCGGCCTCCGCCTCAATCTCCTCAACTGATTCGTGCTCTGGGTTTAGCTCCGACAGGGCCATACCTGGTCGTAAGGCTGACCCAGTGACTTCGGTAATCGCATTCTCGGAAGTTATTGAGCGGGGGGCAGGGATGTCTACCGTGGTCTGAATGGTTGGCTCGATCACCGGCGAGACGGTAACCGGTAGGTCGGGTGTCTGCTGGGCGGCCAGGTCACTCGGAGTCTCATCGTCGCTGTCGCCGGTAAAGGGAATCCAGCCACGCATGCGTTGCCAGAAGCCAGGTTTCGGTACCTCGGTGGTCGCGGAAACCGCTGGTGTTGCAGGTACCGCAACTGTCCGCGCAGTCATGGCTGGCGCCGGGGGTGGCGCGTCGCCACCGCCAATCAGCGGCAGACGGCGGCGCAGTCCACGCCAGAAGCCCTCTTTCTCTTTTTGGGTGAGGGCTGGCACGTTAACGGTGGTTTTGGTGCGGGTGATTTCCAGCGGGTTTTGCCGTAGTTCGCCCACGACATCGCCCTCGAGTCGAACCAGTTCGTCCTGATCATTAAAGTAGAGGCTGACGTTACGCTGCTGACGTTTTTCGCCGCCGGGCTGGAGACTGTAGAGGTAGTCCCAGCGTTCCGGGTGGAATGGATCCTGTAGCAGCGGCGTGCCGAGTAGCACCCGCACGTGGCGTTTAGGCATGCCCACCGTGAGCTGGGCTAGCTGGTTAGCGTCGATGATGTTGCCCTGGGCAATATCAATTTTGTAGACCTGGAGCTTGGGTAACTTGGGCGCGGATGGCAGCGAGGCGTTACAGCCGGCAAGCATCAGCGAGAGGAAACAGGCGACGAAAAGAGTGAGTTTTTTAGGCACGATGGTTGGATTCACAGTTAAGAAAGCTTCAGTTGGTATACAGAAAAAAGGCCCTGATACTGACGAGTGTTCTGGCCGTCAACGGATGTCATCGGCGAGGCTAGACAGCGTGGAAACGACTGGGTGATTCTGCTAGTCTACCTAAACGCCTAGTTGAGACAAAGGGCCGGTTTTCGGAGCCCTGACCTGGCCGACCCGTTGACTGCCGAGATCGTTATTTCCGTCCCGAATTTGCGGTTCCCCAAAACTTTCATTATTTGTTGTCTCCCTATTGAGTAATGGTATGAGTTCGACCACTGCATTACGTAAGGCAGGCCTGAAGGCGACCCTGCCGCGGATTAAAATTCTTGAGTTTCTTGAGAAAACTGAAGAGCGGCATCTCAGCGCGGAAGATATTTACAAGGCGATGCTGGCTGAGAACGAAGAGGTCGGCCTGGCCACTATTTATCGGGTGTTGACCCAGTTTGAGGCGGCCGGAATGGTCGTCCGGCACCACTTTGAGGGCGATCGTTCGCTGTTTGAGCTGGGGGCTAATAACGGAGCCAACCATCATGATCATCTGGTTTGCGAACGTTGTGGGCGCATCCAGGAGTTTTTCGACGAGGTGATCGAAAACACGCAGATCAAAGTAGCGGAACGCTTTGGTTTCAAGATTGTTGACCATAGTCTGCATATCCAGGGCATCTGCGCGGACTGCCAGCAGGAAACCGACTAACCATTTACCGGGCGGGGGTTGCTGCCACGGATTAGAGTTTGCGGATCACCGCAATTTCGTCGCAGTGGTCAAATTTGTAGCATTTCACGCACACCTGCCAGATTTTTTCCGGCAGGCTCTCGCGCTCAACCTGTTCAAACTGAAGCTGGGTAAAAAATTCCGGCACGTAGGTCAGCGCCATGACCCGTTTCAGGCCTATTTCAGCGGCCATATCAATCAGCCGGGCAGCCACCTGCTGGCCCAGTCCACGGCGCTGCTGATCCGCATCGACCACCAGGCTGCGAATTTCACCAAGGTCGTTGGACATCACTTCAAGGGCCCCACTGGCAACGATTTTGCCGGCTTCCTCGAGCACCACAAAGTCGCGAATATGGCGGCATAAATTTTCATGGGTGCGCGGTAACAGGTTGCCGCGGCTGGCGTAATAGACGAGCAGGTCGTGGATGGCCCGGGCGTCGTTAAGGGTGGCGGGCCGAAGCGTGGTCAGGGGGGCAGTGCTGTTCATTGGTTGTTCAACGCGATTAAAGGTGGTGGGCAAGCATCTGCCGTGCGTGGGCCAGTGATTCATCGGTGAGTTCAATTCCGGCGAGCATGCGGGCGATTTCGGTCACGCGTTCCTCCCCGGAGAGCGCTTCGACCTGAGTCGCGGTTTGGTGATTGTTGACGGACTTGCTGATCCGGCTCTGCTGGTGTCCCTGGGCGGCAACCTGGGGCAGGTGAGTAATGCAGAAAACCTGACGCTGTGTGCCGAGCTGGTTCAACAGCTGCCCGACAATTTCGGCCACGGCACCGCCAACGCCGACGTCCACCTCATCAAACACCAGGGTGGGCACGGAGCTTTGTCCCTGGGCGCAAACCTGAAGTGCCAGGCTAATGCGTGACAGTTCTCCGCCGGAGGCAATGCGCCCGAGCTGACCGGGTTGCATCCCCGGGTTGGCGCTAAACAGGTAGCTGATTTTTTCCATGCCCTGGGGGTGAGGGGTGTCGTTGGGGCGTGGCTCCAGCTGAATCACCAGGGTAGCCTCGTTCATCCCCAACTGGCGCAGGGTGGCAGTGACCTGGGTCGATAGTTCGTCCGCCGCCTGCTGGCGCTGGCTGGATAACTCGGCCGCTAGCTGGTCGTAGGTCTGGCGTACGGTTTCAATTTCCTGCTGCAGGGCAGCGAGTCGATCGTCGCCCTGCTCGATGGCTTCGAGACGCTCGGTGAGTTTCTGTTGCTGTTCAGGTAACTGTGCCGGTTCACACTGGTGTTTGCGGGCCAGGGCGTTGGCGGCACTGATCCGTTCTTCGAGCCAGGCAAGTTGTTGAGGGTCGATCTCCAGCCGGTCCGTGTAATGACGCAGGGAGCGGCTGGCCTCGGTTATTTGAATATCGGCCTCCTCGATCATCTGCGCGATAGTGGCGCACTCGGGATCGATCTCGCGCAAGGGGTCAATGAGCTGACGGGCGGCCGCCATTAACGACTGGATATTGGTGTCGTCGTCATCAAACAGGCGGGTCAGTTGCTGGCAGTTTTCAAGCAGCCGACTGCCGTTTCTGGCGCGCTGGTGTTGTTGCTGAAGGTCATTCCACTCCCCGGGTTCCAGGGCAAGTGTTTGCAGCTCCTGACACTGAAAATTGAGCAGTTCAACCAGGTCACTCTGGTCCTGTTGATCGTTGCTGAGGTCCTTGTAGCGCTGATCAAGTTCGCGCCATGCCTGGTAGCAGTCGGCCAGTTTGTCGGCGCTGGCGTTAAGCCCGCCAAAGCTGTCGAGCAGTGCGCGCTGGGCATCGCCTTTGAGTAGCTGCTGGTATTCGTGCTGGCCGTGAATATCCATCAACAGGCGACCGAGTTCCCGTACCCGGCCGGCGGGACTTGGTTGGCCATTGATGTAGCTTTTCGAGCGACCATCGGCGGTGATGGTTCGCCGCAACTGGCACTCCAGCTCATCGTCCAGTTCCTGTTCCTGCAGCCAGGCAAGTGCCTCGGGGCTATCCCGGAGATCAAAGATGGCTGCAACGTCGCCGCGCTTTTCACCGTTGCGTACGGTTTCGCTGCTGGCGCGTTCCCCGAGTACCAGTAGCAGGGCCTGAATGATGATCGACTTTCCGGCGCCGGTTTCACCGGTGAGGGTAGTCAGGCCGGATTCGAACGCTATTTCAGCCTGTTCGACGACGGCGAGATTACGGATGGTCAGATCGGTCAGCATCGGCCTGGAACTAGGTCAGTAATGGATGAGATGGGGGCCAGCAATTAATGCTCGCTTCGGCGTGATTTTACTTACCCCAATGTAATTTGGTACGCAGTAACTCGAAATAGTCATAGTCTGCCGGGTGAATTAGGCGGGCTTTGTGCTCGCTCGCGGTTATCCGCAGTCGGTTATCTGCGGTCAACTTCAGATTGCCCAGGCCGTCGTAGGCAATTCGCGCACCCAATGCAGGTGCTTTCAGCTGAATCTCTATGCGGCTACTGCCGGGAAGCACCATCGGGCGGACAGTCATGGCGTGGGGGCTGATGGGCACCAGCAGGATTGCTTCCATGGCCGGATCGGTGATGGGGCCACCGGACGACAACGCGTAGGCGGTTGAGCCAGTGGGGGTGGCGACAATCATGCCGTCGGCTCGTTGGCGGTGAACCGAGCGGTCGTCGACAAATGTCTCAAACTCCACCATGCGCAGGTTTTCCCATTTGTGCAGCACGATGTCATTCAATGCGATGGATGAGGCGATGACCTGGTCACCCTGCAATATTTCCATCTTCAATAGTAACCGCTGCTCCTCCAGCAGGTTCCCGGCAAGAATCTGGTCAAGTATGGGTTCCATTTCATCGAGCGGGATATCGGCCAGGAATCCAAGTCGTCCCAGGTTGATGCAGAGCAGTGGGATTTCTAGCGAGGAGAAGGCCCGCGCAGCGGCCAGCATGGATCCATCACCCCCCAGTACGATGATCAGGTCGGCGTTTTGCATCGACGAGTCATCGTCAATGTTGAGGAGGTTGTCGTTGGGCCGGGAAGCAATAACGGATTCGCTATAACTTATTTCGCGGCTGCTCAAAAATGTCTGCAGGCGTTTCAGGGCGCTGAGCGTGGTGTCGTTTTGATCGCGATAAACGACGCCAATCTGGTTAAATCTGCTGGGCATTTATGAGTTTCCTGGAATGGGCGAAGCACTCTACCATGAGCATTCGGAGCCGCCAATTGCAGGGAGATAAGCGTGAACTGGGTGCCCCGTTTGTTGGTCGATAAGCGATACTGAAGCAGGGACTGCCGTCCTTTGAACGAGTCGTAGTAGAGGAACCTGGGGTTGGAACGATGGGCGAGATAAGATCGGACGAACGAGCGTTAGTACTATTTAAAGGGCTGGTAGAACATTATCTGCAGGACGGTCAGCCGGTGGGTTCAAAAACGCTGGCCAATGAGGCCGGATTTGGCCTTAGCCCGGCAACTATCCGCAACATTATGGGCGATCTTGAGCGGCTTGGACTGCTTCGTTCCCCCCACACATCGGCGGGGCGGATTCCTACCGACGCGGGATTGAAGCTTTTTGTTGATTCTTTATTAACCGTTAAACCGCTCACCGGCGGGCAGTTGAACCAGATGCAAACCGAGCTGGCGCTGCGGTCCGGCACGGATGATTTGCTGGCGTCGGCTTCGTCGCTACTAGCGGATGTCAGCCATCTGGCCAGCCTGGTGGTGTTGCCCCGGGCAGAGAGTAAAACCCTGGAGCATATCGAGTTCTTGAGGCTGTCCGATCAGCGGGTAATGGCCGTGCTGGTGACCCGCAATGGCGGGGTTAGCAACCGGGTTTTCCATTGCGGGCAGGATTATGACGCCGAGGATTTGCGTCGAGCCGGTAAGTTTTTAGCCGAGCATTGCCTGGGGAAAACATTGCCCGAGATGAAGGAGTGGCTAGCCCAGCATCTGCAGGAGCTGGGTCAGCAGGTGGAGCATTCCTTGCGCGGAGTGACCGATCTTGCCGTGGGGCTCTCCGAGCAGGTGAGCGACGAAGACGATTTTGTATTGAAGGGTGAATCGAATTTGCTGACCGAGCAGACTCGACCCGCCGACATGGAACATTTGCGGGATTTGTTTGCCGCTTTTGACGAGCGTCGTTCCATGTTGCAGTTGCTGGATCGCTGTACCCGCGCCCAGGGCGTGCAGGTGTTTATCGGCGCCAGTTCGGAGTATGGCTTTTACGAGGACTACTCGCTGGTTGCAGCACCCTATGAGGTTGATGGCGAGGTTCTGGGTATGCTGGGCGTGGTCGGTCCGACGCGCATGGCCTACGATCGAGTGGTGTCGTTGGTCGACGTGACGGCGCGGTTGGTCGGTGCGGCCATGAACAAATAAAAACGCGTTAAAAAGGCTTGAATCTGTCTGGATCATCCCCAAATGACGGGTAGAGCAGACGGCGAGCGCTGACGATATTCTTTGAGAAAGCTTGCCCACCCGTGGCCCGGTTCCCGGGTTATCGGCTCGGGGGTGGGTTTGGTTATCCGAATTCTGCCGTTAATACACAAACCACAACTACTATGGAAGCGAGCATGGAACAACAAACTGAAGCATCTGGATCGAAAAGTGATGCAGGTTCTGAAGTCCAGGAAGGCGAAGTTTTGCAGGCCGATGACGCATCGCCAGAAACGTCCGTAACGCCGGAATCCGATCGGGAAGAGGCGTCGGCGGAGGCGCCGGAGTTGACGCTGGAAGAGCAGCTGCAGGCCGCAAAGGATGAAGCGAATGAGTTGCGGGATGCCTCGTTGCGGGCGATCGCCGAACAGGAAAATTTGCGGCGGCGTACGCAGCGTGACGTGCAGAATGCCCACAAATTTGGCGCAGAAAAAATCCTTCGGGAGCTGGTGGAAGTGGCGGACAACCTTGAAGCTGCGTTGGCCAGTGGAGATTCCGGCGGGGAAGGGGTGAAGATGACGCTGGACCTGCTGCTAAAGACTTTTGAAAAGAATCAGGTGGTGGTGGTGTCGCCAGAGGGCGAGCTTTTTGATCCCGAGTTGCACCAGGCAATGACCATGCAGCCCACCGATGAGGTAGAAGCTAACCACGTGTTGCAGGTAATTCAGAAGGGTTACCGGTTGCACGATCGGCTGTTGCGGCCAGCGATGGTGGTGGTGGCCAAGGCACCGGAATAAATCGGCTGGGGAACTAAAACCGGTAGCGTCGCTGGCGAAGTAATTTTTCTCCGGCGCTCTTGAAAACAGGCAGGTCTCCCCCTACTTATCCCAGTAAGCAAGTTGATCCGGCGGTGGCCGTCGATGACGGGCAAAGGCCCGCAGACAGTAACAATCCTGGTCAGTTAAGTGTTAAACCCGAACCGCCCGGCATAAACCGGGCTATATGGAGAACGAAAAATGGGCAAAATTATTGGAATCGACCTGGGGACGACTAATTCCTGTGTTGCGGTGATGGAAGGTCAGACCCCGCGGGTAATTGAGAACGCCGAGGGCGATCGCACCACCCCGTCGATAGTCGCTTTCACGCCTGAAGAAGTGCTGGTCGGCTCGGCGGCGAAACGCCAGGCAGTGACGAACCCCGAGAATACGATTTACGCCGTTAAGCGACTCATTGGTCGCCGGTTTGACGACGAGGTGGTTCAGGAAGACCTGAAAATCGTGCCTTATAAAGTAGTAAAGGCCGATAACGGCGATGCCTGGGTTGAAGCGAACGGAACCAAAATGTCGGCTCCGGAGGTTTCTGCACGAGTGCTGCAGAAAATGAAAAAAACCGCTGAAGACTATCTGGGCGAGAAAGTGACCGAGGCGGTCATCACCGTGCCGGCCTATTTTGATGATTCACAGCGCCAGGCTACCAAGGACGCCGGTCGCATTGCTGGGCTCGACGTTAAGCGGATTATCAACGAGCCGACGGCTGCAGCACTCGCGTTTGGGCTGGACAAGAAAAAAGGCGACTCAACGGTTGCTGTGTTCGACCTCGGTGGCGGTACGTTTGATATTTCGATTATCGAAATTGCCGAAATTGACGGTGAGCACCAGTTTGAAGTGCTCGCTACCAATGGCGACACCTTCCTCGGTGGTGAGGATTTTGACCTGCGGTTAATGAATTTTCTTGCCGATGAGTTCAAGAAGGATAACGGTCTTGATCTGCGTAACGACCCGCTGGCGCTACAGCGCCTGAAAGAGGGTGCCGAGAAGGCCAAAATTGAACTGACTTCTGCCCAGCAGACCGACGTTAACCTGCCCTATATCACCGCTGATGCGAGTGGCCCGAAACACCTTAATGTCAAGCTGACCCGTGCCAAGCTCGAGTCGCTGGTGGGTGACCTGATTGAGCGTAGTCTCACCCCCTGCCGGACTGCTCTGAAGGATGCCGGGATATCGGCCAGCGAGATCAGTGACGTTATTCTGGTTGGTGGTCAGTCGCGGATGCCGAAAGTGCAGGAAGCGGTAAAAGAACTGTTTGGTAAAGAGCCACGCAAGGACGTGAATCCGGATGAGGCCGTGGCTGTTGGTGCGGCGATTCAGGGTGCGGTGCTGGGTGGCGACGTTACTGACGTGTTGCTGCTGGACGTTACTCCGCTGTCGCTGGGTATCGAAACCATGGGCGGCGTGATGACCAAGCTCATCGATAAAAACACCACTATCCCGACCCGTGCCGACCAGGTTTTCTCGACGGCGGATGACAATCAAACGGCCGTGACCGTCCATGTGTTGCAGGGTGAGCGTGAGCTGGCCTCCGGCAATAAATCCCTGGGGCAATTTAACCTTGAGGATATTCCACCGGCCCGTCGCGGTACTCCGCAGATTGAGGTGGTGTTTGATATTGATGCCAACGGCATACTCAATGTATCGGCGACCGATAAGGCTACCGGCAAGCAGCAGACCATCGTTATTAAGGCATCCAGTGGTCTGAGCGATGAAGAAGTCGAGCAGATGATTGCTGACGCTGAAGCGCATGCCGAAGATGACCACAAGGCGGTCGAGCTGGCAACGGCCCGTAACTCGGCGGATCAGGCAATTCATACGGTTAACACCACGATAGCCGATCTGGGTGATGAAGCGGACGCGGCCGATAAGAGCGCGGCTGAAGAGGCCATCAAAGCGCTGGAAGAAGTGCTGGCCGAGAACGGCAGTGACAAGGAAGCCATTGAAGCGGCCACGGCGGCGTTAATGACGGCGGCCCAGGCACTGGCCGAAAAGCTTTACGCCAGGGAGGCTGAGAATGCCGCGGGTGATGCGCCGGAAGCGGGCGGTGCCAACGCCAGTGGTGGCGATGATCTTGAAGGCGACGTGGTTGATGCCGAGTTTGAAGAGGTCAATGCAGAGAAAGAAGAGAAGTAGCGCTCTGTTAGTTAAAGTAGCTATTTCAAACCTATAAAACAGAGCGCCACCTGCTGATTGAAGCAGGTGGCGTTTCTGTGTTTCTGGAAAATCATTTTAATTAGCGTGGATCGGTACTCCGAATGTCAAAACGGGATTGTTACGAAGTCTTGGGTGTTAGCCGCGATGCGGATGACGCGGTAATAAAAAAGGCGTATCGCCGGCTGGCGATGAAGCTGCATCCGGATAGAAACCCCGGCGATACAGAGACCGAAGAGAAATTTAAAGAGGTACAGACCGCCTACGAAATCCTGTCTGATAATGAAAAACGTCAGCGTTACGACCAGTTCGGCCATGCCGGGCTGGAAGGCCAGGGCGGGGGTCCGGGCGGGGCCGGCTTTGGTGATATTTTTGGTGATGTTTTTAGTGATATTTTTGGCGGTGGCCGCGGCGGCCCGGCCCGTGGGGCGGACCTTCGTTACGAGCTGGAAATAACCCTCGAAGAGGCGGCAACCGGGTTTACCAAAAAACTGGAGATTCCTAAACGTGTAAATTGTGGCGAGTGTCACGGCAGTGGGGCTAAAAAGGGCAGTTCACCCGCCAAGTGTGGGACCTGTGCCGGTGTTGGCCAGGTACGCATGCAGCAGGGATTTTTCTCAGTACAGCAGGCCTGTCCAACCTGTCGCGGTAAGGGTCAGGTCATCAAGGATCCCTGCGGCAAATGTCGCGGTTCGGGTCAGGTTCAGGAAACCAAAACACTGTCCGTCAAAATACCCGCCGGCGTGGATAATGGCGACCGTATTCGCCTGACGGGCGAAGGAGAAGGTGGCGAGGCCGGGGCTCCTCCGGGGGACCTCTACGTAGAGACTCACGTACGCCCCCACGACATTTTCCAGCGCGACGGTAATAATCTGCATACCGAAGTGCCGATTGGTCTGGTGACCGCAGCGCTGGGTGGAGAGATGGAAATTCCCAGTCTGGGCGGCCGATTAAATTTAACCATTCCGCCGGAAACCCAGAGTGGTCGAGTCTTCCGCCTGCGCGGTAAAGGCCTTCCGTCGGTTCGTGGCGGCGGGGTCGGTGACCTGTTTTGCCGGGTGGCAGTAGAGACGCCGGTGAACTTGAACGATAAGCAGAAAAAGTTGCTGGCTGAGCTCGGTGATAGTCTGGGTGATAAGCATCGGCCGGCAGAGACCTCCTGGTTTGACCGGGTTAAATCTTTTTTTGAGGGCTAAGCCTTGAATGAATCTACCGGCATTACCCGGGTCGCGATTAGTGGTGCCGGCGGCCGCATGGGTAGAACCCTGACTGAAGCCTGTGAAGCGGTCAGTCAGGTTAAGGTGACCGCAGCGATTGAGCACGCAGACAGTGATTGTCTGGGTCGTGACCTGGGCGAGCTGGCTGGTCTGGGTCGCATGGGTGTTGAAGTGGTTGCTGATTTAGCGTCGGTGGCGGCGGAATTTGATCTGCTGATTGAATTCACCCGGCCGGAGGCGACCATCGACAATCTGCGCGAGTGTCGGCGGCTGGGCAAGGCCATGGTGATTGGCACCACCGGATTGAGTCGTGAACAGATAGCTGAGGTCGAGGCGGCGAGCAAGGAAATTCCCGTGGTGTTTGCTCCCAATATGAGTATTGGAGTGAACGTGTTGCTAAACCTGCTGCGAACCGCGGCGGCTGCGCTGGGCGATGATTATGATGTCGAAATTATCGAAGCCCACCATCGGCATAAGGTAGATGCGCCGTCGGGTACAGCGTTGAAGCTGGGCGAGGTGGTGGCCGATGCCCTGGACCGAGATCTGGACGAGTGCGCGGTTTATGGCCGCGAAGGACAGACGGGCGAGCGCGATCGCAAAACCATCGGCTTTGCGACCGTGCGCG
>Ga0209578_10002946_pt1 | contig 13532 bp, 14 predicted proteins | sample tdAd472_FD_187127 | JGI IMG/M metagenome (GOLD analysis project Ga0209578, IMG submission 187127) | Marine sediment microbial communities from the Atlantic coast under amendment with organic carbon and nitrate - tdAd47.2 (SPAdes)... | ecosystem: Environmental > Aquatic > Marine > Coastal >...
GTTGCGAGAAAGCTGGTCACAATCGTGAACGCACTATGCAAATCGCGCCAAAAATGGACGCTGCAGACCTCTTGAGAAATACAGTTGCTAGGCAGGCTGATAGAAATTATGCGGTCCGATTTCAGCGACAGATGTCACACCGCAAAGACCCATCGTTGTTTCAAACTGGTGAACCACAAATTCCAGCGCCTTTTCGACACCGGCTTGCCCGCCGGCGCCCAGGCCAATCAGCATTGCGCGGCCCATCAAGACGCCCTGCGCCCCGCTGGCAAGCGCACGAAAACATCCTGTCCGGACGTAAACGCACCGTCGATGAACACCTTACATTTACCGCCCACTTTGCGCGCGATTTCTGGCAAAACTTGTATCGTTCCCGGCGCGCCATCCAGCTGGCGGCCACCGTGATTGGAAACGGCAATCGCGTCGGCCCCGATTTCGGCGGCAGTTTGCGCGTTTTCAGGCGTAAGGATGCCTTTCAGGATCAGCTTGCCTTTCCAGCGATCTCTCAGCTTATTCACGTCTTGCCAATCCAGCGAAGGGTCAAATTGTTGGTCGGTCCATTCCGCCAGGCTTTTGCCGTCACCCAGATCCTTCACGTGACCTTGCAAATTTCCAAAATACACATTCCGAGATCGCAGCATTTCATAGCACCAAGCCGGGCGCCGCATGATGTCCAGCAGATTGGTGATCGTTGGCTTTGGCGGCGACGACAATCCGTTGAGAATATCCTTGTTGCATTGGCCCACCATTTGCGGATCCAGCGTCACGACCAGGGATTCGATGCCGGCTGCTTCCACACGTTTTATCAGGCGTTCGATGAAATCCCGGTCGCGAATGACGTAAAGCTGAAACCAAAACGGGTTCGAGGCTGTATTCGCAACCTCATCACCCAAATCAAATGGTGCCGAAACCGGTTCAATTCCCAATCCACGAAACCGCCCATTCCACGGGTATGCGGTTCGCCCATGATTTGAGAGCCAGAGATTGCAGTTTGCAAATCCTTGCGGGTCCCACAACACCGATGCCTTGTAATTTTCAGCATGGTTTCCAAGCGTCACATGTCCACTTGCACCCGAAACCATAACTATTTCCTCGGTCTGTCGTAGAAACGGGTGACTGGACAGATCCAAAGGCACACCATCTGCCCAACGCGCGGCTTCAAGCCGTTCAAAAATCTCCCCATTTGGAAGCTGAGAGATTCCAACCTCGGCAACTACGGGGTATGTGTGCACAGCAATGTCGCCGCGCGCTGCCGATTCCCCGGTCCGTAGGCAGCGTCGGGGATTCCTATGACAATGCCCTGAGAGATGCCTATACGGCGACGCAGTTCGGCAATGTTGCCCTCGCCACGCAGGCCGTCCAGTACGACACTGATCTTCTCTTCCGACGAATGCTTCTTGCGGGTCGCCCGCTTTAAATCGCTGACGACTTAAATAAATGAAGTATCGGCCCAAAGAATGATTTTTTCATAATCTACCGTAAATGTCCTGATCGCCAATTCCTCGCTTGCCCATCGATGGTATTGGCACTCATCTTCACATCGAAGAACTAGGCTGCACGCCACATGCGGAACAGAACCCTCAACCACACATAAGTCGCCTCACCCAATTCATGACGCGGCGCTAATTCTGTTTTCAAACACGCAGGATCACAGGTCATCCCAAATCGGGTTTGCAGTTGAACTGATTCTCTGGCACGAAATGCCAAGAATTTTCAGGGGTGCGCGAAATGAACAACAATTCGGAATCCCTCGATCCTGACGATTGGGAAGGTGTAAGAAAGCTCACGCACCGGATTGCCGACGATGCGGTCGACCATTTGCGGCAAGTTCGTGAACGCCCCGCATGGCGCCCCATGCCCGACGATATTCGCGCCAGGTTTCAATCCGGCCTGCCCGAAGATCCCATGCCGCTGGATCAGGTCTATGATGAATACCGCCAATCCGTTGGCGCCTATCCCATGGGCAATGTCCATCCCAGGTTCTGGGGTTGGTACATGGGTGCCAGCAACTTCACCGGGGCCTTGGCGGATTTCCTTGCGGCGGTGGAAGGCAGCAACCTGGGTGGCGGCAACACAGGCGCCGCGCAGGTTGAACAACAGGTCATCGAATGGCTGAAGGAGATTGTCGGATTCCCGAAAGGCGCCAGTGGCACCCTGACCAGCGGCGGGTCGATGGCCAATCTTGTGGCACATACTGTCACTCGCAATCTGGCTGCGGGCTTTGACGTCCGCAAGGAAGGCATTGCGGGGCTGAAAAAGCCGATGCAGTTTTATGCCTCGGATCAGGTGCACAGCTGCCACCAGAAAGCGCTGGAAACCCTGGGCCTGGGCGCGAATGCGCTGGTCGAGGTTGAAAGCGATGATCGTCAGCGCATGCGGATCGACGCGTTAACGGCTGCGATCGCACAGGATCGGGCGAACGGGAAGCAGCCGGTCTGCGTTATCGGGACTGCCGGCACCACGAACACTGGGGCGATTGATGACCTGAACGCCATCGCCGATCTTTGCGATCGGGAAGGTATCTGGTTCCACGTCGACGGGTGCATCGGCGGCTTCTTGCGCCTTACCTCACAGCACGCCCATCTGGTCGCCGGGATCGAACGCGCGGGCTCGGTCGCGGTTGATCCCCACAAATGGCTCCACACTCCGTTCGAGGCCGGTGCCGTCCTGATCAAGGACCCAGAGGCGCATTTTTCCACGTTCGAAATGCACGGCCCCTATCTGCAGCTTCAGGAACGCGGGATGATCGCAGGCAAGTTCCTGGCCGACTATGGCCTGGAGCTTAGCCGGGGCTTCCGCGCGCTGAAGATCTGGATGGCATTCAAGGAACACGGCGCGGCAAAATTCGGACGGCTTATTTCGCAGGATATTGGCCACGCGCGATATATGGCAACGCAGGTTGAGGCGCATCCGCAACTGGAACTGGTCGCACCGGTGGACCTCAACATCGTTTGTTTCCGCCATAGTGCCGCGGATGAGGCGGCTGCAAAATCCCTGAACACCGAAATCATGCTGCGAATTCAGGAAAGCGGTTCGGCTGTGCCATCAGACACAACCATTCAGGGCAAACATGGCCTGCGTTGCGCGTTCAACAACCACCGAACCCGTCGCGAGGATATTGACGAATTCCTGGCCGACGTCCCACGCATCGCCGAAGAGATCTTGCGCGAAAATGGCGGTTAGGACCGGGAAACCCGAGGAACAGTAAGGTTCTGAATGACTAGTCGTCGGAGATGAATGGCCCGGTTGATTTTGCGTGACCGGCAAATCCGCGGGTTCCGTGGCCGAGACACTCGAATTTATTTAATTATTTATTTACAAATAGTTAAGAGAAAATTTGCGACCCTATCGCAATTTTCCTCCACGAACTGAGAATAGATTTCCACCCTGACGCGTAATCCTGGCAAGAGCGGCGATTGATGCTGCTCGGGACATCAGAAAAGGAATTCGGAAATGAAACTCATCGCGGCGATCACGCTTGCCACATTTGTTGCCGGTTGCGAACAGGCTTATGCGGAATCCAGCTATTACGGGACATACGAAGACGACGCTGTCGTCACTTTGGCCGCAGCCCACGGCCCGTTGACCGGCGAAAACGGTATGACGCTTTACACTTTCGACAATGACAGCGACGGAAAATCGGTCTGCAACGGCGATTGCGCCGTAAACTGGCCGCCCTATCTGGCTGCCGAGGGGGCGACCGCCCCGGGTGATGGTTTCGCGGCCATCAAGCGCGACGACGGCACGATGCAATGGGCCAAGGATGGCGCGCCGCTTTATTTCTGGGCCGCTGATCAGGCACCCGGCGACACGACCGGCGACGGCGTCGGTGGTGTTTGGCACATCGCCCGCTGATCGAAGTTGCCCCCGTGTCGGTTGCTGTCCCAATTGCGACACGGGCAATGCCATGCGGCGCCCCCCCGCCGCATGGCGAAAACCCTTTCCCGAAAACCCTGTCAAATCCGTGCAAAATCGCTTATGAACCAAGGCCCAAACCCGACCGGATTGCTGCGCAAAGCATGACGCCTGATCAGTTCAAGAACCAGATGATAGGATTGTTGCCGCGCCTGCGCCGTTTCGCGCTAAGCCTGACGCGATCCGGGCCGGACGCCGATGATCTGTTGCAGGACGCCTGCACAGCCGCGCTGGCAAAATGGCAGCAATACGATCCGTCGCAACCCTTTGACCGCTGGATGTTCCGCGTTCTGCGCAACCTTTGGATGAGCGAATTGCGCAAGCGGAAAGTCCGCCAGGGAGAGGGCCAGGTTGATGCACATGACAGCGCAGAATTGCGCGCCCCGGGTGACCAGGATGATCAGATGACCGCCAGACAGGTCAGACAGAAGGTCGCCGATCTTGAAAGCGATCTGTCCCAGCCGATGCTGCTGGTTTGCGCCGAAGGCTATAGCTATCGCGAGGCGGCGGACCTGTTGGGCGTTCCCATCGGAACCGTGATGAGCCGCATTCACCGGGCGCGCAAACAGTTGGTATCAAGTTTATCGTCAGAAGTTGTAGGCCAGACATGAACGAATTCTCAGAACAGCTGAGCGCCTATCTGGACGGCGAGTTGGATGAAAAAGCCGCCGAAGCGGTCGAGGCGCGCCTGGCCGATGATCCGCATGCCCAGGCGCAGCTTGATGCCCTGATGCAGGCGGATGCCTTTGCGCGGGAAGAATTCTCGGCCCAGCTTGATGAGCCCGTGCCGTTCGCCCTGGCCCAGCAGATCAAAACCACGCAAATACAAAGCCAGCCGCCGCCGCGGTCGCGACCGGTCTGGGGCGCGCTGGCTGCGGGTCTTGTCCTGGTCGCCATCGGCGGGCTAGGCGGATACGCATACAAGGGCGCGGTCACGCCGATCCAAACTGCGGGATGGCTGGCCGATATCGCGGATTACCATGCGGTTTATGCCAGCGAAGTGCGGCATCTGGTCGAAGTGGGCGCGGATGAATCCGACCACATCGAAACCTGGCTGGGAAACACCGTCGGGGCGCGCTTTGATATTCCGGATCTGACCTCCTTCGGCCTGACGTTTCAGGGCGGTCGTTTGCTGGTCGCAAATGCCAAACCGGTGGCGCAGCTGATGTATCTGGATGCTGACGGCGCGGTCGTGGCCCTGTGTCTGCAACGCAGCGCCACATCCCCGCAGGGCGCGCCCGAATTCAAGGAACAGCAGATCAACGGTTTCGACTTCATCTCGTGGAGTGCGAATGGCGCGGATTATGTCGTTATCGGCCCCATGGATCAGGAAAACCTGAACGCCGTTGCAGAAAAGGCTGCGTTAGAGGTTTAGTATCCGCCCGAAACGACGCGCTAGGGGTCGGTACCCTACCCGCCCCAATCCATGACCACCTTGCCCGCCTGCCCCGAAATCATCGCGGCGAAACCGTCTTCGAAGTCATCAATCGGGATGCGATGGGTGATCAGGTCGGTCAAATCCAGCCCGGACTGCACCAGCGCAATCATCTTGTACCATGTCTCGAATATCTCACGCCCGTAAATCCCCTTGACGGTCAGCATCTTGAAAATGACCTCGTTCCAGTCAACGGCGAATTCGGTCGGCGCGATGCCCAACAGCGCGATCTTGCCGCCGTTGTTCATCCGGCTGATCATCTGACGCATCGCAGCCGAGGCACCCGACATTTCAAGCCCGACATCGAAGCCTTCGGTCATGCCGATATCGTTCATCACATCAAGCAGCGTGTCCTGCGACACATCCACAACGTGCTGCACGCCCAGCGCCCGTGCAAGGTTCAGCCGATAAGGCGCAATGTCGGTGATCACCACTTTGCGCGCACCCACCATCTGCGCCACCAGCGCGCCCATGATGCCAATCGGGCCAGCGCCGGTGACCAACACGTCTTCGCCCACAAGGTCAAAGGACAGCGCTGTGTGGACCGCATTGCCCAGCGGATCGAAGATCGCTGCAATCTCATCCGAGATATCGTCGGGGATCGGCACCACGTTGGCCTCGGGAATGCAGATATATTCGGCAAAAGACCCCGGCCGGTTCACGCCCACGCCCAAAGTGTCGCGGCACAAGTGACCGCGCCCGGCGCGGCAGTTGCGGCACAATCCGCAGGTGACATGGCCTTCGCCCGAAACTCGCTGTCCGATTTCGAACTTGAATGCCGCCTTGCCGCAATCGACGATTTCACCGCAGAATTCATGGCCGACGACCATCGGCACCGGAACTGTCCTCGCTGACCATTCGTCCCATTTCCAGATGTGCACATCGGTGCCGCAGATCGCCGATTTCCTGACTTTGATCAGAACCTCATCCGGGCCGGGTTCGGGCACCGGGACGTGCTCCATCCATAGGCCAGGCTCGGGCCGGGCTTTGACCAGCGCTTTCATCTGATTGCTCATGTCAAATGATCCCCATATCACCGCCCACCCTGATAAACGCATCAATGGCCCGGTCCAGTTCTTCACGCGAATGCGCCGCCGACATCTGGGTGCGAATGCGGTCCTGGCCGCGCGGCACCACCGGAAAACTGAACGGCGCAACATAGACACCCTGTTCGTCCAAGCGCGCCGCCATGTCCTGCGCCAGTTTCGGGTCGCGCAGCATCACCGGAATGATCGGGTGTTCACCCGGCAAAAGATCGAAGCCCGCCGCCGTCATCCGGTCGCGGAACCGGGCCGCGTTATCCATCAGCCGGTCACGGCGCGCTGTCGACCCCTCAATCATATCCAGAACTTTGATCGAGGTTTGCGCGATCACCGGCGCCAGCGTGTTGGAAAACAAATACGGGCGCGAGCGTTGGCGCAGCCAGTCCACAACCTCGGCCTTGCCCGAGGTATAGCCACCCGAAGCACCGCCAAGCGCCTTGCCCAGGGTGCCGGTGACGATATCCACACGCCCCATGACTTTGCAATGTTCGATGCTGCCACGCCCGGTCTGCCCGACAAACCCGACCGCGTGACTGTCATCCACCATCACCATGGCGCCATAGCTGTCCGCCAGATCACAGATCTCACCCAGCTTGGCGAAATACCCATCCATCGAGAATACGCCATCGGTCGCAATCAGTTTGAAACGACACCCCTGCGCCGCCTGCAACTGTGCCTCAAGATCGGCCATGTCGGAATTGGCATAGCGATACCGTTTCGCCTTGCACAATCGCACCCCGTCAATGATCGAGGCATGGTTCAGCGCGTCCGATATCACCGCATCTTCGGGCCCAAGGATCGTTTCAAACAGCCCGGTGTTTGCATCAAAGCAACTGGAATAAAGGATCGTGTCTTCGAACCCCAGAAAGCCGGAAATACGCGCTTCCAACGCCTTATGCTCTTCCTGGGTGCCGCAGATGAAGCGCACGGACGACATGCCATAGCCATATCGCGCCAAAGCCGCGCGCGCGGCGTCAATCAGGTCGGGGTCATCAGACAGGCCCAGATAGTTATTGGCGCACAGGTTGATCACCTGTTTGCCCGAGGCCAGCGTGACAGTGCCCGACTGTTTGGAAGAAATCACCCGCTCGGCCTTGTAAAGCCCGGTGTTTTTCAACTCGCCCAGTGCGTCGTTCATGTGGTCAATGAAGGGTTGCGTCATTGGAAACCTCTGAGTGTTTGGGCCGGTTCTGACCGCCGATGGATCAAATTCCGGTGGATAGGCGGGATTGGCATCATCTGCTGGATCATGGCTGACGTTCCGAGGGTCGGAGTGCCTGTGACCTATACTGCCGCCCGGCCCGGTTGCGCAATCTGCCCGGCTGCCGGATCGCGCCGTTGCATCTGTGCGCCGTCAGCCGGTCATACAGGCGATCCCGCGGCCTACGCAGGCATCGCTGCTTGTGCGATCAGACCAGTCTGCCACGTGCCGCGACGGGAATCACCCGTTCAATCGCCTCACCGCGCACCGCGACCAGCTGATCTACCATATTGACGGCGACACAGACGTGGTTGGGGATCACGCGCACGATCTCTCCCACTTCCGGTTTGTCGTTGCATTTCGCTAGGTCGAGGAACCCATGTTCTTCGGCGAATTTGTGGATGCGCGCGTTCGGATGCTCGACAATCCGGCCGAAGCCTTCCAGCCCGACGGTGTCTGACGTCAGGGTTTTTGAACCCGCATCCAGAATGCCGCGATCCGCCCCGCCGCGCGAAACGACGCTGGTAAAGACCTGAAATGCGCAATCATCGAGTGTCGCAAAACCAGCGTCGACCATCATCAGGTCATTGAAAATGCAGGTTCCGGCGCGATGTTCGGTTGTTCCTGCCAGCTTACCGATATGGGCAAAATTCGGCGTGCCCCCGGTCGAGACGATGTCGGCCTTCATGCCAAGGGCCGCCAGCCCCGACACCATTTCGTCGTGGAACGCTTGGGTTCTGGGCCAGCCGTCCAACGACGGATAATAAAGCAGCCCCGCAAAGCCCAGCCAGGGATCATCCCGGATGATGCGGGCCAGCGCCAGCGCTTCACCCGGCGTTTCCACCCCGGCACGCAGCTGCCCGGTTTCGATTTCAATCAGAACATCCAGCGGGCGGTCGGCATCCTGTGCGGCGCGGGCATAGGCCGCCAGTGACACCGGGTTGTCGGCGCAGACCTTCAGCGGCAAGCGCCGTTGCAGCGCGGCCAGCGTTCCCGACCGCGCCGCGCCCAGCAGATTTGTCGCAATCACGATATCGGTGATGCCCGCATCGGCCATGACCTGCGCCTCGCCCAGTTTCTGGCAGGTGATCCCGCGCGCCCCGGCATCAATCTGCATCTGCGCCAGCAATGGCGATTTATGCGTCTTGATATGGGGGCGATTGGCCACCCCGGAGTCGTCACACAGTTTCTGAGCACGGGCGATGTTGCGTTCGACAACGTCCATATCAATGACGGGACAGGGTGTTCCGAAGGTTTCGATGATCGCCGTTTTCAGCCCGCGCTTCGCATTGTCCATCGTTCACGTCCCCATAGATATCCGCCCCGGCAACCAGCGTCGCGGCATCCGGTTTCCATCATTCCCCCGCCCCTGCGATTACTGCCATGGGATCGCGGTGCCACAACATGCCGGGCAAACCGACGCTGTCCCATTCAGACCCACTGTTCAAGAACCGATTTGGCGAAACGCCTGCGCGGGGCGCGACTACCCTGCGACCGTCATTTCATGGATCACCGCCGAGGTGATCATCCCTTCGGTCCTGCTCTGAAAGGTCTTCAGGCAGGGCGCGACCATGTGGTCTTGCCAAAGAGGTCTGTTCGTCCAGGTTTCGTAGACCATGAAATGGCCGGGGTCGTCGTTATCCTGGTGCAGAACATAGGTGATGCAACCGTCCTCGGTCCTTGTCCCGGCGACCAGATCATCGAAGTGCGGCTTGATGTCAGCCACATGGGCCGGATCAACCTGAATGTGAGCCACGATTGTCAGTTCTGTCATGCTGTCGCCTACCTTGCCGCCCAGATCAAACCACGCCGCACGATCTCGGTCACCTGCGGCACTTTGAGATCATCCAGAGTATGCCCGATTGAGCAATAGAAAACCCGCCCCTGGTCCCAACGGCGCGTCCAGACCACCGGGATTGTGGCACCTTCGATCCACCACAGATGCTCGCCCGAAAACGTCGTGGTCGCAAGCACGTCGTTGGAGGGATCGACCAGCATGTAATATTGCTCGGAAAGCAGCCGGAAACTGTCGATGCCTGCAACGATTTCATGGTCGGGCGCTGTGATGGTCAAATCATAGTCGATGAAATCATCCGATGGCACAGGATTGTCCGGCCACCCCGGCGGATGCGCGACAAACTGGCCGCCGATCAGGAAGTGATAAGTCGGGCGGTCACGAAAGGCGTCACCCATATGCCCATGCCAGCCGCCAATACCGCAACCGGCGGCGATAAGCTTCAGCAGGCCATCCTCTTCCGGCTTCGTCATATTGCCGAATTCCGGCCGATGGGCCGAACGGGCCGAGGACCAGATCGGCACGATCAGATCAACATCGGCAAGGCTGTCCGGGTGCGCAAGCGGGGCCAGCGTGTCATAGACATTGACGGCGAACCCCTCGGCCCGCAGAAGGTCTGCGCACCAATCGGCAAAGGCGCTGGGGTCGTGGCCTTCCCAGCCACCGGCAAAAAGGGCTGCTTTCTTCATGGCTTGGTCTTTCGCATGTAATTCAGGATGGCGGCCATGTCCCGTTCGGAAAACCCGTTCTGCATGGCCTGTGACAGAACCGACTGGGTGACGGCGGATTGAGGCATGGCGACGTTCTGCGCGGCGGCCAAGTCGGCTGTGACACGCATATCCTTGTGCGCCAGGGCAACGGTAAACGTCACATCATGGCCAGCTTCGTCGAGGTATAGGGGCCGGCGATACTTTAGCATCGGCGCACCGGCGGCCGAGGCTTCGATGACGTCAAATGCCTGATCTGCGGCAATGCCACACGCCTCGGCCAGGGTAATGGCTTCGGCCAGGGTCTGATTGATGCCGTGGAGCATGGCGTTGACGGCCAGTTTCATGACAGCACCGGCGCCGGTTCGGCCCAGTGCGATCGTCTGGCGGCCCATTGCATCGAACAGCGGTGCAAATTGCGTCGCCTCATCCTGCGTGCAACCCGCCATGATCAGCAATTGCGCATCCAGCGCCGCCTGCGTCGCACCAGAAACCGGGGCGTCGATGACGGTGACGCCTTGCGGGGCCGCTGCGGCAAGCCGGTGAATGTGATCCGGGCTCATCGTGCCCATTTCGATGCAGGTTTTTGCGCGCCCGCCCTGAAACAGGCCATCGGGGCCGAAATGCACATCCACCGACGCTGCATCATCTGCCAGCATGGTGACAACGACATTGACAGTGTCGGCCAACGCACGCGGCGTTTCTGCGTGGGTGCCGCCCAGCGCATCCGCCAGATCCTGTGCTGCCTGCGCGGACCGGTTCCAAAGCACAAGGTCATGGCCCGCGTGCGCGATGTTGCGCGCCATGGGCCGACCCATGCGGCCAAGACCGGCAAAGCCAACCCGCATCACGCAACCTTTTCGGGGCTGATGCCCGAAATCGCCTGCACCAGGGAATCCTCGGTCACTTCCTGCGCAGTGAACTCACGCATGATCCGGCCATGAAACATTGCAATGACACGATCTGAAACCCGCAAAACCTCGGGCATTTCTGAGCTGATGACGATCACCGCATAGCCCTGGGATGCCAGATCCCGGATCAGGTTGTGGATTTCGGATTTTGACCCAACGTCGATACCACGGGTCGGTTCGTCGACAATCAGCAGCTTTGGCTGCATCGACAGCCATTTTCCGATGACGATCTTCTGCTGATTGCCCCCGGACAGATTGCCTGCCTGCTGTTTCCAGCTTGGTGTCTTGATTTCCAGCTTGTCGTGATAGGTGTCGAAAATCGCCATCTCTTTGCTGCCATCAACAAAGGGGCCCCGCGTCAGGGCGCCGACCTGCGGCAGCGTCATGTTATCGCGACAGCTCATGCCAAGGACCAGTCCCTGTTCCTTGCGATCCTCGGGGACCAGCGAGATGCCGTGGGTGATCGCATCCATGGGCGAGTTTATCCGAACCTCTTCACCCAGGATGCGGATGCTTCCCGCCGATGCAGTGCGCAGGCCGAATAGGGTTTCGGCGATCTCGGTTCGCCCGGCACCAACAAGGCCATAGAAACCAACGACTTCGCCGCTGTGGACGCGGAACGAGACATCCTGGAACAGCGACCCGCAGGACAGGCCCTGCGCTTCCAACACCACCTCGCCCACTTCTACCGGGTCCAGATTGTGCGACAGGTCGAGGCTGCGCCCGATCATCAGTCGCGTCACCTCATCCTCATTGGTGTCCGCCGTAATCAGAGAGCCTCGGTAAGCACCGTCGCGCAGCACCGATATGCGATCCGAAATGGTAAAAATCTCGTCCATACGATGAGAGATATAAACAATCCCGACGCCCTGATCGCGAAGCCCGTTGATGATGTCGAACAGAACAACCTTTTCGGCATCGGTCAGGGATGCGGTCGGTTCGTCAAAGATCACCGCCTTCGCCTCGACCGTCAGGGCGCGTGCAATCTCGACCATTTGTTTATTGGCGATGGACAGGCTTCCAACACGCGTTTGCGGGGTAAATCCGCAATTCAGCCGGTCCAGAATTGCGGGAAGCCGTGCCGCGACCTGTTCGCGCGTCATACCGCTTTGCAATTCAGGCGCATAGGCCGCCCGCAGAATCAGCATATCAAACCCGGTCAGGACGGTATGCACATTGTCGTCGTTGAACACCGATTGCGGCAGCCGATAAAGATCGTTCAGCGGGCCCAGGGCCTGTGCCAGTTCTTCGTGCAGACAATCGCGCACTTCCTGCGGGCTGGCATCGCTGGGCACAAAGATCCCCAGGCGTTCCCGCTCGCGCAGCAACGACCAGTTGGTTTTGGGTTTACGGCGGTCCCGGCGGAACTCGGCCAGGCTGGAGACGTTGGGGACAACGAAACAGGCGGCTTCGGGCAGGGCTTTGCGGATTTCGGCCCGGCTGACGGCCTCGATTGTGATGTTGGCGTTGCCGCTGCTGACCTGCTGAATGTCGATCCCGGCCTCGCTGCGCAGACGCGTCAGCAATTTGCGCAAATCCGCCTGCAGATGGGGTGACGGCGATCCGGTGACACGAACGCTGACCGGCGTTTCAAAACGCGTGAACGTCGGTAACGCGCGCCCGCTTTCCAGCTCGAAATGCAACGACAGGAAATCTGTGGCGATGTTTGCGTTCGAAACCGCCGGAATGCGTGGCTGCGATGTGCTGAACGCTTTCATCGGCGGCAGCGTGCTGTCGGCGATGCGCGCCCGAGTCGGGGGTTGTTCCAGTGGAACAGAATTACAGGCGCCCAGAACAAGCGCAAAGCACAGGATAAATGTCTTCATGACGGCCTCTGATACCGAATAAAGGGTGTCAACGCGCCAACGCGATCATACAGGCGGCGACCAGCTTCGTTAAAATCTTGTGTTAACCAGTAGACACTGGGTGTGCCGTTGCGGTCAGCGGCCGCATAGACCGCTTCGATCAATGCGCGGCCGACACCGGTGCCCCGCGTCTCGGGGCGTGCATAGAGGTCCTGCAAATAGCAGACATTCTCGATCTTCCAAGCATGACGGTGAAACAGGTAGTGCGTCAATCCGACGACGCGTCCATCCTGCTCTGCGACCAGCGCATTGAAATCCTGCGGGTCGTCGCCCAACAGGCGGGCAAACGTGCTGTCATAGACCTCGTCGGCCACCGAGGTTTTGTAAAACACCAGATAGTCGTGCCACATCTCGGTCCAGTCAGACCGATCATCGGCACGCAGGGCGCGCACGTTTGTCGTTGGTTTGGTTGTCATGGTCGTCCCGGTTGGCGGCAGTGGAGCAGAGGCCCCAACTTGCGACGATAACCTGACTTTATTGTGGTGGAAACCGGGCAAATCCATGGCAAATGGCCAATTTTGCCAAAGTTTCCAGTAAATGCAGGGGGTTGCTGGCCCACCTGCACGCCACAATTTCTCCGCTTTCGTGCCTTAGCGCTGGCTGCGTGCCAGGAACGCCAGACGCTCGAACAAATGCACATCCTGTTCGTTTTTCAGCAAC
>Ga0209578_10002954_pt1 | contig 13495 bp, 8 predicted proteins | sample tdAd472_FD_187127 | JGI IMG/M metagenome (GOLD analysis project Ga0209578, IMG submission 187127) | Marine sediment microbial communities from the Atlantic coast under amendment with organic carbon and nitrate - tdAd47.2 (SPAdes)... | ecosystem: Environmental > Aquatic > Marine > Coastal >...
CGTGCTCGAAGCAGCGGCCACTGGGGTGCCGATCGTCGCGACCGAGACCGAGGGGGTTCGCGAGATTATCGAACCCGGTCGAACGGGGACTCTGGTGAGGAGTGGAGATGTGGAGGGGCTTGCGAATGCCATCGCGGCAGCCCTCGACGACCGATCTCTCCCACTGCAGATGGGGGAAACGCTGCAAGGTGAAGTGACAGAAAGCTTTACGTGGAACTCTGTCGTTGCTCAGTACGACCGCCTGTACGAGTCGCTGGTCGTTCGTCGGAGCTGATGCACAACTCTCTGTGCGATCCGACACAAAAAGTCGGATTTCTCAACCTGCGCTGAAAAAAGGAGTTGCGACGATTTCGAGGGGTTCGCCGTGCGCGCAGAAAAAGATCACGTCTTGACGGGATGGATCCGGGCGGTAGGCTGCGTGGGTCGTTGTGGGAGTCAGTGGGAAGTCAGGGAAGACGGAGACACGCCGGTGACAAATGACGCTGACAGGCACGTGGCCTCGATCGCTGGACGAGAAGGGGCGGCTTGCCGTTCCCACTCGCGTCCGCGCCGATCTGGGCGGCGAGGACCTGAAGGTGTTGTTCATTGCTCCATGGACGGACAAGTCGCTCGCGATCTTCACACCCACCGCTTTCGATGCCCTGTCGGCAAGGATGTCCGACAAGTCGGCGACGAAACTCGACGTCCGCAGCTACATGCGACTGTTCTATGGCCAGGCGGAGAAGCTCGATCTGGATGCTCAGGGACGATTACGCATTCCGGAACGGCTCAAGGCTCTGGCGGAACTCCAGCGGGAAGTTGTGCTGCTTGGGGTGAGCGATCATCTCGAGCTGTGGGACAAGGCCCGCTGGGAGGACTACGTCGCGAAGCTCAGTCCGCAGTTCGACGCAATTGCGGAACAGGCTTACGAGGATTGAGTTCAGGCTCTGACAGCCAGGCACCCCGACGCCGCTTCCGGTCGAGCGTCACAGTCAGAGCAGCGGGCTCGCACCGTCAGGAAGACGGGCTTCAGGATCAGGGATCGATCCGCCTCGCGAATTGTGCTGTCCGTCGCGCCGCGCAGACCGGCTCACCCCCTTGCTGCCGAACTGCGCGACATGTGCGCTACCAGCGGTTGTCTGTCGGGCGTGCTCCGGGTGTCGAAAGACCTCCAGGATTCGAAATGCACGTCTCTGCAGACACGCGTCGCGTGCGCTGTCGCCAGTTGACGCCGCAGCTTTTCGGGCAGTCCCGTCTGCCCGCGGCATCAACTTGTGACCGTGCTTCAGCGATGGATGCACAGGCTGGAACTTTCCGCTGGCTGACCGGGCTCTGCGGATTCAGGCACCGAAAGGATGCGGTGTGATCAAGCTGCGGCACGTCAGCGCGATCGCTGAGCGTTTCTGATCGAAGAAACTGGACGCTTCGGGAAACGCTTCAGTCTGACCTCACCAGGATGGAACGGGATCAGCGTGTCACTCACTCAGGCCGCCCTGCAACGGATTGCAGGGCGGTTTTTTCTTGCGCCGCAGTTTCCTGAGGCTTCCGCAGCAGGCCCCGAGAGTTCATGTGGGTGAATCAGGTGGGCCGTGAGACTGGGGGCCATGAATCGACGGCAAACTCGGCACCACGCGCAGCAACTCGCGAACCGGAGCCGCTGGAGGCAATTGCCAAACGGGAATTCCCGGAGCCACCGGCGAGCGGCCTGAGGAATCAAGAAGCCTGAGACACTTCAGCCTGAGGGGCGGCTTTGCGCGGTCGATAGCCTGCTCTGCATTGATCGGCGCACGCCCTGTGTCCCGGCGTGCGCGCTTTGATTCGACCGACGTTCCGAAAGTACCGCCAGGAAATTCCGCCATGCTGATTCGCTCGCTGCGTCTCCCCCGTTCGCGTCGTCGCCAGGCAACCCGTCGTTCACAGGTTTCGAGCGTCCCGGCTCAGAATCAGTCGCTCGAAACTCTGGAGACCCGTCTGCTGCTGACCGGCGAAACCGTCGGTCTGATGCAGTACGACATGGCCCAGGCGTTCGACGGCTACAACCTTCTGGCGCCGACGGCCAGCACGACGACCTATCTGCTGGATATGGAAGGCCGCGTTGTTCACACATGGGACAGTGACTTCCGGACGAACTCGAATTACATCCTGGAGGACGGCTCACTGCTGAGAACGGCCCAGTTGCCGAACACCTCGCAAACGATGAATGCTCCGGGAGCGGCCGGGCGGATCGAGCGGATTGGCTGGGACGGCGAACTGATCTGGCATTTCGAGCTGAATGAAACCAGCGGCGAGAACGGCGATCTGCGCCTGCATCATGACATCGAACCGCTGCCCAACGGGAACATTCTGGCAATCGCCTGGGAACGTCTGACGAAGGAAACGGCTCTGGCAATGGGCCGCGATCCCGCTCTGTTCGACGAGAACGGGCACGGCGTCTGGCCGGACGCGATCATCGAGATCCAGCCGGATCTCGAATCCGGAGTCGGTGGCGAAATCGTCTGGTCCTGGCACGTCAAGGACCATCTGATCCAGGACTTCGATCCGACGAAGGAGAACTTCGGCGTGGTCGAGGATCACCCGGAGCTGATCGATTTCAACGATATCTCAACAGGGATCGGGGCCGGAAACACGGTGCCGGACTGGAACCACTTCAATGCGGTGCAGTACTCGCCCGAACTGGACCAGATCGTGATCTCGTCGCGCGAACAGAACGAGATCTGGGTCATCGATCACAGCACGACCACGGAAGAAGCGGCATCTCATTCCGGAGGCAACAGCGGCAAGGGCGGCGACCTGCTGTACCGCTGGGGGAATCCCGAGGCGTACGGTCAGGGAGTTCGCGACGACCAGCAGCTGTTCTACCAGCACGATTCTCAGTTCATTGCGGAGGGGCTTCCGGGAGCTGGCAATTTTCTGATCTTCGACAACGGGTGGAACCGAGTCGACGGCAGCAACTTCTCAGAGGCAGTTGAGATCGTTCCGCCGCGCATCGAAACTCAGTTTCATCTCGCTCAACTGATGGACGGTTCGATGGGCGATGTGGCCTCGTTCGGAACTTATCCGGCGCCGGATCACTGGCAGGCCATCGCCGGCGACTGGGATGGCGACGGAACGGATTCGACCGGCGGATTCAATCCTTTGACCGGAACGTTCTATCTGAACGACGTGAATGCTGACGGTCGCGACGCCGTCACGGAGTGGGTGAGCCCGCTGGGCGGAGCCGGCCTGCTGGCGGTCGCAGGTGACTGGAACGGTGACGGCAGCGACACGCCCGGCGTGTTTGATCCCGCGACGGCGACGTTCACTCTGTTCAATTCGACGGACGGTACCGGCGTGATTTCTCTGACGCTCGACAATGCCGGAGCCGGGCCGCTCATTCCTCTGGCGGGTGACTGGAACGGCGACGGTTTCGATTCCATCGGGCTCTATGACGTCACGGCGACCGACTTTCGATACACGGACATCGTTGTCGTGACCGACGTTGCCGCCTGGAGCAGTCTGAATCGAGGCGATGTCGATGCCGCCTGGCAGCCGGTCGCTGGTGACTGGGACGGCGACGGTTCGGACTCAGTCGGCTGGTACGATTCGTCGATGACAACGTTGCAGTACGGCAACGATTTCGATGATGCCGGCGAAGTTCTGGCCACGTATGCGGCCTCAGATGGCAGTGACTCCTGGCGGCCGATTGCTGGCGACTGGAATGGCAACGGTGCTGCAACGCTCGGCCTGTACGATCCGGCCTTTGGCGACTATCAGATCGGGATGGATGGAACTTACGGTCCGGCCGATCCCGCATGGACGTATTCGGAAGGTCCCGACGGCAGCTTCTTTTCACCGATCGTGTCCAGTGTGCAGCGATTGCCAAACGGCAACACACTGATTGGCGAGGGCAGTACTGGCCGGGCGCTGGAAGTCACGCCGGCTGGCGAGATCGTCTGGGAGTATGTGAACCCGGTCGACGCGGGCGACAACGTCCTGCATCAGGGCGACGAGCCAGGCTTTCTAACGGGGTTCGTGTCGCTCGGCGTGCGGTCGAGCATCGTCTTTCGCGTCAAGCGGTACGCGCCGGACTTTGTTGGGTTCGAGGGACGCGACCTGACGCCGGGAGACGTGATCGAACGGACGGATCCGAATGTTGTCGTGGTCGTCGACATGGCCGGCAACCTGACGATCTCAGACATCATCGCGGGCGGTTCGACGAATGCGATCGCGCTGACGTTCGATTCGATGTCCAGCGAGTTTGTCGTTACCTCGCCACGGCACGATCTGGGTGACGGGATCAACCCATCGACAAACGAAGTGCGGGTGCCGTCCGCGAGCGTGACCGGACAGATTCTCGTCGACCTGGGCGCTCGCAACGACTTCTTTGACGCATCGGCGATCAGTGTCGCTGTCAATGTGCTGGGGGGCGATGGCGACGACGTGATCAACGGCAGTATGGCTGACGACCTGATCAACGGCGGGGCCGGCGATGACATGCTGGCCGGGTTCGGCGGAGACGACCAACTGGCTGGCGGCGCCGGCAACGACATCATTCGTGGTTCCGGCGGTCGCGACCTGCTCGACGGCGGCGCCGGCGACGACATCCTTCGAGGCCAGGGCGGACATGACGATATTCGCGGAGGGGCTGGTGCCGATCGCATCGAAGGCGGCAGCGGCACAACCGCGGTCGAGGACGAAGTCAGCGGCAACGTTGTCATCAATGTTCTCGGTTATCTGTCGGATCAGGGAGACAGCGCCGAAGTCGATGCCCGCAGCTATTTTCTGACGGGGTCGTCGCTGGACGATCGCATCGATGCGTCGGCGTCGCCGATCGGTGTGGCGATTGATGGCCGCGACGGCAATGACACGTTGATCGGCAGCGACTTCAGTGACGCGCTGGTTGGCGGAAACGGCGACGACATCATTGATGGCCGAGATGGCGACGGCCTGTTGATTGGCGATGACGGTGACGATGTCATCCGAGGCGGCAGCGGTCGTGACCTGATTATCGGAAACGCCGGCAACGACATCCTGCTCGGCGGTGACGGCAACGACTCTCTGATTGGCGGCAGCGACGACGACGTGCTGCTCGGCGAAGCGGGTGACGACCGAGTGCGGGGCAATGGTGGCTTCGACCTGCTCACCGGAGCGGGCAACGGCACGACGCTCGAAGCCGAACTCGTCATCGCCGACGCGATGGACACGATCGACGATGCGTTCGTTTTCGACTTTGACGCTCTGCTGATCTGACGGTGTGCGTGCAGTCGGTCGACAGACAGTTCCGAGTGCCTGGCCGATTCGCACCCCAGCGTCGGTTCGCGGCGCCGATATCAGCGCTCGTCGCGAGCGTGGGGGCGCAGCGTCGGCATTCTGAACTGATCAGCAACTGTGGTTGCCGACGCCGCACTTTGCGCCGCTCGGGAAGACGAGCCAGTTGCCTGAATTCTCGCTGACGAGTGTCTGGCATGTTGCCATGAGTTCCCTTGGCGGTGGCAAGACGCTAAAAACTTCCCCCTGAACGTCCGGGGACTGTCGCTGCGAATGCGACGACCGGCACGCCGCACCGGGAGGGAGTCCGACGTGTTTATCAGCGACAGCCATCTGCCTCAGCTTCTGCCGCCGTCCGCTTACTGTTCGGACGAGTTTCAGGCTTGCGAAATCGAGCAACTGTTTAAACCTGCGTGGCACCTGCTCGGCGCGAAAGACGAACTGTCCGGCGACGGCGACTTCATCACAGCGGACATCCTGAGCACGCCGGTCATCGCCTGGAACCGTGGCGGGCAGATCAAGGCGTTTCTCAATGTCTGCCCGCACCGCTTTGCCAAAATCTGCAAACAGACATGCGGGCACGCGGGCGACCGACTGACCTGCCAGTATCACGGCTGGGAGTTCTCCGACGACGGTAACACCAAACGCATTCCCGACGCCCGCAGCTTTCGACCGTTGCAGCACGGCGAACTCGGTCTGCGGCCACTGCTGTGCGAAACCGTCGGTGGATATGTCTTCGTCAACCTGAACGAAACCGCCCCGCCGTTGCGGGAGTGGCTCGGCCCGATCGCCGATGTGCTCGAAACACGAACTGCCGAGCACGCCAGCTTCTGCTTCGATCGCGACTGGGAGATTGCCGCCAACTGGAAGGTGACCGTTGAGAACTCGCTGGAGAGTTACCACGTCGGCATGGTCCACTCGGGAACCTTCGGCCAGTCGCCGGACGCAGAGAACTGCTTTCACGAATTCGGTGACCACTGGCACTGGTTCGAGACGCGAAATCCCAGCAAGCCGCAGGGCTTCGTGGCGGGACTTCGTGACCGCTTCAAAGCCTTTATCGGGATGCCCGAAGAGGGCAGCTACCGCCAGTGGCTGCGGCATCCGAATCTGGAGATCGTGGAGACCGGCCCGATCACCATTGTCACCAGCGTGATGCCCGTCACGGCGCAACGCTGCTCGCGCAAGCTGCGGATGTTCTGCAACACGGGCCCGCGGAACACTCTGGCCCGCCGAATCGCCGGCCGCATGACCGATCGCTACTTTCGCGACCTGATCAACCGCGTGCAGGATGAAGACGGGGCCGTACTGCCGTCCGTGCAACAGGGGCTCGCATCGCCTCTCCAGCCGTTCGGCGCAGGCCTGATCTCCATTCGCGAAGAGCGCCTCTTTCACTTTCAGCAGGCGATCATCGACGCGGTCGAGCCGCAACTCGTCCCCACCGCCGACGAGTCCGGTGAATCATCGGCAGAAGTCCCGCCCTCCGCCGCCGTCGCGTGACCGCAGCGACACCCGACGCAGCCTGGTTCGAGCAAATCGCGGCCCATCCCAGATGAATGGGTGGCTGGGGTCAGGAAGCGAGGCACGAGCGCCGAGCCCCAGTGCTGGCAACGCTCGCAAGACGCCTCAGTTGAGCCCCTGCGCGTCAGCGACGACAGTGCCATTTCTCTGTGTGCCACTGGCTCTCCCTGTGCCCGCGATTCGGTCGCGTCAATCGTTCGAAGCACTGGCAGAGCCAGTGGCACACGAGCGTCTCAGCGTTCGTCACACCCCGCGTCAGCCATAGCCGCCCTCGTCGCAGAACAAACTCATGTCCAAATTCGACCTCGTCAGCGAGTTCCCGCCCGCCGGTGATCAGCCCAAAGCCATTGACGCTCTGGTGCGCGGCTTTGAAGAGGGCAAGCACGATCAGGTGCTGCTCGGCGTGACCGGTTCCGGCAAGACGTTCACGATGGCCAACGTCATCGCCCGGCTGAACCGTCCGACGCTGGTCCTGTCGCACAACAAGACGCTGGCCGCTCAGCTTTACGGCGAGTTCCGTGAGTTCTTCCCCAACAACGCCGTCGCCTACTTCGTCAGCTATTACGACTACTATCAGCCCGAGGCGTACATTCCGGCGCGGGACATCTATATCGAGAAGGACTCGTCGATCAACGAGGAGATTGACCGGCTGCGGCTGCTGGCGACGAGTGCTCTGGTCAGCCGCCGAGACGTCGTCGTCGTCGCCAGCGTGAGCTGCATTTACGGGCTCGGATCGCCAAAGGACTATCTCGAGATGATGGTCCCGCTGCAGATCGGCGACGTCATCGATCGCGACCAGCTGCTGCTGAAGCTCGTCGACATCCATTACGAGCGTAATGACTACGAACTCGCACGCGGCCGGTTCCGGGCTCGCGGCGACGTCATCGAAGTCTGGCCGGCGTACGAGGAACTCGCGTTCCGCATCGAACTGTGGGGCGACGAGGTCGAGAGCCTGTCGATCATCAACCCGCTGACCGGCGAGGAAAGTAAGAAGCAGCAGGACATCTACATCTACCCGGCCAAGCACTTCGTCATGCCGATGGAGCGGATCGAAAAGGCGGTCCTGGAAATCGAAGCCGAGCTGCATCATCGGCTGGAGGAGTTCAAAAAACAGGGCAAGCTGCTGGAAGCTCAGCGGCTGCAGGCACGCACGCGGTACGACGTCGAGCTGCTCCGCGAAGCCGGCTTCTGTCCGGGTATCGAGAACTACAGCCGGGCACTCGCGGACCGCAAACCGGGCGAGCCGCCGTACACGCTGCTGGACTTCTTCCCGGACGACGGCCTGATCATGGTCGACGAGTCGCACGTCACGATCCCGCAGATCCGAGCGATGTGGGCCGGCGACAACTCGCGCAAGACGACGCTGGTTGAGCACGGCTTCCGTCTGCCGATGGCACTCGACAACCGCCCGCTGAAGTTCGACGAATGGAACGCGCGACCGGGTCAGCGTCTGTTCGTCTCCGCGACGCCCGCCGACTGGGAACTCGAACAGACCAAGGGCGAAGTCGTCGAGCAGATCATTCGCCCGACCGGCCTGGTTGATCCGACGATTCACATCGTCCCGGCCCGCGGCCAGGTGCCGCATCTGATGAGCGAAATCCGCAAGCGTGCCGAGGTCGGCGAGCGCGTCCTGGTGACGACGCTGACGAAGCGGCTGTCCGAAGACCTGACGACGTTCCTGCTCGAAGAAGGCATCCGCTGCAAGTGGCTGCATTCGGAACTGGACGCGATCGAGCGGGTGGAAATTCTGCGCGAGCTGCGCGAAGGCAAGTTCGACGCCGTCATCGGCGTCAACCTGCTCCGCGAGGGCCTCGACCTGCCGGAAGTCTCGCTCGTCGCGATCCTCGACGCAGACAAGGAGGGATTCCTTCGCAGCGCGACAAGTCTCATTCAGACGATCGGCCGCTCAGCGAGAAACGTGAACGCCGAAGTTTTCCTCTATGCGGACACGGTGACGCCGTCGATGCAGGAAGCGATCGACGAAACCAACCGCCGCCGCGAACTGCAGGTCGCGTACAACGAGGAGCACGGCATCACGCCGGAAACGATCCGCAAGGCCATCCGCCGCGGCATCGAAGAAGAGATCCAGGCCCGTCAGGTCGTCCAGCAGGCCGCCGGCGTCGACGACACGCAGTACATCACGCAGGAATTCGTCAACGAACTCGAAGCCGAGATGCTCTCGGCGGCGGAAAACCTCGAATTCGAACGAGCCGCCCAACTCCGCGACCGCGTCCTGCAGCTCAAACAACAGATCGGCCAGAACGTCTCAATGAGCGACTCCGCCCCGTCAACACCTCAAACCAAAAAGCCCCGCCGAGGCCGCAAAGGCTCCGGCAAACGAGTCCCCAAGCCGCACAAGCCGTCGTGAAAGAGTTGACAACGTTGCTGGTATTGCGACACCAGAGTCAGAGAATTCCAAACAACTACAGTGGGGATGTCTTAAGTTGCCATGTCTCATCGTCGACGTGGCACTCAAAAAGGTCCGCGGATAGTTCACCAGCTTCGCAAAGTTTCCTGAAATTACAGTCCGAATTGATTAGCGGATTACATGCCCCGAGATAGATCCGTCTTACGGCTTCAGGAGGAAATGACGCGGCGTAGAGTGGGCGAGGTGGCTTTCCAGCTGTGATGCGTGTTAGTTGCCCGCTTCGACCTTGTTCATGGTTTTTAACGTTCTTGACGACCCGGACTTCCTCTTCGTAGGACCAGACTCCCGCCTTGTACAGAAAGAGGCGATCAAGCTGCTCCCGTATTTCAGGTCGCCACGAATACTCATTTCCCACGTTCAACGTCGTAGACGGATCGACAAACGAGTGGGTCGGTTTGGTGTTTGAGTAAACGATGCTGCCGAATTGGGCAGGGATGAGGTTGCAGGAGCGGTCTGCGAAGCCAGCAGATTCCGCGTCAAATCCGATCACGAAACCTGTATGGCTCTGTCCGTAATGCGCCCACATCAACGCATTCAGAGGTTCCCGCGACAGCGACAGTATTGCCATATCCGTCTTCAGTTGAGCCTGCTCGAACTTGCTGTCGAAATACTGGCCTAGTTGCGCTTCAGGTTCGCTCTCGGTGGTTCCCCAATTGAACGCTGAAACTTCGAATGGATCGTTCAATGTACGCGGTTGCGCATATCCGATCTGCTGTGTCTTCAGGATTGCAAGTCCTGCCTCACATGAAGTGTATTTATAGAGGAGCATGCGTTGTTGCCTTGCTGCAGCCATGTAGGGTGCGTGGAGCGCAGCGGAACGCACCTTTTTTTTCCAGCCGGTCTCTGGTGCGTTGCGCTGCGCTCCACGCACCCTACGTTATTCGAAATGTTTGAATTCGTCGCCGTACGATTCGTTCGCGCTGCCCCACTCGTTCGCGTACTCGCCGAGCTGAACGTAGCGGTGGAATGACGACCACGGCCAGTCGCAGACGCGTTCCACCAGGCCATGCTTCAGCGGATTGACATGGATGTAGTCGACGCAACGCTTCAGGTCTCGTTCGTCCCGGCAGGTGTGCTCGAAGAATCGCCGCTGCCAGATTCCGTGCTCTCCACGTTTCTTTCGGCTTTCGGATCGCGGGAGCGTCTCGCCGCCGTTGCGTCGCCATTCTTTCGTGAAGAGAGCTTTGATCCGCTTCCAGCGTGTCGAATAGTCGGCGTCGCCTCGTGGAAGTTCCCAGATCGCATGAAGATGGTCTGGAAGGAGAACAATGGCTGGCAAAGCGAACGGAGATTCTTCGCGAACCGTTTCGATGGCCTTGTTCATTGCGGCACGTCCCAGATCGGTTGTCAGAATCGGACGCCGACGATCGGTCACGACGGTGAAGAAGAAGACCTGTCCAATTCGCGAGCGGCGATAATTGCTCATTGGTGGCCTCGGAATGCGGGTGAATTAACCGAGCGACATGCTGGATTTCTGTAGGGTGTGTGAAGCGCAGCGTAACGCACCGTGTTCCCGCAATCGATCTCTGGTGCGTTGCGCTGCGCTCCACGCACCCTACAAAGCTTTTCCTGGCTCATAGAACTCTGCTCGCTCGTCGAGCGGGCGGAGCCAGATGTTGCGGAAGCGGACGGGGGTGTCGTGGTCCTGGAGGAAGACCGGGCCGACGGAGGTTTGTTTCTGGGTGGCCCAGATCGTCTGCAGATAGGGCGTCGTGCCGTAGCGGTACGGGTGGTACTTCGATCGAGGCTCGCCGAACGTCGTGTTGTCCTGCACCTTCTGGCCGTTGAGCCATGCGGTCACGCTTCCCTCTTCGACGATGGCTCCGGTGGCGTCGCGGTGAGGGGCTCGGTCGCGGATGCCGTCGGCCTGCCACTCGCCCGGCTTCCGCGAGGCATTCACCACCGTCAGGACCCGCGCGACGAGAATGTGCTGCTGGCACTGTGTCAGCTCCTGATGGACGAACGCAGATTCAGCGAGGCGCTTCCGTTTGCTGTCACGTACCAGGCCGACCGTTCTGGTGATCACATACCGAACGCGTTCGTGAAATTCTGCCGGATGAAGACGACGAACGCCGCTGCTCCGGCAACGCTGACGTTTCCTCTCCATTTCTGTGTCCTGACGAGGAGTCCGAACGCCCGGCAGCTGGCGACTCAGGATCAATGCAGAAAGGAAGTCGACATCTTCAACCGATCGTTCGTGACTCTCGACGGAAAGTCGCTGGCGAAGTTCGTCTTCAAGAGCTTTCGACCGTTCAGCGAAGTGCAGAATTCGAACAGTGAATTACTGGGATGGGGCGACAGCACAGAACGGTACAGCAACAGCAGGCTGGTGAAGGCATTCAATGCGTGCGATGACCCGGCTGTCCGCGATCGAAACGCGATCAATGTCTACATCTACGACAGCCATTCGGAAAAGGCAGGCTTCGACGATGTGACGTCGCACGGAATCCGTAACTCAAACCGGCCCTTTCTGCTGATTGACTGGCAACGACTCGGAGGCAGCGTTCAGAACGCTGAGCCGCACGAAATGGGACATGCCTTTGGTTTGGGACATGTCGGTGTGCCAGGTGCGAAGCGAAGCTCGTCGACGAATATCATGACAAGCGTCGCGGAAGGCTTCGGGAGTGGGGGCGAGCGCGATCTCGGTTTCAGCGAATCGCAGACGGCGATCATCCTGTACCACTCGGCGAGAACTCACAGCAGACTTGGGCTGAGGTGACGAGAGGTCCTTGAGGTCCAGGCGTCGGCACGTTCGGTTCGCCTGCCCGATTCTTCGTGGCTTCTCGTGCCTCTTCGTGGCCGCAAACCGTCTGCTGCTTTGTGAGCCTCTGCGTCTTAGCGGCTTTGCGTCAGATCAGTTCCGGGATCGCGACTACTCGTAATCCCACTTCATGATCCACGGATCGTCCATCTGCTTCTGGAAGGCTTTCAGCTTTGCCTGGTATTCCTTCAGGACGTCCTGGTACTCGGTTGAGTAGGCCAGGTTGGTCGCTTCTTCGCGGTCCTTCTGCATGTCGTATAGCTCAAACTGCGGGCGGTGGATGTACTGGCCGACGGTCTTGCGTCCGTACGGAGCGTCCATGCCCTTCTCGAACTGAGCCTGAAAGCTCGAGGCCGCCCACAGGTCGGACGCGAACGGGTACGGCAGCGGATGAGCGATGTTCCAGATGAGCTTGTACTGCTTATCTCTGACGACGCGCATTGGATAGTACATCTGAATTTCGTGGAACGTGTGCGACGCGAAGATCGTTTCCCAGTGCTCGGCGTCCGGCTTGCCGAGAATGTCGATCCACGACTTGCCGTGATAGCTCTTGAAGCCGCCTCGCGGTCCACGGTTCTCTTTGACGTTCTCGCCCCGATCGCGCCAGTACTTGTCGGCGTCGACCAGCTTCTTCGGCCCGTTGGTCTTCTCATTGAGCCCGCCAGCGAAGTCGAGCAGTGACGGCGTGATGTCGATGTGGCTGATCATCGCGTTCGAGACGACACCGCGATTCTGTTCGTACGGGTTACGGACAACGAACGGCACGTTCAGCCCCGGCTCGAAGACGGTTGTCTTGCCGCCGGAGAACGCCATGCCGTGGTCGGCCGTGAAGACGATCATCGTTTTGTCGTACAGGCCGGCTTCCTTCAGGATCTCGACGAGCCGCGCGACGCCCTGGTCGATGCGGGCACAGGACTGGTAATACTGGGCCAGCTCTTCACGCGTCTCCTGCGTGTCCGTCATGAAGGACGGAATTGGAACATCGGCGGGATCGAAGAAGACTTCGTCGACGCCCTCGAAGCTGCCGCGATCCGGCTTGTTACCGAAGAGATCCGGCTTCAGTTTGCTGTCCGAGTTCTGATCCTTGCCGCCGCCGCGATGCGGGTCACTGGTGCCCATGTAGAGGAAGAACGGCCGTTCGTCGTCCCTGTTCGTGATGAACTCGCGAGACGCTTCGGCCATCTGCACGGCGTTGCGACCGTTGCCTTTGAGGTACGTCTCGAAACGGTAGACCTCTTCCGGGGCGACGTGGTACTTGCCGATTTGAGCCGTCCGGTACCCGGCGTTCGCCAGCACGCGCGGCATCGCCAGGCTGAGCACGTTGTAGAACGACGCAAACTTGTGGTACGCGTGAGCATGCCCGTACTGTCCGTTGCGATGATTGTGCAGCCCGGACATAACCACCGAGCGGCTCGCACTGCAGCTGGCCGTCGTCGCGAACGCGTTCACGAACCGGGTTCCATCCGCCGCCAGCGCATCGATCGCCGGAGTTACCGCCGCCTTGTCGCCGTAGCAACCCAGCGTCGGGCTCTCGTCATCGGTGATGAAGAAAATGATGTTCC
>Ga0209578_10002957_pt1 | contig 13487 bp, 9 predicted proteins | sample tdAd472_FD_187127 | JGI IMG/M metagenome (GOLD analysis project Ga0209578, IMG submission 187127) | Marine sediment microbial communities from the Atlantic coast under amendment with organic carbon and nitrate - tdAd47.2 (SPAdes)... | ecosystem: Environmental > Aquatic > Marine > Coastal >...
GTCTCTGCGAGAGTAATTATTGAAACTTGATTCATTTGCAAAGATGGTTTCAACTCACGGCTCCTAAGCAATCTGCTTCTTGACAAGCTGGAAATACATTCCCTTTTTATCCACCAGCTCTTCGTGCTTCCCCTCTTCCACTACACTTCCATTGTAGAGGACCAGTATCTTGTCAGCGCTCATGATGGTGCTCAGCCGGTGTGCAATGACCACTGCTGTACGGCCCGTGAGGATATCCTTCATATTCTTGAGGATGTTGCCTTCAGACTGAGTATCGAGTGCCGAGGTGGCTTCATCAAAAATAAGCAATTTCGGATCGTGGTAGAGGGCACGCGCTATACAGAGACGTTGCAACTGCCCACCCGACAGACCGACGCCGCGTTCTCCAACCACCTGCTCGTAGCCGAGCGGCATATTGGAAATAAATCCGTGCGCGTCCGCCAGTTTTGCCACTTCGATAATCCTGTTCCGGTCCGGGTTGTCATCACCACTGGCGATATTTTCCGCGATAGAACCCGAGAACAGCAGATTTGACTGCATGACGTAACCAACCTGGGCTCGAAAATATTCCTTGTCGACAGCATCCATATCGTACCCGTCAACGCTGATTGTTCCGTCGGTCGGCATGTAGAAACCCACCAGAAGCTTGGCAAGCGTTGTCTTCCCCGACCCACTTTGGCCGACGATAGCCACCAGCTCGCCGGAGCCGATTTTCAGATTGATCTTTTCCAGTACGTAGGGGGTTTCGTTACCGCCATAACGGAAATAGACATCTTCGAGTTCGATATCCCCCTGCAGATCCGGAAGAATCACCCGGGAGGCGAGTTCGCCGGGCTTTTGTTCCGGCTCCATATCCAGAATATCCCCCAGGCGCTCCATCGCCACACCGGCCTCATGAACCTGATTCCACAAACCGACCAGGCCCATCAGCGGACTCAGGACGCTGCCCATCAAGGCATTAAACGCGATGAGCTGACCGATGGTCAGCTCCTGTGCCATGACCAGATTGGCTCCCATCCAGAGCACACCAATGGTGATCATTGTGTTGAAGATCTGGCTCACGAGCCCGACCAGGATGCTGAAGCGTTGTGCCCGGTACTGAACGTCGAGCGAATTAGCGTATTTTTTTTCCCACTTCAGACGCATGGGCCGTTCGATACCCATGCCTTTGACGGTCTCGGCTCCGCCGATGATTTCCATGAGCGTTGATTCAGCGTCGGTCGACGTCCGAAACGCTTCCCGTGCGTAGGCCTTTAATTTCGGAGTGACGGCGACAGTCAGTATCAGGATGGGGATGACCAGGGTGACAAGAAGCAGGGTCATCTTTGCACTGTAAATGAACAGAATACTGAAATAGATGAACACCATCAGGAGGTTCAGTATTGTGGTAACGGTTGATTCGGTCAGAAAGGCCCTGATGGTCTGATTTTCCTGGAAGCGTGCGAAAACATCACCGGTTTTCCGTTTGGCGAAAAACGGAATCGGCAGCGACAGGGCGTGCTTCAGGAAGCCCGACATCATCGAGAAATCCAGATTCCGGATCATGAAAGTGGAAAGGAAGGCGCGCATGACCGATGTCAATTGCGTAAACAGACTGGTTATGACCAGCCCGGCTATCAGCACGTGTAACAACGATATATTCTGATGAACCAGAACCTGATCGAGGATGTGCTGTATGATCACCGGCGGCGCCACACCCAGCACCTGGATGACGAAGGTGGCGATAAACAGGTAACCGAGGATATTCTTGTAGGGCTTCAGATAAGCTATGAAACGGACCCAGGGTGAACGCTCAGCCGCCAGCTGGACCATATCGCTGCCGGGTGTGAAAAGCAGACAGGTTCCTGTCCAGCCCTTCTCGAACTCTTCAACCGTCATTTTACGGAAACCCGGACCGGGGTCGGCCACCCAGACATGATGCTTCGATATACCGTAGACAATGATGTAGTGGTAACCTTCCCAATGCGCAATGAAGGGGAGATTGAAACCGAGCAAGGCTTCATAATTACACTGTACCCCGCGGGTGGTGAATCCCAGCGATTCCCCGACTCTGGACAGGCTGTCGAGTGTTGCACCTTCCCGGGTTACATTGGCCAGTTCCCGCAGTTTCCCCAGGGTCATGGGGATACCGTAGTGCCTGCATATCATCGCCAGGCAGGCGGCTCCGCAATCCATCTCCTCCGCCTGCTCCACCAGCCTGAAACGTTTGATGAGCTTTTCGTCGCGTGCCGGCCTGGACCACAAATCAAGGAGCAGCGGTTTCTTTCTGCGCTCCGCGAGTAATTTCTGCCTGTTAAGATCCCGCTCGGCAAAGCGGATTCTTTCTTCCAGGACTTCGCTCAGCTTTGGATTTCTTTCCAGAATGAAGTGAATTGTTTTTTCCGGGATGACCAGTAACACAGCGTCGGTTTCCGCTATTACCGACGCCGGTTGTTGCTGGCGCATGAGGCAGGCTCGTTCTCCGAATATTTCCCCGGGTTCCAGGTTGCCGAGGGGGTATTCAACCTGCCCGTCTTTTCGTACCACCCGCACACGGCCCTGGCGCAGCACATAAAGGCGCCGGTCCTCTACGCTGTCCTGCTCGAGGATAACTTCGCCGGCTTTTACCCGCTCTATACCGACGCTGCGTATATATTCCCCGATCTCCTGTTTTTTGACTTTGCCACGCAGGTTGAACAGGCGCGAGACAAAACCGCCGACTGAACTGATAGCGACATAACTGCCGATGAAAGCCTGTGCCGCCTCGCTTCGTGCCAGAACGGGCGCAAAAGTCGCCCGGGGGAAAAACAGCAACTCGGTTTTCGAGGAAGAGCGTACCGAAGATTCATGCGGGTAATCGCGAAGCATTGCAAGTTCTGCAAACACCTCGCCCTCTTTACGCAGCCCCATACTGATTTCTTTTCCCTGTTCTTCAGTAAAGATACGCACTGCGCCCGACTTGATGACGTACAAACCGTCACCCGGATCTCCCGCATTATATACCGTGTCACCAAAATCAAAATGCCGGATTTCGGCATGGCCCGCCAACTCTTCCAGTTCATCAGCATTGAACGCCGAGAAAATCTCGACAGAGCCGAGGAAGTCAATGACAGCGTCATCGCTCATTGCCCTTGCCCCGTTCTCAGCTGCCGGGTCTGAATCCTGTGCAGACCGCTAACAGGCTTCAATGATGTGTTCCTGGGCACGCGTCGCTATCCACTCGTCCTTGATGATTCTGCGCACTTCTTCGATGGTCTCACCATTAAGCGTCGATGGGACTTTGCTGTTTACCGTAAAGATTTCAAAGCAGGGTTCATCCCCTGAGGGAAACGGTCCAAGCAGATCTCCTTCCGAGGCGTTAAACACCTTCGATTCCACCTCTGTTTGCAGGGCACCACGCAGAACCTTGCCGATATATCCGCCCTCCTCGCGTGTATCCGCGAGGGAATGCTCGCGGGCCATGTCCTCAAAACTCTCCGGATCCTCTTCTAGAATAGCCATGATTTCCCTCGCCTTGCCCTCGGAATCCAGGACAATGTGGCTGACCTCTATGCTGTCGAATTTGGGTGAATTCAGGCTGTAATATTCCTCTACCGCCTCATCACTTCCAATCTGCTTTAGAACCTTTTCGTGCAATATCATCTCGGTGACATACTGTTCGAAATCATCCAGTGTCAAACCGGTACTGTCGAGATACTTGTTCATGTCAACTGCACGGTGCAAACCTCTGACTCTTCGCAGCTGATCGGCCCGTTCCTGAATCTCTTCGGATGTTATATCAGCCCCCTGTTTTCTTGCTGCATGTACGATTAACTTGTCCTTGACGATGTCTTCCATAAGCGTTTCAAACTGGCCGGTAAATTTCAGCAACTTGACAAAATCGTCGCTTGTTATCACTTCGTCATCGATTCTTACGAGATCAGTCATTGTCTTCTACCCCCATCCTTCAGGTTTCATTGATGAGTTTCCCTATCCCTGTATTCACAACAGCCGCGTTCCTGTCGCCTGGCTGAATTATATATTACGGAGAGGATCCAAGGCATAGTCGATTAGACGCCTTTGCCGAACCACAATCTCCGCCGTCGCCGTCATCCCGAAACGCAACGGATAGTTGACATCCCCGACGGCATAGTGATCTTTCTCCAGGCTGACATTTGCCTTGTAAACCGCCGCTTCCGTCTCGGACGAGCGCTGTGTCGAGGGTGAGATGTACTCCAGTGTTCCATTGATGAACCCGTGACGCTGATACGGGAAGGCGTTGAACTTCATTTTTACCGATAGACCTTCACGTAAAAACCCCCTGTCTCTTTCATTGATGTCCAGTTTTAGAACCGTACGCGCATCTTTGGGCGCGATACTGACGAGTGGGGTGTTGGCCTGTGTTTTGTCTCCGGGCTGCGTAAAAGCAACGTGCGTCACCACACCGGATACCGGGGCCAGTATGCGAAGGAAATTTTCTTCATCGATATTTTCGAACTTTATACGGCTTGCCGCATCTGCCGCCAGACGCGCACTGCGAAACTTCAGTTCTATGCGGTACTCTTCCCGCTCTATTTCATTGAGTGCTTTTTCATGCTCTATTTTAAGCTCCGCCAGCTTCTGATCACTGCCCTCTAATTCCGCCTTCGATTCAGCGTATTCCTCGCTCAGTTGGAATTCCAGCTCGCCAAGTTTTGCTTCGGCGAGTCTGTAGTCGGTTTTAGCCGCCAGATAGATATCATTCTTCTCTTCGACCTTATTCTTGGATACGCCCCCCCCGCCGGGTCTGGCGAACAGGCGCTTGAATTTTTTCCAGTCCCGCTCGGCGGCATTGCGCGCCCGGGAGGCTTTTTCCAGTCTGCCGCGCGCCTCTTCCAGCTTCGCCCTTTGCGACTGTGCCAGTTTGTCCAGTCCCTCCGTTACACGCTTTTCCTGAAGCCGTTCCGCCGTCTCGATCTGATCCTTCAACGCTTCTGCGTGACGTTGCATAAGTTCGCGACGCGCGGGAAACTGTTTGTATTCCTGCTCGACCTCCGCCAGGGCGAGTTCCGCTTCCAGGGCATTGGTCGCCGCCTGTATCGCATCCCGCGCATTGAGACGCGCAAGCACGTCACCCTCTGAAACAGGCTGACCTTCAGCCACATAAATCTCCACTAATTCCCCACCAATGGGTGTGTATACGCGCCGCACTTCTTCTTCCGGGCTGAGGATACCCGGTGCTGATATAATCACGTCCGCACGCCCGACAAATGACCAGACGAGCACCGCCACAACAAGCAACAGCACCGACAGAATCGTCATTCGCATTATTCTTGAGGGCTCGGAATAGAGAATGTCTATACCCTCAGCGCTGTGATCCTCCAGTGCCGTGGAAAGACGCCTGAGTTTCTCATCGTTAGCGCTCATAAGCTCCCCCTGCGGAATCCATTCTGAGTGGCCCGGGTCTTGCCTGGCCGCGTTTATCCGGCGTCTCCATCGATGCCGCGGAATTCGGCAATGGCAGTAAGTCAAGTTTAGCCTGCTTCAGCGAAGGTTCCAGTACCATCGCCAGTTCGGTCAGGGATCGGCGCTGCAAACGGACCTCGTTCAGTATCTTTACAGACAGTGCATCCCACTCAGCAGCGTAGCCGGTACGCAGCAACTTGTAGACCCTCAGCCCCCGAGTCATATTTTCATAGGATTCTTTTAACAATTTCGCCAGTCGCCGGTAGGTCGACGAGACCTTGGCCTCGAGCCTGTGCAAACCGCGAATTCCACCGCTTTTCTGATATTTTTCCCAGGCACCCCGGGCGTCGGTAAATGCCTGCTGCGCCTCGGCGAGCGCTTTTTTTCTGTGTAGCTGGAACTCGTCTTCTACCGCCGCCACAAAGTAGACATCCTGCTCGGGGTCCAGCGTGCTGTAGAATGTCAGCAGCTGTTTCTCGTAGCCCGGACTGCCCTTCGCCTGTTGCAGGGTCTCAAAAGCGTTTATCAGTCTGCGGTTATACTGCAGCCGGCGTCCTGCAACTTCACCCCACCTTTGCCCGCTGAGTGACTCAAGTGCAGCCATCGCCACATCGAGTTCACCCTGTTGCCAGGCACTCAAAGCCTGCTCGTATCGACTTACAATCCCGGCTGGTGGAAGCACTTTTTCCCCGATGGAGAGAATGCGCTCGCGGAACACCGGCGTCTGATAGTCGTCCACCGACAGCAATCGATGGGCCCGGATCCAGTTTTTCGAACTGATCTCCGCGTCAAGCACAAGATAGTTATCCAGATCACTGCGCAATTTTTCTATCCCGACAATACGCGGATACCTGTCCCCGAAGTCAGCAAAAACCACCTGCAGCGAACCGGCCTCATCAGCCTGTAATTTTTCATCGACCGTATCCATCAGTCGGTCTATTGCGGCGATGTCCAGCGACCGCAGACTCTCGAGTCTGCGTAGATGGCTGAATACACGCGCACGGAGCCCGGCAAAGGCGGGCACATGGCGCGAGATAATGCCCAGAGAGTGTCGGTGACCCTTGGCATCGGCATCCCACCAGTCAAGGATCTCTTTTATCCGCTTTTCCTGCTCAAACATAATCACAGCTGAATCCGCGCCACCCCGCTGCTCGACAAACTGTTCCAGTTGCGTAACCCAGCGCATGAGATCAAGTATCTGCTGGTCCGGCGGATTGAAGCGGCTGAGAATTTCAGCTCGCTCAAGTTCCCGCTCTCCGTCTGAAAATTCGCCCGCCAGCACGAACTCCAGCCAGGCGGGTACCGTGGCCTTCAACAGAGCTTCTGTCGCCTGCTCGCTCACCTCCTTGTCATCACGCCTGGTTTGCAGATAACGATTAGCCTCCACCACAGCGTCCACATACGCCTCCTGCTCCAGCAGCTCCCTGATTTCCCGTTTTGGCGAGTTAGCCAGATAGAGACCTAAAGAGACAACCCCGGCAAGCACTGCCACCGCTATCCACGGCTTAGCGGAACGACCTTCTTTTTCATCGGAAAATGCGGCTTTGAATTCACGGATCATGGACGCCGTCTTCCTCGGCAGACCTCGCCATCCACGAACCGAGCCGGCTTCGTCTACCCTGAACTCTTTGTTTTCAGCGCCTGCCGCTGACCGGTCGCTGTCTTCCTCAGCAGCCGCAGATTCATCATCGATACAATAGATATCCAGAAACGAATTGGCCGCCGTCACAAAGGTGGTTCTGGTGACGTCATCGATACCGTGGGCTGTTGCTGTTAACTGTTGGGCTGTCCCTGTCAACTGTTCACTGCTCTGCAGCGCTTGATTCGTTATCTCCTCTTCTGCGAACACCAGTTCCGCACGGTAGGCAAAGCTATCTCCGCCAAACGCAACGATGTCATCATTCTGCAACTGCCGGGCATGTTCCTCGAGACGAATGCCCGATACAAAAGTACCGTTGGTACTACCGAGATCCTCTATGTATAAGCTTTGCTCCTTAAGAAATATATGGGCATGGCGCCGGGACAGGTAACTGACCTCCTTCGGCAGTGTATCCTTGTAACGGGAGAACACATCACTTGCCTTGTTAATCAGAAACGGAAACTGGGTGACAACGATGGGTTCAAGCAGCGCCTGCTGACCGTCTGGATGAAGGATAAGCTGCGGCAACGGCGAAGGCGCATGTTTTAAAGGACGATTCGAGGAGGCACCAAGAATCTCGATCTGGTAACACAGACTGCCCGTTAAACAGATCTCATCACCCCGCTGAAGTCTTACCGGCACGGTCTCCACTGACTGACCGTTAACCGTGGTTCCGTTCAGACTTCCAAGGTCGACAATATAGACAATACCGTCCTGCTCGAAAATTCGGGCATGTCGTCGGGAAAGCTTTTGCACGAACTGAGGATCGTAACTCGAAAATGGCGCCTCATGGCGACCAATAGCAAACAGGCTGTCTTTGATTATTATTTCACCCAACTCGGGGTGGGTGACTGGTTTGAGGATGACTTGCATGCTGTGCCTTGTTTATTATCTTTGGATTCGCGGTTTGGCGGACTCAACGCGACGGAAAGCGCCCGGATACCGGACGCCCTCACGCCGCGGCAGTCATTCTACCCCAACAGATAACAAGCCGGTGGGGCAGTTCACTATTTGGCTGACCTGGCTACAACCTCACTGGGCCAACCACCGCCCAGGGCCTTGAAAAGCGCTATGGTATCGGTGAGAACGAGCCAGTGATTTGCCAGCATTTCCTGTTCCGCATCCAGCAAGGTACGTTCAACTTCAAATACCTCAAGCTGGGAGACCATGCCTTCCTCCAGTTGCGCATAAACCTGTTCGGAAACGGTGACAAGATTTGCACGACGACTGGACAATTCACCCGTCTGCGCCTTACGGATTGCCAGGCTGGTGAGCGCGTTCTCCACCTCCTCGAACGCACCAAGCACCGTTCGCCGGTATTCTTCTTCCACGACACCGGTCTGGGCCTCACTGACCTTAATTCCAGCTGTTATATTCGGATCGAATATCGGGATGGACGCCAGCGATGAAAGTCCGAACGTCCAGCTTTTCAGCAAATCAACCAGGTCAAAACTCGCGGAGCCTGCTCTGCCTGTCAGTCTCAGGGATGGCAAGCGTTCCAGACGCGCCTGCCCTTCAAGGTTGTAGGCCTGCAATACCCGGTATTCTGCAGCGATAATATCGGGGCGCCGCGACATCAGGTCAGATGGCAGGCCGGCCGGAACGGAAACGGCCTGAACCGATCGAAGGCCGGCCTTCGGTACCCTCAGGCTGTCCGCGGGCATACCCAGCAACGTGGCCAGACCGTTCTCCGTCAGTTTTCGCAATCGCTGCAGATCGAGCAGACCGGTCTGCAAGCGGTTCAGTTCGGCCTGCTGCTGAAGAACCTGGGTCCTGGGAACCAGGCCCTCCCCGTACATTTGCTCATAAATTGCAAGAATCTGCCGGTTACGCCCGATGGTTTTCTGCTGCTGATCCATCTGTTCATCGAACTGGCGAATCTGGAAATAGGCGCTTGCCACATCAGAGACCATGACCAGGTAACCGGCCCGCCAGTCAGCTTCCGTGGCTTTGTATTCAGCCTGCTGAGCGTCGACACCCTTGCGCACTTTGCCCCAGATATCGGCCTCCCAGATGACATCAGACGCAACACTGTACTGTGTTCGCGCCGAGTTGCCGGAGCTTTTCAGGGTATCGCTGCCCGCTCCGCCACTGATGGTCGGAAGCAGGCCGGCTTCGGCCTGACCGATAGCAGCCTTTGCCACCCCGCTACGTGCAGCGAGAATTCTGATATCGATATTCTCCGCAATCGCCCTGCTGATAAGCTCGTTCAGGTAGGGGTCAGCAAACCCGGTCCACCAGTCGGGCTGAATGACGGCTGCGGCCGAGACCCCGGCGTCGGCATCTTCCGACCAGTCTGCTTTTGATGGCGTATCGGGCTGCTGGTACTCAGGGCCGCCCAGGTTCGAGCAGGCAGGCAATAAAGTCAGATAAAAAACAGCCGGCAGGACGATGCGCAGGACATCGACACGGCGGTGATCGCTTCGATAAGCACCGCGCTCAATTCTCCGGCCCCGATTTATTCCGCCCTCTGCCACACTCGAATCTCCCGATCCGCTAACGCTCGCGCATGCGCTGTCCAGGCACGCGCCAACTCAGCTTGAAAGTTTAATGATCCACACCTTGAGTCTGACACCCAACCGAGACCTGTCAACCAGGTCCGGCGGGCAACGTCGCTAAAGGTGCAGCCCTATGACTTACACTGCAGTAGCACCAGCTATGCCAACCTGGCAGAGTTACTTGCGAATAGTTTTAATATTATTAAATACAGTGCGTTAAAAGATCGACGGCGGCACGGATCGGGGCCACGCCTGAGCGCGCGGTAAAACATAAGTATGGTACTGTCAAACAACCCCTACGGAAACTGTTCGCTGAAAAGCAACACAGTTTGTGCGCGTATCTTACAATCCTCCGCGCCGTTCAGCTATTTCAATATTGTCGGATCGTCATCGTCTTGTTCGACTCCGGGTGCCACCGCCGTCGACGGGTTCAACTGTGTTTTGGTAATTTGTCCCTCGTCGACCGTTCGGACCACCACTACGGTGACGTTATCGCGAGCCCCCCTGCCGAGCGCACGATCGACCAACAGATCACAGGAATACTGGCAATCCCCAACCGCCAGCGATTCCTTGATTTCATGATCATTTACTTCATTGTAAAGCCCATCGCTGCAGAGCAGAAAAACGTCCCCTTCCTGCACTTCGAACATATCCGAGTCGAGCTCCAGATTGGACGCCACACCCACCGCGCGGGTAATGACATTGGATGAAGGATGGTGTTCGGCCTGTTCTCGTGTTATCAGCCCCTGAGCGACGAGTTCTTCAACCTGACTGTGATCCCGGGTCAACTGCGTCAGTTCACCCTGCCGGTAACGGTAAACCCGGCTGTCTCCGGCCCATACCGAAACGGCGTGGTTAGCATAAGTCAGCAGCACAACCGCCGTGCTGCCTATAACCTGTTCCCGGCGTTTGCCGGCTTCGTCAGACAATCTCTGATTAACCGCCTGCAGACGCTGGTGTACTTCACCCACCAAGGCCCCGAGACTGGCCACTTGCGGAATTGCAGCGAGAGCATCCACGACGCTTTGACTGGCAAAATCCCCCGCTGCATGCCCACCCATGCCATCGGCCACTGCCCAGATACCGCGCCCCGCCAACTCCAGGCAGGCGTCCTCGTTAAGCTTTCTCACCATGCCCACGTGTGTCCTGGAAGCCGATGACCAGTGCAGGTTTGTTGTGTCTGACATGATGCTTTCAGCTAATCCGTACTATAACTGACATTTTAAATAACTCCCCGACAACGGCTGTATCGTGATTGAACGCAGAAAGACCTATCTCACCCTAGGAATATAGCTGCTGCACACAAATTTGACAGCAATCAGGGCGAATGACTGTGCCGGCGAAAAAAATGCTCCTCAATTCCGGCGCTTGCATTGCAAATCGAAAACCCTCTCCCCCAGGGGACTCTCTCTTGCTGAGCAATTCACCTTGTCTTGCGGAGCAGTTAACCTTATAAGTATATCCCTGTATCCTGATGGGCTGTGCCATGGCCCTGGCAGAGCGAACAGCGGACGCTACGGCAAACCCGTGTCGGCCAAGTGCCGTACTCACTGGTAGTTTGAGGTTCTGTGTATGAGGCGATTACTGTTACTGATGACCCTGGTCGTTATCACGCTGAGCGGTTTTGCAGCGATACATTCCAACGATCTGGGCGAACTCGATCCCGGTACCGGCAAATCCATTGTCGACATGCATGTCCACGTTGCCGGCCTGGGCTACGGTGACAGCGGATGTTTTATTAATGCCAGCATGCGCGACAATGTCCGTTTTCCCTTCTATCTGTGGGCCATGGATGTCACCGAGGAGGAACTCCGCCAACACGGGGACCGCATTATGCTTGAAAAGCTGAGCAGCAGAATCGCGGCCTCGGAAACGGTCGACAAGGCAGTAATTCTCGCCATGGACGGCTATGTCACCGAGGCAGGGATACTCGATAAGGATCAAACCCAGATCTATGTACCGAATGACTATGTCGCCAGGGAAACGGCGCGTTTCGATAACCTGATCTTTGGCGCCAGCATCAATCCCCACCGTAAGGATGCCATCGAACGCCTGCGCGCCGCCCGGCGTGACGGTGCGGTACTGGTGAAATGGATTCCCTCCATTATGAATATCGATCCTGCTGATCCCCGCCACATCCCTTTTTACCGGGTCATGGCCGAACTGGGCATCCCCCTGCTGACCCACACCGGCATGGAAAAATCTTTCGCCAATGCCCGCGACGAGCTCGCAGACCCGCTGCGGCTCCGCCTACCCCTCGAGCAGGGCGTTACCGTCATCGCCGCGCATATAGCGACCACCGGGGAAAGCGAAGGACAGGATAACTTCGAACGCATACTGCCCCTGTTTGCGGAATATTCCAATCTGTACGTGGATATTTCCAGCCTCACACAGATCAACAAACTGGGTTATCTGTCACGGGCGCTCGAAGTGGACGGACTCACCGAGCGTATGCTCTACGGCACCGACTGGCCCTTGCAGTTCTTTCCGCTGATTTCATCCTGGTATCATCTGAATCACATCGGTGTTGACGATGCCTGGCAAGTGGGCGGCATCGCCAACAAGTGGGACCAGGATGTCGCGCTGAAGGTAGCCTTTGGCGTACCCGAGGATGTCTTTCGCCGCGCCGGGACGCTGTTAAAGATCGTGCAGGGGGGTAGATAAGCAAAGGAGGGGGGAGAGGGGACTGTTGCGACAGCCTCCAAAGTGTACGTTTTTGCCCGCCAATACCGATAGCGTACGCGAAAAAAACGGTCAGTCTGCAGCCCGGCAGCCCGGCTCCGTCGCCGCCACCTGTTCCGCAATTTCCTGGCTCAGCTTGGCGATCCCGTGGCTCATGGCACTGACAAATTCAGCATAACCCGGACCCGCCGGCACCTTATCAAACTTGAAACTGCGGGCGGTCAGTTCACAGCCCTTCACCCCGTCCAGCAGGCGCCACACGCCCTTGATCCGTGCAAACTGTCCAACTCGGCCGTCAAAGCGAAAAAAGTGCACGGCAATCTGAAAATCGGGTTCACTGCGACTCGACCAGGGATAAATAACCACGCTGTCGGTATTCAGGCGGCTCATCAGGTCCTGCGCCAGCACCTGTTCCAGGTTCTTCTTCAGGTCACCCGCCCAGCGATCGAATTCAGCCAGCTTGACCTGATTGGGGTCGGGGCGTGTGACGATCTGTGGCCGGTCAAACACGTCTGACATCGATAAGGGCCCCAATCCCAGTAACAGCGGTTCGGCCGGATCGGAGCGTCCACTGACCGGCGGTGCCGGTTCCTCACTCAACACATAGAATTCTGACGGGCGCGAGGGCTTACCGATACTGCAGCCCACCTGCAATACCACCAGTACAACGACGAACCATACACTGTATTTACTCATCATCGATTCCTTCACGGGTTGCCACTCTTGCCTTTTAACATCGCCTCCGGGTGGCGTTCCAGGTACTCCGCCATCACCCGGATCGAACGTGCCGCTGCACCGATCTCTTTCAGGGCGTCCTGAAGCTGATTGCCAATCTCACCGTCCGCCGACGCCGTCGCCTGGAGCTCCGTCAAGGTGACATTGGCCGCCTGCAGTGTCGCGCCGAACTCTTTGAGCAATACTGGTGCATCCCGCTCGAACGTAGACACCAGGCTGTTGGTTGATACCATCAGCTCATTGAGGTTGGTCAGCGTGCCCTCTAGATCGGATTGTTCCACCTTGTTGAGTATCCTGTCGACATTGGCAATCATGCCCTGCAGCGAACTCGGCACGGTGGGGATTTCCGGATACAACCCGCCCTGGATCACCGTTGCCGGTTCCGCATCGGGGAAAATATCCATATCCACAAACAACTGTCCCGTCACCAGACTCCCGGTCTGCAGGCGTGCGCGCAGCCCATTCTTGACCAGGGATTCGATCCGTTCCTGTGGACTGGTTTCCATCTGCCTGGCCTCCAGCCTGGTCAC
>Ga0209578_10002963_pt1 | contig 13473 bp, 8 predicted proteins | sample tdAd472_FD_187127 | JGI IMG/M metagenome (GOLD analysis project Ga0209578, IMG submission 187127) | Marine sediment microbial communities from the Atlantic coast under amendment with organic carbon and nitrate - tdAd47.2 (SPAdes)... | ecosystem: Environmental > Aquatic > Marine > Coastal >...
CTCAAAAAATCACAAGCGATTTCCTGTACATCAACCACTAATTGCCCAACGGATTGACAAGCATCCACTAGGTAAAGAATATCTCGTTCACGGCAAGCTTCACCGATGGTCTTCACCGCTTGTATCAATCCCGAATTAGTGGGTACATGAGTTACGGCTACCAATTTGGGGCGATGCTGATCCATTTTTTGGATCATATCTGAGGGGTCTAAGCCTCCGCTGTGCAAATCTTGGCTGTAGACAATCTCGACTCCTTTTGATTTTTGCAACTGGAGAAAGGCGATTTGATTAGAAACATAATCATTCAGACTGGTCAATATTACATCTCCTTGTTCAAACGGAATGGAAGAAAGCGCTTTATTGTAAGCATCCGTTGCATTATAGGCAAAAGCAATTTGCTTTTCATCAGTGTTGAGGAGTTGAGCGATGGCTGAATAGAAGTTATCCAGTCCTGCTCGTTGTAAAGCTGCTGTTTCATAACCTCCATATTCCATTTCAGAAGAGAGGTATTGATCGATAGCCTGCTTAACGGGCTTAGGCATTAGTGCTGCTCCCGCATTGTTTAAATGGATAAGGGTTTGTGTGCCGGGCGTTTCTAAACGGAAACGATCTATTTCGGCTGCTGAAAAAGTGGACATAGGTTGCTTTTGAATGAAGAGTTAGGAGGCTACCCTTCTAAGGCTGGACAAGGCAGCGGAATGAAATAGGAAAGCGGAATGTTTCCAAGGGGTCAAGGCGTAGCATTTCCGAATTCCCATTTCGTATTTCCGATTTTGTCCAAGCTTAGAAGGGTGCCCAGTTAGGATAGAGGTGGTGCAAAAATAAAGAATGGGCTACCATTCGATCAAACTTCTTCATACTGCTTGATTAGCACCTGAAGGAAGTTCGATTTCGATATTCAATATTTTTAGTACCATAATTTGAGTGGTTTTTTCCATAAAACTGGTTTTGATCTCTTGCTTCAATACATCCATGATCAGATCGTAGTCTCCGGTAATCTGAGTACTCAAGCTATTGGTGTGAATGGCTAGGTCAGGATGCTTACGGAGCCTATGAATGAAATCAAGAATAGGAGTCTCATATGCTTCTTTTAGTGGGTACATACTAATGTCTACAGCTGCTTTCATAGCGATTAAGTTATGGATTGGACAAATGAGTAATAAAGCCTTAAATTACTTCGATTTTTGAGTTTAATGAGGTGGATATAGCTTCTGCCTTGGAAGCCTGTTTCATAATTCATATATTTGAGCCCTATATCTGGTGAAATTTATATATGGCAAAGAAGAAGAGAAAGGGGCAGTTATCGCTCAACTTGGGCATTAAGGATGAACGGATTCCAAAGCTGATCGGGGTATTATGTTGGTTCCTCGCCATCTATTTATTTATTGCATTTACGTCTTACCTATTCACTTGGAAAGAAGACCAAGATAAGGTATTGAAGTTTTCCTGGGAACTATTTTTACAAGGAAACCTGGAGATGTCCAATTGGTTGGGACGACTGGGAGCGATTGTATCTAATATGTTCTTTTTCTGGGGATTTGGACTAGGGGCGTTTGTGTTTGTCTATCTCCTGGGCTTATTGGGGCGAGATTTGATTCAAGATAAGGGCTTGAAAACCTTTAGCCGCACGCTAACTTATGCCCTGATGTCTATGTTGCTGGCTACAATATTATTAGAGTTTGTGGCGGGCGATAATGGCTTTCCTTGGGGAGGGGCATTCGGGCAAGGGGTGAGTGGTTGGCTGCATAATTTTGTCGGAACATTGGGGATGATCGTATTGATCGTTTTTGCGGTAGCAGGAATGATAACCTGGCGTTTTAATCCCAATTATAATGATATGACGCCGGAAAAAGCCATTGGAGAAACCAAAGATTATATAGGCTCTTTTCTAAATGGTCGGAAAAAACGACAAAGAACGGGAACGGCGACTGCTGCTACGCAAACTGCCACTAAGGAAGAAGCACCTGCCTTGCGTCCAGGAGGAAAAAGAGGAGTGGAGGCCGAGGAAAGTCAGCCCGTGCCAGAGGGCAGCCAATTGGCTTTTGAATTGGCAGAAAAAAAACGAGTCAAGCCTACTTCTTTGAAGTCAGGAGAAGGTGAATTAGAAATACAAGAATCGGCCATAGTAGGAGAGGGAAGTGATGAGCCTGCACCTGGCGCTAACAAGCCTATCTTACCGATCCAGGAGGAAAATCGAGAGCATTCAGAGCCCTATGATCCCACCCTGGAGTTGAGTTCTTACGAATTTCCAGTCACTGCGATATTAAAAGACTATACCGACCAAAAAGTAGAGATAGATCGAGCCGAATTGGAAGCCAATAAGGATCAGATCATAGAAACCCTACTCAATTATAAGATTGAAATCATCAAGATTCGAGCGACGATTGGGCCTACGGTTACGCTATATGAAATTGTACCGGCTCCTGGTGTTCGGATTTCCAAGATCAAGAACCTGGAGGATGATATCGCCTTGAGTTTATCGGCCTTAGGTATCCGTATTATTGCACCGATTCCAGGACGTGGAACAATCGGTATTGAAGTGCCGAATAAGAAACCACAAATGGTTTCTATGCGAGAGGTTTTGATGTCCGATAAGTTCAAACGGGCCAAAATGGATTTGCCGATTGCCTTAGGTAAAACCATTTCCAATGAAGTATTTGTGGTGGATTTGGCCAAAATGCCTCACTTGTTGGTAGCAGGGGCCACCGGACAAGGTAAATCGGTAGGGATCAACTCTATTTTGATGTCATTGTTGTACAAAAAGCATCCCTCTCAGGTTAAGTTGGTTTTGATTGACCCGAAAAAAGTAGAACTCTTTCCATACAGTAAAATCGAACACCATTTTCTAGCCTATTTGCCTGGCCAGGACGAGCCCATCACCACGGAAACGAATAAGGTAATTCACACCTTGAATTCACTCTGTATAGAGATGGATACGCGGTATAACCTGTTGAAGAAAGCCTCGGCTAGAAATATTAGAGAATACAACGAAAAATTCATCGCTCGACGACTAAATCCTTTAAAGGGGCATCGATTTCTGCCTTTTATTGTACTCGTTATTGATGAATTTGCCGATTTGATTATGACCGCGGGCAAAGAAGTTGAATTACCCATTGGCCGATTGGCGCAGCTTGCGCGAGCGGTGGGTATTCACTTGATTATTGCTACGCAGCGCCCTTCTGTAAACATTATTACAGGGGTGATTAAGGCCAACTTCCCCGCCAGAATTGCCTTTAAGGTAACTGCCAAGGTAGATTCTCGTACTATCCTGGATGCCGGAGGAGCCGATCAATTGATTGGGCGTGGAGATATGCTACTTTCAGTAGGTGGGGACGTCGTTCGCCTGCAAGGTGCTTTTGTTGATACCCCAGAGGTAGAGGATGTTGTCAAGTTTATTTCTGAGCAACATGGATACCCCGAACCCTACCTATTACCTGAGTTTCACGGCGATGATGCAGAGATTCCAGGTACAACCAACCTAAAATATTCCGACCTCGATGAAATGTTTGAAGATGCTGCGCGTTTAATAGTTCAAAACCAGCACGGTTCGACCTCTATGATCCAAAGAAGATTGAAACTGGGGTACAATCGAGCTGGCCGGATTATGGATCAATTAGAAGCCGTAGGCATCGTCGGTCCATCTGAAGGAAGTAAAGCCAGAGAGGTATTGGTTTATGACGAGATCGAACTAGAACGTTTCTTAGAGGATCTTCGAAAAAGAAACTAACCCCAGGCCACTTTTTTTGCTAGAAAATAGGTACTCGTGTGCTCAGCGCAGAGGATAGAGTAGCCATTTATTCGGACCACCGCAATCGTAAGTTACTTGTACATGAGATTATTCCCGCTTGTTAAAAACGGCATGCTATTGCTGTTGTTACTACATTTGTTTACATCTTGTCAGGAGTGCTCAGACACGCCACCGCTTGCCGAAGCTCCTCCTATTCTGGAAGAAATTGAAATTCCCATTCTTAGTCTAAAAGAACAAAATGCTTTAGATGAATTTGAGGATTGGTTAGATGCCGAATTTGAGTCAGCTGGCCCTCCGGGCCTTTCCTTAGCTGTTGTGAAGGGAAATCAGTCCGTGTTTAGAAAAACCAGAGGGGTATTGGATGTAGAAACCCAAGATACGGTCAATGCTCAATCTATTTTTCGCCTTGCTTCCGTCTCGAAAGGCTTTGCGCCTGTTTTGACGGGTATTTTGGTGCAGGAAGGCTGTCTCAATTGGGATGATTTAATTACAGGCTACTTGCCCGATTTTGCCCTGAAAGAAAAAGAGGCTACCCAATCCTTAACCATTCGACATGTATTAAGTCATACTACGGGCTTACCTCGGCATACCTATTCCAACTTACTCAATATGAATGTGCCTTATGAAGAGATTGTACCGATGCTAAAAAAGGTAGACATCGCACACCCAGTGGGCACTTGGTACAATTATCAAAATGTAGCCTATAGTTTGATTGGTGATGTGATAAAGCAAGCGACGGGCCTAAGTTATGGCGAAGCCTTGGCCGAAAAAGTCTTTCAAAAACTGGGGATGCAGCAGGCTTCTACCTCCTATGGGGCTATTGCTGGTTGTTCCAATATTGCCATGCCTCACGGACCCGATCAGGAGGGACATCATCGAATTGCTTTTAAAGATAAATTCTATTCGGTGACGCCCGCCGCAGGTGTCAATGCGAGTTTGGAAGATATGGAGCGCTGGTTGAGCCTGTTAATGGGCTATCAGAACGAGATAATCGATTCCACCTATTTACAAACCTTATTCCAACCTCACGCTGAAGTGGCTCCACGTGAAGGGGTTATGCGATCGTGGAGACCAATGGATGTTTCTGCTTATGGTTTGGGCTGGCGTTTGGTAGAAAAGGAAGGCAAGCACTACGTCTTTCATGGCGGCTTTGTCAATGGCTATCGTTCCGAGATTGGTTTTTGCCAGGAATCAGGGGTTGGACTGGTGTTATTGACTAATGGCTCCTCTCATTTTATGAAGGAAGCTTTGCCTCATTTCTTTGAGTTATTAGCGCATCAAGGCGCATAGTTGAGCCAGCAAGAAAAAGAGTTGTGGGTTCTGAGTTAACCTAACTCATGAACCCACAACTTGTCTTTATGGAGCGGTCTCTTCCGTGGTTATTTCTGTTGGTAGTTGCTGGGGCTTCAATTCGTTTCCGTTTTCATCTAACCAAACCGTTAGCTTCTGGGCACCTTTCCGCAAGGTAGTTCGAAAAGCTTCTTTTCCCTTGCTTAAGGATGTAATCTTCTCCACTCGCGTCAATTGGTAAGCGCTGTACTGGCTTGCTACGGCTGATTTGATGGCTGCGGGGGCTGCTGATAAGGCATAGGAAGTATGAGCTGTCAATCCTTTCCCATTTACTTCATATTTAGCCCTGGTGTTATTTTTATGCTGATTAAAAACAGCAAGATATCTACTGCCAGTTCTCTGAGCTGACGCACTCAACTTTTTCCATTGTCGAACAGTGATACCAGGAAAATATTTGTCTTGTGCAGTTTGAACGGCTACTGGGACATCAGTGACGGCAACAATTTCGGTAGAAAGTTTAACACTGGCTTTTTGAGCTTGACTGCTAAAGCCAAGTACAAGGGTGAAAAGGAATAAGAGATGAATTTTCATAAAAAATAAATTTGGAGTTGAATTAAAAATTAAATGTTTATGACTCCAAATGTAGGCGGTAAGCTGTGCGCACGCATCTTTATTCAACGACTGTACGCTTAATTTCAATCAACGGCTAAAATTAGGCCAGGCATAAAAAAAACTCCCGCAGCAATGGCCACGGGAGCTAAATTAAACACCTAAAACCCTAAAAACTTGTTTCTTTATATCTTTGAAAGAGGGATGAAATGCTACATTCCTTTTTTCCTCTTTATCATTCGTTGCTTTACTATATAGACACTTAAAAATGCCCGATGCCCGTTTAGAACTTGTTAAAATTTCAGCAGATTTGGTTAAATTTTGTTAATTACTTTCTTTGAGGAAGATTGTCATATATCTCAAAATAATATTACATTGTTTCCTAAAGCTTTTAATTCTACATCAGTATTCTAAACTTGTTTGGGTCTTTAATAACTGAAACTTAATATTCTACAGCAAAGTTCGAGCCAAAACAAATATTTTTAGCAGTGTTTATGCTTACATTGGCTACAAGATCATTAGTATAGGCGGAGGTTCATACCATTGGACAAAAACGGTTTATAAGTTGAAAGTTTAATGCACCGGTATAAACCTTCAACTCTCAAGCGGTTAAGCCATATCGAGTGAACGTCTAGCGAGTGGGTAATTGTTTTTACTAAATAGTATCCACTAGACTTCATTCTGAAATGAGTTGTATAGGGATGGAAATTAAGATTTTGCAGCAAGTCGAGGCCCGAAGAAGGAGCATAGCCATTAGCTAAGCGACTGATGAAGAACGAAGGCTTGCTGTAAAAGATAATTTAGCTCCGTACAAATTATTTCAGAATAAAGTCTACTATATAACTCGGATCTAATCATTCACACGGCACTACGATTCTTCTAATATCTCCCATTAAATTATTTGGAAAGTTAGGTATGTATTGGCTATGTACGCTAGTCAATCAGCCCTAAGGTTTATTTAAATCAATTTACGCTGAATACTGCCATCGGTTTAAGATCTATAGCTGATGTGCATATCAGCAGCAGTGCAGTGATTTCTCATGTAGGCTGGTTCCGTATTTCGAAGCCTTGTTTTATGGCTCAAAGAGCCGGGGAAATCGGAAATGGGAAGCCGGAAATGGGAAGCCGGAAATGGGAAGGCAGGCCACGAAAATGCCAGTTCCGCCTTCACCTGAGATGGCAACAGTAAGAGCATGCTTGGGCAGGCCTTAATTGCCTCCAAGCGGCAAATTTTCTTCTATTCTGCGTTAGATTTTTCGCCTAATTTCCCGCATTGGGCTGCAAAATCTGCCTTGTCTAAAATAAAATTTGCTCACTTTCGGCTAATCACGCTTGCCCAAACATGCTCTAAGAGGTATTTCATGAGAAAAGACAATCAACATTATGCAGCACCAATCTATTCGAATAGCTATTGCAGATGACGAAGCCTTGTTCCGTAAAGGGCTAGGAATGTTATTGGAAGACTATGAAGGTTTCTCCATTGTTTTAGAGGCAGAAAATGGAAAAGATCTGATCGATCAATTGAAGGAAGTAGAACAACTACCAACTATTCTACTATTGGATATGAAAATGCCGGTTTTGAATGGCGTGGAGACGGCCAAGCGAATGAGAGAGGAATTTCCCGAGATTCCCATCATCATTCTATCTACCCATTTTAGTAAAGCCTTCATCTTAAATATGATAGAAATGGGGGCCGCTTCTTATTTACCAAAAAATACAGATCCGGATGAGGTCGTAGAAACGATTCGTTCGGTTCTTTCCAAGGGCTTCTACTATACCAATGAAGTGATGAAAATAATTAGAGATGACTTTATACATAAGCACAAAGTGAAACAAAAGCCCAATTTATCAGCTGAGATCACAGCGAGAGAAAAGGAAGTTTTACAATTGATCTGTGAAGAATTCACAACTGCTGAGATAGCCAATAAGCTATACATCAGTCCTCGAACGGTAGAGGGGCACAGAAATAATTTATTGTCAAAACTGGGGTGTCGCAATACCGCCGGACTAGTGGTAAATGCCATACGCTTGGGATTAGTGAAATTGGAGGATCGCAATCCTTGGGAAGTATAAGCCTAGATTGGGGAAGGCCGTTTTAGAGGCTACCACTTTATACTTTCTCTAATGCATATACGAGGATGTATTGCTTGATACAACGAAAATGCAACTTATAGTGCGCGCAGAAGTCTCCCTTTTCTACTCGCCCATCCATGGTTCCTTCTTGCCCATTGAAAGAGAAAGGCTGAACAAAGATGTGTTGTTTAAAATCCAACTCGCGCCGCCCATAGGCTTTATAGAGGGCTTCCTTTGCGCCCCAATATAAATGCAGGTGTGGAATATGGGTATCCTCTTTGATACTGGCTTTTTCTTCTTCTCGCAAAAACTTGTGGGCAATACGGGTGATTTTGGCGACTATTTTTTGAATGTCGATGCCAACGGATAACGGCGCAGCGATAGCAGCGGCCACTCCATTAGAATGACTGATGGAGATTTGAAAGGGAGAATCTTGCAGGTGAGGTTTGCCAAATTCATCTTTAACAAAGGCAGTCCGCTTCTCTCTTCCCGACATCTCATGCACCAATTGTCTGGCGGCTAACCACTCCAATCGTCTACGGCCTTTCATATGGCTAAGTTGTCGCAGTTCCACTGGGGTTAGGAGTAAATGATGTAAAAACCATTCCTCAGACTCTTCTATTCGCCATAGGCCCAGTTCTCCGGCATCAGGCAGGAGTTCATGTAAAAATAAAGGCATAGTAAAACTTTGAGCTTAAAGGTAAGTTTTTTTGAAAACTGCGGTGGAGAATTTTCACAGACAGATAAAAGTGGTCTGATCTTTGTAATACCTATAAAAACTTTTATTATTATTGTAATAAGTTTCTTCAAAATCGATTTAAGTAGACTAAGCGCTTACACCCAATTCATTCCAAGCATTATCTACTTTCCAGGGAGGAATATTCTTTTTGAGTAATGGACCAATAGCAATAAATATTTGATCCTTACGCAACCATCCAGATGAGATACTACACATGAGCTGACCAAATGGCAACTGCTATTTAGGGACAAGCTTGATGATGATCTCTTGCTACACCTATTTTGTAAGGAGATTCATTTTTTCCAAAACATGGCTCGACAAACACGTGCTGTACTAAACGCTTTGTGTTTAGTGCAAACAAGGACTGGTAGAAGTTGCTTTCTGCGCTGACTCAAACCATACAGAGACAACGTGAAAGCCAGTCATTGTTTACCCTGCTAATTTGATGGTCCGCGTGGCCTTGAATTAGATAATGGTGCTTATTGGGCAGCATGCGCACCATCGATATTCTTGTCAATTAAATATTGTATCACCCACAATTTCACTTTGGAAAAATATTCGTCTTATGAGAGCGCTTAAAGAACTGACCTACATTGTTAGCCGAAACAAAGTTAAATCTATCAACGTACTGGATGGCCAATCCGAATCTCCGAGCAGAATTGAGACATTTTATCATGCGATTGTAACGGATCAACTCCGTTCGGATGAAGATGCTCAGGACTATTTCTTCCCTTCCTCTGATAACAAGAGCAGTTACCGGAACCTAAAATGGAAATTGAAAGAGCGACTAATTAATACCTTGTTTTTTATAGATATTAAAAAACCCTCCTACAGTGATCGACAGCGTGCCTATTATCAATGCTACAAGGATATGGCAGCGGTCAATATTTTGCTAGGCAAAAATGCTCGATCTGCTAGCGTAGATTTATGTTACAAAATTTTGAAACATGCGACCAAATTTGAATTTTCTCAATTGTGTCTGGATGCTTATCGGATATTGCGCTTGCACTATGGCAGTAGAGAGGGGGACCTAAAAAAGTACTATGCCTATAAGGAGTTATATGATACTTACGCTAAAAATTGTTTTTGGGAAAATAAGGCGGAAGAAATGTACACCGATTTGATCGTGCATTATGTAAATAATAAATCTACTAAAGAAGATACGCATAAGCGAGCATTGGCGTGCTATGAAGAAATTAAAGAAGCGACGGCAGAAATTGGCTCTTACAGCATGAACCTATACTGCTCGCTGATCCACCTAATGGTGTATAGTAGTGTGAATGATCATCCCAATATTATTCGGGTTTGTGATGAATACATTGATGTATTCCAGAAAAAGCCTTTTGCAGCCAATACGCCTTTGCAAATCTATTATTACCAAAAATTAGTAAGCTACATTCAAATGCGTGATTTTGAGGCGGGAGAACAAACGGCCAAGTTATGCCTTCCCTTATTGGAAGAGGGATCTTACAACTGGTTTCAATACTACGGTTTGTACTTCATGCTTTCGATGTATACCCACCAATATCAGACGGCCTATCATATTTATAAAACGATTGTGGGGCATAAGCGTTTCTCCTTTTTACCTTCCAATATCAAAGAGGTTTGGAAAATCTATAAAGCCTATCTTAATTATTTGATCAACCTCAAGGAGATTGATCCAGGACAAAATAGCGAACGTCAAGCGTCTAAGTTTCGCCTCGGTCGCTTTTTGAATGAAATCCCTATCTTTTCAAAAGATAAGCGCGGGATGAATATTGCGATATTATCTATCCAGGTACTTTTCCTTATTCAGCAAAAAAAATACAATAAGGCGATCGACTCGCTAGAAGCCATCGAAAAGTACTGTGCTCGCTATCTACACAAGGAGGACACGATTCGATCCTATTACTTCATCAAAATGTTACTCTGTATACCTGCTGCTAGTTTTCACAAAAAGGGTGTCATTCGGAAGGCTAGTCCTTTTCTGAAGAAACTCAAAGCCAACCCTCCTGCTGATGTTAATCAAATGCACAGTATCGAGATTATTCCCTATGAAGACCTCTGGTCTTTTGCCCTAAAATCCTTGGATGATAGATTTTATAATAGCCAGCGATTATCCCAAGTTATAGGGCGAAATACGGGTAGCTGATCCCAAGCTTAAGGCCTTCTCAAAGAAGGGAAACCCCCTGAAAATCCAGTTTTAATCGCCACATTTTCACTAATTATTTTTTGTGAAAATCAGGATGTCTTAATTTTTGGGATTGATTAATATTTTGATTTTCAATTAGTTGTGTTTTTTTTACTTACTTTAAAGCACAAATGTGGGGGAAACGGATTCGTGTTTTCTGTCTCTTTAGATCATAGGATGTATACTACTTTTGCCTATGTAATCTTATATTTTACTAAAGACGACGAAACATGAAACAATTTTACCAACCTACTCGCGAGAGGAGGCGTCCCCCCTTGGGCTTACCTCCGATCCGCTTTCCCATTATTATAATTGATACAGATTGTCCCCGGCGGCGGGGCGCTTCATAGAAGGCTAAGTTCACAGACGATCTTAGACTTCTAATGTTATTTACCCTTATTACATCAAAACAATTGTTGAAAGGGTGATTTAATTTTTTGTGTATTAATTATAACGAAATTGAATATGTCAAATAAAAATTATTTAAAAAAGGCCATACAGGGGATGACCCTCTTCATATGCGCTTTTTTAGCCATGGGGATGGGCGAGCGATTCGCCAAGAACGCTGCGGCAGCCCCTGGTGAAGCAATGACTGCTACGATGGCATTCGAAGAGGATGGCGTGTGTACGGTTATGGCTGCAATCAGCCTCACTAACGGCGTTAGCTGTAATGGATACAGTGATGGCGTACTGACGGCATCTGGGCTTTCCGCTACAGATAGTGTTACTTATCTATGGAGTACTGGTGCAACTACTGCATCTATTTCTGGGCTCAGTGCTGGAACTTATACTGTGACGGTTACTGATACCGGGGAGACTGATTGTATGGATACAGATGAGTATATAGTGACAGAACCTGCGGTATTGACTGCTACCGTTTCACTGGTTCAGAACGAATCTGAAACAACTGGAAATGATGGTAGTCTTATGGTGGCTGCTGGAGGTGGTACGCCTGGCTATTCTTACGCTTGGGCTGGTAGTGCTGATACTAGTTCCACCGTTTCCGGTTTGAGTGCGGGTACTTATACTGTGACAGTTACTGATGCCAATGGCTGTACGGCTACTGATGAGATGGAGGTGATTCATTTAGCGTCCCTTCAGGGAGATATCTGGCTAGATTTGGATCAGGACCAGGTGTTTGATGACTACGAATCCGGTATTGATGATGTAGAAGTTCGCCTTTTCGAGTGCAGCAACGATACTTTAGGAGCTGAAGTGGGTTCTTATACTACGAGTGATGAGGATGGCCACTATGAATTCTTGGATGTTCTTCCAGGTGAATACTGTGTTGAAGTAGATGCAGCGACTGCCGAAGGAACCTATGTAGCTTCAGGTTACATAGTAACGACTTTTTCTGGAATGGAGGATCTAGTAAGAGAATCTTCTCCTAGTATAGTACTTGCACCTGGGGAAGATGATGATGAAAACAATATTGGTATTTTCTACGATGCTTGTTATCCTCCTTACAGCTTGGAGGCAACGGAATGTACAGAAGATGGTGCCACTTTGAGCTGGCAAACGATTAATGCAGATGAGCACGATGGCGTAGCTGATCACTGCTGGAAAGTGGTAGTAGCAGGTGCAGGACCACAACATGCTGAATTTGGAGAATTAGGTATATTCCTGGATTTTCTGGGAGCAGGCTTACATGCCTCTTTGATCGAACTTTCAATCTGTGCAGATGATCCAGCACTAACCGTAGAAGCTGGCGACGAACCTGATACTTATAAGATGACCTATGTGTTGTCTGACGATTTAATTCAGCCCGGTACCTCATATTGGTTTGCAGTGGCTGAAATCTGTGATGATATGCCTTCTGGCGGAAACAATTCTATTTGGAGTTTCCAGCGCATTTTATATGGACCTATGACCCCAAGTGATGACTACCCGTTTGAAGAGGGCGATGATCCAGAATATGACTGGGATGATTACGAAGGCTACTTCGAGACCAAAGATGATCAATTTTTAGTAGATATTACGGTAGAGAAACCCACTTGTCCAGAAGAATCTCCTGGATATGAAGAGGACGCTTGTATCGTAGTGGAAATAACAGATGGTTCCACTTGCTGGGGTACCTATAATATTTCTATTGCTGATACCTTGATGATGCAATCTGATTCAGAGGAAGGCGGAACAGATGTTGCTGGATTCGGACAAGGTACATATACTTTCTGCGGATACGGAGTAGGAACTTACACCGTAGATGTAGAAGAAGTAGAAGATTGTAACCCACCCAAGTCTATAGTGACGGATGATGCAGTGGAAGTTCCTAACGGAATGGATATGGAATCGCCAACGATTATTGTAACAGACTTCTTTGCAGGTAGCTTGATCGCTGATAATGTGGATGAATCCGCTGCGACTGAGGATGCTGATCTAGGCTCGATGGATATCCCAGAAGGCTCTTGTTCTATGAAGAGCTACTTCTACGTGACTGGTGTTGACAATTGTGATGGCGAAGTTTGCGAAGGTACAGCGGTTACTGCTACGGTAACTGATGGTCCTGAGAATGTAGACCCAGGCACACAAGTGACTATCTATAACCTGGATGGTGAGGTAGCGACGGAGTCGGGTGTGGTAGTCTTACAAGGTTGCGAATGGGTAATTGAAGTGAACTGGGCAGTCGGCGAATCTACGGTTGAAGTATGTATGGATGATTTGGAAGAGGCGGGCTTATCAGCTCCTTCTTGTATTACGATTACAGCAGACGTAAATGATAATGTAGAGCCAACTATTATTGCACAAGCAGCCAACTTTGTTATACCTGCTTGTGATGATGTAGTTTGTGGAGTATATGGTTTTAATATCCTCGATGGATGTGATGATGATATTAGCATTGATGAT
>Ga0209578_10002975_pt1 | contig 13440 bp, 12 predicted proteins | sample tdAd472_FD_187127 | JGI IMG/M metagenome (GOLD analysis project Ga0209578, IMG submission 187127) | Marine sediment microbial communities from the Atlantic coast under amendment with organic carbon and nitrate - tdAd47.2 (SPAdes)... | ecosystem: Environmental > Aquatic > Marine > Coastal >...
CCCCCGCCGTCCCCCGCACCAACTCCCCCTCACCTGCATCCCCCGCGATCTCCTCCACCCGCCGGCGCACTTTCTCCCGATCAATCGTCCCCTCGATCGCCTGATTCGTCAGCACGATCAGCGCGTTCCGCTTCATCATGTCCAGCTTCGCCCGCTTCATCGCCGAGCTCTGAAACGCCTCGCGCCGGTCGTCCTCGCTCCACCCCAGCACCTTCAGCAGGTCGAACCCCGACCCGTCCCGCGCCCTTCCGTGCTCCGCATCCATCGCCGTGCACCGCGCCGCCAGCGCCTCGTTCGCTGCGCCCACATCCTTTCCTTCTCTGACCGAGTTGTGCGGGCACACCTCCTGGCAGATGTCGCACCCGTACACCCAGTCCCCGATCGCCTCGTTGAACTCCTCATCGATCAACGACCGGTGCTCGATCGTCAGGTAGCTGATGCACCGGCTCGCATCCACGGCGTGCGGCGTGATCGCGTCCGTCGGGCACGCGTCGATGCACCGCGTGCACGTCCCGCAGTGATCCGCCACCGCCTCCTGCCCCCGCGGCACGCTCACCTCCACCGTGCTGATCAGCCCGCCCAGAAAGAACCAGCTCCCCTTCGCCGGATGGATCAGCAGCGTGTGCTTGCCGACCCAGCCCAGCCCCGCCCGCGCCGCGTGCTCGCGCTCCAGCACCGGGGCCGTATCCACGAACGCCCGAAGCACATCCCCCTCGCCGAGCCCGAACGCCTCGCGCGCCGCATCCGCCAGCCCGATCAGCCGCTTGCGCATGCTCTTGTGATAGTCCGCCCCGCGCGCGTACCGCGCGATCCGCCCCACACCCGCGCGCTGCGCATCCGCCCGGTCGTTCCGAGTCGCGTACAGGTCGCCCACCAGCAGCACGCTCTTCGCCCCCGGCACCATGACCGCCGGGTCCACGCGCTGCTCGATGTGCTCCTCCAGCCAGCCCATCTCGCCGTGCTTGCCCGCAGCCAGCCACTCGCGCAAGGACTCCTCGTGCGCGCTCGGCGCCGCAGGCGTCACCCCCGCGAGCGCAAAGCCGCGCTCCCTCGCCATGTCACACAGCCGGGCCCCGTCAATCACGCCGCGGGCGAAGCGAGCGACTTCCGCCCCTCGTTCGCCCAGCCGTACACCGTCTTCGCCACGCCCGGGAGCACGCTGTCCGCGTCCGCCAGCTCATCCAGCCACGCCTTCTCCCACTCGTAGGTCACCCAGCCGCCGAAGTTCTGCGCCGCCAGCGTCTTCACGAACTCGCGACACGGCAGTTCACCCTCGCCGAGCGGAACCGGCGTATCACCCTTCCGATCGCGCAGACGCGCCATCGCCAGCCGAGGCCCGAGCATCTCGATCCCCGCCTCGATGTCGTCGCCCACCGTGTGGGCCGCGAACAGGTCGTAGCACGCCATCAGCAGGGGGCTGTTCACCTTCGCGATGATCTCCGCCAGGTCCTCCGCCGTCGCAAACGAGCCGCCGTTCTCGATCATCACGTAGCAGTCGCGGTACCGCGCGTGGTCGCACACCTTCGCCAGCCGAGCCGCGATCCGGTTCAGCGTGCCGTCGCGCGTCTGGGGCGGCGGGAACTGCGGGATATCAAACCCAAAGGTCCGCACATATCGCGCGCCGATGCCCCGCGCCAGGTCCACGAAGTGCCGACCCTCCGGCACGCCCGCCTCGCGCTGCGAAAGGAAGATATTCCCCATCACCGGCGGGAAGATCGCGTCGTCGAACTTCACGCCCGTCGCCACCCCCGCGATCTCAACGCCTGACCCCGAGAAGATCCGCCGAACCTTCGCCGCGTCGGTCAGCCCCGGATCGCACACGAACCGCGTCGAACCCTCCCCGAAGCTCCGAAGCTCGACCCCGTCGAACTCCCATCCCGCGGCCTTGCGGGCCACATCTCGCAACGACCAATCCGGGCAGGCAACCGTGCTGAAGGCGATCTTGAACATGCCCGCATGGTAGCGAATCCGACGCTCCGCCTCCGCGTGCCATGGCCGCCCTCCTCAGGCAGCTATGCCCGTCCCCCCCGGGTGGCGTGGTCTTCGCGAAGCGAAGCCCACGTGCTCCGCATCTGCTCCTTCTCCCCTGGCGGGAGAAGGTGGCCGCGAAGCGGACGGATGAGGGGGCTCCCGGGTGGCATGGCCACGCATCGCGTGGCTATGCCACCCTCACTCCTCGCGCCCCACCGGGTCAACCTCCAGCGGCGTCGGGTCCGTCGGCTGACCGTACGACCGCCCCAGGCTCCGGGCGTACCGCTCGATCGAGTCCAGCCCCATCGACCGGCGCCGCTCATTCAGCCCCTCCGGCTCCACCACCGGCCGCGGCCGCCGAACCCCATTCTCGTCCGGCGCGAACTGCGTCCCGTAGACCTGCTTCTCTCCCTGCGCCAGCAGCACACGATCCGTCAGCAGCGCGAACTCGTCCGGCGCCGCCTCGCCCTGCGCCACCAGCGGACGCATCAGCTCCAGCGCCCGCGCCTGAAACTCCGGGTCCCGATCCGCGTGCTGCGCGAGGATCCACGCCGCCGACGCACCGTCCACCCCGACCATCGTCCGCGTCGGCCAGCCGTGCTCATCGACGACGCTCTTCAGATACGCCGTCGCCCCGCGATCGATCTCCATGACCTCCAGCGCGAGCTCGCGGCGCTGCTCGGCCATCTCCGGCGAAGCCGTCTCGCCCGCCGGCGCGGCGCGCATGAACGCGATCAGCTTCCGCCGCCCGGCCTGATCCTTCGCCCGCCAGTCGAGCAGCTGCGCGCGCACCTCCGGGTGCGTGACCGCCCACGAAGCGTTCGTCTGTTCAGAACTCGCGCACCCGCTCGCCGCGCCGAGAGCAACAAGCCCGCCGAGCGCCACAACGCCGGCAACAAGAGTCCCACCAATCCGGTTCAGCCGTCCATTCCGCTTCACGCCCGTCTCCTCACTGTTCAAACTGCCCAGGCCGCGCGGCCCGATCGGTTGCAAAGCGGAGTATAGAAGTCACACCGCCCGAGCCCACCGATCAAACCGGGTGGCGTGGTCTGAGCGCAGCGAAGGCCACGTGCCCTCGTGTGCCATGGTCGCCCCTTGAGGCGACTATGACGGTGCCCCCGCCGGGTGCCACGGGTTGACCCGAAGGGCAACCCGTGCCCATTCGCCCCACGCTCAACCCCGCTGTGTGCCATGCTCAAACTCGTTTGAGCATGCCCCCACGCCACCACCGCTCAACCCGCCACACACACCACCCCAGCCCGATCACCAGCACCACCACCACCCCGAACCACACCGTCGCCCGACGCCCCCAGGCCGCCCCGCGCTCGCCGCCACCCTCGACCGGATGCTCCGACATCCACAGCGCGTGGAGCATGAAGTTCCCCGCGACCGGCACCGCCAGCAGGCAGAACACGCCGATCGCGATTGACGGTGACAACACCAGCATGCTCGACGAGTAGGGTCGACCACTAATCTGAGGCGTTGTCGCGCGAGATTGCATCAGCGGAAATGCCAGCGTATCGAGCGGCACCATTGGGGCTAAGAAGTCCAATGGCCGGAAGAGATTCGTTCATTCGTGCTGCGCAATTTGAAACAAATTCTCGGAGGTACGGCCACGCCACAAAGATGGAATTGATCTTCGAAAAGACCTCCAATTCGAAGTCATCAACCCGGTCTTCGTTGATAATGGTGTAAGCTACATGGAAGTCTGCACGAAGAACTATGTGCAGGTCATAACTGGATTCCTCTTCGCTGCTCCGCGATTGATCAAGATCGCCTTCAACAGATGTTGGCGGCGGGATGCACATCTTGAACTGCGGGTAAGCGATCACAGAGTCCTTTGTACGGAAAGAGGTCACTCTGCCAAGCACTTTGCCAAAGGCTTCTGCTGGTTCTGAAATCTGATTCGGTGACGCGAACATAAAATCACCTCGCATCATTTTGACGAGGTCAATTTTTACATTTGGAATCGGTCGCTCGGCGATTTTCATCGCTTCGGCCACAGCCATCGCTCGAAGTCTTCCGGACTCCAAATGAATGACATCGGCATTATCTTCTTTAACCACTTGCTGCCTCATGCTGCCCAGTTATTGCTGTGGTTCTCCTCGACAAGGCGAGGATAAACCTGAGCGGAGATAGAGCGTTTTTGTGCCAGAACTTGGCTATCGTGATCTTTGAATGTTCGGCGAACTAGCTCTGCGTCGGCAAAATCTTCGGACGCATTTGGATCGAGTTCCGTCAGTGCCGCTCCCACTGGCTTGCAGGAAGATGAGACCATCTCAAAATCTTTGTGCATCTGGATACTTTGGAAATTGGCATCGAATCCGAAGTGAACGGCCTTTCCAAGAGAGAAGTACACGTCTGCGAGCGTGTCTATCGTGAAGTTGTGATCTCCGGACAATACCTTGGAGACGAATGACTTTGACCGGCCCATGCGCTTCGCGAGATCGGTCTTTGAGAGTCCGAGCTTAGACATCAGATCTTGAACGCCGAGCGCGGCCTCTTCGCGAGCGCGAAGACGGTTGTATGACTTACGGGGCTTCTTCATCGATATCGTCCTTCAGCGGGTTCGCTCGCAGGGCCTCCATCGTTAGCTTGATGTTCGCGGCTCTGCTCGTCTCTTTCCTGTATCTCTTCTTTGTGGGGGGCTTGCGGAAGGCGTGAGTGACTGTCCAGCCGTCATCGTGCTGATACATCACCACGCGGTAGCCCGGTCCGTCGCGTAACTTCAGCTCATAAAATGGATCCTCCAGTTGGTGAAAGTCCGTCCTGTCGAGCAGAAGAGTTCCGTGGTCCGCAATGCGTTGTAGTTTGACTTCGATTTTGTCTCGGACTTTCTGTTTCAACTTCAATTTGTCGCAGGTCGCCGCGAACGGAATCTTCCCGCCTTCGCCTACTGCAAGGTAGATGCGGCAGTTGTCACCGCGAAGCCATGCTTTTCCCTTCCCTGGGGTATACATTGGTTCACCTTTAAGTGAACTGAAAACTCTACAGTCGGTCGCTCGACGGGTCAACTGGTCCGAAACACAAAGTTGTGGTTCCAAATCCCACCGCCGACTATACCGGACAAATTTCCCGCGTCAAACAAAAGCCAAACAAAACCTTGACCCAAACAAAAACCGTGCGCACAATGGGGCCATGATCACCCCAGCCGTCACCCCCAACAAGCTCGATTCCATCCTCCACGCCCTGCTCGACCCCGATCTGAGCTACGCCGATGTCGCCAAAACCGTCGGCGTCCCGCTCAACCGGCTCTTGCTGATCCTCGACGCGCCCGAGGTGCAGGAGCACATCCAGCGCATGCAGCGCCTGCTCGACCAGCGGGCCCGCCTGCTTGCCTCCTCCAGCGAAGCCGCGGCGACCGGGGCCCTCACCGCCCTCATCGAGGAGGTCCGCACCACCCGCGAGAGCCGCGCCGAACTCACCAAAGCCCTGTGCGAAGCCAAACTGAGCGGGACGACCGCCGGAATCGAATACGCCGAGATCGGCCTCAAACACGTCGACGATCGGTTCAGGAAGCTCACCGAGGCCGCCAGATGCGCGCGAGCCCTCCTCGCCCAGTCCCGATCACGCCTCCGAAAGGACCGGTTCAGCGAGCGAACCGAGCCCCAACAAGAGCCCGAAGCGCGAGCTTCGGGTACCCCGGATCCAACCGAACCGGCCAAAACAGGAGCCCGGGGCGCGAGCCCCGGGTACCCGGTTCGAACGTAAAAGGCGCAGAGACACCCGGGGCTCGCGCCTCGGGCTCTTGTCTCCAGCACCCGCTCAGCAGCTCCCGCCGAACTGGCTGAGCACCAGGTTCAGGTCCGCGAGGTTCACCGTGCCGTCGTCGTTCGCGTCGCCGTCGGAGGTGTCCATCCCGAACATCCCGAGCACGAGGTTCAGGTCGTTCAGATCAACGTTTCCGTCGCCGGTCACATCGCCGCACGGCGGCGGGGCGAGGCGCACGTTGTCGATCGCGCTCGCGTCGTTGCCAGAGGTGTACTCGCCGCGGATGTACAGCCCCTGCAGGTCGGCCAGCACCGCCTGGATGTCGGCCGAGGTCGCCGGCGTGGAAGTGAGCGTGCCGTTGGCCGTCGAACTCACGATCCGCCAGTCGGCGACGCTGTCGATGATCACCGACCACGAGGTCCACGCCCCGTTGACCGGCTCGGCCGGGATGTTGACCCCGATCTCAAGATCCGCGCCAAACAGCATCACATCCGCCCGATTCGTCGTGCTCTGGCTCCCCGTGATGCCGTAGATGTCCCACGAAAGTTCCGCGCCGAGAAACGACGATTTGTCGCCGAGGTACGCGTCCGAGGCACTGAAGAACCACCAGATGCCCGCCGCCTGGTCGTTCGCCCGGATCGACCCGCCGGGGTTGCCGAACACGTCGGTCCAGGTGAAGTCTTCGGCGTCGTTCAGCGTGCCCCAGCCCTCCGCGTCGGCGTCAAAGGTCGACTCGATCGCCCCGCCTCCGGCGAGCGTCGCGGCAGCCGCGCACAGCGCGGCGAGACAGGAAACGGTGCGTGTGGTCATCAGATGCTCCTCCGTGTGATTCGACTGTTCAAGAACGCGAGGCCCGACCAAACTCTGCGCCAGAAACCCGGTCACCTCAATGAAAAAAGGGCGGATGCCAGAGCATCCGCCCTCAACCCCATCACGATACCCCACTTGAACCGGGGAATCGTTCGGTCGATCGGTGGTCGATCAGTCGGTGTCGCCGCGAGCCTTGAGTTCGGCCTTGAGGGTGAGGGTCTCCTCGCCGCGCTTTACCTGGAAGGTCACGGTGTCGCCGGGTTCGTGGGTCATGAACTTGGTGAACCAGGCGCGGACATCGGCCACGTCCTCGCCCTCCCAGGTCACGATCAGGTCGCCGGGCTTCACGCCGGCCTCCGCAGCGGGGGTGTCCTCGAACACCTCACCAACCAGCACGCCCGGACGCTCGGCATCGTACGACCCCGGCGCGATGCCGAAGCGGACGCGGTTGCGCATCTCCGGACGACCGGCGTCGGCCTGCTCACCGGATTCCTCCTCGGTCACCGGGCCGTCGTTCGACTCCGGCTCGGCTTGACGCTCGCGCCGCGGGCGCGGGTTCAGCGAACCGGCGCCCATCTCGCGGGGCTGGTCGTCCCAGACGAGGTTCTCGTCACGCAGCGCCACGGTCTCGGTGATCGCCGAGCAGAGGTGCGCGATGCGGACCGCGCCGACGAAGTTGATCTTGTCGGCGGTGTCGCCGGGCGCGTGGTAGTCCTCGTGCAGGCCGGTGAAGAAGTGGACCGCGGGGATGTCGCGGCGCGCGAAGGTCGCGTGGTCGGACCGGCCGCCGGGGGCGGAGACCATGTTGATGTCGAGGTTCGGTCCCTCGTTGGCGTCGTTGATGATCTGCTCCCAGCTGGCGCTCGTGCCCACGCCGTAGGCCTCGACCGCCGAGTCGCGCAGGCGACCGACCATGTCGAGGTTGATCATGCCCGAGACGCGCTCGAGGTCCATGCCGAGCGCGCCGGCCATGTGGGCCGCGCCGAGCAGGCCCATTTCCTCGGCGCCGAAGGCGACGAAGATGATCGAACGGCGCGGGGTCTCGATGCCCTGTTCGGCGTCGGACGCGGCGATCTCGGCGTAGCGGTCGGCGAGGTGCTGGGCGGTGACGAGCATCGCGGCGGTGCCGGAGGCGTTGTCGTCGGCGCCGGCGTGGAGCACGCCGCGACCGGCCGCACCCGCGCGGGAGCCGAAGTTGCCGTAGCCGACGTGGTCGTAGTGGGCGCCCACGACGATGTAGTCGTCGGCGAGCGAGCCGACGCCACGGAGCAGGCCGCCCACGTTGGCGGTCCACTGGCGCTTCTCCTCGATGCGGACGCCGAGTTCGACCTCGCCGCCGAGCGCGATCGGTCCGTGCGAGCCGGCGTCGGCGATGCGGCGCAGGCCGAGCAGGCGCTTGCCGGAGAACGCTTCGACGATGCGGTCGCCTTCGGTCGGGGTGACCATGACCGCGGGGATATCGAGATCGATCGGGAAGTTCATGCTCCGGACGCTGCCGAGCTGGTCCACGCGCGGGTCGTCAGCGCCGGGGGGGTTGACGAGCACGATGCCGGCGGCGCCGCGCTTCGCGACGGCGTCGATCTTGTTGTAGAGCGAGGCGTGGCGGCTCCAGCCGCGACCGTCTTCCCACTGGCTGTTGCCGAGGTCGGTCATGGGCTCGAAGCGGAGGACCATGGCGATCTTGCCGGTCAGGTCGGCATTGTCCTCGAAGGAGGTGTAGCCGTCCGGGCCCTCATCGATGCCGTAACCGACGAAGACGAGTTCGCCGGTGGCGTCGGCGTTGCCGGAGAAGCCGACCGGGTTGAACTGCTCGCCGACGGTCGGGGCGAAGCGGTCATCGCCCGATTCGAATACGGCGACGGCCTTTGTGGCCTCGCGCGTGCCGCGGACGGAGAAGGGTTGGAGGTAGCTGTCGCCCTCTTCCTCGTGGTCGGTGGCGTCGTAGTCGACGGTCACATCGGTGAAGGCCGGCTCGAAGCCCATCCGGGTGAAGTACCACTGGATGTACTCGGCGGCGACTTCCTTGCCGCGTGTGTCGGCGGCCCGGCCTTCCATGAACGGGTTGGAGAGGGTCACCAGGTGCTGCATGTAGGTGAACACGTCGGGGTGCAGCTCGGCGAGGGTGTCGCGGATGACATACTCGCTGGAGGTGGGCAGCTTCGGGATGCCCTCGCGCTCGGTTTCGGAGGCGATGGCGGTCGCCGCGGCCCCGGTCAGGATGGCCGGCAGGGCGAGGGTGAGCAGGGTGCGGGTGCGCCCGACGGGGCGTGATCGGTCGGTGGACATGTTCGAAGTACTCCTCAAGTGCGGTCCGGCCCCAAGGGCCATGCAGGCAATCCTACCGGGCAGGCCCTGAACCGATGCGAAATACGGGCTGAACACGGCCTTCAAAGTCATGGTCCGGACGGGGTGAACCGCTTAGAATGAGGCTCGATCGCGCTCCCGCGGCCGGAACGAACACGAATCGTCGCCGGCCAGCCCAGTTTTCGCCTCCAATCAGCCCATCGGCCATCAGAGCCGACACCAGCCTCGCGACACGCTCGCGAGGCCCGTGCTGCTATCCCGGAAACGACCCATGACCATCGCCACCCAGTCCTCCTCGACCTCGGAGCCCAAAGTGACCATCGCCCACTCCGCAGCCGGAAGCGCCCGAAGCGTCCTCGATTTCGCCGACGGGTTCATCGATCGCCACATCGGTCCGTCGCACGACGAGATCGACGCGATGCTCCAGACACTCGGCTTCGATTCGCTGGACGCGCTGTCCGACGCGACGGTGCCGAGCGACATCCGCCTCGATCGCGAGCTCGACATTCCCTCGCCGCGCGGCGAGAGCGAGTTCCTGCAGGCGCTCAAGACCATCGCGGGCAAGAACAAGGTGTACCGGTCGTGCATCGGCATGGGCTACCACGGCACGGTGACGCCGCCGGTGATCCTGCGCAACGTGCTGGAGAACCCGGGCTGGTACACGCAGTACACGCCGTACCAAGCGGAGATCGCGCAGGGCCGGCTCGAAGCGCTGCTCAACTTCCAGACGATGGTCGCCGACCTGACGGGCCTGCCTCTCGCGGGCGCGAGTCTGCTGGACGAGGCGACCGCCGCGGCGGAGGCGATGGGGATGTGCATCTCGATCGCTCGCGGCAAGAAGACCGGCTTCTGGGCGTCGGACGACTGCCACCCTCAGACGCTGGCGCTGCTGGAGACCCGGGCGCGCGGGCTCGGCGTCGATCTGAAGATCGGGCCGATCTCCGAGATCGACTTCAACCACGGTGAGGGCGGCCTGTGCGGCGTGCTGGTCCAGTACCCGACCACCGACGGCCGGATCAAGGATTACTCGGGTCTGGCAAAGAAGGCGAAGGACGCGGGCTGTCTGACGGTCGCCGCGGCGGATCTGCTGTCGCTGACGGTGATCACGCCTCCCGGCGAGTGGGGCGCGGACGTGTGCGTCGGTTCGGCGCAGCGATTCGGTGTGCCGATGGGTCTGGGCGGTCCTCACGCGGCGTTCATCTCGACGCACGAGGAGCACGCTCGCAAGCTTCCGGGGCGCATCATCGGTGTCTCGAAGGATGCGCAGGGCAACATGGCGCTGCGCATGGCGATCCAGACGCGCGAGCAGCACATCAAGCGCGACAAGGCGACGAGCAATATCTGCACCGCGCAGGCGCTCTTGGCGATCATCAGCTCGTTTTACGGCGCGTACCACGGGCCGAACGGCCTGAAACGCATCGCGGATCGCACGCACGCGTACACCTGCGCCCTCGTCAAGGGCCTGGAGCGGTTGGGACACACAACGCTCGGTGACGGGCCGATCTTCGACACGATCCGGATCCGGCTCGGGAAGGGCCGTGCGCACGCGTCGCGCCAGGTGGCCGACGCGGCACGCGAGCGGCAGATCAACCTGCGCGAGTACGCCGACGGCACGCTGGGCGTCACGCTCGACGAGACCGCCGACCGGGCGCTGGTCGCCGATCTGCTGGCCTGCTTCAACTTCGGGCACTACACCGGTTTCCACATCGACGATCTGCTCGCCGAGGCGGAGCGCGACGGCATCCTGAAGTTCGGCTCCTTCGAGCGGACGAGCGACTACATGACGCACCCGGTGTTCAACACCTACCACAGCGAGACGGAGATGCTGCGCTACATCTTCAAGCTGATGGGGCGCGACCTGTCGCTGGCGCACAGCATGATCCCGCTCGGCTCGTGCACGATGAAGCTCAACGCCACCAGCGAGATGATCCCGGTGACGTGGCCGGAGTTCGGCAGCATCCACCCGTTCGCCCCCGACACGCAGTGGCGCGGCTACACGCACATGTTCCGCGAGCTGGAGCGCTGGCTCAGCGAGATCACCGGCTTCGAGGCGGTGAGCCTGCAGCCGAACGCGGGCGCGCAGGGCGAGTACGCGGGGCTGCTGGTCATCCGCGCGTACCACGAGCACAACGCGCGCCAGGAAGGCAAGGAAAACCAGCGTGATGTCTGCCTGATCCCGACCTCGGCGCACGGGACAAACCCGGCGTCGGCGGTGATGGCGGGCATGCAGGTCGTGCCGGTCAAGTGCGACGATCGCGGCAACATCGACATGGCCGACCTCAAGGACAAGGCCACCAAGCACGCCGACAAGCTGTCGTGCCTGATGGTCACCTACCCGTCCACGCACGGCGTGTTCGAATCGACCATCCGCGAGGTGTGCGACCTGATCCACTCTCACGGCGGGCAGGTGTACATGGACGGGGCGAACATGAACGCGCAGGTCGGCCTCACCAGCCCCGGCAAGTGCGGCGCGGATGTGTGCCACCTGAACCTGCACAAGACCTTCTGCATCCCGCACGGCGGCGGCGGGCCGGGCATGGGCCCGATCGGTGTCGCGCCGCAGCTCGTGCCGTTCCTGCCGACGCACCCGGTGGAGCGCCCGGACACCGCCGGCGAGTTCGCGATCGGCCCGATCTCGGCAGCGCCGTACGGCAGCCCGAGCATCCTGACGATCAGCTACGTCTACATCGCGATGATGGGGGCGGCGGGCCTGAAGAAGGCGACGCAGGTGGCGATCCTGAACGCCAACTACATGGCAAAGAGGCTGAGCGAGCACTACGACATCCTGTACACCGACAAGAACGGGTATGTCGCGCACGAGTTCATCATCGACTGCCGCGGGTTCGAGAAGGATGCTGGCGTTCGGATTGATGACATCGCCAAGCGCCTGATGGACTTCGGGTTCCACGGCCCGACGATGTCGTGGCCGGTGCCGGGCACGCTGATGATCGAGCCGACCGAGAGCGAGTCGAAGCCCGAGCTCGACCGCTTCTGCGACGCGATGATCGCGATCCGCGCCGAGATCGACGCGATCGCCAGGGGCGAGATGGACGCCGAGGACAACCCGCTGCGCAACGCGCCGCACACGGTGCATGTCATCGGCTCGGACGACTGGAAGCACCCGTATACGCGCGAGCAGGCGGCGTGGCCGATGGCGTGGCTGCGCGATGCGAAGTTCTGGCCGAGCGTCGGGCGGATCGACAACGCCTGGGGCGACCGGAACCTGGTGTGCTCGTGCCCGCCGATGAGCGAGTACTGCGGGACGGAGTGATAGCTCGTTGTGGCACGCTCAAACCTGTTTGAGTGTGCTCGGGCTGTAGGGTCCATGCTCAAGCGGAGCTTGAGCATGCCACACGGGCATTGAAGTCGAGAACGAAGGAGTACCCGGGGCTCGCGCCCCGGGCTCTTGTTTTTGCGGAATTGATATTCTCGTGTCAAGAACACTTGACACGCCTCTGATGTCAAGTATGCTTGACATGTCGGCCGGGTTGGTCGGCGGATCGGAGGCAACGTGGGACCGTCTTTTGAAGAGAAAAGCGTGTGGGTGCAGTTCGTCGGGACGACGGTCGCGCTTGCGACCTATGTGTGGATCGCCGCGGCGATGTACATGCGTGGTGTGGACCGGCTTGAGCCGTACACGGCTGTGTTCGCGATCTCGGTGGTCTGGCTGGTGATCATCCTGATCGTCGGGCACATCCTCGCGGCGGTGACGGGGAAGCACGAGGACGAGGACGAGCGGGACCGCATGATCGCGTGGCGATCGGAGAGCAATTCGTCGTGGGTGCTGGGCGTGGGCGTGCTCGCGACGCTGGCGTGCATGGTGGGGTCGGTGCCGGAGGTGCTGACGGCGCACGTGCTGCTGCTGTCGTTGTACGCGTCGCAGCTGATGCAGTACGGGTTCCAGATCCTGTACTACCGGCGGGGCATGTGAGGTGGGTAAGAAGAAGCCGAAGGTGCGGAATCGCATCCGCGAGCTGCGCGCCGAGTGCGGGCTGACGCAGCAGGATCTGGCTGACGCGATCGGGGTGAGCCGGCAGACGGTGAACGCGATCGAGGGGGAGAAGTACTCGCCGTCGCTGGAGGCGGCGTTCCAGATCGCCGCGGCGTTGGGACGGCGGTTGGATGAGGTGTTTGAGTATGAGGACGGGAAGCGTCGCTGAGCGCGTATGATCTCGGCGTGCCGAGTGCTGCGACCGATCTGAGTGCCGATGCGATCCTGCGGGGCTGGCCCCGGGGGCTGGGGTTGTGCGCGCTGGTGAGCGGAGTTGGGCGCGGGGTATCGGTGATCGGGGAGCCGTCGCGCGTGACGCTGGGGGAGGCGATGGAGGCATCGTGCGTGCGCGCGGGCGACGGGCTCGCGCTGCCGGTGCATGTCGGCGCGGTGGCGTACGAGCACGGCGTGACGATGGAGCCGAGCGCGTGCGCAGCGCGGGCGGTGCGTCGGCTGACGGATGGGCAACTGGTCGAGAAGGAAGCGATCGCGCCGATTGCGCAGCGGGTGGAGCGCGGCTGGGTCGCGAGCGCGGGCGGGGAGTGGACGGGGTTTGATGCGCCGGCGATGGGATCGAGTGAGCAGCGCGGCGGGTACCGCGTCGGCGCGATGCGGTCGAGCACGGGGCGCGGGCATTACGAGCGTGCGGTGCG
>Ga0209578_10002983_pt1 | contig 13407 bp, 10 predicted proteins | sample tdAd472_FD_187127 | JGI IMG/M metagenome (GOLD analysis project Ga0209578, IMG submission 187127) | Marine sediment microbial communities from the Atlantic coast under amendment with organic carbon and nitrate - tdAd47.2 (SPAdes)... | ecosystem: Environmental > Aquatic > Marine > Coastal >...
GGGAACCCGCAAGTACATGAACATGAAGTTGCTGAGGGAAATGGACCAGGAGGTCATTCACTCAGTGGCTTAACCGAGAACCGGGACTGCCCCTGAGGAAAAAGTGCGAAACATTTTTGACACTACCATTCAGTTTGCGCTTGAACTTAAAGCTGACATGAAAATGCCGAAGCAAATGCAAGCATTGCCAATGACGTTTCATCTTCATGAAGCCATTCGGGGTGATTTTGTATGTAGTTATGAACAATGCGTGCTGTTTGACCGTCATTGTCAGTTTCTGGCCAGCATGACTTTAACAAAGGATTCTGTTCGTCGGATAAGGTTATCTACATGGTAGCCCAAACCCCTCTAACGAAAGCCAAGCAGTAAGATTCTTCAAACCCAGTTTTAAAATCCGTCTTCTTTTGAAAGGAGTCAATTATATTAATAGCGCTTTGACACCGTTTCAATAGCAAATGGCCGTCAGATTTAACATGTGGAGAAAGTAGCGAAGGAATCACTACAATTAAGATCAAGGAGTTAATCTTTAATTGCGCATTCTACGTATATTTTCCATATCTCAGCGAAAGTCGATTCTAAGGTTCTAATTAAAACAGAAAGCTGATGATTTGGCGCCGCCCTAGAACCATGGTTCTTCATCTTGCCGAGCAATCTTCTTTGTATCCCTGCCCACTGTAATTGATGTTTTCTAAGTCTAGAATCTTCGGGCGAGTTATTTACTAACAGGTGTATGTTGTCGCTAAGTGTGCGCCTGGCAGGCGTAAGGCTTACGCACAATAGACGAATTAGCTCATCCAATTGCTCTTCTGCATAGTCAGCTAAAAGCGCGTTTGTCATGAGTTATTTTGCATTTTAAAAAAATGCGTTTACTCGGACGAAGCTCTCATAACTGAGCAATAATAAAAATTATCGGAAATCAGTTGCAAGTAGGCTCTATGACTGATCCATTCAATGAGATTGCTAATTTTCGTTGGGCATCCAAACCGTTAACTCGCCCCCTGTTGTTAGGGATCGCAATTAGATCAATAAACCACGCCCGCACAGGTCTGCGCCTGCTTGTAATGCGATAGTCGTAAGTCAATGCGAGTCGATAACTTGAAATAGTCACCAAACTTAAGTTTCTGCTATCAGCCCAATCTGAAACAATGTTATTAACATTTTCAACTGTGACTGGTGGAGCACCGTTTCCCACCCAAGACACTACTGACATTGGCTCAAAAATATAAGTGCAATCCATGGACGAGCCGTCGGCCCAGTGGGAAATCGTATAACTTGGCTGTTGCGCTAATAGCGGGGAATTTAGAAGAAGGTAAATAACTGCTATTTCAAAAACGCGAAGGGGTTTTTTCATATGCTCAAACCTTGCGACGAAGTCAATGCTATATAATAGACAAGCCTTGAGATTACCACAGTTATCGTGGCTTTTTGAAGAATGCTGTAACCTAATTGTTGCGAAATACTGCAGCAATAAAGATTAACGGAACGTCAACTGCCAGACTTTCAAGAGCTTGGCCTTCCAACGTTCTCATGGATCGTTTTTGATGTGAATATGAAATGCAAAGCGCAAATAACGGGAGCCACTAAAAATAGTGCTCCATAATCCAGTTCGCTTGTACTGTACCTTCAAATTACAACTGTGAGAGCTAGCAACATGCCAACGATCGTAAATACTACCTGTATTCTCCTCGGTAACTGAACCTCATCACAACCAATTCCATAAGCATACTGATGACTCCCATCAGCCCCAGGGTTGCTGGAATAAGCAGTGGCAACAAAAGAAGCAAGCCAGAAAGCTGCTTAGAAAATAGCAACATTGGAGCGATGAAAACGCCCAGTGTATATATAACAATCAACTGGAGGTAGCACACGAGGAATTCACTAATTAGCAGCAATTTTCTAGTATTTCTGGCATCAACTTTAATCATCAAGAACTGCGAACTTAAAAGTAATAAAGATTTCTGGCAGTAAGAATGTACTATCACATTCAGCGGACATAGCCCTTTTCGCATCCTAGTGCCGCTTCCGGCCTAATAGCGGACTTATCCGCTTGAATAATTGGCCCAGTGTGTAAGCTCTAAGCCCGCAATTGATCTATATGTTAAGGAGTCTTACGTAAAGCATATCGCGGCAGGTTACCTGAACGATTCCAATACCTTTCATACTGATCTGGATTGAGCAAATATTCCTTATTATCGTGGATGATATAATAGTACTCATTGTTGTCAGATATTAAGTTAGACAATCGAATGTGATTCTCATCTATTTCTAAGGCCCCAGATTGCTCAGAATATGGTGCGTGATTAAGCCAACAATCTTCATTAACGCTAGAACACAGCTCATCTGTTACTCGGTAGTAGACATAGCCTTCACTGGACAAACTTACAACGTCGAATTCAAACAAAATGCACTCGCTTCTAGTGCATGCCTCAGCATATCTACCATAAAAACTACCAGCTTGATCGAAACTGACGGTGCAAGATTGAGCGTAAGCGTCAGGCCAACCACCCACTTGCCATCACTCCATATTCCATGGCATGAGCGACTCAATATCTTGCGGGTCCGCGTCTGGGAGTTTATTGAATAACCAACACAGATAACGGTACGGTTCCTTGCCGTTGGCTTTGGCCGTTTCTATCAGGCTGTATAGGTTGGCACTGCCAGTAGCGCCGCGCTGACTGTTGCTGAACAACCAATTTTTCCTGCCAATGACGAAAGGCCTGATCGCATTCTCAGCCACGTTGTTGTCGATCGGCCAGTCGCCATGCTCGGTGTACCGGTTCAACTCAACCCAGTACTCCAGCGTGTAATTCACCGCTTTTCCCAATGCCGTCTTCGGCGGTACCCGCTGCTGTGTGTCTTTCAGCCAGGCATGAAACGCCTTGAGTATTGCCAGGCTTTGGGTTTGTCGGGTACGATGCCGCGTAGCGGCATCGCTACTCCTTTCCTTTTTCTCCACCCCATAGAGCTTCGCAATAAAGTTAATCGCCACATCCGCCTTGCCGGTTTTACCCCGTGGTTGTGCCTGCTGTGCCTCTTTGAACTTTCTTCTCGCATGGGCCCAACAGCACAGGTGCGTCAGTCCTTGCGCTGCAGCCACACTGCGGTAGGACGTGTAGCCGTCTGTCATCAATGCACCTTGGTAATCATCCAACAACCGGCTTGCCGTGGCAGTTGAACGACTTGGCTCGTAGTTGAACAAAACCCCAGGCCTATCAGGCGGCCCACCACGCTGTACCCACATGTAGGATTGACTGGTGGCGGGTTTTCCCGGTTCCTTTAACACCTGCACCCGGCTCTCATCCATATACAGCAACGGATAGGCGAACAAATGAACTTTGAGATACTCAATTAACGGAATGATTTTCTCCGCCACCTTCAACACCGATTCCGACAAGGTCTGGCGCGAAAGATCGATACGGTAGCGCGCCAGGATTGCACTCTGGCGATGCAGCGGAATCCCGTCAGCGTACTTGCTGGTGATCACGTACGCCATGGTATTGGCGGAAGCGATCGCCTTGGGCAGCAACACGTTGGGCTTGGGGGCGGTTTTAATGGTGTCTTCGCAGCCTTGGCAGGCGTATTTCTTGCGAACAGTCTGCAGCACCTGGACTTGTGCCGGAACGATGTCCAGTTGTTCACTGACCACTTCGCCGATTTCCGCCAGGGTACAGCCACAAGAACACTGCCGTTCCTGCTCGCTCAGCTCGATTACGGTGCGTACCCGGGGCAGGTCATCCGGCAGCGGCTGGCGCGCGGCTGCTTTACGACGGCGATACGATGAGACAGGAGTGTGTTCGGTGTCTGCAGCGGTGTCTGGCTCGGCGGCTGTGGTATCCGCTTCATCAAACAGCTCAGATTGATAAGCCGACTTTTCACTACTGGCACCGTAGCGTCGATGCTTCTCCAGCCGCAGGGCTTCCAGCAGGGAATGAATTTGTTGTTTGTAATGGGTAGCCGTTTCGGAGTGGGCCTGGCGTTCCTGCTGAAGGGCCGCGCGCTCTCTCAACAGTAACGACTTGAGTTGGGCAATATCGTCAGGCAGATCGGCGGCGGAAGCAACGGAATCCATGGCGTGGATTATACCGCATCATTGCTAGCCAACCGAGCAAAAAGACAGGGATTGATGCGGTTGATTGCGCCACAGGTCAAAACCATCGAGCAACCAGTTGAGCTGTTCACCGTTCAGTGTGAGGGTTGGGGTATCAACGCCGGTTGGCCACTTGAAGCGTTGCTTCTCCAGGCGTTTGTACCACAGCACAAAGCCATTCTTCTCCCACAGCAGGATTTTGATCTTGTCACGACGGCGATTGATAAACACGTACAGTGTGACATCGAAGGGGTTCAGCCCCAGGGTTTGTTCCACAAGCAACGACAAACCGGTGATTGATTTTCTGAAGTCTACTGGGTCTACACAGAGATAAACCCGGGGAGCCGCAAGGGACGGGCGTAGCAGATTACTCATCGCGAATAATCTGAGCCAGCCAGGCGGGATCGGGCAGGGTTGCAAACTCCAGTTGAACCGGGCCCAAGTGCAGCAGTAAAGTGGATCGTGCGAACGAAGGCTGTGTCACTTCGGTAAAAACTGTGCTGGTGGCCACCTGAGTGAGCTCGCGCTTGCGAAGGAAAGTGCGCCATTGATACAGGTGTTGTGCTGATAGACCCTGTGATCGGGCGTAGTCTGCAAGAGAGCCATCAAAGTGATCCGCCTGCTCCAGGTGCTGGCTCCAGTACTGTTGTTTTGCTGTGAGAGGTCTGCTCATTGCGTTCTCCGTTAAGAAAACGCTGATGGTGCAGGAGCTGCTTAGGAATTAGTAGATGTGTTTGGCGTGACGCTTACAAAGCGTATACCGTATAACTCGCGGAAACAGTGAAAGCGAGAAAACTTTCCTGCGTGCTTGACGGCGTATCCAAGGGTATAAAAAGCGCCGTGCTGAAACAGATTGCCAGCAATACGCTACCCGTGCAGAATTGGCTCAGTCTGTAGGCGTTGCAGCCATTGGCCGTATTACAACAACCGCACAGGCAGCCTCCGCGAAAACCGTACTGGACGAGATTGGTCACTCAACTACGGATTGCCCTTCACTTAACGGGACGCTGACAGCTCAGCAAACCACCCTGCTCAACTGTGTAGTTTATCCCACTAACGACAATGAAGAAGCCGTCTCGCACTACGAAAACATAATCAAAAAGCTTAACGACAGCATTCCCTAAACCACCTGTTTTACTGAATTGAGGAGCAAGTCATGGCAGAACAAGTCGCCGCTTTATCGATTAAATCCGCTAAAGAGATCAAAAAGGCCCTGGACATCATTAGTGCCAAGCCAACCAAGCGCAAAATTACTGGTATTCAAGTGCGAAACGGTGATCTGGTAATTACTCATTCACCAGCTTAACCAGTCTTGCTGTTTCGATGAATCAGATATGTAGAATACCCAGATTACAGCAAATATAGAAGAAACGATTACGGATAGAGCAATTCGCTCAACTAAAGGATATTCAGAATTCCTTTTACGGAAAAATTCAAATAGCATGATGAATCTGTACAGCCAATTACTCTACATATGCGTAAAGAAGAAAAAAATATTGTTTCGGATTATTCAACAAATACGGTAAGCAAACATTGGAAAAACTATTAACATTAAAAAAAGTGAAATTGCAAAGACATTCCACCTTCTAAATTTTTCTATTTTTTTGACTACTGAAAGGTTATCTCCCTCTTTGATAATCGAATTAATTATGCCCATAGTCTTCTGATCAAAATACACTCGTTTAAGAATCAATCCGGAAATCGAGGCTCTTTCATTATTGATTGCATATTTAGAGCTGCTTGCAACATAGTTTTGTAACCAGTTTTGAAAATAGGCTCTTCTAAACACAGAAACTGCAAACAAAAGGAAGATCACTAGTATTAGATATAAACATATTTTTTCAAGTATCAAAACGGTACCCCCATAGCACATATCGCAGTTGGGCCATACGCCAAAATTCCCGAAATTACACTACCTGCTTTGGTGTTTGCTTGTTGTAATAACTTATACTCCGCCTCAAGTGCTGCGCCTCCAATCAAGGAAGTATTTGCACCGGCCCAAAGCGCAAGTTTCGCACCAATCGAAAGAGGGCCACCCAATGCGAAACCCAATGCAGCAGAGTACGCATTAAATCCCCATGTTGTGCTTCCAGCAAAATCTACAGAGACTTTCTCGTGAATTTCCCAAGTTTCACATTCTGTAGTGCACCTTACATCTATGTTAACGAATCCAGACACTTGACCAGATGCCCTTATAAATTTCACGAAGCCCCATTTATTAAAGCCGGGTTTTGCTAATCCATCGAAGGGGTTAAAGCCAAAATCTGTGATATTGTATTTAGGCCTCGAAATAAATGATCCGGAAACCATGAGGCCATATGTATCACTGAACAAGGCTGGGGATGCAGACGCATATAGAAACGTATTCATTCCCCCTCTCAACCCAATCGGATCGCTCTCTACATACCTCCCTAAGCTTGGGTCATAATCCCTAAAATAGTTGTAGTGCAGCTCTGTTTCTGTATCTTCATACTGCCCAGGAAACCGTACATTGTTCTCGATGCTGGCAGTGACGACTTCAGTTTTTCCAAAAGGCTCATACACTGCATCCCAGATGATTGTTTGAGTATCATCGGTTATCTTTTGCGGCGTTCCTAGATGATCAATGTGAACAAAATACGTCCCCTCTTCCTGTGTACCAGTATCATCGACAACGGCGACCTGCTGGCCATTGACGTAGATGTACTCTCTTAGCGTGGCACCCGTGGAGGAATCAATCTCCGCAATCACCTGTCCAGCTTGATCATAGATAAAGTGAACAGCAGTGTTTGGGTCCCCGTTCACAGTTTTGACCACACGTTGTCCCTGTGCATTGTGCAAATTTTGCACTTGAGCTGTTCCAGCTCCTCCACCCAAGTCACACGGGTTCGGTCGTGTCACTGATGTAGAAGGCAACGCTGCTTCCAGATCATCCAGGTCACTACACAAGATCTCTGTATTGCCGGTTAGATCAACAGTTGTGAGATTCGTGAGTATTTCCAATCCAGTCACATCCACAATGTCGCTATTGGAACAACCCAGGCTAGTTACTTCACCCGTTGTGGACCAACCGTTTGCTGCTGCCTCTCCTATGACACAGGCTTCGAGATTGGGATCAGGAAAATCCTGTTCATTAAGTAGATCCAGTGACTCTCCTGTACCGACGCTGGTAAAGAGATAAAGCTGCCCGAATCCTCCGTCAGCGCCAAATGCACCAACGGCTATCTGCCCGACCGGAGTGATGGCAAGACCTTGGCCAAAATTCACGTTGGCGAGTGGATTGGGATTGTCGATGACGTTGATCAAGCTGCCGTCGTTGCCATCAAAGACAAACACACGACCTGAATTGTCCGCACCCGCATCGTCATTCACCGAGCCAACAACCACATGACCTTGCGGTGTGCCAGCCACGGTGGCCGCAAACTGCCCGTTAGAATCCGCCAGTGGGTTAGCAATCGACCAACGCAGTGATCCATCAAGGCTGTCATGGACAAACACACTGCCGTCATCCAGTGCATTGTTATCCAGAAAGCGCGCGCTGATGATAAGATCATCCAATGCGGATGTAGCCACGGCACTGCCGTAGTCATCGAAATCAGCCGGGCTGGGATTGTCGATGGTTAATAATAGTGTTCCACCAAGTTCAGAAACCAGGTGGACTGCTCCGGCATCGGTCAATGTGATCGGGCCCACAATGACATCCTGCTTAGGTGCCCCGATCACAATGTCACCAAACGAGGTTGTGGCTATAGCTTTACCAAACTCGCCGTTACTGTCTCCTGATCCGTTGAATAGGGTTTGCGACAGCATGCCCTGGTCATCGTAAACATAGACCACCCCTCCTCCGGCTTCCTGGTAAGCCCCAACGATTAGTCTGCCATTACTGGTTGTGGCCAGTGAATAGCCGTAACGATCATCCACGTTGGGTGAGGGATTAGTAAAAGTCTGCAGGAGCGTTCCGTCTACACCGCTAAACAGATAAACAGCACCGGCGGCTATACCGCCAACTTCATCATTCCACGCTCCGACGACAATATTGCCATTGGACGTCGATGCCACAGACCAACCAAAATAGTCCGAGCCAGTCGGGCTTGGGTTTTGAATTTCCAGTAGTGCATTGCCGTTGGTGCCATCAATCAGGTACACGCTGCCGTCATAAGAATCAGTACCCGGGTTGTAGGTAACCGCACTGGTTATAATATCTCCCACAGGTGTACTGGCCGCCGCAAAGCTGAACAGGTTTGTTGCGGGCTTTCCGGGATTGAGTACGTTAAAAACCTGTTCGCCCTCACCCAAACAGGAGGAAGGGTGGGTTATCACCCCAGCGCCAAGCACCCCATCAAGATCACCCAGTTGGCTACACTCAAGCGAGATGTTTCCGGACAAGTCTAATGAAGTGAGGTTGGTAAGCCCAGAGAGCTCATTCAGTAAGGTGATGGCATTGTTGGTCAACGACAAACTGGTCAGGTTGCTGAAGTTAGCCAGACCTGTCAGATTGGTCACACCTTGTCCGTTACAGCTTAAACTGGTGACATCGGCAGGTGCAGTCCAACTATTCGCAGAGCCGGCTGCGTCCAGGCAAGCGCCTAGGGCTGGATCTACAACGTAGGCCGACAAATTAGCCGACACTTCCACTGTCGCAAATGTGCAGCCAGGCACTGCGCAATGATTCACTGTGTCAGTGAAATATTGTGAGCCACCCTTATCTACTCGGAATCGGTAGTTACCTGGTAACAGAGAGAGGAGCGCCTCGCCATTTGAGTCTGTAACGGCGGATTTATTGACATAGGTCGATCCATCGAAGGCGTAGACGTTCAATCCTTGCTCAACACCACCCGCATTATTGGTCACACTGACAACCACCGATTCAGGGACATCATAAGTCACTGCCGTACAGCCCGGCGCGGTACAGTGATTCACATCGTCGGTGAAGAACTGGGTGCCGTTCTTGTCGATTCGGAAACGATAGTCGCCGGGAAGCAATGTAAATTGGGCTTCTCCGTTGACGTCTGTTACTGCGGATTTATTGGCATAGGTCGAGCCATCAAAAGCATACACATTGAGCCCTTCTTCGACCCCACCTCCGCTACTGGTGACTGTTACCGTAACCGATTCAGGCACTTCGTAGGCCACTGCGGTACACCCTGGGGCGGTACAGTGATTTACCGTGTCGGTGAAGAATTGCGTGCCATTCTTGTCGATGCGGAAGCGATAATCGCCGGGTAACAGCGTGAACACGGCTTCCCCGTAGACATCGGTTACTGCGGATTTATTGACATAGGTTGAGCCATCGAAGGCATACACAGTGAGCCCCGCTTCGAATCCATCACCACTGCTGGTAACGGTGACCGTTACCGACTCTGGGATCTCGTAGCTTATGTCGGTACAACCTGGCACCGAACAGTGATTGACTGCATCGGTAAAAAACTGGGTGCCATTCTTATCAATACGAAACCGGTAGCCACCAGCAAGTAGCGTGAACACCGCGTCACCATTCGCATCGGTGATTGCACTCTTATTGACATAGGTGCTGCCATCAAAGGCGTACACATTCAATCCGGCTTCGGCGGAGCCGCTACTACTGGTGACATTCACAGTCACCTGCGCAGGCATTTGAAAGCTGACACTGTTGCAGCCGGGCACTGAACAGTGGTTTGCGGTATCAGTAAAATATTCCGTCCCACTTTTATCGATGCGAAACCGGTAATCGCCAGGTAATAGGGTAAATTCCGCCTCACCGTTAACATCAGTCACCGCTGACTTATTGACGTAGGTTGTGCCATCGAAGGCATACACAGTGAGCCCCTGCTCTGGCCCGCCGGCGCCAGTTACCGTAACGGTGACTGATTCCGGGACTTCATAAGTAATGGCCGTGCAGCCGGGAATCGAACAATGGTTTGTCGGGGAGGTAAAGAACTGCGTGCCGTTCTTGTCAATACGAAAGCGGTAGTCATCAGAAAGCAACTGAAAGGTTGCGACGCCATTGGCATCGGTGACAGCGGACTTGCTGGCATAAGTCGTTCCGGTGAAGGCATAGACATTGAGGCCGCTTTCAAATCCACCGGCACTGCTGGACACGGTGACTTCAACCGCACGAGGGACTTCTACAGAAACAGAGGTACAGGCCGGTACTGAGCAGTGATTGTTCGCCCCGCTGAAATACTGTGTGCCGCTTTTATCGACACGAAGCCGGTAATCACCGTCGGCGAGGGTAAACTGTGCATTCCCACTGGCGTCTGTTACCGCCGAATTGCCAGTATAGGTGGTGTTATCAAAGGCATAGACATTAAGGCCTGAAAGGTTATTGCCCAGATCATCCTGAACATTCACTTGAACGCTGGTTTGAGCCATTGCTTGACTGGTCGCTGCCAAAGTAAACAGCACTACGGTTAAAGTATATTGGAATAGCGAGAGAAAGTTCTCACTAATTCTTTTACATCGGCGAGGCAAAAACCTGGAAAACCCCATGACTATTGCCCTCCCTGAGGAGTGGCCTGAATCAGGCGATTCTGATCGTTGTATTGAAAGTTAAAACCGGTGTCGCTGCCGCGGTCATCGCCGATGATATTGCCGTTGTTGTCGTACTGAAACGTTCTCAAGTCGCCATCGACATCCACCGAGAGTAGCCGGTTGCTGGCGGTGTCATAGGTGTAGGTTTCCGTTGTGGTGGACCCGTCTTTTGTCACTGAGAGTGAGAGGCGGTTACCGACTTCGTCATAGCTATAGCCCTGCAATCCGTATTGCCCGTCGGCGGAGATCAAGCGATTGAGCTGATCGTAGTTAAAGGCCTGCGTTCGCGTCGGATCGACGGCATCGACGATGTCAGTGATGTTGTCTATAGCATTTTGCGTATAGGTCAGGTCCAGGACATCCGGATTAACTGCATTGCTGTCTTCAACAACGAGTCCCGCAATGCGGTAGTCCTGGTCGATTGAGAGATTGAGCTCCAGGTCGTTGCCATAATCCAGTGATTGCATTGGGCCGAAAGGGAGATAGCTGACATTTTCAGCAATAGTCTCCGAAAGTGCGCCACCATTCTGTTGTGTTGTTACAGTTTCAACCCGACCCAGAACATCCAACTGATGATTGACAACCCGCCCGCTGGGGTACGTTGTCTGTATCATAATGTCGGCCAGGTCATAGGCGTAGGCGGTTGTGTAAGCATTCCCTTGAATAGTCACCGAAGCCTGCAGTTGGTTACCCCGATGGTCATAGACGTAGCTAGTACTGCCGGTTTGGTCGGTGAGCTGAGTAAGCCGTCCGACTCCGTATCCAGCTGCAGGCTGATCGTAGGTGTAAGCGATATCCTCAGACGGGGTGGCTGGATAAGTAACCGCCGCCAGTCGATTCAGGGCATCATAGCTGAAGTTGGTGACAACACCTCGTGCATCGGTCTGGCTACCCTGATTCCCTGCGTCGTCAAAAGTGTAGATGGTGATTCCCGTGTCCGGGCTATCAAGCTGAATCAGATTGTTTAGACCATCATAGGTATAGGTTGTTGCGAGGCCGCGCTGATCAGTAACCGAGATCAGGTTGTCTCTGGCGTCATAACCGTAATCGCTGTCATTCAAGTCTGCATCAGTCACGGTGACCAGGCGATTTAGGGCATCGAATGCTTGTATCGTGCTTTGGTTGATGCCGAGCGGGTCCAGCGCCATGGTGGTCTGGTTACCATTGTCATCGTAGGCCATTTGCGACAACTGATTGGCTCCGCCAATAGCTTGATAAATACGGCTCAGCTCGTCATAGACCTGGGTCTGGGTGCGAGTTATGGTGCTGGTGCCATCTCTGGTGGTTTCCGCCGTAATATTGCCCGCATCATCCAGCGAGTATTCCTGGCGTTCATTCAGGTTGTTGCTGATGGCAGTCAGGCGATGTGCCGAATCGTATTCGTAGTCCAAGTACGCGCCGTTGGGTAGCGTCACTCGGGTAAGTTGCCCGACGTTGTCGTATTGGTAGGTTGTGGTGGCATCGTTGCTACCAACGGGGTCAACTACCGTGCTGGATAGCAACCACCCTCGCGGGTGATAGGTCATCTGTGTGGTGACCGTGTTACTGTCGATCAGGGTCAGTGGTAAGCCGCGGGCATTGTAGCTAGTGATTTGGGTAACCTGCCCCAACGGATTGGTGATCGTGGCGACATAGCCTTCTGGCGTGTAGGTATACGTAGTGACATCGTTGATGTCGGTTCGAGGACCGTCTACCGTTTCAACGAGGAACTGGCCATTGGCTCCCTGGGCATAATAGGTATAGGTCCAGGTACGGGTGCGCCCGTTGGTGGAATACGGTACCGATTGGGTCGTGGTATCGGTTTCGGTTCGGGTTAACAGATTGCCGTTACTGTCATAGGTCATGTCTGTTGTGCGTCCTGGCTCGACGATCTGAGTGGGCAAGCGTAGGTCCGGGTGCCAGGTAGATGGTTCGTTCTTCCGATGTGCCCACCGCTTCTGTACGGCTAATCTCGAGGCCTCGAATATCATGAACATAGTTAGTAACATTGCCGTTGAAATCTGTCTGACTGGCGCGATAGCCGTTGGTGTCGTAGGTACGCGACAGATTCGCAGCTGGGAAATAGCCCGACGGTGATGCCGCTCGGGAAATCTGACTGATCAAGTCATTCGAGAGCAGCGTAAAGACCGACTCTAATCCCAAGTCGTTCGTTTCCGTGCGAGTGTTTGCTACCCAGTCATAGTCGATCTCGAAGCGTGAGACTCCCGCACCAAGTTCGGTAACAGTGGCCCAACCGCTGTCATCGTATTCATAGTGAGAATACAAATCCCCGTTTTCATCATAGATATCGGTAATCCCATCGGGGAATCGCACATCGTTATATTGGAATTCACGATAAGGATTGTCGTTGGGATCTCCCGGCGTCTCATCAGGATAAACAATCGTAGCAATCAATCCGCGAGTCGTATGCGTATAGCGATAGTCGTGTCCATCTGGATCAGTGATTCGAGTGACCAGCGCGGGATCATTAACGTCTTCGTAAAAAAACTGTAGCGTGTGCCCGAAATCGTCGGCAATAGTGGACAACAGAGCCGTGTTGACCGGGTCATAGGTCAGCGTATGAGAAAGACCGCTAGGGGCAGTGATCTGAAGCAGCTTCCCATCGAGACTGTAAATCTCGCGCTCATTGGCCGCGTTGATTGCTTCCCAGCCGGGTGCTAGTGGATGTGACACATCCAGGCGTGAAATCTTAGTCTTATAGGCATTCTGTGGCTCATAAGCGCCGATGTTATAAAAATAGATTTCTTGCTCACCGTCATAGCGGTAAAGATTAATGACCTGTGGCGTATCATTCGGATCGATATTGTCCCTTTCAAAGCTGGCCACCAAGT
>Ga0209578_10002987_pt1 | contig 13394 bp, 12 predicted proteins | sample tdAd472_FD_187127 | JGI IMG/M metagenome (GOLD analysis project Ga0209578, IMG submission 187127) | Marine sediment microbial communities from the Atlantic coast under amendment with organic carbon and nitrate - tdAd47.2 (SPAdes)... | ecosystem: Environmental > Aquatic > Marine > Coastal >...
ATAGTCATGTCAGGTTAGCCCTCTTGCCCACCTTAAGACACTGCATCGCCTGACGCTGCAAGCCCTGCAGGCACGCGCAACTGAGAAAGACTACCGGTTTTCCTGACACCTGCCCCTTCACTTCGGAGTGGGGCAAGTCCACTTAGAAGACTAGAAAAACAGCAGGAAGGAAACTCTCATGGCCAATATGACTTCAACAGAATGGGCGCTCGCCGAACGCCCTGTCGGCACCCCCAAACTCTCAGACTTCCAGAAGAAGACTGTCGATGTCACCGCCCCCGGTGATGGCGAAATCCAGGTTCAGAATGACTGGATGTCGGTTGATCCCTATATGCGCGGCCGCATGTATGACCGCGAAAGCTATGTACCGCCCTTCCAGATCGGCGAAACGATGCAAGGCGGCGCCGTAGGCCGCGTCACGGCCTCCAACCATCCCGACTACAAGGAAGGCGACCTCGTCTCCTCCATGGCGGGCTGGCGCACGGCCTGGACAGCAAAACCGGAAGCCGTCATGGCGCAGAAGCTGCCGGATGTCGGTCTGCCGGAAAGCGCCTTCCTGGGCATTGCAGGCATGCCGGGGCTCACCGCCTATGCAGGCATCCTGCGCGTGGCAGAGCTGAAAGAAGGCGACACGGTATTTGTGTCGGGCTCAGCAGGCGCTGTCGGCTCGACTGTCGTACAGATTGCCAAGATCAAGAACTGCAACGTCATCGGCTCAGCCGGCGGCCAGGAGAAGTGCGACTTCGTCAAATCCCTCGGCGCTGACCATGTGATCGATTACAAGGCCGCTGGCGGCTTTCAGGGCCTCGTGAAGGCGCTGAAAGAAGCCGCGCCCAAAGGCATTGATGTCTATTTCGACAATGTCGGCGGAGACCATCTGACGGCCGCCATCGAGTGCGCCCGTCCGATGGCCCGCTTTGCCGAATGCGGCATGATCGCCCAGTATAATGAGACCGGACAGCCCACAGGGCCGCACAACATTATCCAGGTTGTCGGCAAACAGCTAAAAATTCAGGGTTTTATCGTCTCCACCCATGCTGACATGCAGCCCGCCTTCTTCAAGGACATGGCCGAGTGGATTTCATCAGGTCAGGTGAAATACGAGGAGACGGTCATGGAAGGAATTGATAAGGCACCCGACGCGTTCCTTGGTCTCTTCAGCGGGGCCAACAAGGGCAAAATGCTTGTAAAACTGGGGTAGTCATGTCGCGTCTGTTTGATGCCTACATAATGGTTGACTGGAGTGCTGCATCGAAACCGGTGACCGGCAAGAATTCCATATGGATCGGAATTCTTGCGCGGGATGCCCGGCTGAAGTTTCAATACCAATCCGCCAACATCGAGACCCGCCTGAAGGCGCGGGAGTTTCTCAACGGCATCATCGCCAAGCTGACAGGGCGCGGAGACCGCGTCCTGCTCGGCTTTGACTTTGCCCTCGGCTATCCCGCCGGAACGGCTAAGGCCCTTGGCCTCCACGTTTCGGAGAAGGCCCCCTGGCAGGCCATGCACGCGCATCTGGCCTCAAAGCTGAAGGACAAGGCGGACAATTCCAATGCCCGCTACGCGATTGCAGCAGGCATGAACTATGCGATTTCGAAGGGTCCATTCCCCTTCTGGGGTGCACAGGCCCGCGATGTCGTTTCCACCCTGTCTGACAAGAAGCCGGAATTTGAGGGTCAGACCCTGCCGGAATTCCGGGAAGTCGAGACCTATCTGCGCGCAAGCAAGCTGGGCCAGCCGAAATCGGTCTGGCAGCTCGCCTATACCGGTAGTGTCGGCAGTCAGTCGCTGACCGGCATTCCGCACGTGCACGGCTTGCGTGAGGCGTTTCCAAACTCCCGCGTCTGGCCGTTCGAATTTCCGGATGGCGAACTGAACAATGAAACGCTTGACGGAATCAAGGTCGTGATGACCGAGATTTACCCTTCTCTGATCAAGGCAAAACCGGAAAAAGGCGAGACGACGGACGCCGCCCAAGTTCGCGAGATTGCCCGTCATTACTCAGAACTTGACGAAAAAGGGCAACTTGGAGCCCCTATTTCCACAAATAATTCGCTTGACGAGGAAAAAATGTCGCAAATTCAGTCAGAAGAGGGCTGGATTCTCGGCGCATAGCCCGTCTTTATTGGGAATCCGGCATATTCATGTGTTACGAATCGTGGGTATGTCGCACCAACGGCGTGGGATCGCCGTTTAACTTAGAGGAGAACCCCTATGAACAAGGGTGAACTTACCAAGGCTGTTGCAGCGGAATCCGGCCTGTCGCAAAGCGACGCTGGCAAAGCTGTTGACGCCGTATTTGAAGCCATCGCCGGCGCCGTGAAAAGCCGCCAGCAAGTGGCTATCGCCGGTTTCGGCACATTCTCGGCCAAAACCCGGAATGCCCGCACCGGCCGTAACCCGGCCACGGGTGAAGAAATCAAGATCCCGGAAAAGACCTCGGCCGCTTTCAAGCCGGCCTCGGCTCTGAAAGACCTCTAGGATTTCCTGCAGGGCTACCCAGCCCTGTGCAGTGGAATTCAAGCGGCGCGCTGGCTTGCCTGGCGCGCCGTTTTCCATTCCAGCAGGATGGTCTGGAGTGATCCGGCCGTAAACACACCCAACATGACGCCCAGCATCATGCCGGTCGCCCCGCCTTCGCGGACAATGCCCAACCAGTAGCAGGCCGGAATCATCACCAGGAAGAAGGATCCGATATGGATCACGCTGGGGCTCCAGATCACTTCCTGTGCTCTCAGGGCAAAAGAGGAGGTCGCCTGAAGTCCGTCAAACAGCGTCGCGACGGCAGCATAGGCCAGGAGGCCTGCAATGGCCGGGGCGAGCTGTACGCCGTTCAGCACCGCAGAATCGCGCACCAGCAGGCCAGCCAGCGTGTGATTGAACAGCACAACCAATACACCCAAGATTACCCCCATCAGCACGGTCGCAGCCACACCCAGGCGGCCAGCATCGCGGATTTCCGCCACATTGCCCCGCCCATAGGCCTCCGCCACGCGCACACTCGTCGCTGAGGCGATGCCCAGATAGAACATGAAGCACAGGCCCATCATCTGGATGGCATAGCCATAGACCGTATTGGCCGCGAGGCTGATCCAGGTCGCGATGATATAGGTCAGGTTGAAGCCGCCCCATTCCGCAATGTTGCTGATCGCTGTGCCCGAGCCAACCGATAGCTGCCGGCGAGCCTCATTCGGAGCCGCCTTGCGCGTAGACCGCGTCAGCGCCGGGGTCAGAATGAGGACCAGCACCAGCATTACCAATGTCAGCGCCCAGCGCGAGCCTGTAGTTGCCCACGCAACGCCCTCTGCCCCCATCGGCTCAAAGCCCCAGAAGCCGCCCACAAGCGCCAGGTCGATCCCCAGATTGAGGAACACGCCAAAATACATCACTGCCGTCACAAGCAGCGGCCGACGCAGCGCTTCAAGGTAATAGCTGCAGACGGTCGAGATCATGAAACCGACAAGGCCAAGGGACAGGATGCGCGTCACATGCGCAACCGATGAGGCCACCAGTTCAGGATCGGCCTGATCCACGGCCTCTGTCTTTGGCGCGATGTCTACAAACAGCCAATGGAACAGGGCCCCGGCAGAGAAATAGACGACCGCCATCAGCACCACGCCCAGCACCAGGCTGGTCACAAAGCCCCGCCGGAAGATGCGCCCGCTTTCGCCTTCCCGGCCAATGCCGAGAAGTTCTGAGGTCAGAACCTGCACGCCCAGAAGAATGCCGATTCCAAGCCCCAGCGACACGCCCATAGGCAGCCAGGAGTTCAGGATGTAGGGCAATTCGCCCGGAGCAAACTGTCCGAGCACGATTGCATCCGTCACGCCCATCAGCATCTGCGACATGCGCGTAAAGGCAATCGGCACCGAAAGCCGAAGCAAATCTCCAATGTCAGCTGGCCTCGCCCAGGCAGGCCAGCCCAGGCGAAACATACGCATGGAACTGTCTCTCTTATCCTGCCTTGCGGGCCTCAGAATTGCCCGCCACATTCACGGCCTGCAGCTTCTCCGCGATCATGAAGGCCAGTTCAAGGGCCTGTTCGCCATTCAGGCGAGGATCACAGTGAGTGTGGTATCGTGATGACAGGTCTTCTTCAGAGATGGCCTGTGCGCCGCCAATACACTCGGTGACATTCTGGCCGGTCATCTCAAAGTGCACGCCGCCCGGGTAGCAGCCCTCAGCGGACAGAACATCCACGAACTGACGCACTTCAGACAGGATGCGATCCACCGGACGCGTCTTGAAGCCGCTATCGGTTTTCAGCGTATTGCCGTGCATCGGGTCACAGGACCAGACCACTGTGCGACCGCTTTCCTTCACGGCGCGCGCCAGCGGCGGCAGGCCCCCAGCCACGCCTTCACTGCCGAAGCGGGAGATCAGCGTGATGCGGCCGGCCTCATCCTTCGGGTTCAGCGTATCGATCAGGCGCAGCAGCTCATCCGTGCCCATGCCCGGTCCACACTTGATGCCGATCGGGTTGCGGACGCCCTTGCAGAAATTGACGTGCGCGTGATCCACCTGGCGTGTGCGGTGACCAATCCACAGCATGTGCGCGGAGGTGTCGTACCATTCGCCAGACGTGGAATCGATCCGCGTCATGGCTTCTTCATAGCCCAGCAGCAGCGCTTCGTGGCTGGTGTAGAATTCCACCTGCGACATTTGCGGGATCGTGTCGGCGTTCAAGCCGACGGCCTGCATGAAGTCCAGAGACTTGGAAATCTGGTCTGCCAGCTTCTCGTAGCGTTCGCCCTGCGGGCTGCGGTCCACGAAGCCCAGCGTCCATTTGTGGACGTTGGCCAGGCTCGCATAGCCACCATTGCTGAACGCGCGCAGCAGGTTCAGCGTCGCGGCCGATTGGGAATAACCCTGAACCAAGCGCTCAGGGTCCGGCACCCGGCTCTGCTCGTTGAAGTCCATGCCATTGATGTTGTCGCCGCGATAGGACGGCAGCGTGACGCCATCTATCGTCTCGGTCGGGGACGAACGCGGCTTGCCGAACTGGCCTGCGATCCGCCCAACCTTGACCACTGGCTTGGAGGCCGCAAAGGTCAGCACGACCGCCATCTGCAGGATCACGCGGAACGTGTCGCGGATATTGTCCGGATGGAATTCCTTGAAGCTTTCGGCACAATCGCCGCCCTGAAGCAGGAACGCCTTACCCGCGGCCACATCGGCCAGACGGGTTTTCAAACGACGTGCCTCGCCCGCAAAGACGAGCGGCGGAAAGCTCTTGAGCTTCGCTTCAACTGCAGCAAGCGCAGCACTATCCGGGTAATCCTCCGGAATGTGCTTTGCTGGCAGATTGCGCCAGTCTGACGGGGTCCAGGTCATATTTTTCACTCCAATTGTGGGCCGCATTAATCACATGGCAGGCACACACTCAAGTTTCACCATAATTTCACAGCACAAAGCTGGTGGAATCATATCCAGCCCCTTTAGAAACGGGATAGAGCTGACGTCACGAAAGAAAGCCACACGCCGCCATGTCGCACGTCTTCATCAGCCACTCCGCCAAGGACTTTGACGCTCTGCTTGAGCTGCACGAAGCCCTGCGCGCGGAATCCATTCCGGACTGGTATGTTCCGAATGATGGCGGCTCGCGGGATCTGGCCGATCAGTCGATTGATGATGCCTTTGCCATGATCATTCTGGTGTCGGCGTCTTCGGTGCGGTCAAAGTCCGTTCGCAAGGATGTCGAACGTGCCAAGGCCCGCGGCCTGAAACTGATCCCATACCAGATCGACAAGGCGCGCCTGAACGGCTTCTTCAAGCATGAGGTTCAGCCGCACCTTCGCTATTCCTCCACCATGCCGGACGGAATGGACAAGCTCGTGGCGGAGACGAAGGCTGCCTACAAGCGCAAGTGCCCGGTCATGGCGGTCATGAATTTGAAGGGCGGCGTCGGCAAGACGACCGTCTCCAGCCAGGTATTCGGGGCCTGGCAAGGCTCGCTCGGCGGACGCATCCTGCTGATCGACCTCGACCCGCAATATAATCTCACACAGACCTTCTTCGAGATGGACATTGCCGATACCAGTGCAGCGGCCGACAAATCCGTCATCTCTCTGTTCGAACGCTCCCGCATTCATGCACGCGATGCCTCCAGCCCGGCAGAATCCTGGCTAACGCTCTCGATTGAACCGTTTGCCCCCGCCCCGCGCGAAACGCTGATGCATGATCTTATGGGCGAAGGCAGCCCCGGCGGGCGGCTCGATCTGATCTCAGGCCAGTTCGAGATTTCGAAATACGCCTTTGCGACAGACGGCGCAGCGCTCGCGCGGATCAAGCAGCACTTCTTGCAAACGGTCGAACGCTATCGCAGCGAGTATGACCTGATCGTCTTTGACACAAACCCGAACGCCACCTTCCTGACGCGCTGCGCCCTGGAGGCAGCAGACCGGGTGCTCGCCCCTATGCATGCGGATGTCTATTCCCTGCGCGGTGTGCGCCTGCTGAACCAGGTCATCAATGAGCAGATCGAGCCGGAAAAGCGACCGGACCTGTCCATCCTGTTCAACGCGGTCAGCCGGTCCGAACAGTCGAGCTTTGAGGCAGAGGCGCGCAATGGCACCTATGATGGCAAGGCAGGCTTCGCGCTTTCCAAAGCCCTGCTGAAAGCCGCCCTTCCGCGCTCAGGCCATTTGCAGGTGAAGGCGCCGCAGGAAAACCAGCCCGCCTGGAAGCAGCTGGTCATCCATTCCGGTCGCGGCGGCGGCCTGAAGCCCATTCGGGAGAGCCTCAAGGCTATCGCCCTTGAACTGAAGACCTTGCTGGAAGCCTAGCTCGCGACGTCCGGCACATATTTCTGGCGCATCGTGACGATTTCCTCGCCAGAGGATGGGTGCAGGGCGCAAGTGCGGTCAAAGTCCGGCTTGGTAGCCCCCATCTTCACGGCAATGCCGACCATCTGGATCATCTCGGCGGCATCATCGCCAACAATGTGCACCCCCAGAACGCGCTCATCTGACTGACGCACGACCAGCTTCATCATGGTCCGGGTCGGATCCCCATTCAGCGCATTCTTCATTGGCTTGAAGCGCGTCTTGTAGATGTCGATCTCGCCATGTTTCTTGCGCGCCTCGGCTTCCGTCATGCCGACCGTGCCGACTTCCGGCTGCGTGAACACAGCGGTTGGAATATCGGTATGATCGAAATGCCAGGGCTTGTCGTAGAATTCGGTCTCGGCAAAAGCATGCCCCTCCCGGATGGCAACGGGTGTCAGCGCCACACGGTCTGTCACATCTCCTACGGCCCAGACGCTATCGACATTGGTCTTCGACCATTCATCGACGATTATCGCGCCATTGTCGTCCAGTTTCACGCCCGCCGCATCGCAGCCAAGGCCTTCCGTATTCGGACGGCGTCCAACGGCCATCATCACGACATCGGCGTCGAGATGCTGGCCATTGCTGAGCGAGATATGGAGCGGCAGCTCTTCGCCTTCGCGCTTCTCGATCTTTTCGAAGATGGCCTTGGTGATGACATGCACGCCGGCCTCTTTCAGGCCTTCATGAACTTCGGTGCGGACATCCTCGTCAAAGCCGCGCAGAACTTCGTCTCCGCGATAGACAAGGCACGTCTTCACGCCCAGCCCGGCAAAGACATGCGCGAACTCCACCGCGATATAGCCGCCGCCGGCAATCACAAGATGCTTGGGCAGCTCTTCCAGCTGGAAGATACCATCGGAAGTGATCGTGTGCTCGATACCCGGCAGCTCTTCCGGTGATGGCCGCCAGGGCGTTCCGCCAACCGCGATCAGGATCTTCTTCGCGGTTACCGTTTTGCCACTATCCTTCAGGCGCAGCGTGTTCTTGTCGACAAACTCCGCACGCTCTTCGAACAGCTCGACGCCTGCATTCTTCAAATTGCGGGAATAGATGCCGGACAACCGGTCCACTTCGGCATGCATCGCAGTGGCGAACTTGCCATGATCATAGCTAACCTCGCCGACAGACCAGCCATAGCCATCCGCCTTGCCGATGTCTTTGCCGTACTTGCTGGCATAGACCATGAATTTCTTTGGCACACAGCCGCGCACCACACAGGTGCCGCCCATCCGGTATTCTTCCGCCAGTCCCACCTTCGCGCCGCTGAGAGCCGCCAGACGGGCCGCACGGACGCCGCCCGACCCTCCGCCGATTACGAAAAGGTCGAAATCATGGGTCGTGTCGGTCATAGAGATGTCCTTGAATTCCTGAGATGTACGTCCCCCATATGAGGGGCGATCAGGAGAATTCAAACACTGTTGCGCCATTCTCGTTGCCGATGATCACCGTGCGGGCCAGGCCGATGAACAGGCCATGCTCCACCACGCCGGGGATATTGGACAATCTGGCCGCCAGCGCTTCAGCATCCGGAATGCGCTCGCAATGGCAATCGAGGATGTAGTTTCCGCCATCAGTGACCAGCAATTCCTGGCCCTCGGTACGACGCAGGGAAACGCGCGGCTTGTCGATGCCGGAGGCGACCAGAACATCGTAAACGATCTTCGCCGTGATCGTGTAGCCAAACGGCGTCACCTCAACCGGCAGGGGGAATGCGCCAAGACGCTCAACCTGTTTTGACGGGTCTGCAATCACGACCATATGATCGCTCGCATTGGCGATGATCTTCTCGCGCAGCAGCGCCGCGCCGCCGCCCTTGATCAACTGGCCCTGCTCATCGACCTCATCCGCGCCATCGACCGTCAGGTGAATGCGCTCCACCTGCTCGAACGGAATAAGCGGCACGCCCAGGCTCTCGGCCAGGCGGCGGGTCTGCTCGCTGGTCTCGATGCAGCGCACGACCAGCCCGTCGGCAACCTCATCAGCCAGCAGTTCGACGAAATATTTCGCCGTCGAACCTGTGCCGAGCCCGATGGTCATGCCATCCTCGACATATTCCATCGCCGCAATCGCCGCGTTCTCTTTTTCCAACTCGTTGGCCATGCCCATCAACCCTTCTTTTTCGCAGCCTTCTCAGCCGCTTTCCGTTCACGGAAATTCGCAGCCCAGTTCTGATATTCCGTCTGTCTGGCCCGGCCCACGGCCAAGGCGTCTGACGACACGTTCTTTGTGACGACAGTGCCAGACCCCACAATCGCCCCGTCGCCAATCTCGATCGGCGCCACGAGCGAGGAATTGGACCCGATAAACGCCCCATCTCCGATTTTGGTCTGGTATTTCAGGAAGCCATCATAATTGCAGAAAATCGTGCCTGCACCGATATTCACATTCGCGCCGACCTGCCCATCGCCAAGATAGGAGAGATGGCTGGCCTTCGCGCCCGCGCCAAGATGCGTGTTTTTCACTTCAACAAAGTTGCCGATGAAGACATCTTTGGAGAGTTCTGCGCCGGGGCGCAGGCGAGCATAAGGGCCGACAGAACTGCCGGGCCCCACCTTGGCACCTTCCAGATGGCTGAACGCGCGGATGACAGCGCCGGACTGAACATGCACGCCCGGCCCGAACACGACATTCGGCTCCACAATCACATCCGGCTCCAGCAACGTATCGTGGGAAAACCAGACCGTATCCGGAGCAATAAGCGTCACACCTTCGGCCATCATTGCCTTGCGGCAGCGTGCCTGGAATATCGCCTCGGCTTCAGCAAGGTCTGCCTTGGAGTCACAGCCGATCAGGTCTTCCTCGGCGCACTGCACCGCCTTGCAGGTGAGCCCCTCCTCGCGCGCCAGCGCCACCAGATCGGTCAGATAATACTCGCCCTTGGCATTCTTATTGGTGACATTCCGCAGTAGACGGAACATCTTATCTGCGCCGCCCGCCATCACGCCGGAATTGCACAGACGCACGGCAAGTTGCTCCGGATTGGCCTCGCGGGCCTCTACAATCGCTTCCAGATCTCCGCTGCCAGAGGTGATCAGCCGCCCGTAAAGGCCCGGCTCCTCGGCATCAAAGCCAAGCACACCAATCGCCGCGCCGCCCTTCAGGCAATCGAAAAGGCCTTCAATCGCCTCTGCCGGAACCAGCGGGCTGTCGCCATAGAGAACCACCAAGTCTCCCTCAAAGCCCGCAAGCGCCTCTTCGGCGCAGCGCACGGCATGGCCCGTGCCCATGGGCGGGTCCTGATAGGCGATGCAGTCCGCGCCCAACAGGGCCGTGACGTGTTCTATCAGGACATCCTGTGAAGGATGCGCAATCACCACGATGTGCGAACAGCCTACACGACGGGCCAGATCAATTGACCAATCCACCATCGGACGGCCAGCAACCTTGTGCATCACCTTGGGAAGATCGGATTTCATCCGGGTTCCCTTGCCCGCGGCAAGGATGATCGCGGCGCGGTTTCTGGCAATATCGGTCACGTGTGTCGCCCTCTCGCTTTCCTGTCTCCTTTCGCCTAGACCAAAGGCCGATTCAAGGCGAGTGGCGAAAAGGGATTAATGACAGGAATGAGCGCACAGTTTGAGGGATACACCATCGTCTTCGATCTGGACGGGACTTTGGTGAACACGGCGCCAGACCTGCTCGAAGCCCTCAATCATGTCCTGACCCGCGCGAACCTGTCGCCTGTCTCTCTCGACACGATTGCCACCATGATCGGCCACGGGGCCCGCGCCATGATCGTGAAGGGCATGAAAAGCCAAGGCCATTCGCCCTCCGAGGAAGAGCTAGACCAGTATTTCGCCGATTTTCTGGATTATTATGCCGCTCATATCTCTGCGCATTCCCACCCTTTCGAGGGCGCGGAGACAGCGCTGGAGACGCTGGCGCGACAGGGCGCGCTGCTTGCGGTCTGCACCAACAAGAAACAGGATCTGTCAGATCAATTACTGACCGCTTTGGGCCTGTCCGGGCGGTTTCAGGCCATTGTCGGCGCCGACAGCGTGCCGAATCGTAAACCGGATGGCGATCACATCCTGCGCACGGTGAAAGCTGCAGGCGGCACACCAGATCGCGCGATCATGGTGGGGGACTCCCGAACAGACGAAAGGGCAGCCCGGAATGCCGGACTGCCCTTTGTTTTCGTACCATTTGGTTACGAGGAGGAAACGCCAGAACAGATCGGACCTGATGTGGTGGTGGACCACTATTCAGATTTGGTGTCCGCCTTGTCTGACCTTATTGGCTAGGCCGTCACTTCGCGTGCTTCGCGGGGACGGTAGCTCGGACGCGCAGCGCCCGTCTCATTTGCAATACGGCGTCGGGGCATCCCGTTTACCATGTTGCTGCGAACATCAGTGCGTGCTGAACGCATAGCCGGAACGAAGCCCGCGTCGATCAGATCAACATCCACTTCATAGCCACGCTCTGCCCAATAGGCACTAATTTTCTCGCGCAGGCGCTTTGCGCCTTCTTCGTCACACCAGTCTTTCATTTTTCTCTCTCTCCAGGCTCTACTGTTATTGAGGCCTTCAGCCTCCGCCTGTCCTTCTTATGTTTAATAACGCGACCCTTTTTGCCGGGCCGTCGCTGTATGACCGATACATGACGATCTTTTGTGGATTTCTCAAGACCAAATTCGGATGAAACTCGCGTAAGGTTTCAATATGAACAACTGTTCATTATGAACAGGCATTCATATTATTGGTAACGCAAACACGCCTGCCCCCAAATACATATGAAATAGGCAAAAATCTGCCAATCCATTGTAACTAAATCATGGGACAGGGGCTAAATTTCTTGCAGAGCCCCTGAAAAGCCGTTCCTAACAATATAGGCAAAATCGCATAGGTGCGACAACAAGTCATGCGCTCCGATTTTGTGCAACGCACCAATCGTTTGGGAATCAGCGGCCCCAGACATCCGCGCTTGACGTAAACGCTAGGGCAGATTACGGCACCTGCTTCACTGATTGGGGCGATTAGCTCAGTGGTAGAGCACTGCCTTCACACGGCAGGGGTCAGTGGTTCGAACCCACTATCGCCCACCAGTCATTTCAATTCCCCGCTCACATTTTGGGTCCGACCGCCACCTGCACCAGCACCCGGTACAGCGAGCCCTGATATGATCCGGGATTCTGTCGCCATCCGCGCCGCGCCTCCCGGCCCTGAAGGACGCAATCGCACAACTTTGCCTCTGGCCGCTTAACCACATCCCTGACACTGCCCCATAGCCGCCGGGCCGAAGCACAGTATAAGGCGATGCGATGAAAAGGCTGTTTCGCTCAAAACCCGTCACCACTTTCCTGGGCGCCCTGATCTGGGCCTGGATGACGCTTGTCGCGCGTACAGTGCGCTGGAAAGTCGAAGGTATAGAGCAAGCGCGTCAGAGCTGGAGTGAAAATCAGGGCGTCGTGGTCACGTCCTGGCATTCCCGCATCATGCTGCTGCCCAGCGGCTGGATCCGCCACATGAAGCATTGGCCAGGGCCAATCCGGCAGGGTGCCATGCTGGTCTCCCTGTCACCAGACGGTGAAGCTGTAACTCGCGCCATCTCACGTCTGGGCCTCCATGCCATTCGCGGGTCAGCCGCAAACAAGAAGAAAGCCCAAAAGGACAAGGGCGGCATGAAGGCCGTGGCCGAAGCCGTGCGCCTGCTGCGCAGCGGCACAGGCGTATGCATCACGCCAGACGGCCCGCGTGGCCCCGCTGAAACGGTCAGCCCGGGCGCGATCATGATCGCCCAGCGTGCCGGAGCCCCCATCCTGCCCTATGCCCTGTCCGTCAAACCGGCCAAGCGCCTTGGCACCTGGGACAGGTTCATTATTCCTTTCCCGTTTACGCGCGGCGCCATAGTCTACGGCGAACCGCTTGCGACATCGCGCGACGCTGATCCGGCAGAGTTGCAGGCAGAATTGCAGAAACGTCTTGATGCCGCGACTCAGAGGGCCGACATGCTAGCGGGCTATTCGACAGACAATTCGCCGGTGACCTCCGCCTGATGACCCTTGGACTATACCTCTATCGCACTGCCACCGGTGCCCTGACGCCTTTGCTGCCGGGTATCCTGAAGCGGCGAGCCCGGGCCGGGAAGGAAGATATTGGCCGTCTGAATGAGCGTCTTGCGCGCAACATGCCGCGCCGGATGGCCGGCGGGCCGCTGATCTGGCTGCACGGTGCGAGCGTGGGCGAGAGCCAGTTGCTGCTGGAACTGGGCCACCGCCTGCTGGCAGAGCGACCTGACCTGATGCTGCTGTTCACCAGCCAGACCCTTACCTCAGCCCGCCTGATCGGCCCGGCCCTTCCGGATCGCGGCATTCACATGATGGCCCCACTGGATACGCCCGCCATTGCCCGGCGTTTCATCCGCCACTGGCAGCCGGACCTCTGCATCTTCGGCGAAGGCGAAGTTTGGCCGAACCTTATTCTGGAAGCCGAAAAGGGCGGGGCCAGGCGCGCGCTAGTCAATGGCCGCATGACGGATGAATCCTCAGAAGGCTGGCAGAAATTCCGCGGCGCGTTCCAGCGACTGGTCGGCAAGTTCGACGTGGTGCTGACAGCGGACACGGAT
>Ga0209578_10002988_pt1 | contig 13393 bp, 9 predicted proteins | sample tdAd472_FD_187127 | JGI IMG/M metagenome (GOLD analysis project Ga0209578, IMG submission 187127) | Marine sediment microbial communities from the Atlantic coast under amendment with organic carbon and nitrate - tdAd47.2 (SPAdes)... | ecosystem: Environmental > Aquatic > Marine > Coastal >...
CAATCTTCCTGCGTAGCTGGAGACAGTGATATTTAGCGCGATGCCCTCGGGTAGTGCGGCAACAGGATAACTTGCCTCGAGCTCGGCCCCGTCGATATACATTTTATTTTCGGGGGCCGGGTACGTTGGATATGAGTACGCTGCTGTGCGGAAATTTTGGCGTCAGGCCTAATAGGGATGAGGTTAGTACCGGCGCCTGTGTCAAGGCACTGAATACTCCGGCTTCCGTCGCAGACAGCCCAGTATAGAGAGATTTTCCAGATTTCACTGATCTCTGGATATCCCTAAAGCGCTGCTCGGGATCTTCAACATCGGTAGCAAGGTTTACGGTGATAAACGCGATCTGGTTTGCACTGCCTGTATCGCCTTTGTCACGCAGGGAAACCGGTACTATGGTGGTCAGCGGTCGTGTCGGTAACTCATGCCATTGTTTTAGATAGCTCCGAATAGCGCCTGAGCAAACACTCAGCACAACGCCATTTATTGTGCCTCCGAGCGTCCTGCCAAGTTGCTTGATACGGTCAAGTTCCCATGAGCTTGCATTGAAGGATCGTGGAGCTCCGACTTTGGTATTCAATGGGGTGGGGCCACGATGCTGCCAGGGCACTGTGAGATCACCCGGTCGGATATAACCCTGCAGGTACTTTAACATTGCTGAAGATATGTTCGTGGTGCTTCCAGCGGCCTGTTTTAATACCTCCAAACCCACTCTTAGATCCGGCATAGACACAGGTTGAGTGGGTTTTCGAAATTCCCGCGTAGACGCCTCCGTTTGTGGGCCGCGACAGAATGGCGAGGTCTTCAAGCGATCGGACTTTGTTGTCGAGTGCATGGATTGGCCGAGTTTCGCCATGCCCACTCCGTCTATGGCTGTGTGATTAAGCTTTGTATAGAGAGCGAAGCGATTACCCTCCAAGCCGTTGATCAGGTGTTGTTCCCATAAAGGCCTGTCGCGATCCAGAGATGTTCCGTGAAGCCTGGATACAAGCGTAAACAATTGTTCAAAGTCACCAGGCGTTGCGAGGCCGGACCTGCGCAAGTGGTAAGAAATATCGATGTCGTCATCGGCTATCCAGCTTGGCCCTGTTAGGAATGAATGCAAGCGGCTGCCAAAAGGGAAACGAAAGCGTTCGATATCACCAACGGTATCTACCAGGCGCTGCAGGAATTTCGCCTCATCGGAACCTTTCGGTATCTTATAGATGCCAAGCACGGCGATGTGCATAGGCGTAGTTCTCTTTTCGGTGAAGAGAAATGCGGCACTTGTTGGATCCAGTGCTTTAGACTTGTTCATGTCGAATATCTATATGGCACGATCGAAAGTTCGATGGATCCCTAATTAGGGCTTAGACGGTCAATCGAGAAGAGCTCGGCGCCACCTTCTTCGACAGGCTCTTGAATAACCTCACAGGGTGGAGCCTCCGTCCATGGGTAGGGATAGTTGCCTTCTATAGTGTTCTTAAACAATCTGGTGCAGAGGCCATTTGCAAAGCGATACAGCCCGTCATTTACGAAGCCCACAACCGCAGAGTCATCATCTTGCATACCATCCTTGGTCACTGATTGACTATTGATGTGAGCTCCCACGTCGATTGCATGGTCCTCCTCTAGATAGTTCAGTTCAAAAGCGTCCAGGTAACCATCTATCCACTGCTCGGTGGAGCTGGCCCGCTCCAACAGGTCCTGATCGCTATTTAGGTACCATTCGATGCTACGGGGACTGGTCTTGAACTGCTCGGCGACAGTTACTACGTCAGACTGTTGGATAGCTCTGGTGTCGACCATCCTATGCATTAGTTCATTGCCCCAGCGATAAATCAGATCGCCGGCGAGCTGGTCTTGAGTAGGGCGGTGTAGGTAAGGAATCAATAACGCATAATGACTAACGGGTTGCACTGCCACTACCGTGTGGTACGGACTATGGCTTTGACTACTTGTGATTAGATGACATTGCCAGCTCACCACATCCTCAGTATTGGCGATCCGCTGCGCGCCGATAACGTCACTCCCTCTGCGTATGAGCTTTGGCAAATCCATCCCCAGCCATCGACTGAGATCATGAGAAATAGAGAGTTGGACAATCATAGCTTCTGACTAGTTAGTTCTGGTACGTCGAGTAACCCGATATAGGATTCGAAATGCTAAAGAATCCACTTTGGTGTTGCAGCACTCGAGCTGCGCTACTAATGCTAATTTTAGTTGAATTGCACCAGAATATCCGAATATCCGAACGATATTACAAGAGCGTTGCGTGAGAGCGTGAGCCAAAATGTAGTTGTTAACTATTTGATATATATATATAAAAGCTAATAATTTGTCTATCCATCACAAAATAGGCATTAACTTTAAGCCATTCTGCCCTGACACTATCTATGAGGCAATATACATTTGGGTCACGTAACAGCCTGCAGCATGGCTAAGGCTTGGACGATTAAACAAAGTGTGAGGACGTCAGAATGAATGCCCCTATCAATAAAGATCTTATTGCCACGAACTCTGACCGCTGTGCCCAGCCGCCGAGTGAACGAGTTGAAGCACTAAAAAAGGCAGTCCAGAGCGAAACCAATGGCGCCTGTATTGAGCGCGCCTTGCTCTGGACGGAGTACGACAAGGACAAGCGCAATAGGGGCAAGACCCCTGCTGTTCGTATCGCAGAGGCCACCCGCCATGTACTGAATCACAAAAGTGTCAAAATTTACCCACGTGAACTGATCGTCGGAAATTTCACCTCCAAGCGCGTGGCAGGGTTCTGCTACCCCGAGCTCGCCGGTATTCAGGTAATGGTCGAGGCGTTCGGTTTACCCAAGCGCAGAGTTAATCCGCTCGAGATCAGCCTCTGGGATCGGTTCAAACTGGCCTCCAAGGTACCTTATTGGCTCAATAAGAACGCAGCTTACCGCGCATTTGACAACATGAAAGATCGCTTCCGCTTCGCTGCAGAGCAGGGTGAAGCGCTCCAATATCAGGTCTATGAAGCTGGTGGCATTGCTCACCTCGCTCCCGACTACGAAAAGCTGATCAAGGTTGGTGCGCAAGGTATTATCGATGAAGTGGCATCGATGGAAGCTCAAACCAGCGATCCTGAGAAACTGGATTTCTACCGGTCAGTCAAAATCGCCATGAGTGGACTGGCGGAATTCGGCGATCGCTATGCGGCGGAGGCCAAGGCAATGGCCGTGCAGGAGAGCGATCCGGTACGAAAGCAAGAGCTTCTGGACATTGCAGCGGTGTGCTCTCGTGTGCCACGGCAGGGAGCAACGAACTTCCACGAGGCAGTGCAGTCAATGACACTTGCCCATATTGCCATCTTTCAGGAAACGTTTGGCGAAACGACCTGCCCGGGCCGTATTGACCAGTTCCTGAGACCCTATTATGAAAAGGACCTTGCAGAAGCGCGTATCGATCGTGCGCAGGCCAAGGAAATCCTGGGGGCGTTCTGTGTCAAGTTGTGCGAAACCATCCCTATGCATTCAGACGTCGCTACCAGCACGCTCGGTGGACTGACCAGCTGGGAGGTAGTGACCATCGGTGGCCAGGACTCCGAGGGCAACGATGCGACCAATGAGCTGAGTTACGTTCTGCTAGAGCTCGCCGATGAGTTGCGCATGCGTCAGCCCAACTTCCACGTACGTATTCACGAGAACACACCCAAGGCATTCTACGACGAGGTGATTCGCATCAACTTTGGTGCTGGGTCCGCTCCCGCGATGTATAACGACGAGACCATCATCGAGTCTATGATGAGCGTGGGATATTCACTGGAGGACGCTCGAAACTATGTGGCCATTGGCTGTGTTGAGCCCACGGCGCCGGGCAAGTCACTGGCTTCTACCGACGCCGGGATGTACAACATGCCTCTGGCGGTGGAGCTGGCCCTTAACGAAGGCAAACAGTTCCACAGCTCGAAGCAAATAGGAGCGGCGACTCCTCCGGCTAGTGAAATGCACTCGATGGACGACTTTGTTGCCGCCTACGATACCCAGGTGAAGCATCAGCTGGGCAAGCTACGCCGTGACCTGGAAGCGATCGAACGTTTTCACGCTGAGCATCATCCCACCCCACTGACTAGCAGCATGGTCGAGGGCTGTGTGGAGAGCGGTGTTTGTTCGACCAGTGGAGGCGCGATATACAATTTCTCCGGTATCCAGGGCTGTGGTATGGCGACAGTCGCCGATTCCCTGGGGGCCATTGAGAGCGCCGTGTTCGACGACGGCTGGCTCACCCTTGAAGAGCTGGTCGCTCACCTGAAAGACGATCTCTCAGATGAGGTTGTGCGGACCAGACTGGAAGGTATCGATAAATTTGGCAACGATATCCCCAAGGCGGATGCCTGGATGAAGTGGGTCGGTGATCACTACTCCGATTCTATTCACGCCCTGGGTAAGAATACCCGTGGGGGCCAGCATCTGGCGGGCGTGTATTCCAACACCTCACACACCCACTTTGGTGGCCTGGTTGGTGCCTTGCCTAATGGCCGTAGGGCGGGCGAAACGTATGCCTCAGGCTTTGCGCCGGAGAACGGCGCGGACAAGCGAGGTACCACTGCGTTGTTGAATTCCATGAACCGCATCGACTACAAGAAGTTCGCCAATGGTATTAATTTCAATATCAAGCTGGATGCCTCCAGTTACGACTGTGAAGAGGGACGAGATGCGCTAGCCAGCTTGTATAAGGTGTACTTCAAGCGGCACGGTATGCAGGTGCAGGCCAATATGCTGGATCCGAAGATCCTGATTGAGGCGCGGGATAACCCGGAGCTGCACCCTAACCTGCTGATTCGGGTATCGGGCTACTCGGCGTACTTCAACGATCTGTCACCGGAAATGCAGGATGAAGTGATCGGGCGCAGCTCAAACAAAGGTTAACTCTTGCTGCTAAAGAGGCTATTTACGGCGCCTTCGGGCGCCGCTTTTTTATGCTGTAAACAAGTGTTCGTGATGTTGATTCTGTCTTTACTTTCGACGACCGGAAGCGCAGTATTTCTCAATAAAGTTGTTAGATGCGTGAGCGACAATTAGCGTATACATTAGTATTTTCTACATAAACCCCATGGCCAACTTACACGTGGCATAATTGGTTTTGATAGCGGCCTGAATAAAAATGAAAAAGTTAATAGGTGGCCAGGACTCCCTATTTCCCTGGGTGCTACATCCAGTTCATCTTTATGAGTATGGGCTTGAACTTGGGCTATCTACAGAAGAACTGCTACACGGCGCCGGTCTCAGTCTACAAGATATCGATGATGTTGATCTGCACATTACATGGCAACAGTATCGACTAATCGCCGATGTCGTAGCAGGGATCGCAAGCGATTGGGGGTTTCAGTTTGGGCTTCGACTTCCCGTAGCTTCGCATGGGCTTCTCGGTCTACTTGCATTAAATTGCGTGACTTGGGAGCAGGTGGTTGATATCCAGGAGAACTATCCATTACTTGTATCCCCAATCATTTATGTTCAGCGCCGAGATACTCACGAGTATTGCTGCCTAACTATCCATCCTGAATTCACACGTGACCCGATTCTGAGACATTCGCTGGAAGCGTATTTCTCAATGTTTTTCCAGTCTGTACTCCAGATTGGGGGCGAGGCGGCGCGGAAGTATACCAGTTCACTATTTGTGAGGGTGCAAGGCTCGCCACCGGATTATGCAGAAGAGTGGCGGCAGTTCTTTGATGGCCAGATAGAATGGAATCAACATGCAGACCAGATATGGATTCACAAAGATCTTCTTGCATTGCCTATTCCGAATGCCGATCCGGTGTCGGCTAATGCAACTCGGCGCGTATTGCAGGCACAACTGAATCAGCTGCCGGCCAACAAGGGCGGTTTGAATGAACTGCGGACGCTCTTTTCCCGTGGATTCTACAAGCAGGAGGATTGTGCACAACAGCTCTTTACGACGCTTCCCACCTTAAAACGATACCTGCAGGCGGCATGTACCTCCTTTAGCCGTGAGCTCACCATGTATCGCATGGATGAGGCTTTCTGGGAGGCAGCCCACACGGAATGTTCCATGTCGGAATTGTCCGAAAGGCTGGGATTTCGTGATGTAAACAGCTTCGGCCGATTATTCAAGAAGGAGGCGGGGGTCAGTTTTACGGATTTTAGGCAAAGGTATCAGTAACAGAATAGTGGGCAATCCTAACGTAAATAGCCATGTATTGTTTTTGGCGTTGAGCTGATTTGCAAGTTCTATCATATTGATAATAAAGAAAATTATGGAGAAATATCATCTGTATTTCTGCAGGCGCCGGAACTTTAAGCCATTCTGCCCTGACAGCCTGCTGAGGGCGGTATACATTTACCTGTGTGCCAGACCGCGGGATAGCTAAGGCTGGATAACCGACATAGACGTGAGGAGAGCGAGATGAATGCGATAGTGGATCCCCAGAAATCGACTAGCAAGGCCGTTACAAGGGTGCCGAACCTGAAGAAGGCAGTGCAAGCAGAGGAGTACGCAGCCTGTATTGAACGCGCGATGCTCTGGACACAGTTCAGCAAGAACAAAAACAATCAGGCGAAGTCCCGCCCCGAGTTTATCGCCGAGGCTACCCGCCATGTTTTGAGAAACAAGACAGTGGAAATCTACCCGGAAGAGCTTGTCGTCGGCAACTTCACCGCCCATCGCGTTGGTGGCATCATCTATCCCGAGATGACCGGCATTGCGCCGATGATGGAAATCTTCAAGATCCCCACCCGCAGAGTTAACCCTCTCAATATCAAGTTTCTTGATCGGATTAAACTGGCATTAACTATTCCATATTGGCTCACAAGAAACACAGCAGTTCTTGCATTCGATAACAACGAAGATCGTGCGCGTTTTGCGAAAGAGCAGGGCGAGGCACTGCAGTACCAATTGTATGAGGCTGGAGGCATCGCGCACCTGGCACCTGGCTACGAGAAGATTATTCGATTGGGTGCTGAGGGCATCATCGCCGAGGTGGAGGCCTTCGAGGCACAAACCACGGATCCGGAAAAACTCGAGTTCTACCGTGGCGTGAAGATCTCCATGGAGGCACTAGGTGAATTTGGTGACCGTTATGCCGCGGAGGCCACGCGAGTTGCAAGCGATGAAAGGGATCCTGTGCGTCGTCAGGAGTTGGAAAAGATCGCGGAAGTTTGTACTCGCGTGCCTCGTCACGGAGCCTCCAGCTTTTACGAAGCGGTCCAATGTATGACCTTGGTACATATCGCGATATTCCAGGAAACTGCCGGGGAGACGACCTGCCCAGGTCGTATAGACCAGTTCCTGAATCCGTACTATGAGCAGGACCTGGCAGATGGCGTCATCACCCGGGAGGAGGCCAAGGAACTCCTTGGTGCTTTCTGTGTGAAAATTTGTGAAACGATTCCCGTATGGTCTGAAACTACCGGCGCAATGCTGGGCGGTATGACCAGCTGGGAAGTCATTACCATCGGGGGCCAGGACTCCGAGGGCAACGATGCGACCAATGAGCTCAGTTTTATTATGTTGGAGCTCGCCGATGAGTTACGCATGCGCCAGCCCAACTTCCACGTCCGTATTCACGAGAACACACCCAAGGCATTCTACGATGAGGTCATCCGGGTGAACTTCGGCCCGGGTTCGGCGCCCGCCATGTATAACGACGAGACCATCATCGAGTCTATGGTGAATGTCGGTTATTCCCTGGAGGATGCCAGGGACTATGTCGCCATCGGCTGTGTTGAGCCCACAGCGCCGGGCAAGACCCTGGGTTCTACCGATGCCGGGATGTACAACCTGGCCCTGGCTCTGGAAATGGCACTCAATGAAGGGTGTCAAATTGGGTCGGGTAAGTTAATCGGCGCGCAGACTCCGCCAGTATCTTCAATGACATGTATGCAGGATGTACTGGACGCCTACGATGTGCAGACAAAACATCAGCTAGCCAAACTCCATCGGGATCTGCAGGCGGTAGAGCGTTTTCACGCCAAGCACCACCCCACCCCTCTTACCAGCGCTACACTCGAAGGCTGCCTGGAGCAGGGCGTTTGCTCTACGCAGGGTGGCGCGAAGTACAATTCATCCGGCATCCAGGGCACCGGTATGGCGGTCGTGGCCGATTCCCTGGGTGCCATTGAGAGTGCCGTGTTCGAGGACAAGTGGCTCACCCTTGAGGAGTTGGTTGCGCACCTGAAAGACAATCTCTCGGATGAGGTTGTGCGGACCAGGCTGGAAGGTATCGATAAATTTGGCAACGACATTCCCAAGGCGGATGCCTGGATGAAGTGGGTCGGTGATCACTACTCCGATTCCATTCACGCGCTGGGCAAGAATACCCGTGGCGGCCAGTACCTGGCGGGCGTGTACTCCAATACTTCCCATACGCATTTTGGCAGTTTGACTAGCGCTACACCCAACGGTCGCCGGGCTGGTGAGACTTTTGCATCGGGTTTTGCGCCTGAAAACGGAGCGGACAAGCGAGGTACCACTGCGTTGTTGAACTCCATGAACCGGATCGATTACAAGAAGTTTGCCAACGGCATCAACTTCAATATCAAGCTGGATGCCTCCAGTTACGAGTGTGACGATGGCAAGAGTGCACTGGGTAGCATGTACAAGGTGTACTTCAAGCGCCACGGCATGCAGGTGCAGGCCAATATGCTGGATCCGAAAATCCTGATTGAAGCACGGGACAACCCGGAGTTGCACCCCAACCTGCTGATCCGGGTATCGGGCTACTCGGCGTACTTCAACGATCTATCACCTGAAATGCAGGATGAGGTGATATCGCGTAGTAGTAACAGGGGCTGAGCTGAGACTACTTTTGTCCTACCTTAACTCTGTTCGTAGAGTTTTACCAAAGTGTGCCTGCGAGCTGTACCCCGGGCAGTTCGCAGGCCTAACTGGAAGGTGGAGATTTTAAGCAACCGCATAGTTTTCACAGACAAATTATGGGGTTAATCGAAACATTCGTAAATCCTATTGTTGGTCAGTCCAAACTGTGGCCAGACCCCATACGCGATGGACTGCAGTATACCAAATCCCTTGGCTTCACCCTGAGTTGCTGCAATGACGGTATCACTCAGCTGGTATACCAACAGCTCATGCTGATTATGCGGCGCATTTACAGAGCTGCCCCACTCTTCTAAAAGATTCGCTGGTGTCGAGCGGTTGTCTCGCTCGTTTTCCGGTGTGCGGTGGTCGCGCTCTATGTCGAGCCCTACTCCCAAATGGAAACCCGGGCCATCAGATACCCTGTCGACTTCCACAGTAATCGTTTCCTGCCCCTCAAACTCGAATTTTATGGACCCACCGATTGGTTGACGAGTCGAATCATCGTAATGCAGGTCAGGCCAAACTCTTTTGGAGCGTCTTGGTATACCGTCACCCTGGTAAACGCTTGCAGTAGAGTGGATACACTTCTCCTGAGTCATTATGAGGTAGAAGTGAAAAGCAAGGTGAGATCCGTCGGGACCCAACAACTCCATAGCACACCATAGCTGCAGGTAAGTAGACGAATGATTGGGGGTTATAGATTCTTCTCCCACCTTCGGAGGAACTCTTCCTATGTCCGGTCTGAATCCAAAGTAATGACCTCGAAAAGCAAACCAGTCCTCTGAACATAAACTATGCTGGACACCATCAACGGACAGATCGCCAATTACGTGCCCCGCTTGATGATTTCGAATGGTTTCAGAGACGATTTTTCTTGACACCGCTCCTCTGAGCAACTGTCTATCCTCAAAGTGCCTAGGTAGGGTTGGTTGGAACTTCAGATCAAATGAAATAGGTACGGTGTTGCTATCGCACAAAACAAACTTAACCTCCTCAGTGCTATCCGCAAGGCCGTAGCTCAGCCGCCCAACGCCCAAATTATGTCCATTGTTTTGGAGCGTACCTGAAGTTCGAAGAATATGCTGAGTCTGGTTCGACAGCACGCCCGCATAGCCCTCTCCAAGACCCGAATCTCTGTCGAGGGACATGCCAAAGCCGATCTGCATCGAACCGTCTTTGCGAGCGATCGAAGTCCAGATACCCTCAGACCACCCTAAATTTCGATGTTTGGCGGTTGGTGTTCTCTTTGTGAAATTTCGGAGTAAGTGAGGTTTTTGATCAAATAGCAATGTACTTTTATTGCCCATACGTTCTCTTCACTCAAACAGGTGGGGTACACGAAACTAACTGGAACTGAGCCTTCCTAGAGTGAGCAAGAGTCACTCTCACCTCGGGCACCTCAAATTCCTTAACATGCCTGATCGCTTTTTGACAGTGTACCTTAATTAACGAGTTACTTGGCAAGCGGGATTACGGTTTCCGATAATGGATAGCTCCAAGCAGCCGCGTGCTTTCCCTATGCACTGAGCACTATGGTCTAAAATTGACCTCCTAAGTCATTCGCTTCCTTGATCGTTTGATAGAAATTAGCTGTTCGATGCGCTTTATAGAGTTGAGGTGATTAATCAACCCTCTTTACGTGTGACCAAAAGCTTTGATGACTAAGTACGTGGACCGTCGTAATGTGTGGGTTTGTCTAGTCGTGAAATCCTTTGGGGGAGTGCAGTACAAATAAAACCAGAAAGCGAGAGACGGGAGCGGCACCTCACATGGTAACTAACAGCTATCCAAGGCTAGAGATTCCTCAAACGTTGGCGGCAGGTCCGGGGCCAGGCCATACGGACGAGAGGGTGCTACAGGCCTTCGCGACAGCCGGTGTTGCCGATCATATGCAGAGTGATGTGTTACGAGGATTGATTGAATGTAAACACATGCTTCGGGAACTATGGGGTACCACAAACATACATACGTTCGCAGTGGCTGGCACTGGCTGGCACTGGCTGGAGCGGACTGGATGCGATGTTTTCCGCAGTTATGCCTGGTGACAAAGTCGTTGCCTTTAGTAATGGAACATTCTCTAGTATTGATGCACTCACTCTCAGAATAAAGGCGGCAACGCCTGATGAACTGGCGGAGGATTCACTCAACCCGCTGGCTAAAAGTGTCGTTGTTATCGAAGCGGAACACGGAGAGTCCGTGTCTGAAGAGTGTATAGACGCCGCACTCGGGGAACACAAGCCCAAATGGGCTTTCATGGCTCACTGGGAGACTGGATCTGGGCGCATCAACGATATCCGGGCTTTCTCGGATGCATGTATACGCCATGGAGTGATGGGATTGGTAGATGCAGTCTCCTCCTTTGGGGTGGAGGCATTCTCAATCGACGATTACCCGGGAATCGTAGCGTGGGCATCGTGCCCCCAGAAAGGACTTTGCTGCCTTCCCCTGACCTATGCACCCGTAACTTTCCGCGATGTCTATATTGACGCGCTAAGAAAAAATGGTGCCTATACGTACGTCCACCATCCGATCTTCGAGGCGCGACACTGGGGAATCATTGGGGGGCAGGACGTCGAGAAAGGCACTTATCATAGAACTCACTCACCCTATGCCGTGGCCGCCTTTCATGAGGCATTGCGGTTGGCATTGGAGGAGGGCCTTCAGGAGCGCGCTGAGTCGTATCGTAAGCACGAGATCGCCTTGAGGGAAGCAGTGACTACTATGGGATGCGAAGTTACCTCGGATATGAGCAGCTTGGTCGTGCTGAACTTGCCCGCGGATTTGTCAGGGCGTGAAAGGGAATTGGTCGAGCTGTGCCGATCCAATGGATTTGGTCTCTGGCCGACATTGTCCGAGCCAATACAGGTTCGCATTGGAATACTCAATCAGCTAAATGCTGGCGCCGTCAGGGATATCGTCGGCCGCTTTATGGATGTCCTTCTTGAGATGGGATGCGATGTGGATAGCGCTCGCGTTGGAGAAGTGATGGACAAACATTTTCCCGTAGATTGCGTAGCCTGAATAGAATCGAGGTATTGCTGGCCCACGGTTGTTTCGGCTGATAGCGATTCAATCGCCAATGGTATGGATTACTCTGCTAGTTCAGCGGCTGATAAGGCTTGTTGCCTAGGCAAGTCACAACTTATATCAATGAGGTTTGAGTGATGGGGAAACCATCAGTATTTGTGACGCGACGTTGGCCAAATGCCGTCGAGTCCCGACTGTCCGAGACATACGATACTACATTCAACAGGCAGGATAGAGCACTAACTCCAACGGAGCTTCAAGAGGCGCTGAGAAAATATGACGCTGTATTGCCAACCGTCACAGACAGCTTTCACGCTGAAGTACTAGATGTTGCCTCGCCTAAGACGAGGTTCCTGGGAAACTTTGGTGTCGGTTACAGTCATATCTGTGAAGAGTCAGCTCGCGCCCTGGAATTGACGGTAACAAACACACCAGGTGTTTTATCGGAGTGCACCGCCGATCTAACAATAATGCTGATGTTGATGGTAGCCCGCCGCGCCGGCGAAGGCGAGCGGGAACTGCGCTCGGGTAATTGGTCGGGTTGGGCGCCAACACACATGGTCGGCACTAAGGTGTCAGGAAAGAGATTGGGCATTATCGGTTTTGGAAGAATTGGCCAGGAAGTAGCTCGCCGTGCGCATCATGGATTCGGCATGAACGTCGTTGTTTACAATCGAAGTGCCATAAGTAGCAAAGTTCTTGCCGAGTGCGGTGCACGTCAGGTGGACACATTAGATGGGCTGATACCGCAATGTGATTTTCTATCGTTACACTGTCCCGGCGGTTCATCCAATCGCCACCTTATCAACGCGGAAAGGCTGCGCCTTATGAATAGAGATGCATACATCATCAACACCGCCCGAGGCGAAGTTATTGATGAGTTCGCTCTCGCCGAAGCGCTAGAAGATGGCAGCATTGGCGGGGCAGCCCTGGACGTCTTCGAGGGTGAACCAATAATCAATGCGAGTTTGCTGGAGTGTGGTAAGACCGTACTGCTGCCACACCTAGGCAGCGCAACTCTTGAGACTCGTCAGGCTATGGGATTTCGCGTAATTGAGAATCTGGATGACTTTTTCGAAGGACGAGAGCCCAGAGATCGCGTTATTTAGCGTGTCAGCACTTGCGTTTAATCTCTATTCACTATTCGGGTATTTTAAGATGAATACACGTCAAAAATTGGCTGGCTTCTTTACAGAAGGCGTGGCAGATAGCGATCCTGAAGTCTATGCGAGCATCCAGGATGAGTTGCATAGACAACGAGATGAGATAGAGCTGATTGCCTCTGAGAATATCGTCTCCAAAGCCGTTATGGAGGCGCAGGGTACCGTATTGACGAACAAATACGCAGAAGGTTATCCAGGCAGACGATACTATGGGGGCTGCCAACATGTAGATGTCACTGAGAACCTGGCAATTGAACGAGCCCAAGAGCTGTTCGGTTGTGCCTTCGCTAACGTCCAGCCCAACTCCGGTTCCCAAGCTAATCAGGGAGTGTTCCAGGCCCTTCTCGAACCCGGCTGTACGATTATGGGGATGAACCTGGCTTCTGGAGGCCATCTTACCCATGGGGCGGCGCCGAACCAGTCCG
>Ga0209578_10002989_pt1 | contig 13392 bp, 8 predicted proteins | sample tdAd472_FD_187127 | JGI IMG/M metagenome (GOLD analysis project Ga0209578, IMG submission 187127) | Marine sediment microbial communities from the Atlantic coast under amendment with organic carbon and nitrate - tdAd47.2 (SPAdes)... | ecosystem: Environmental > Aquatic > Marine > Coastal >...
CCGACCAGATGCGCTTCGTCAGCTCCTACTCCATGTACGAGGGCGTGCGCGGCGGCCTGCGGATTGTGGAGCTCAATACCATGCGCACCACGGAAGGACTGCGTCTCGTATTGACAGAGAGTCCCTACCTGGGGTCGCGGAGCGTCGGGCGCTTTGTGCGGGGATCGGAACGCAGCGGCCGGTACTTGCGGTTGCTGTTCGATCCCGTCAGGCCCCGCGAGGACTCGCTGATCGTCGCCGACAAGCTGGGCAAAGTCGAGTTCGCCTATCGCGGAGAGCCCGAGGGGCCCAACGACCGCGACGAGGTGGAGTGGACGCCGACCTGGGGCAATTCCCGCCAGATGCCCGCCGCGATTCGCGTACAACTCGTTGCCGCCGAAGAGCAGGCCCGACTCCAACCGGTCACCATCGTCTCGCAAGTGCGCGCCCGCTACGTGGAGCCCGGCGGACAGCGCGCTCCCCAAATTGATTGGGACCTCTATGAGGTTATCGACCTGCCGAACGGCGGGCGGACTCTTCAACGGAGGCGAGAGTGATGAGGCTCCGGCAAGCCAACGCCAGACGCGGCGGCGCCCTCCTCGCAGTGATGTGGCTCTCCATCGCCATGACGGCCGTCGCCTTCGCCATGTCTCGGTACGTCCGCACCGAGTACGACCGCGCCTCGCTCAGCATCGATTCGACCCGGGCTTATTTCCTGGCGCACGGCGGAGTTGAGGCCGCAGTCCGGCATCTGGCGCGTCCCAACGCGCGGCGGCGCGACGGCGAGGACGGCGGACCGGGCTTCCGGACCGGACAGCGCTACATGCGGTTCGATTTCCCCACCGGTCGCGTCGAGGTGGAGATCATCGGTGAGAGCGGCAAGATCGACGTCAACACGGCCGAACCGGAAGTCTTGGTGCGTATCATCGTCGCGACGGGCGTCCCGGGGTTTGAGGCCGCACGCATCGCCGAGGGCATCGTCGACTACCGCGAAAAGATCCGCAGCGGCGAACGACGCTACGGACTCTCCGCCGCCGACCTTTCCGAGCGCCTCGGTTTCTCGGTCGACGAATCGGCTTTTTCGCGCTCCACAGCGTCTATTGAGGAAGTGGAGGAGTTGACTGCAGTGCCTGGAGTGACCCCTGACCTACTTTGGGGCGGCTACCGGGAAAACGACGAAGGTCGTTTGATCCGTTCCGAGGGGTTGATGGGAGCACTGACGACTCGCGGAAGCTCCAGCGTGAACGCCAACTACGCTTCCCGCGAGATGCTGCTTGCCGCTGGGCTCAGCGAAGACGAGGTCTCGGAGATCGAGGACCTCCGTCGCAACGGCCCTCTGGACCGCGACGAAGCGGGCGTCGATCGTCTTTCGGCGTCCGATGGTCCGGTTCGGGTCGGACTAGGCGGGCAAGGCGACGCCTATACCGTGCGCGCCACGGCCGAGTTGAGCGGAGGCAGGGCTCGCCGAACTGTCGTAGCGCTGGTTGAGGTCGGCACGTCGCGCGGCCCGGACCCGGTCCGCATCGTTCGTTGGTACGACGTCGGTTTTTAGGCGCCGCATCTTTCAGGCAGTCTCTTCGTACACGCAATATCTCTCATGGCTTGGAACGACATCCGGCGCTACGGCTCAGGGATCGGCATTGAGATCCGCGGCGACGACCTCCGCGTGGTCGCCGTCCGGTCGCGGCCTTCCGGCGTGACGGTGCTCGGCGCGACCACGATCGCAAACTACGCCTCGAGGCCCGCCGCCGAGTGGGGCGCCGACTACGCCGCCTTCGCTCGCGACTTGGGCTTGGGGCATGTCTCGGCCGCCGTCTGTCTACCCCGGCAAGACGTGGTCCTTCGGCAGATCCAACTGCCTCCCATGGGCGACAAGGAGCGAGCTGCCGCCGTCCGCTTCCAGTTGGATGGTCTACATCCGTTCGGCGACGACGATGTCGCCTTCGCCTCGGCGCCCTTGACCGCCGGGCTTGAATTCACCTTGATCGCGTCGTCGGAAACGATTGAGGGCTACGCGGATCTTTTCGGCGAGGCCGGCGTCGCTGTCGCGTCGTTCACCGTCGCCCCCGCCGTTTTGCGAACCGCCTTACGCTCCCGGTGGGATGAGCCGCCGCACCCCTTGCTGATCGCTGAATTGCGCGGCGATGTCCTGGAGACCTACGGAGAAAGCGAAGGCCGGCCCCTTCTTAGCGCGGAGATGAATCTGCGTACGGCTTCGGCGGAGTTGGCTGTGGGGCGCGCCCTGGCTGATCTCCGGCTGGAACCTGAGGCGCTTCCGGTGTTCGTGCTTGCCGGCGATCCGCCTCCCCCAACGGACGACGAGGAGCCGGTGCGCGCCTCCGACTGGGCGGGGCAAGATGCGAGCCCGGCCGTCGAGTTGCTTCCGGCACCGCTCGAGAGCCCCGAGGGTTTCGACCTGAGCGCCTGGCTGATCGCCTTCGCGACCGCTCTCGAGGGCGCCTGCCCGCGACTCGGATTGCGAGCCAACCTGCTGCCTGAGGAGCGCCGCCAGAGCGATTCGCGCTGGCTCTGGGCGCCCACCGCCGCTCTAGCAGCTCTGTTGGGCATCCTGGCCGTCGGCTATGCCGTCCGCCCGATGGTCCAAGACCGCATCTATGCCGCCGAACTGCAAACGCGTATCGATCGCCTGGATGCGATCAACGCCGAGGCGGAGCAGGCGCGCGGACGCACCGAGGAGATTCGGCGTAAGACCGCGACACTGGAGCGACTCGCAGCACGCGCGCAACAAGACCTGCGCATCATGAGCGAACTCTCCGAGGTCACGCCGGATACGGCTTGGTTGAGCCTGCTGCAGATCGACGACGACGGCGCGCAACTCACGGGCGTCGCCGACCGCTCCGCTCCTCTGCTCAGCGTGCTCAACGACACGCGGTCTCTACAGGCGGCCTCCTTCTTGGCCTCCCTGCGCAAGACGGATGAAGGCGAGCAGTTCCGCATTGGCGCCGAGCGCGTCGAAGCCGTCTCGGGTGAGCTGCCTGCATTGCAGGAAGAAGAGCCTTCGGCGCAAGCTGAAGCGACCGCGGCTTCCGCCGATGAGATCTCCGCGGAAGCGGCTCCCGAGGAAGAAATGGCCGGCGAAGCCGCTTCTTCCGATGCCGCAGCGACTGAACAGCCTCCCGCAGAGGCGCCCGCCGCACAGGAGGTCCAACCCTAGCCATGTCCGATCGCGACAAACGAGCGCTACGTTGGCTGGGCGGCGCCCTGGTTCTCTTCCTGATCTTCCAGCTCGACTTCTTCAGTCCGTCCGCGCCCGGTGCTGTCGCTTCCCCGTCCGACTCCGTCGCGCGGCTGGAGCAAGATCTGAAGATCGCTCAGCTGCGCGCACGGCGGAAGCCGATCAGCGACGCTGAACTCGCAGCCGCGCAGCGCCTCTTGGAGGTGCGCGAGCAGCGACTATTGACGTCGGCCGATCCAGCTCTCGCGCAGGCGGAGATGCAGCAGATCATGGGCGAGATGCTCGTCGCCGAAGGCATCGTTATGAAAGGGTCGCGATTCGTGACGGCAGCGCTGGAGGGGGAGGACTACGCTCGAATCGGCGTCTCCGTCAACTTTAGTTGCGGCATTGAGCAACTCGTCAACTTGATGGCCTCGATCGCCAACGCCGAGCGGCTCCTGACTCCTCGCGACGTACGCGTGCGGCCCGACAACAAGGAGATCAAGTCCGTACGAGTCGAGTTGACCGTCGCCGGCTACTTGCCGCTGGACCGCGCTCCGGAACTACGTCCCAAGGAGCGCCAGGCGACGACTGCGCAGGGAGGTTTGCTGTGAATACCAAACGTCGTCTCCTCATACTCAATGCGTTGCTCTGCGGTGTCTTGATCTTGGGCGCAACCCAGCTCTACGCCCGCTGGCTGCAAGCCGAGATGCGTTTGGCTCAGCTCGACCTCGTGGCCCCCGACGCAGTTCCTCCGTCGTCTTCCGAGCCGCGCAAGCGTCCCGCCGTTCGCGCCGGGGCCTACCGGGCCGTGGTGGATCGCCTGCTCTTCTCTCCCGATCGCAATCCGACTGTGGAGGTGGAAGAGCCGGAAGTCGTCGTCGTCCAGCGGCCCGAGTTGCCTCGTTTGGACGGTCTCGTCGATTTTGGCGACGGACCGACCGCGCTGATGGCCGCCGATGCGACCGGCAAGCCGGAGTGGCTGAGCGTCGGCGGCAAAGTCGGCGAGTTCGTCTTCAACGGCGTCGACGGGGGCAAAGTCAAGCTGCTTTGGAAGGAAGAAGAGATCCTCGCCGCGCCGAAGGAACTCGTCGGCGCCAAGGCGAAGCAAGCAGCCGCTCGCTCGAAACCCCGCGCTCGTCGTCCGGCGGCCGGGCAGGCCGCGCCGACACCCGCCGTCCCTGAAGCCAACATGGCCGCCGACGTACCCAAGCCCATCGGGGGCAAGCACAACATCGGCACGGAGTTCATTCCGGGCCGCTATCGCGCCGACCCCGGAGATAGTTCGCCCGACGGAACCGAGTCGGGAGAGTACAGAAAAGTCGTGCGCCCAAGCCCGTTTGGTTCGCAATCGTGGTGGGAGAAAAAGTAATGACCAAGTTCACGATCACAGTCCTGGCGTGCGCCTTGTTTGCCGGCGCGGCCTTCGCTAAGCAACCGGAGAAGAAGGACGACTCCGCCGAGAAATCGGCCGCCTCGACTGGAGACACCGTTCAAACGCCGTTCGGAAAAGTCTCCAAGCAGAAACAGGCCCCCGCTCCCGTTTCCAGATCCAAAGCGCCTTCAATGGTCAAAGTGAAGATCGAGGGCGACCAGGTCCACTTCAGCCGCAAGACGCCGTTCGGCGCCCAGAGCTGGACCCGCAAGAAGTCCGAACTCTCCGCCAGCGAGAAGGACCTCGTCAAAGAGGCGGGTCATAGTCTCGATGCGGCGCCCGCCAAGGCCGCCCCTAAGCCCTAGTCCTCCTATCGCCTAATTTGCCGCCTGCCCTCCGTGTACCAAGGAAGAATTCTTTGACCATGCGTCCCTCTAGATCGCTCGTCGCCGCCGCCCTCGCTTTCGCGATGCTGCTCGCCGCGGCTCCTGCCGCCCGCGCACAGCAGGCCGACGACCCGACCGTCACCTTCAACCTTCGCGACGCCGGCATGTTCGAACTCATCGACATCGTCGCCCGCCGCTTGCAGATCAACTACACCATCGATCCCGGCGTCAGCGACGGGACCGTGAACATCAACACCTACGGCGAACTGCGCGAGTCCGAGCTGTGGCCGCTGCTGGAGTCGATCCTACGCATGAACGGCGCCGCCGCCGTTCAAGTCGGTCCGGTCTACAACATCATGCCGCTGGCCGGGGTGGCGCAGTCTCCCATCTCGCCCGAGCTGGACCTCGAGAACGTTCCGGAAGGTGAGCGGATGACGCTCAACGCAATCCGGCTCAAGTACATGACCGCCGCAGAGGTCTCCGATGTGCTTGCACCCTTCCTCGGGCGCGGCGGGCAGTTCGCCGTCGTCCCCCAGGCCAATACGCTCATCGTTCTCGACAACGCTCGCAACATGCGTCGCACGATGGAGCTCGTCGCTCTCTTCGACACCGAAGAGATGGCCAGTCAACGGATGCGCTTGGTGGAGATCAAGAACAATCTGGCCACGACCGTTGCCGCCGAACTCGAGCTGATCTACGGCTCGCTGTCGCCCGGCGGCGAAGACTCTTCCGCCATCCGCTTCTTGCCGCTCGAGCGAATCAGTTCGATCCTCGTTGTCAGTTCGAGCTCCAGCGTCTTCGAGGAAGTCGAAGAGTGGGTCGTCAAGCTGGACAAGGCCGTCTCCATCGGCGGCGTCCAGAACTTCGTCTACCGCGTTCAGTACGGCATCGCCGGAAATCTCGCCTCGACCCTGCTCCAACTCTACGGTTTCGGCGGCGGCGGCTATGGCGGCGGCTACGGCGGTTACGGCGGAGGGGGCTATGGCGGTTACGGCGGAGGGGGCTATGGCGGCGGCGGTTTCGGTGGAGGCGGATTCGGCGGCGGAAACTTTCGTGGCGGCGGATTCGGCGGCGGCGGATTTGGAGGCGGGGGCTTCGGCGGTCGCGGTGGCTTTGGAGGCGGTGGCTTTGGCGGCGGCGGATTCGGCGGCGGTGGCTTCGGCGGCGGCGGCGGAATCATCCAACTGCCCGGTCAGTTCCTGCAGGCGCCCGCGGCAGGCGGAGCCGTGGTCTCCGCCGACGGCGACCAGACCGGTTCTCTGCTCGGCGCCGCTGCCGGTTCCGACCCGGCCGCTCTGGTTCGCGGCATCCGCATCGTCCCCGACTTCTTCAATAACCTCATCGTCGTTCAGTCCACTCAGCAGGAGTGGGAGGTGATCAAGAAGACCCTAGAGCAGCTCGATTTCCCGCCGCGCCAGGTCCTGATCGACGCCAAAGTCTACGAAGTCAGTCTCTCTGGAGCTCTGTCAGCCGGAGTGCAGACCTTCCTCAGCTCTCGCACGGCCAGCAACAGCGGAGGAGAGCGCAAGCTCACCGGAGAGTCCACCAGCGACGGGCTCGGCCTATCCCTCGGCGCCCTGGTCGGCGCGACGCGTCAACTCCGCGTCTTCTTGGACGCTTCGCAGACCTCCGGCCGCACCAAGGTCATCTCGGCCCCCTCGGTTATCGCCACCGACAATATCCCCGCCAGCATTACCGTCGGCCAATCCGTACCCACTCTGGCCTCCCAAGCGATCGCCGGCGGCGCACAGCAGGACGGATCTTCGCTGTTCACCAACACCATCAATAATGTGCAGACCGGCGTCACCCTCGACATCACGGCGCGCGTCAACGCCTCCGGCATCGTCACCATGGAGGTCAATCAGGAGGTTTCGAGTCCGCAGCCGTCCGCCGGCGCTATCTCGTCCCCGACGATCGACCGACGCAACGTTAGTACGCAGATCACCGTTGGAGACGGCGATACGGTCGCCATCGGCGGAATTATTCGCGAGATCAACGACTTCTCGCAGGGCGGCGTGCCCTGGCTGCACAAAATCCCCATCGTCGGAGCCGCGTTCGGCTTCAAGCGGAGTTCGCGCTCGAAGACCGAGATGATCGTCATGCTCACGCCCCGCGTCATCTATGACGAAACCGAGGTCGTGACCATGAGCGACGAACTCCGCGACCGCCTGAAGGGCCTCCGCGGAATCATTCGTCGAGATCGAAACCGCCGCTAAGGCCGCTTCAGGACTAGTACTATCGGTTCCGCCGAAACCCTGAATCTGTTGACACCGCGTTCGCCGCTGTGGTACCTCTTGGGGGACTAAACCTCTAGAAGGTCTATGTCTTTGGTTGGGAAAGTCCGCTTAGGGTTTCAGGGGATCGGCATCGTCGGTTGCGGGGAGCCCTCTTCGGAGGTATATGAGAAGTCCGTTGTGCGAGCCTAGGCTCCTGTTCTATACTGGTGCGGTCCGTGCGGTTTTTGCCGACGAACCGATGCTTGTGCCTAGTTGCAGGTGACGAGGGTCGCGCAAATCGCAGTCTCTTGTGGGAGAAGGAGAGTGAAATGGTAGCCATGAGAAAAGCAGTTATGCTGTTTGCTTTGTGCACCCTCGCGGTGCTCAGCAGCGGCGTAGCCCAGGCGCAGTTCGGTATTGTGACGTGCGTCGCAACCGCTGTGCCGCCGGTAGTTCGCGCAGAAGGTATTGCGGAACTGACCGGCGATGTCGTCCTTGCTTGCACCAACCCCGGTATCGCCGGCGGCTTGGGTTCAAGTATCCAGACGAACCTCAGCGTCTCGCTGAACGTGAACATCACCAACAACATCGACTTCGGCGAAGGTTCCGACGTCACCGATGCCGTGCTGGTGATCAATGAGAACAATTGCGACGCTCCGGCCAACACCGGCGCGACTTTCGGCGATTGCTCCACCCCGGATAGCCGCTTCCAGGACCCCCAATACGGGCGTCTGGCGGCCACCAATCGTCTCGAGTGGAACGGGCTTATCTTCCCGATCCCCGGCGCTGACGACGGTGAGGGTGGAACCAACCCGGCCGTAACCACCGTGCGCGTGACCTCGATTCGCGGCAACGCGTCTCAGTTGGGCGTTCCCAATGCGGCGACCTTCCCGTCGACGCAGATTACGGCCTTTGTGTCCATCACCGGTCCGGCTACGATTCCGATCACCAACAACGTCCTGAACGTTGCGGTTCCGATCATTGGCCTGATTGTCGATCCGGGCGACCCGGTCACCGGCCTGCAGTGCGTCGAGCCCGACGGAGAGTCCACGTCGATCACGCTGGAAGAAGGTTTTGCGACCTCCTTTAAGACGATCGGTGTTCCGACCTTCACGACTGGACAGACGCAGTGGGAATCCGGCTACTACGCGCCGGGCTCCAATAACGGCGGCGGCGCTTCCCAGGGAACCCGCTTCTTGCTCCGGTTCTTCAATATTCCCGAGGGCGTTGAGATCTCGGTGCCGAAGTACATCAACCACGGTCCTCCCGATGTCACCAGCGACGCTCTCGAGCTCGCCTGGGTCAGCGGTGCGGACGCCAACGGCGCCGGCGGATCCCCGTCGGAAGCGACCGATATGCTGGACGTCAACCTGTCCGGCGGATTCGGCTCGGTGGTCTATGAAGTCATGGATTCGGATCCGTTCCGGATTGAAGAATGCGATATCCCGATCTACTTCGACTGGGAACCCGACACCACCAACGATCTGCCTGCAGTCGGCAGCGGCCAGGTTTCGGCGAGCTTCGCTCCGCTGAGCACCGTTGTCATTGCCAGCGACTCGGCTCCTGAGCCGCGTTTCTTGGACAACTCCGGCGATCCTTCGACGATCATCACGATCGTTCGTTGCACCACCACCCTGCTGTTCCCGTTCGTTACCAACCAGGCCGGCTTCGATACCGGCATGGCCATCTCGAACACCTCGCAGGATTGGCTGGGAACCGACGAGCAGGCTGGTGCTTGCACCATCCACTACCACGGTGAGACCTCAGGCGGCGGCGCTGCTCCGGCAGACCAGACGTCCACGGTTATTGCCGGCGGCGAGCAACTCGTGTTCACGCTTTCGGGCGGCAACGCTGGGCAGAACATCTCCGGCGGTCCGGAATTCCAGGGCTACATCATTGCCGTCTGCGAATTCCAGTACGGTCACGGTTTCGCCTTCATTACGGACGGCTTCGGCGGCATCCCGGCGCTGGCGCAGGGCTACCTCGCCCTGGTCATCCCGGTCACCGACTACGCCGGGCGTATTCCTGGCGTGCCGAACCTGCACCGCCTGGGTGAGAGTCTCGCCCACTAACCAACGCGTAAATTTGGCTACCAAGGGGAGGGTCTCGCAAGGGCCCTCCCCGCAAGCCGAAACAATACGCACTGAGCGCCCGCGCTCAATAACTGAAGAAATCTTGTGGAGTTGAGGAGATCGAAAGAAATGGCATCTTTCAAGAGAAGCTTGATCGTTCTCATGGCGCTGGTCGCCATGATGGGCGGGATCGCCGCAAATGCCCAGACGCCGTCGCAGCCCTTGGGCTTGGTGACGTGTCAAGCAACCGCCGTACCCCCTGTGGTCCGCGCGGAAGGCATCGCGGAATTGGTCGGCGACATCGTCCTGACCTGTGTGAATAATCCTGTCGGCGGAGACCCCGGCATCAATACCATCACGACGAACTTGAGCGTCTCGCTCAACGTCAACGTGACGAACAATATCGATTTCCAAGCGGACGACATCGTCGACGCCGTCTTGGTGATCAATGAGAACAACTGCGACGACCCGGCCGCTGCCGGCTCCGTCTTCAGCAGCTGCGGAGCCCCGGACTCTCGTTTCCAGGATCCGCAACTCGGTCGCCTCGCGGCCAACAACCGTATCGAGTGGAATGAAGTCGCTATCCCGGTTCCGGGTGCGCCGACCGATCCCGAATCTCAGGTTGACGACTGCGACGGTTCCACCGGACCGGGCGGCGACTGCTTCCCGTTCGTGACCACCCTCCGCGTGACCTCGATCCGCGGCAACGCCTCTCAGTTGGGCGTGCCTGGCTCAGCCACGTTCCCGTCGACGCAGATCACCGCGTTCGTCTCGATCACCGGCCCGACCACGATCCCGGTCACCAATAACGTCCTGAACGTTGCGGTGCCGATCCTCGGCCTGATCGTCGACATCGACGGCGTCGCCAACGGCCTCCAGTGCATCGAGGACGAGCAGTCGACCAGCATCGAATTGAGCGAAGGTTTCGCGACCTCCTTCAAGACGATCGGCGTGCCGACCTACACCACCGGCCAAACCCAGTGGGAGTCCGGCTACTACGCCGACAACTCGAACAACGGCGGCGGAGCCTCTCAGGGCACTCGCTTCCTGATCCGTTTCTTCAACATTCCTGACGGCGTCGACCTGTCGGTCCCGAACTACGTGAACTGCGAAGGTTCCACGCTTCCGGGGCAAGGCCTGCAGATCGCCTATGTCGGCGGTGCGGATGCGGACGGTCAAGGCGGATTCTTCTCCACCAGCGGCTCCGGTTCCAACGACGTCTCCATCTCCGGCGGCTTCGGTCGCGCGGTCTACGAGGTCATCAACTCGAACCCGTTCGTGAACGAATCCTGCACCGTCAACCTGACGGTCTCGTGGGAGCCTGACACGGCCAACGACTTGCCGGCAATCGGCAGCGGACAGGTTTCGGCCAGCTTCGCTCCCATCAGCACGGTTACCGTGGCTAGCGAAGGCGAAGCGGAGCCCCGCTTCATCGACACCGGAGGAGATCCGGAGCCGTTCGTTTCAATCGCTCGTTGCACCACCACCCTGCTCTTCCCGTTCGTGACCAACCAGGCCGGATTCGACACCGGCATGGCCATCTCGAACACCTCGGAAGACTGGTTGGGCACTGAGCCTCAGTCCGGCGCTTGCACGCTCCACTACCACGGTTCCACCGTCGGCGGCGGCGCGGCTCCTGCCGATCAAACCTCCACCGTCATCGCTGGCGGCGAGCAACTGGTCTATACCCTCTCCGGCGGCAACCCGGGTCAGGGTATCCAGGGCGGACCGGAATTCCAGGGCTACATCATTGCCGTCTGCGAATTCCAGTACGCGCATGGCTTCGCCTTCATCACCGACGGCTTCGGCGGTCTTCCGGCTCTGGCCCAAGGCTACCTGGCGCTCGTGATTCCGTATGACGGATTCAATCGCATCGCCGGTGTTCCTTGCAGCTACGGCGGCGGCGAGAAGAAGATTAGTCGCTTCTGCGGCGAGTCCGGCGCGCTCCACCTCTTTGGCGAAGCGCTGAACCACTAATCAACCAAACCGCACCCGTTCACGGGGCGGTCTGAACAATCGAGGGGGGAGCTTCCGGGCTCCCCCCTCTTTTTCGTTCCGGAGACGTATGACTTCGTACTCCTGCCTTTCGTCACCTCGACCGCAATTGCTATCCTAGAACCTGTCGCCCGCGCGCCCGACCCCGCCCCGCTACAGTTCCGTACGGAGTAGACGTTACCGATGAATTCGATCCGGTTGGCCGTGGCATGCCTGGCCCTAAGTTCCCTCGCCCCGCAATCCGCGAACGCAGAAGATCACATTGTTGCCTTCCCGTCCGGAAGTACCAACCTGATCAGCGTCTACAAGGCTGACGACCTGACTCTTGCAGGAACGATACCCGCACCCGCCAGCTCCTATGCCGTCGAACAGAACCTCGACGGCTCCAAGTACTACATCCTCAATCGCCAGGCGGCTCGCTCCATTTTGGTGGTCGACTCCGATACGCTCCAGGTTCAATCCGAGATCGATCTTGGCGCGGGCTCATCGGCTCAAGAGATGACCCCAGACGGCCGCTACCTGCTCGTTGCCGCCGCCTCTCTTCGTGTCGTCGATACGACCACAGACGAACTCATCCTCTCGATTCCCGTCGGCGGCGCCCCCACGAAGATCATCGTCGACAACACGTCGACTCGCGCCTACGTACTTGCCGATTCGGGCCGGGTTCTGCAGGTGATCGACTTGCGCACCCTGGAGATCGAACGGACGATCCCCATGACGGGTGCGAGCGACATCGCACTCACTGAGGACGGCGCGCGCCTCCTGGTCGCCCTCCGCGCGGGCATACTGCAAATCAGAACCCGAAATTTCGAAGAGATTGAGACGATCCCAGCGAACTTCACCCTCATCAACGCCAGCCTCTATCCAGTTCCGGGCGTGCAGAAGGTCATCGCTCAAAACCGCGGCGTGGCCCCGGCCAATACGTCCCAACTCTTCGACCTGGATAGCGGCGATGTCGACGATATCGGCAACGTCGGCCTCACCGAGCTCGATGAGATCGTCGTCGTCGACTCGACCAGGGCCTACGCCGTCGACAAGTCCCTGTCCTCGCTCGTCCTCATCGATCTTGTGGCCGTGCCGTTTCCCACCGTCACTGCCTTGGCCTTCGGGGCCGAGGCGCGCGACGTCGGACTATCGCCCAACCGTCGCTTCCTGTACGTAACCAGCGTCCTGAACGCCTCGCTGACAAAGGTCGACCTTCTGACCACCGAAGTGACGTCGATTACAACGCCAGTGGCCAGCGCGAGTCACGAAGTCGTCTTTGCTCCATCGACCGCCCAGCCCGCTCGAATGGAGCTCAACGGCGGCGATGATCAGTTCTTCCCCCCAGGCACTGCACTGCCGATCCCTTTCACTGTGCTGGTCACCGACAATGAGGGCCGTCCGCTGCCCAACGTCCCGGTCTTGTTCGAAGACCCGGCCGGCACCGGCATCCAGATTGATCCCATACAGCCCAGCCGCACCAACAGCCGCGGAATCGCCTCCGCCTTCGTCACGATCCCGGAAGACCCTGAGGAGCCGGAGGAGCCATCCGAGGACGCGCCCCTCACTGCGGAGGGCGCGCAGCAAGTGATCGAGGAGGAGGAAGATCCGCTCGACCAGATCATCGTTTCCGCGACGACCGGCGGAGTCGACCCGGTGATCTTTCGCCTCACGATCATCCGCGCGAACGGCTTGATCAAGGTGTCAGGCGACAACCAGGTGGCTGCTGAGAACGAAATCTTCCCACGACCCATGGTCCTGCTTGCCACGGACGACAAGGGGCAACCGCTGCCGCCCGGAACGGAGATCCAATTGGCGGCCTTCTTCGCCAGCTGCGACGGCCTCTCCGTCCCTGTCGATCCAGACGGCTTTGCCGTGATCCAGTGCCGCGGCCGGCAGTTTAGTCCATTCTCGAGTTCTCTGTTCGAGGGCGGGAGTCTGTCCGCGACGATCCCTGAGTTCCAACAGACGCTCGGTTCGCCGCTGACGACGGCTACCTTCGCGTTCAGCGTCGCACGCGGCGGGACCCAGCTGGGAATCGTCGATCTGGGCGGCGACGGTCAGGTCGGAAGCACGGGCACCAAGCTGCCTCAGCCGATCTCGTTCCGCATGACTTCAAACTTCGGTTCTCCGCCGAAGCCCATTGCCGTGGATATCTCCCAGATATCCGGTCCTGCCGTGATCATCAATCCGCCAAGGGTTCGTACCTTCC
>Ga0209578_10002996_pt1 | contig 13374 bp, 14 predicted proteins | sample tdAd472_FD_187127 | JGI IMG/M metagenome (GOLD analysis project Ga0209578, IMG submission 187127) | Marine sediment microbial communities from the Atlantic coast under amendment with organic carbon and nitrate - tdAd47.2 (SPAdes)... | ecosystem: Environmental > Aquatic > Marine > Coastal >...
TTACTGAGGCTCACTTCGCCTTCGGTCTGAAGTTTTCTAGCTCTTTGGATAAAAGCTTTTTTTTGAGTTTACCCCCAGTTTCCTTATTCATAATATCCACCATACCCTCAAGAACAAGGATACGAAGGCGCTCATCTTCCAGTTCTTTTTCCAGGCGTTTGATTTGTTGTGCGGGAGTTTCTTTGGATTGGCTCATGGGTAACTCAGCGGGGGATTGACCAATCTAATTTACCATGTTTTCTAAGCCAAACCAGTACCGTGCTCCGCCCCTGGATACCGTAGGCCTTCTGAGCCTGTTTATAGGTCATTTTGCCTTTTTCTATCTGCTCAACCACAGCCAATTTAAAGCCCAGATTATAATCACGCTGAGTGCGTTTTCGACAGGAAGGGGGAGTATTAGCCATATTAAAGTCCTCAATGTGTAAACACATTTCAGGACGAGACAAAATTCTGGCAAAAAAAGGCCAGCACGAGGCTGGCCTTTCATTTCTTAGCTACGTTTCTATTAGAAATTATAACGAACGTTGACGCCATAATAACGCGGAGCCTGCCAAGATTCCTCATTACAACCACACAAAGTGGCGAGACCATAACCCATTTGGCCCGCTCGTTCGTCAGTGACGTTGCGCACCTCAAGAGCCAACTTCAGGTTATCTTCAGGGCTACTCCAGCCTAGACGCAAGTTTGTCAGCACATAGCTATCAAACTTATCCGCATCAAAGTTACGCAGGTTGTAGTAGAACTCATCTGAGTAATTGGAATCTACCTGTGCGGACATCATCGAATCTCCAACCGCCCACTCGTAACGCACCAAAGCCGTAAACTGAAATTCCGGCGCGTAAGTTGGATCCACATCGCTTGGCGCGAACTCTGTCAGCACGTTTAGCGGGACGTCTTCAACGGTCGCATCAACCCAAGCGGCGCTAAGTAATATATCCATTCCTTCGATTGGATTGGTAATCAGCTCAAGCTCCATACCATAGGTTTCAGCATCCGCATTAATCACCACGCCACCGACACCGGCAAATAGGAAAGCCTGATAGTCAGAGTAGTCATAATAGTAGAAGCTACCATTCAAGCGAGTTTTACCATCCTGAAAGCTGGTTTTAAAACCGGCTTCATAGGAAAGAAGCACTTCTTCATCGTAGGGAATAGCGGAATTGCCACCTGACAAGAAATAACCGCCTAAGAGCGGCGCATTATAACTACCGGCTTTAACACCACGATTGATGCCAGCATAAATCAACGTATCGTCTGTGGGTTTCCAATCTAGCTGGATTTTGCCTGCCCAGAGGTTTTTGGAGTCGCTGTCCGTAAATGTAAACGGCCCCACATACCATCCGCCAGCAGTGCCCGGCGCAGAAGGATTAACAATGTTGATTTTGTCTATGGCATAAGAGGGCAAAATTCCGATATTAACCTCTACGTCCTTTTTCTCCTCCATAAGACGCAAACCAAAAGTCAGCATCAGCGTTTCGGAGAGGTCGTATTCATACTGACCAAAGATACTGTAGGAATCTGTCTGTAGGTCAGCCTTAACACCAATATCGATAGGAAGGAAAACTCCAGGTCCTGCTGGGAAAGCAGAAATACTGTTATTATGTGCCTTAAGACCATTATCCGGTTGATTGTCGATATTCAGGTAAAAAAGACCAGCAACCCAACGACTGTTATCAGTTGAACCACTCAGGCGAAATTCTTGTGTAAAGCTGGTTGCATCCACCCCAGCATAGTTAGCCAACTGGTTAGCCGGGCCAGAATCCACATCGATAAAGAGTAGTTTTTCGTAGTCTTTGTAATCAGTGACGGATGTAAAGGTTAGCCCATTATCCATCTCATAATCGATATCCAGGTGCAATCCCCAAGTATCGGTCGAGTTCGAATCCTTAAAGGCAAAATCGCTGGAGGTGGTAAAGTCATCACCATCGGGGTCGATATAGCCAAAAAAGTCACCACCCGGCGTTAATCGACCGCCTCCGGGGCCACCAAATACAGCATCCATAAAGGCTTGATCTGCTAATGGACCGCCAGGAGGCACACTAAAGTCGGCACCCTGGAATGGATCAGCGATGGAGCCAGTATAGCCGGCCGGCACTATGGCCCAATCGGTTGATCCAGCAGGCGTGTCAATCACATTAATTACTTCTGGGTTACCGGAGGGATTAACTCCAACCACAGCAGTTGTCGGTTTGGACTGGTAAGGACCGGTGTTCATTTCAGCTGTAGCGTAGTTACCAGAAAATGTTATTTCAGTGCGATCGCTGGGCTGAAAAGCCAGGGTCAAACGAATCTTCATCACCCATATCCGCGCCCGCTGCAGCATCTGGCGCTGGGTTGAACAGTTGATCCGGGAAGTCATTTTGCAGATAGGGATCCTGATCGGTATGCTTAACCGCAAGACGCGCGGCAAAGGTATCCGTCAACGGCCCACCAATGGCCGCTTCAACAGTGAAAAGATTCGCATTATTGGGCACATCAAATTCACCATAACTGGCATCAACATAACCCTCAAATTCTTCATAGCTGGGTTTGTTGGAAATAAAGTGTATCAAACCACCCGTCGCGTTACGGCCAAATAGAGTACCTTGAGGCCCTTTCAATATTTCGACACGCTCAATATCAAACAGGGCAAAGGTCTGCGCCTGAGCAATGGCCATGTAGCCTTCGTCCAGATAGACCGCGTTAGGTGATTCGACAATGTCATTAAAATCGTTCTGAGTCACGCCGCGAATAGTGAACTGGGTGTTCTGCCCGGCGATGGCACCACCAGTGTGAACACCTGGTGTCAATCCGGTTACGTCAACACTACGAGTAATTCCGAGCTCTTTCATTTGCGTGCCAGTAAAAGCAGATACCGCAATACCGACATCCTGTAAATTTTGTTCGCGTTTCTGTGCGGTAACAACCACCTCTTCCAGCACAGCGGCATTCACCGAACTGGCCAACAGGGTTGTTAACCCCAATGCTACAACCAGTGGCTTCGGTGAAAAAATACCTACGCCTTGATTATTATTACTTAACTCTTTCATGCTGCTCCCTCCTGAGAAACTGCAATAGAACAAACGGAAATAAATTTAAACATAAAATTTATGGCAACACCATTTCTATGTTGTAATTCACAAACAACTCCTCCAAAGCTTCCGCCACTCGGCCAGTTTGACCTTAAAGCGTTACTTCATCGGCAAGCAATACGCCAGGATTTGGCGTATCCTCAAGCCCATAACCACCCATCAAGTAGTGATGGACTATACGCAGGGCAATCATACCAATATGGTCGTCAAAGCCCTCCATATTTCCAAATCGTTGGCGAAGCTTCCCACCAACGTAGCCTTCCATCGGTTGAAATGCCCAAATCGGCACAAATTCCTGGAAAGCATTTTGACATTCGATTTGTACGGCTTCGATAAAATCACAACCTTGTTCGAAGCCAGCGCGATCAGTTATTTGATAACGTCCTGGGACGAAAACCTGCCAATCCAAGGCTAAAAACCCACGCATATATTCTACAAAGTTCGCAATATGGTAGTCTGGCATAAACCCGTACTTGGCGTTACCCAGAATCGTATCTGAGGAGAACAGTAGTTTCTCCTCAGAAAAATACACACTCAGATTACCCGACCCATGCGTTGGCCCAGGATTTAGTAAGGTCAAATCCACACCATCAATACTGAGCTGATTTTTATGGCCGCTAAGAATTGCATTAGGAACTAACTGCCCTTCCGCCTTTCTTGCTTTGATGACTTTGGCACATATTTCGTCGGCAATAATTTTTGCACCCGGGGCAAGGTCAGCGGCGAAGCCTGCGTGGTCGAGATGATCGTGACTATAGATAAGAGTGCTAATCGATTTGCCCGGCAGCGTATTTTCTATCGCCCTTTTGTAGGCTCGTGCCCTACCCGGTGTACCGAGGGTGTCAAAAGCGATCACGCTGGTTTCGCCCTCAACAAAAATCGTACGACATTGACCATCACTGACGCTCCACAGCCGATTCGACAATTGCGTGACGTCCAGGGTCGGCTCAGCAGCTAGGTAGCTTTGCGCCGCTTCAAGTGTAAATAAACCTCTATTTTCATTGGTCATTTTGTGTCACCCACCTATAACGCTGTCGTGACGGGTTTGAGATTTCCTTCAATGCCCCAACCGCCACTTAGGTACTCTTGCATATACCGCGATAAGTTCATTGCCGCGTATTCGTAGTAGCGAAACTGATTACGATAATGGGGACCTAACTTTTCATCAGTATAACGATTCAGCCCCTTCCAATCGTGAGGGTCAAGGCCGTCAATAATTGCCTGCTGCCCAAATTCGAAAAGGTGCTCCCAAAAGCCCAGTATCTCAATAAATTGCTGTCGGTTAAGCACCCAAAAATGACCGGGTACGAAAATATCCCAATCCAAGCTGAGGAAGCGTTTCATCACCGGTATATAGTGCGTTAAATGCCAGTCCATCAAATAGGTATAACCCACTCCCGCTGCCACGGTATCCACCATAAACAGCACCTTACTCTGTGGAAAATAAGCAGCAACGTTGCCATCACCGTGAGTTGGGCCAGGATAAATCAGTTCGAAGTAACAGCCATCCAAATGATAGGACTTACGTTCACCCTCCCACACCTCAGTGGCGGGCAACTGACCGTCGGACTCGCGCGCCACAATCACTTGGTTAGCATAGCTGTGCGCAATAATATCGGCTGTAGGCGCTAAATCAGCGGCATAGCCGCAATGATCCAAATGTTCATGGGAATAGACAATGGTATGAATAGGCTTTTTCGGAAAGACCCGACCAACTGCGGCGCCATAGGCTCTCGCAGTACCCGGAGTTGTTAAGGTATCAAAGGCGATACAGCCCTTTTCGCCCTCAAGAAAAATCGTACGGTAAATGCCTTCGCTAGCGGTCCAAATATTGTCCCTGACAGGGGAATAGGTAATATCCCGCCATGCGCCCTGCGCCGCTAGATTACCAATCGTGAAAATACCACAGTGTTCGCAAGGTCGATCTTGTGCTGGGGATGCTGTCGTCAAGAAACGTCTCCTATCACCTGTATCCGCTAAAAAGATAAACGCATCGAGGAAACCTGTCCAAACTCACGGCATGGCTTACGCATGATTGTTAGGATCAAATTTCATACAATATCGATATCGCCAAGACTGACGAGAGATCATAGCCTTCGCTATTGCGACTGTCTTGTATATTAACGCTCAAACAGTTGTCTGCGAGCGCAGCATTTTGCCAGCTTTTGATACCAAGCTGTTTTAATAACTTTTCAGGTTATCGGGCAGATGAGTTGCAGCAAGCATTCATACTGCATAATTGGTTGTTATCTTTCTTTGGGCCTTGCTTCCGCCTGCTCATCCAACTCCAAATCCTCACACTTGAGTTCTGGCAACTCCTGATCGCAGTAATCACTACCCATTTTTTTCAACGCATCACACATACCTTCTATTTTGGTATCAACGGCATGCATATGATCTAAAATTGCAAAAATTGATTTACTAATCGGGTCCGGCATATCTTGAGTAACCCCGTAAGCATCGAAACCAATTTTATCTGCCATCGCTTTGCGTCGGGCCGCATCTTTATCACCCTTGGCAATGATTCTGCCTGGTATGCCAACAACGGTTGCTCCTGCGGGCACGTCCTTAGTTACTACCGCATTAGAGCCAATGCGAGCTCCTTGCGCTATAACAATAGGACCCAACACCTTTGCGCCAGCACCGACCACGACGCCATTACCTAAAGTCGGGTGCCGTTTACCCTTGTCCCAACTCGTTCCACCCAGTGTTACGCCGTGGTAGATGGTCACATCATCCCCTACTTCGGCGGTCTCTCCTACTACAACACCCATACCATGATCAATAAAAAACCGACGACCAATCGTCGCACCCGGATGAATTTCAATACCCGTCAACCATCGGTTAAAGGTCGACAGTGTGCGCGCCAACCACTTCCACCCCTTTACCCACAGAAAATGGCTGGCTCTGTGCAATAAAATTGCATGTAGGCCAGGATAGTTCGTTACAATTTCGAAAGCTGTTCTGGCTGCCGGGTCGCGCTCAAAAACACAGTTTATATCTTCTTTGACTCTTTCAAACATAAATATCCATAGTTGTTGTTAGCGGCTTCTAGCTAACAAATTCCCAGTTGATCAATACCCAGTTAATCAATAAAAGTTCAAGCGTATATCTCAGGTAGGCAAAAGGCATTCTATTTTGATTTTTATGAGCTGTATAGTTAGATACATTGCGTTTTCCTGAAAAATATTTTTCAAATCCTTTAGATATCAATTAAAATAGCAGGTCGGCGTTTTCCATTTTAAACGGTTTAATAGTCGATAACGGACTTTTGTACATATTCAGGAGGATACTTTGAAACTACTTCGATCTGGGGAATCAAAACACTATCCTTTTCGCACGGAAAGATTTTATCGCGCCAACAATGGCTGGTACTTTCTTATTCGGGGCGGGATTGCGAAAGGTCCTTTTGCGCGACGAGAAGAAGCGGAAAATGCACTGAAAGGTTATATGACCACGCAGGAAAACTTAAATCAAGTATTCCAACAAGTGAATAAGGCCCCTTTTTAGACAATGTTTTTAAAAACATCTTTTTAGAGCAACACCACGCTTGGCTTTAAACCTTCCTGTGGGCAGCTAGCTTTATTGGGAACCGAAAAATTAAACTCATCAAAGCTTTGGTAACAATTTTTGCGTTGCCGTTAAGATTCCTCGTAACAAATTCACTTCAACCTGATCCGGTCTGCTACGTATATAGAGGCGCTTCAGGCGAGTCATTAATTGGCGCGGATTCTTAGGGTTGATCACCTTTAAGCCTATTAACGTCTCTTCGAGATGCTCGAAAAATCGTTGAATTTCTTCTGCGCTGGCAGCTTCAATGTCCCACTCAGTACCCCAATCCCAGGCCTGCTTTAATCCCGATTCAGCGATCGCCGCTACCCGCAGTTCGTAGCTTACCACCTGCACCGCCGCCCCCAGGTTCAACGAACTGTAGTCGGGATTACTGGGAATCTGTAAGTGAAAATGACAGCGTTGCAATTCATCATTGGTTAAACCCCGGTCTTCTCGACCAAAGAGCACGGCAACCTCATGATTTTCTGGCTCGTTAATCATGGTTTCTGCCGCCTGCCGCGCTGCCATCATAGGCCAGGGAATACTGCGATCACGCGCGCTCGCACCAACCACCAAATGACATCCAGAAATTGCCTCATCCAAGGTCTCGCAGATCACTGCCTGATCTAAGATATCCAATGCGGATGCCGCACGCCATGTTGCTTTTTCATCTGGGTACTGTTTTGGAGCGACCAGGTAGAGTCTAGATAACCCCATATTTTTTATCGCCCGCGCGGCGGCACCAATATTACCGGGGTGGGAAGTATTAACAAGGACAACTCTAATACGATTTAACATGTGATGATTTTGATCTACCAGAATGGAAAAGGTCGAATCAAGCTGACGCAACCTCGCCAATTTATCTAGCCGTGCTAAGGCATGCCGTCCTGCTCAACACCCTCTTTCACTGGCAGCAACAGGTCTTCTCTGCTGATATTCATCGCCAACAGAATATTGGCCGCCACATAAATAGAGGAAGAAGTACCCACGACAATGCCGATAATAAGTGCAATGGAAAACCCGCGAATCAGCTCACCACCAAACGTGTAAAGCGCCAGAAGCACCATTAAAGTCGTTAAGGAAGTAAACAAAGTTCTCGAAAGCGTTTGGTTCAATGAGCTATTAATGATCTCCAATGAAGTACCTTTACGTACTTTCCGGAAATTTTCTCGAATGCGGTCGTAAACAACAATGGTGTCGTTGAGCGAGTACCCAATAACTGCCAATATTGCCGCCAATACGGTTAAGTCGAAATTCCACTGAAACCAGGAAAAAATCCCCAGTACGATGATGACATCATGAATGAGACCAACCACCGCGCCCACAGCAAACTTAAATTGAAACCGAAAGGCGATGTACAGCAACACCCCCGCCAGAGCCAACACCATCCCCAAACCACCCTGCTCGCGTAGTTCCTCGCCCACCTGTGAACCAACGAACTCGGAACGCTGTAGCTCTACCGCATATTTACCGGAACCGCTCAGGGCATGAATTACCTGCTCACCCACTTCCGGACTATAGCCTTGCGACAAACGCACTAATACCTCTGTTTCCGCTCCAAAATACTGAGCTACCGGGTTGCTGTAGCCCGCATCTTCAAGAAGTTTGCGCACCAAGTTCAGGTCAGCAGTTTCTGGATAAGTGAGCTCGATTAAAGTACCACCGGTAAAATCCAAGCCGAAAGAAAGTTGTTTAACTGCCAAAGAAGCAATAGAAGCTAGTACGAGAATAATTGAGAGTGCGCCAACTAGTTTACGCTTACCCATAAAATCAATATTTAATTCACTCATCGACACAGCACTCGCCCCTATATCCAAAGTTTTTTGACACTACGTCGACCAAAGGTCAAGTTGACCATCGCGCGCGTTAAAACAATCGCCGTATACATGGAAGTGAGAATTCCGATCGAAAGCGTAACCGCAAACCCCTTGACTGGCCCGGTTCCAACTGCAAAAAGGATAACCGCCACCAACAGCGTGGTAATGTTGGCATCAAAAATAGTCTCAAACGCACGCTCGTAGCCAGCATGAATGGCGGACTGTATTGGCAGACCATTCTTCATCTCTTCCTTGATTCGCTCAAAAATCAGTACGTTTGCATCCACCGCCATTCCCACAGTTAAAACAATCCCGGCAATACCAGGCAGCGTAAGCGTTGCCGATAGAATTGATATGACGGATATCAATAACACCAAATTGACCCCTAACGCGATATTTGCAAAGAGCCCAAATACCCGGTAGTAAAGCAGCATAAAGACAATAACCGTCGCCAAGCCTATTAGGACCGACTTCACACCGAGATCGATATTTTCCTGCCCTAAACTTGGCCCAACGGTTCGTTCTTCAACAAAGTAAATCGGCGCCGCCAGCGAACCAGCGCGCAATAGCAACGCTAATTCTGAGGATTCCTGAGGATTATCCAGCCCGGTAATGCGAAACCGGTTACCTAAAGCAGTTTGAATCGTCGCTAGGCTGATGATGCCTTTTTCAACATATTTTTCTCGCTCTTGCACCAGTTCGCCATCGACTTTTTTAAACCGACTTCGGGTTTTATGCTCGATAAAAAGTACCGCCATACTGCGCTTGACCGCATTACTGGTGACACGATTCATCAACTTGCCACCCTTCGCATCCAAGGTGATGTTAACCTGCGGCTGGCCGTTCTCATCAAAACTCGCGCCTGCATTGGCCACACTGCTTCCGGTAATAATAATTCCTTTTTCAACCGTGGCGGTTCTGACACCCTGACTTTTATCGCGGAATTCAAACTCTTCCGTTTTACTGCTCAGCTCATCGGGTTTGGCCTCAAGTCGAAACTCCAGGTTTGCCGTTGCGCCAATAATTCGTTTGGCTAACGCGGTGTCCTGAATGCCCGGCAGTTCTACCACAATACGATTGCTACCTTGGCGCTGCACTAAAGGCTCCGCTACACCCAGTTCGTTTACCCGATTACGCAAAGTGGTTAAGTTTTGTTTAATGGCATAGTCTTCAATTTCACGCAATTTGGACTCAAGTAGAGATAGCTTTATAAAGAAGCCTTCTTTACTTTCGTCCTCGGTAAATTGAAACTCGTTATACTCCTCTTTTAGCGCTCTCACTGCCTGATCACGCACCGACTCCAATTCGAATTTTACAACAACGCCACCATCCTCCAGTTCGACTAATCGGTACCGCAGCTTCTTTTCACGTAATAGGTTTTTTACTTCGCTGACATAAATTTCCAAGCGCTGATCAAGTGCTTTCGCCATATCCACTTCCATTAAGAAATGAACACCTCCGCGTAAATCAAGCCCCAGCTTCATCGGTGAAGCCCCTAAGTTAACCAGCCATTCGGGCGTAGTAGGAGCGAGATTAAGCGCCACCAGATAATCATCACCCACCGCATGCTGTATCAACCTTTTTGCTCTTAACTGTGCGTCACCATTAGCGAAACGTATTAACGCATTTTTATCAGTAAGCTCGGTTTTTATATAGGTAATCTTTGCCTCATTCAGCGTCTGAGTGACTCTATCCAATAAAGCTTGATCGGTGATGGTAGCACTGCTGGTGCCTGAAATTTGAATCGCCGGATCATCAGGGTAAAGATTGGGCAATGCGTAAATGCCTCCCATCACTACCAAAAACAGTATGAACAAATACTTCCATGGGGAAAATCGATTAAGCATTCAATTACCTTTCTTCTGCATCCTGATGATTTTATACCGCCTTCAAGGTTCCTTTCGGCAAGACACTCGCGATCGCCGCTTTTTGCACCTTCACCTCGACACCATCGGCAATTTCCATCACTACGAAGTTATCTGTGACCTTGGTGACTTTACCCGCAATACCACCACTACTAATGACCTCATCACCCTTTGCCAAATCAGCCAATAAATTCTTATGTTCTTTGGCGCGCTTACTCTGTGGACGCCAGATCATAAAATAAAATATCAAACCAAAAATCGCGAGCATGATTAGCGGCTCAAAACCGCTACCTGTTGCTGGCGCTGCATCTGCGGCCAAGGCCTCAGCAATAAAAAAGCTCATTCTGTCTCTCCCCCTCTATTTACACTGTACGTTTCTGGTAGAACGCCGCGACAAAAGCGCTCAATGTACCCTGTTCGATGGCGCTACGCAAACCCTTCATTAGATTTTGGTAATAGCGTAGATTATGGATCGTCGCTAGCTGGGAAAAGAGCATTTCCTTGCACTTATCCAGGTGATGCAAATACGCACGACTCACTGTGCTACAGGTATAGCAATCACATTCCGAATCCAGCGGTTGCGGATCCGTTTTATATTGTGAATTTCTGATTTTAATAACACCACTGCTAACGAAAAGATGGCCGTTACGCGCATTTCGTGTTGGCATCACGCAGTCAAACATATCAACGCCTCGCCAAACCGCCTCAACAATATCTTCCGGCTTACCCACACCCATTAAATAGCGCGGCTTATCCATGGGCATATGCGGCGTAATTCCTTCCAGCGTGGCCATCATTTCAACCTTAGGCTCACCGACTGAAAGCCCGCCGATGGCATAGCCATCAAAACCTATCTCCATTAAACCTGCGAGCGATTCTGTCCGCAAAGCGTCATACATGCCGCCTTGAATAATACCAAACAATGAGGCCGGGTTACTTCCCTGAATCCGGGTATGCGCGTCTTTGCTGCGTTGAGCCCAGCGCAACGATAACTGCATCGATTGCTCGGCCTGCTCATAGCTGGCCGGATAGGGAGTGCACTCATCAAAAATCATCACAATATCCGACCCCAGGTCGGCCTGCACCTGCATGGCACTTTCCGGCGACAAAGCAACAGGGCTCCCATCTATCGGTGACTTAAAGGTCACGCCTTGCTCACTAATTTTGCGTAGTGCTCCCAAACTGAACACCTGAAAGCCACCGGAATCCGTCAATATTGGCCGCTGCCAGCCAATAAATTGGTGCAGTCCACCCAGCGTTTTCACCACGTTGGCACCAGGGCGCAGCATGAGATGAAAGGTGTTACCCAATATTATCTCAGCACCAATCGCCTCGATATCGCGCGGCAACATTGCCTTGACGCTACCATAGGTGCCTACTGGCATAAAAGCAGGCGTTTCAATACTTCCCCGTGCAAAGCTTAATCGTCCTCTGCGTGCAGCACCCACCGACTTTAGTAAATCAAATGTCATATAGGCCACTCAGTCATTTCTCCCCCAGGTTAGCATCATGATCTTGTGGCGTGACAAACATAGCGTCGCCATAACTAAAGAAACGATAGCGGTTTTTGATAGCTTCACGATAGGCATGTAGCACGTGCTCACGCCCGGCAAAAGCGGATACCAGCATTAATAGTGTCGATTCCGGCAAATGGAAATTTGTTACCATGGCATCAACACAGCGAAACTGGTAACCCGGATAAATAAAAATATTAGTGTCCCCGGCATAGGGAGTAATTCTTTGGCCTAACTCTTCAGCCTTTAAGGCCGCAGTTTCCAGACAACGAACACTGGTGGTGCCGACTGCAATAACCCGCCCACCTCCCGCTCTTGCTGCCTCAACCTTTTCACACACCGCCGGACTGACTTCTAACCACTCCGAATGCATGCGATGCTCTTCAATCCTCGCCACCCGCACCGGCTGAAAAGTGCCCGCACCCACATGCAAAGTTACATATGCAGTTTCAACGCCAAGTGCTTGAATTTTTTGTAGCAATGGCTCATCAAAATGCAGCCCGGCTGTTGGTGCTGCAACCGCTCCAGGCTCTTTCGCATAGACGGTCTGGTAGCGTTCTCGATCAAATAACTCATCATCCCTTTGCATATAGGGTGGTAACGGCATATGCCCGTGAGCAGCCAGCATGTCATACAGGTTAACGGCTGAACCAATTCGGTAGAATTCATCTTCGCGGCCCATCACCTCAACCCAGGCGTTATTACCGATAGTAATTTTAGTACCCGTTTTTGGAGGCTTACTGGCTCGAATTTGAGTGATGGCCTCCTGCGGACTGATCATTCTTTCAATCAGTAGCTCTACTTTACCGCCGGTCTCTTTCTGCCCGAACAACCGAGCTGGCAACACCTTGGTATTATTAAAAACTAATAGATCGTTCGAATTTAGTAATGAGGAGATATCCGAGAAGGTGAAATGTTCAAGTTGACCGGTGACGCCATCTAAAGACAGCAGTCGACTTGCACTACGCTGCGCTTGCGGATAAAGCGCTATCAGTTCCTGTGGAAGTTGGTAATGAAATTCGCTGAGCTGCATTTTACACCCGATTTTGAGGGCGCTAAGGTTAGCGAAAATTTCGGGCTGTGAACAGCCTCAGGTGTAAGCTTTGGAAATTCAAGTCAAAAAAATGGGCGGAGGCTTAATCGCCTTCCGCCCATTCGTAGCTTCTGTCTAAAAAAACTCTTTAGATTTATGCAGCTTTTTTAACAGGCTGTGTCTTTACAAAAGCATCTTTAACAAAGTTCATGTTGCTTTCAACCAAACCAGCAAACAAACCTGCTTTGTTCCAGAAGTTTTCAGCAACAATTTCTTGCTGTTCTTCAGCAAATTTTTTCTGCGCTTCAAAAGCTGCTTCCAAATCTTTGCTGTTTAACAGTGTATCTGCCTGCGCCAGCGCATCTTCAACTGTTTCACGCACTTGTACTGATTGCAGAATAACTGCGTCAGTCAAAGCATTTACATTAGTTGCAACCAAGTTAGCTGCCAATTTAGCGTTCTTCTGAGCCAATTCAGGATTTGCATAAGACTCCATGTACTCTTTAGCCGCCTTCAGCGCAT
>Ga0209578_10002998_pt1 | contig 13368 bp, 10 predicted proteins | sample tdAd472_FD_187127 | JGI IMG/M metagenome (GOLD analysis project Ga0209578, IMG submission 187127) | Marine sediment microbial communities from the Atlantic coast under amendment with organic carbon and nitrate - tdAd47.2 (SPAdes)... | ecosystem: Environmental > Aquatic > Marine > Coastal >...
GCTCGCTTTTTTGAAGCACCCTTTATTTCTTGCAGGTCGGGAACGCGGCGAGGCTCGTAAAGCTATCGACGCTCTCGAAGCTTACGCATTGCGCGGGGTTACTCTTACCAAGGGCCTTGCCGCTTACACCGAAAAGCTAGAATCCCTCCGTACCGAGACGAAGGACGCGAAAACGCGCGGCGCTCTTGGTCGCGCACTAGACCTCCTGCGAGACATTTTTGAGACGACGAACGAACTTGCCGAAGATGCGCCCCGCACGCTCGCGGTCTGGGCCCAAGCGCATCATGAGGCAGCGGTTGCGCTTGCAAGCGGTAAGGATGGCTCTGCAACCGAGTTATGGCGCGGCCCCGCGGGCGAGCAGCTAAGCGAGAGTATTGCCTCGCTGCTTGAGGCCCATGACGCACCGGGCGAAATGGACCTTGGCACCTATGCCAAACTCCTCCGTATGCTGATGGCAAAGCGCCCGGTAAGGCGGCAAGAGAGCCAACATCCGCGTATTTTCATCTGGGGCCCGCTCGAGGCGCGGCTGCAACAAGCAGATCTGGTCATCCTTGGCGGGCTCACCGAAGGGGTTTGGCCCATCGAAGTGCGAATTGATCCTTGGCTTTCGCGACCCATGCGCGAGGGCCTCGGTCTGGCCGCACCCGAACGCCAGATTGGTCTTGCCGCGCACGATTTTGCGCAACTCGCCTCAAGCCCCGAGGTGGTTCTATCGCGCGCCGAAAAAGTGGACGGCAAACCCGCAGTTCCCTCGCGCTGGTGGCTGCGGCTTGAAAACCTGCTCGCTGGCGCGGGGCTTCCCACGGTGGAGGAAAGAAGCGTCGATCACACGCTCTGGGCCCGGCATCTGGACGAGCCGAAAGATGGCCCCAAACCTGTGGCCCCGCCAACGCCCAAGCCGCCCGTCGCGGTGCGCCCCCGCAAGCTTGCCGTCACGCGAGTGGAAAACTGGCTGCGCGATCCATACTTCATTTATGCGCGTTACATCCTTGGGCTCGAACGGCTCGAGCTTATCGATCAAGAACCGGGGCCGAGCGATCGGGGCACGCTGATCCACGGCATCATGGAAGATTTTGTCAAAGCCTTTCCTGCCGCACTGCCGGACGATGCGCTTGCTCGGCTTCTTGAAATGGGCCGCAGCAAATTTGCCGCCTATACCGATGTCCCGCAAGTGGGAGCGGTATGGTGGCCGCGCTTTGAACGCATTGCAGAATGGGTCATTGGCTTTGAGCGGGCCCATCGCGAAAGTATCACTCGAGCGATTGCTGAACGGAAGGGTGAGCTTACGTTCGACGCGCCGGGCGGACCATTTACGTTGCGGGGACGGGCCGACCGGATCGATCTTTATACGGATGGAACGCTTGGCCTTATTGACTATAAGACAGGCACGCTTCCCAAGAAGGATTATTGCGAAACGGGTCTGCAGCCCCAATTGACCCTGGAGGCCGCGATGATGGCCGAAGGGGCATTTGGCGAAGACCTTGCGATGGCAGCACGCGCGCTCCTCTACATTCGCCTGGTGGGCGGACGAAGCGAAGGTGAAATCCGAGCGATCGGATCAGGCGAAGCGCCGCCTATGGAGCTTGCCGAGGAAGCACTCACCAATTTCAAAGATCTCGTCGCTGCGTTCGATAAGCCTTCGCGCACTTATCCGTCCCAACCCCGCCCGCAATTTGCGCATTCCTATGGCGATTACGATCATCTTGCGCGCCGCCTTGAATGGTCCGTGGGCAAAGGAGGCGGTGATGGCTGACGCAGCGCTCGACCAGGCAACCGCCCGCCAGCGCAAGGCGGCGGACCCTTCTACTTCGGCCTGGGTTTCGGCCAATGCCGGGACCGGCAAGACACACGTTTTGGTGGATCGCGTGGCGCGGCTCTTGCTCGCCGGTGCGGCGCCTGCACGCATTCTTTGCATTACCTATACGCGCGCGGCGGCAGCCGAGATGGAAACCCGGCTTTTCAAGCGCCTGGGGGCTTGGTCGCTATTGCCGGACAATGATCTGCGCAAAGCGTTGCGCGATTTGCATGGTGGTCGCTCTGAACCGGACGATCTCAAACGCGCACGAAGGCTGTTTGCGCGGGCGCTCGAAACGCCGGGCGGGCTTAAAATTCAAACGATCCATGCCTTTTGCCAAACCGTGCTGAAGCGGTTTCCCCTCGAAGCCGACGTTCCTGTGGATTTCGTATCGCTGGAAGAAGAAACCGCGCTTGATCTTCAAACCACAGCGCGGCGAACACTTTTCGCGCGGGTTTTGACGGGCGAGGATCAAGCGCTTTCTTCTGCTCACAGATTGCTTGTGACCGAGCGCGACGAAAAACAATTGGGCGAGCTATTAGAGGCGATCCGCCATAAGAGCGACGATATTGCAGCATTCCTGACCGAGTTTGGCGGGCGCATGCCATGGGATGAGCTTTGGCGGCATCTCGGGCTCCAACCCGGCGCAAGCGAAGAGAGTGTTCTCGAAGTTGAGTTAGCCGATAGCGCCCTGGACCGGCCCGCGCTTGAGGCCGCCGTGGAAACGCTCAACGGCGGCACGAAGACCACAATCGCCGCAGCGCATAGCATCAAAGCGTTCCTGCGCGCACCCGACCGCGCGGCAGCCTTCGAGGAATACCACCTCGTCTTTCTCACCAAGTCGGGCGAGCCGAGAAAAACCGTGACCACCAAAGCCGCGGCTGCCGCTGAGGAGACCATGCGCGCGGAGCAAGTACGGCTCATTGAAGTGATGGCACGGCTCAAAGCGGCGGCAACGGCCACACGCACACGCGCGCTACTTACATTTGCGAAGGCCTATCTCGATATCTACGAAAGTATGAAACGCGCCGAAGGGGCGCTCGACTTCAATGATCTGATTATCAAGACCCGCGTGTTATTGACCCCGCCCAATGATGCGTGGGTGCACTATAAGCTCGATGAAGGCATCGACCATATTTTGGTGGACGAAGCGCAGGACACTTCGCCCCAGCAATGGCAGATCATCAAACTGCTTGCCAATGAAATGACATCGGGCCAGGGCGCGGCGGAAGATAAAGGGCGCGCCCGTTCGCTTTTCGCTGTGGGCGACGTCAAACAATCCATCTATCGCTTTCAAGGTGCGGCGCCGGAAGAATTCGCCGCCATGCGCGAGTTCTTTAGCTCTCGCCTTGAAGACGCGGCTAAATCATTCCGGCCCGTCGCGCTTGATCTTTCTTTCAGGTCCGCTTCGCCCATTCTCGAGGTGGTGGACGAGGTGTTTCGCGAGGTTCCGCTCGCCGCCAAGGATGGCAAAGGCTTTCAGCACGCGGCACATTGGGCGGGCGCGCCAGGGCTCGTGGAATTTTGGCCGGCGATCACGCCCAGCGAGATTGAGGCCGAAGTGCCGTGGGAGGTGCCTTTGCGCACCTCAACTGCGGAAAGCCCAGAGGGCCAGCTTGCGGCGCAAATCGCCGGAACCATTCGCGGGTGGCTTGACCGGAGCGAAAAGCTGGCCGGGGCGGACCGGCCGATCCGCGCATCGGACATTATGGTCCTGGTGCGGTGGCGCTCAGCTTTTATGGATCATATGATCCGTGAGCTGAAGAAGAACGATATTCCGGTGGCCGGTGCCGATCGCATGAAAATTTCAGATCATATCGCGGTCAAGGACCTTATGGCGCTTGGCGCTTTTGCGCTTAATCCTTCTGACGATTTGACGTTGGCCGAAGTGTTGAAGAGCCCGTTTGTGGGGTTTGATGATGATGCGCTGTTCGATCTCGCCCATGATCGCAAGGGTTCATTATGGGCCGCGCTTGGTGCGTCCGCGAAGGACAAGGAGATTTTTGCGAAGGCTGCCAATTGGCTGACAGAAGTGCTCAACCGCGCGGACTACATGCCGCCCTATGAGTTCTACGCCCGGGCACTAAGTGAAGATGGCGGGCTTGCTAAGCTGCTCACGCGCCTGGGGCCCGATGCCGAAGACCCCATCGAAGAATTTCTGATCCAGGCGTTAGTACACGAGCGCAATCATGTCCCGTCCTTGCAACGATTCTTGCAGGCGCTCACGCGCGAAGCGGGCGAGATCAAGCGCGATATGGAAAAGGGCCGCGAGGAAGTTCGCGTAATGACCGTTCATGGCGCGAAGGGTCTTGAGAGCGACATTGTGTTTCTTCCCGATACTTGCACGGTGCCCGGCGCAAAAAGCGATGGCGGGCTTTTGCGCTCTTACGCCATGGGCCCAAATGGCGCGCCGGTGGGCGAGCCGTTCGTTCTTTGGGCCCCGCGCAAACCGGAAGACGACGCCATTACGGAATTGGCCCGCGAGGCTTACGCGCAAGAGACCGCCTTTGAGTACCGCCGCCTTCTTTATGTGGCCATGACGCGCGCGCGCGAACGTCTTTATGTGTGCGGCTGGACCGGCGTTAAGGGCCGCATGGAAGGGTCGTGGCACGAGCTTGTAGAGACCGCGCTGGGCCGCATCGGCAAGCAAGCGAAAGGCGCAGATGGCGAGCCGATCCTGCGTCTTGAGAAAAAAGGAAAGCCGCGCGATGCGGAGAAATCGCGCGCAGCGAAAGGCATGCCGCCTATTCAAAAATGGGCACGCACGCCCGCGGCATTAGAGCGTGCGCCCAAACGGCTTTCGCCGTCCTCGCTGGATGAGGAGCCTCCCGTCTTTGCGCCCGGGGCTGCGAGCGGGAAAGCAGCGCGGCGCGGCTCGCTGGTTCATCGGCTGCTCGAAGTGCTGCCCGATCTGCCAACTGATCGGCGCGCGGATGCGGCGGCAAAGTTTCTTGCGGCGTTCGCCGATGACTTTACGAAAGAAGAGCAAGATGAACTCGCGCGCGAGACCTTGCACCTCTTTGAGCTGCCGGAGCTTGCGCCACTTTTTGGGCCGGAAAGCCGTGCCGAAGTCGCAATATCAGGTCGCGTGGAAATTGGTGGTCACTTTGAAAACATTGCGGGCCGGGTTGATCGACTCGCCTACACCGAGGGCGCCGCATGGGTGGTTGATTACAAAACAAATCGCCCCGCCGCTGATACCCTTGACGATGTGGCGCCAATATATTGGACCCAAATGGCGAGCTACCGCGCGCTTCTCCGCCAAGGGAACCCGCGAATCAAAGTGCACTGCGCCCTGGTTTGGACCCACGCCCCCACATTCATGGTCCTGCCCGAGGACCGGCTTGAGGCGCAATGGCTTGAGATCGCTGGTAAATCGGGTGCATAGCCGCCATTCGCTTGACCGCCCCCCGGCCCCTTCCTACATTTTGATCAAACGGGGCCTCCCACGTCTGGGGGGCCTTTTTCGCCGGGCGCGGCTAGCGCTCCCGCCCAGACAAGATTTAAGGAGTACATGATGTCGACAACCAGTGTGACCGACGCCAGCTTTGAAAGTGATGTTCTAAACTCCGACAAGCCCGTGCTTGTGGATTTTTGGGCGGAATGGTGCGGACCCTGTAAGCAGATCGGCCCGGCGCTTGAAGAAATTGCCGGTGAAATGGGCGACAAGCTCACGGTCGCGAAGATCAACATCGACGAGAACCCCGGCGTTCCGCAAAAATACGGCGTGCGCGGTATCCCCACCATGATGATTTTCTCGGGCGGTCAGGTGGCCGCGACCAAGGTCGGCGCGCTACCCAAGGGTCAAATCTCGGATTGGATCACATCATCGATTTAACGTATGTCGATCTAACGTATACGGAATAAATTGGAAAAGGCCGGGGCACGCTCCGGCCTTTTTTATGCGTTCTCTTTTAGGACTTCGCCAATCAAAAAAAGCGAGCCGGTAATAAGAATGCGCGGCGCTTCGCCATCGCCCGCATCGCTGAGCGCCTGGCCCATAGCATCAGCAGGATTGGCGGCCACCCCGGCGGCAAGGCCGACCTCTGAGGCCGCGGCGGCAAGATCACGGGGCGCAAGGCCCTCGCTCCCCTCGGGCATGGGCACGGCAACCACCCGGCGCGCAAGGCCATGGAATTGCTCGAAAAACCCGCGCGGATCTTTGTTTGCGCCCATGGCAACCACCAAATAGAGCCGGCGCGAAACACGTTCATCGAGATCCGCCATCGCCTGGGCGAGAACCGCCGCCGCCGCAGGGTTGTGCCCGCCGTCAATCCAAAGATCGGGCGCGTCCGCTTCGCCTTCCGCCAGCCCCGCCACAAGCGGGCCTTCCTTGAGGCGTTGAAGCCGACCCGGCCACGTAGCGGTGCGGAGCCCCGCGGCAATACTTTCGGGCGCAATGTTGCCATCGAAAAAAACTTTCGCCGCTGCAATCGCCACCGCAGCATTATCGAGCTGGTGCCGCCCCTCAAGGCGCGGCAAGGGCAAGTCCATCAGACCATCCGTATCCTGATAGATATAACGGCCTTGTTCCTCGTGCGCGATGAAGTCCGACCCATAAAGCTTCATTGATGTGCCCACCTCATTGGCGCGCGCATCAATCGCGGCTTCCGCATCGGGCGCCTGTGGCCCGATAATCGCCGGGCAATCTTTCTTGAGAATGCCGGCTTTCTCATTCGCGATCTGGCCAAGCGTCGCGCCCAGAAATTCCTGATGATCGAGCGAGACGGGCGTGATCACAGTAACCTTCGGGCGCTCTATAAGATTTGTTGCGTCAAGCCGCCCGCCAAGGCCCACTTCCAGAAGCAGCGCGTCCGCCGGATCCCGCGCAAAGGCAAGAAACGCCGCCGCCGTGGTGATCTCGAAAAAAGTAATGGGTTCATCGCCATTGGCGCGCTCCACTTCGGCCAAAAGCGCTTCGAGCTCGTCCTCAGCAATCGGCATCCCGGAAAGCTCAATCCGCTCGCGGAAAGAAACCAGATGCGGCGAAGTATAAGCATGCACGCGTTTGCCTTCGGCCTGGAGCATGCCTTTGAGGTAGGCGATCACCGAGCCCTTACCATTGGTGCCCGCCACGTGGATCACCGGCGGCAAACGCTTTTCAGGATTGCCGAGCGCCGCCAGAAGCCGCTCGATGCGGCCCAGGGTCAGGTCAATGCGTTTGGGATGAAGCTCAAGCAGCCGTGCCAAGACGGCGTCGCTGCCCGCGGCCTTGGTGGTCATTCAGCGGCGTCTTTTTCGGTTCCCGGATCCACGTCCTCATTGGCAGGGGCTGGAACGTCAGGCGGGGTCGCTGGGACCGGCATATTGGCAGGGGTCTGGGCGCGGGGCTTTGCCTTGGCGCTCACGTTTTTGTTGGTCAAGAGCCGAATGATGCGCGCCAGCGTTTCACGCATATCTTTGCGCTGGACCACCATGTCGACCATGCCGTGGTCAAAGAGATATTCCGCCCGCTGAAAGCCTTCGGGCAGTTTCTCACGAATGGTTTGCTCAATAACGCGCGGGCCCGCAAAACCGATGAGCGCGCCGGGTTCGGCCAGATGAATATCGCCAAGCATGCCGTAGGACGCGGTCACCCCGCCCGTGGTGGGATCAGTCAGCACCACAATGTAGGGAAGCCCGGCCTCTTTGAGCCGCTCTACCGCAATTGTCGTGCGCGGCAACTGCATGAGCGAAAGGATGCCTTCCTGCATGCGCGCGCCGCCCGCAGCCGCAAACAAAATGAGAGGCGTTTGTTTTTGCACGGCCGCCTCGGCGGCCTTGATGATCGCTTCGCCGGCCGCCATACCCAGCGAGCCGCCCATGAATGAAAAGTTCTGCATCGCCACAGTAATGGGCTGTTTGTCTAGAGCGCCGAAACAAACGATCATGGCATCTTTATCGCCCGTCTTGTTCCGCGCGTCCTTGAGACGGTCCGTGTATTTCTTTTCGTCTTTGAAGCCAAGCGGATCGGCGGGAACGTCTGGCACATCGATCTCTTCAAACTGGCCCTCGTCAAAGAGGCTCTCGAGCCGCTCGCGCGCGGGCAAGCGCATGTGGTGACCGCACGAAGGGCAAACGTTCTGCGCGGCCTTAAGGTCACGATGAAAAATCATCTCGCCACAATTGGCGCACTTCTGCCAAAGGTTCTCAGCCGTATCGCGCTTTTTCCAAAGCGTCGAAATTTTCGGGCGGACCATATTCGTCAGCCAGTTCATGCGGTACTCCCTTGAACACCCTCGGCCTTTTTCGCGCTGTGCGCCGCGCTCGCCAGTTCGGTGACTTTATCATGGATCGCTTGCACAAGTCCTGCCTTGGGCCGGCCCCTCGCGTCAAGGTTATCGGCTACACATTGGACGAGCGCCGAGCCCACCACCACCGCATCGGCAAAAGCGCCAATTTCTGCCGCGTTCTCAGGTGTTTTGATGCCAAACCCCACGGCAATCGGCAGCTGGGTGGCGGCTCGGATGGCGTTAACCTCGGCCTCAAGTTTACCCCTATCCGCACTGCCGGTCCCGGTAATCCCGGCAATCGCCACGTAGTAGAGAAATCCCGATGTGTTGGCGAGCACCGCGGGAAGCCGCGCTTCATCCGTTGTGGGCGTGGCCAGGCGAATGAAATTAAGCCCCGCATCCCGCGCGGGCAGGCACAGCTCGGCGTCCTCTTCGGGCGGCAGATCAACGACGATTAAACCGTCCACCCCCGCCGCGCTCGCGTCCGCCAGGAACGCATCAACGCCGTAATGATAAATGGGATTGAAATAGCCCATGAGAACGATGGGCGTGTCTTGATCACCCTCGCGAAAGCGCCGCACGAGATCGAGCGTCACTTTCATCGAACCGCCCGCTTTGAGCGCGCGGATGGAAGCTTCCTGGATTGCGGGGCCATCGGCCATGGGATCGGTAAAGGGCATGCCGAGCTCGATCACGTCCGCGCCCGCGCCGGGCAATCCTTTGACGATCTCAATGCATGCTTCAATATCAGGGTCCGCTGCTGTAACAAACGCGACAAAGCCCGCCTTGCCTTCTTCGCGCAATTTGGCGAAGCGCCGGTCGATCCGGGTGCTCATATGCCCACCCTCATATGTCTGCACCAAGGTGATCAGCGACGGAGAAAATGTCCTTGTCCCCTCGGCCACACAGATTCATGAGGATGATGCTGTCCTTGCCCCGCTTGGGCGCAATTTTCATCACATGGGCGAGGGCATGGGCGGGCTCGAGCGCGGGTAGAATGCCTTCCAGCTTTGCCAGTAATTGAAAGGCTTCCAGCGCCTCTTTGTCCGTGGCGGCTTCGAATGAAACGCGGCCTTCATCAGCCAGCCATGAATGTTCGGGGCCGATCCCCGGATAATCGAGCCCGGCTGAGATGGAGTGCGGCTCAATAATCTGGCCATCATCATCTTGCATGAGATAAGACCGCGAGCCGTGCAAAACACCGGGCGTGCCTTTTGCCACAGCGGCAGCATGTTCGTCCGTATCAAGACCTTTTCCCGCTGCCTCAACCGCGATGATCTCAACATCTGTATCGTCAAGGAAAGGGTAGAAAAGCCCCATAGCGTTGGAGCCTCCGCCAACACAAGCAACGAGCGTTGAAGGAAGCCGCCCCACGCGGTCCATCATTTGTCGCCGCGCCTCGGTGCCGATCACCGATTGAAAATCGCGCACCATGGCCGGATAAGGATGCGGCCCCGCAACGGAACCAATAATATAAAATGTGTCGTCAACATTGGCGACCCAATCGCGCAACGCTTCGTTCATGGCGTCTTTGAGCGTCGATGACCCGCTTGTCACCGGCACCACTTCGGCACCCAAAAGCCGCATGCGGAAGACGTTTGGCTTTTGCCGCTCTATATCCACAGCGCCCATATAGATGACGCAGGGCAACCCAAACCGCGCGGCCACGGTGGCGGTAGCAACACCATGCTGTCCCGCGCCCGTTTCGGCGATGATGCGTTTCTTGCCCATCTTCCGTGCAAGGAGGATTTGGCCGATGCAATTGTTGATTTTGTGCGCCCCGGTGTGGTTGAGCTCGTCGCGCTTGAACCAAACTTGCGCGCCGCCCAGATGTTCGGTCAGGCGCTCAGCAAAATATTGTGGGCTTGGCCGACCCACATAATCGCGCATAAAAAGATCGAACTCGGCTTGAAACACATCGTCGGTCTTAGCCTCGTTATAGGCTTTCTCAAGATCGAGAATGAGCGGCATGAGCGTCTCGGCGACAAAGCGGCCACCATAGATGCCAAAGCGGCCCTTCTCATCAGGCCTCGTCTTGTAAGAATTCCGATCCGCCATCTCTACCCTGTGCTGCCATCCGTGCCGCGTGCGGCAGCCACAAACCTTTCAATCAGCTCCGATGATTTGACCCCCGGCGCCGTTTCAACGCCTGAGGATACGTCAACCCCCGGTGCATGCGATACCTCGGCTGCCTCTTCAACATTGTCGCAGTCGAGCCCGCCTGCCAGCAGCCACGGCACCTGCCAATCGGTGCCCGTCAGCAGCGTCCAATCGAACGCCTCGCCCCAACCACCCGGTCTGTCGATTGAGGGGCGAGAAGCGCCCGGTTTAGGCGGTTTCGCATCGAACAGCAACAAATCGGCGGTGTCCTGGTAAAGACGCGCGGCCTCCACATCGGCTGCATCGGAAATAGCGCAAGCCTTGATCACGGGAAGCCCGAAGGCAGCTTTCACCCCGGCGACCCGCGCCGGGCTTTCGCTGCCATGAAGCTGAATGTAATCGGGCGATACCGCTGCGACGATGGCTTCCAGCGTTTTGTTGTCAAGATCAACCGTGACCGCAACGCGCGCCACATCGGGACCCAGCGCGGCGGCAATCTCAGCGGCGCGAGAGAGGTCTGCAAGATAGCGGGGGCTATTTGTAAAAAAATTGAGCCCGCCCATGTCCGCGCCCGCGTGCGCGGTTGCTCCCGCGGTTTCAGTGGTCGTCAGTCCACAGATTTTAATGAGGAGGCCCATTAGCGGGCTCCAATCTCCTGATTGATCGCCGCTGCCGCAGCTGCGGGATCGCTCGCCTGTGTAATGGGCCGACCGATCACCAGGATGTCCGCACCGGCATCCAGCGCCTCGCGCGGGGTCAGGACGCGTTTTTGGTCACCTACGTCCCCGCCCGCTGGGCGAATGCCGGGCACTACAAGGGTGAAGTCGGGACCGCACGCCGCGCGCAGGGCGGCTACCTCAAGCGGGCTGCACACCGCGCCGTCAAGGCCGCAGTCTTTGGCGAGCGTTGCAAGCGCCACCACTTGCTCCGTGCTCGGACGAGTGACGCCAACGGCCTTGAGGTCCGCATCATCAAGGCTTGTGAGCACTGTAACGCCGATGAGCTTGGGCCGATCACCGCCCGCCTCTTGTGCGGCTTTGGCGGCGGCTTCCATCATCGCTGGGCCGCCGCTCGTGTGAATGGTCACAAGTGAAGGCATCAGCGGAAGGATTGATTTTACCGCGCCCGCAACGGTGTTGGGAATGTCGTGCAGTTTAACGTCGAGGAAGATGGGAAGTTCGCCCGCCGCAGCCACCTCGCGCACACCCGCCGGGCCTTCGGCCATGAAGAATTCGAGCCCCAACTTGATCCCCCCGATATCCCCGCTAAGGCTCGCGGCGAGGCCGCGCGCGGCGGTTCTATCCGGCGTATCAAAGGCGCAGAAGATGGGGTTCATGGGGTTTAACTTAGCTTTAGAGTCGGGAAACTTCAGTACAATTTTGTTTAATCGGGGCGCGGCGCGGTGGTGAGCCGGTCCACCTCGCGGCGGCGCGCTTTTGCTTCCCTGCGCCATCGCCCCTGGCCCCACCACACGATGGCGCCACCCAGCAGCATGCCGATGAAAACCCCAAAGAAAATCACCACAAACATCGGAAGGGCCACGGACCATCGCGGCTCATCCAGATTGAAGGGATCAAGGCTCAGAGAAATAAAAGACCGATTGGCGAGGGCAAACCAAATGGTGATCGCCGCCACCGGAATGACCGCGAGCCAGGTCGTTAGCCTCAAGCGCCTTCTCCCGGCTCGTATCCATCATTGAGACGGTCGCGCAGTTCCTTGCCCGCCTTAAAGAACGGGACGGACTTAGCATCCACCTCCACCGGCTCGCCGGTGCGGGGATTACGCCCTGTGCGCGAGGGGCGGTGCTTTACGGAAAACGCACCAAAGCCGCGGAGTTCCACACGGTCACCGGTTGCCAGCGCGCGGGTAATCTCATCAAAGATCGTTGAAACGATGCGTTCCACATCGCGCTGAAAAAGATGCGGATTGGCTTCGGCAAGTTTTGCGACAAGCTCGGACTTGATCATGGCATCTCCGGCGCGCGGCCCCTAGGTTTGACTATGATTGACGCGCAAGCTGCCAAAGCTCGGCGCGCGCGTCAAGACTAACCCCTTCAACTTGCAGGACTTTTTGGTAAGGCGAGGAGGCCCGGCAACACGGGTGGCCCTATGAAAAAGGCCGGGGCAGCTGCCTGCCCCGGCCTCTGATACGTTGATTTGCCGAGACTTTAGTCTTCCGACTTCTCTTCGGCTTTGCCGCCTTTGAGCGCCGCGCCAAGGATATCGCCAAGGCTGGCGCCTGCGTCGGTGGAGCCATATTGCGCCACGGCTTCTTTCTCGTCCGCCACTTCCAGCGCCTTGATCGAAAGGCCTAGCGTACGCTGCGCCTTGTCGATGCGGGTCACCATGGCGTCAAACTTGTCGCCCACCGAGAAACGCTCGGGGCGTTGCTCAGCGCGGTCACGAGCAAGATCCGACCTGCGGATGAAGGCTTTAAAGTCTTCCTCGCCGACCTTCACTTCAACACCATTGTCTTGGACCCCGGAGACCGTACAGGTCACCCGGTCGCCGCGCTTGATCGAGCCCAGAGCTTCCATCGGATCGCCCTGAAGCTGTTTCACGCCGAGGCTGATGCGTTCCTTCTCAAGGTCCACTTCGAGCACCACGGCATCCACCGTGTCGCCCTTGGTGAATTCCTTGAGCACTTCATCGCCCGAACGCTCCCAATCAAGATCGGAAAGGTGGATCATGCCGTCCACTTCGCCGTCGAGACCGATGAAGAGGCCGAACTCGGTGATGTTCTTAACTTCACCTTGAACCTTCGTTCCGGACGGGAATTTCTCGGAGAAACTTTCCCACGGGTTGGTAGTGGTTTGTTTGAGGCCAAGCGAAATGCGCCGCTTCTGCGGATCGACCTCGAGCACCATTACTTCCACTTCCTGAGAAGTAGAAACGATCTTGCCCGGATGCACGTTCTTCTTGGTCCACGACATTTCCGAGACGTGCACGAGACCTTCAACGCCGGCTTCAATTTCCACAAACGCGCCGTAATCGGTGATGTTGGTCACGCGGCCCTTGAGCTTGGTGCCCACCGGATACTTGGCTTCGACACCGTCCCAGGGATCGGCTTCGAGCTGCTTCATCCCAAGCGAAATCCGCTGGGTTTCCGGGTTGAGCTTGATGATTTGAACTTTCACCGTCTGGCCGATGCTGAGAACGTCGGTCGGGTGATTGACGCGGCGCCATGCAATGTCGGTGACGTGCAACAGGCCGTCCACACCGCCAAGGTCCACAAACGCGCCGTAATCGGTGATGTTCTTCA
>Ga0209578_10003005_pt1 | contig 13352 bp, 15 predicted proteins | sample tdAd472_FD_187127 | JGI IMG/M metagenome (GOLD analysis project Ga0209578, IMG submission 187127) | Marine sediment microbial communities from the Atlantic coast under amendment with organic carbon and nitrate - tdAd47.2 (SPAdes)... | ecosystem: Environmental > Aquatic > Marine > Coastal >...
AAATGGAAGAAGGCCGCTGTGATCGTGGTATACCCCCGAAAGGGAGTCAAAGCGGGTTCGACCGCTCGGGGGTATACCACGATTGCAGTGGCCGCTCAGCTGGAAAGTGTCTATCCATTAAGCGGCCCGCTAATCTTCGAAGAGCCTTTTTTTGCTTTGATTGCCAGGTCCCGCACTGCTTCGGCGATACGCAGCTGCCGCCCCTGTGACCGCTCAAAAAGGACGTGCGTGTCGCCCAGTTCACCGGCGAGCCACTGCAATGCCTCCTGCGGGACGGCCAGTAAATCCTGCTCTGACTTCAGCGCGTAAGGCTCATTGACGCTAGAACGCTCCGACATGGAGAACCCTGCGCGACGCTCAAACTCACGCACACGTTGCTCGGTTTCAGCGGAACACTCGATCATGCCCGCAAACAGTTTGCTGTGAAAGCGCAGTGCAGGACCAGACAACTCTCCCAGTTTTCTGACCAGGCTGTCATCCGCGGGCTGAAGGGTTGGAAACTGCGTTCGATACACGTATAGCAGCTGAATGGCAGGAAGGGATAGACTCACATTTTCCCGCACCGGCCCAAGGCCTTCATAACTCAATCCCAACTGCTGCAGGAAATGCGCAACGACATCTCCTCCCGGGAATGCACTGGTATCGTAACGGTGAAAATGTACCGACTTACAGCCAAACACCGCGTCAAATTCCTGCGCCAGCCGCGGGTAACCATGCGAGTAACGCTCCTGCAGACTAACCAGACGCTTCTTCAGCTTTTCCTGAAAAGCGCTCTCTACCCGGGGCTTCCAGGGGCGCACATAGAAATGAATGTCAATCTGCGTATAGAAAGGCTCGAGGAATTGACGAAAGCGCTCTATCTCACCGCGCTCCAGCGTGGAGATGGATTCGGCGCAGAGGATGTGCGCAGCCTGTCTGCGCTGTGCAATAGCCCTGGCAAGACCGTCTCTGGCATGCCGACGAATTCTTGCGACAGCTCGCGAATCCAGGCCTTTACGCCTGAAGCCAGGAAGGGATGCAAGATCATCCTTGAAGGCTCGCAACATCCACGCTGACGCATTCGCTTTGCCATTGTGCAGGTAGTCGTGGCCAGGGGCGGAAAAATGGTTAAACAAGTGTGACTGCACGGCGGTGCTACCCGTTTTGTGCATCCCGCCATGTACCACCAGACGCTTCCCCGTCATTTCCACTGGAATCCAGGGTGAGTGGCAAATTGAAGCGCAACTTTCGCTTCGCCCGGTACCGGCGAAGTATCAGGCCTCAAACCGGTACCGGCGAAGATAAACGCACAAAAGCAACAGGATTGCAGCAAACCCTAAACCAGCAAACAGGCTGACAAAATCAAACTGCTTCCAGAACATACTGTGAAAGTAAATATTGTCCGAGCTTTGCCCACCGACAAAGAACGGGACATGGTTACTGACTGCCGTAAATACATACCGGCTGCCCAGCATCAGGCTTTCCACCAACATCAGCGCAATCACCGGCGCAAAAGCAACCATGAAGGGCGAGCGCCTGGCCCAGGCTGAGGCCAGCATCAGCCAGGCGTAAACCGGCGCAACCCACAGCGCTGTCATGACCCAACCACCGACCTGTCGCAACAACAGGTCAGCGAAGCGGACATTGGCGAGAACGGTATCGAAAGGATCCAACTCCATGCGCCACACCAACAGCATTGCCAAAAGGAGCAAAGCCAGCTGCAGGAGCAGGGACACAGCAATGTAGATGCCCGGCGCCACGACCAGGGCAACGCCCAGCCGCGTCAACACCTCCTCCCATTCAGAGACCGGCATGGACTTCCAGAACAGAATGCTGCGGTCCTTTCGGTCATTGAACAGCGACCCCAGCAGATAACTTACCGTGACCAGCATCAGGATGATCAGCAACAAGCTGTGTACCAGGTGGAATACAGGGTTGAGACTGCCAACCTGCTCGGCTTCATACGCAGGCTTGTCGCGCAACTCGGGTTCAAAACGCCATTCACGGGAAAAGTCCCACTCTTCTTCCGCTAGTGGCTCTTCCACGGATTGCACCTGCATGTCCGTCACACTGCGGGAGTCGGATGACGGTGATGACGCAGTGTGATTGTCATCCAGTTCAATGGTGATCACCGGTGAGATACCCATTTCCTCAGCCATGATCACCTCGAGAAAGGTGTCTGACATAGCGGTGATACGGCTGGCAAACATTACGCTCAGCAGCATCAACAGGCACAGTGCTGCGGCTACGACCAGCGGCGTCCAGATCAGTGACAGTCTGTTCTCCTGCAATTCCTTCTGCACCAGAGTGAACAGGCGCAATGAACGAGTGGATGTCATTATTTTTCTCCTCCCATCATCGCCACAAACAGGTCTGCGACGGACGGAGTGCGCAGTTCTCCCAGCGGTGCCAATGCAGCCCGCTCCACCCCCTCGTAGATAATCGCTTTGCCTCCTAGAATGCTCTGTGCGCCCAGATGCGGGACGCCCAGGGCCTTCACCGCGTTTTCGCCGACTGCGTTGAGCTGCACAAACTGCTTTTCAATCTCCTCCATGGAGCGCGAAAGGACCAACCTGCCATGGTTGAGAAACATCACGTCAGTAAGGATGTGCTGCACCTCATCAACCTGATGGGTAGAGATGATGATAGTGCGCTGCTGGTCGAAATAATCCTCTATCAATTGTTCGTAGAAACGTTTGCGCACCAGTATATCCAGCCCCAGGGTGGGCTCATCAAGAATCAGCAGGCGAGCATCAATGGCCATGACCAGGGCCAGATGCACCTGCACTACCATACCCTTGGACAGGTCTCGAATGCGACGTGAAGGCTTTACCTCAGTGTCGCGAAGAAACGCTTCAGCCTGCTCCCGGGCGAATCCCGGGTGCACACCGGTTACGTAATCCAGCAGCTGTTCTACCCGCATCCAGCCAGGTAATACCGCTGTGTCGGCGATAAAACACACCTGCTCCATCAGTTGGGCGCGCTGCGAGCGTGGATCTTTCCCCAATACCGCCAACTCACCCTGGAATTGATTCAAACCCAGTAGTGAGCGTAACAAGGTGGTCTTGCCCGCTCCGTTGGGACCAATCAGGCCGAGCACCGCACCCGGCGGAACGCTGAACTCAAGGCTATCAACGGCCCTGATATCACCAAAGCTGCGCGACAATCCCCGCGCCTGGACAATATTTTCCATTACTCGTCTCCCCCTGGTTCCTGCGCAAGCAGCAATGCGGCCAACTCCTGTGTCTCCATACCGAGCACTCTGGCTCGTTCAATAAAAGCCGGGAGTTCCTCCTCAACAAACTGTTGGCGCTCATCACTGGTGAGCGCGGCACGCGCACCCTGTTTGACGAACATGCCCAGCCCCCGGCGCTTCTCCAGCAGGTCGGAGTCCACCAGTTCCTGGTAGGCCTTTCCCACAGTAAGGTGGTTGATCTGATAATCGGCAGCAACCTGGCGCACGGATGGCACCGCCTCTCCCTCGGGAAAACTACCATCCATAATCCGCTGCGCCACAAGGTCCCGCAGTTGACGATAGATCGGCTGTTTTTCACTCCACTCAACAGTCAAGAAAGTCTCTCCAGTTCAGCGACGGCGATTCAGCTTGCCGGAGCCCAGAACATTGCTGTCAATGTCCGGCGAACCAGCGTAGAAAATGTCACCGCTGCCCATAATATTGGCTTCCAACTCAGCCACTTCACCCAGTCGCACACTGCCCGAGCCGACGATATTTACCTCGGCACTATCCGACTTCAGTGCCGCGAGGTTGATGTCACCGTTACCCAGGACATTAAACTCCACTGCGCTGGCTCTACCGCTTGCATTCTGCACGCTGATGTCACCCGAACCCTTGACCATTGCCTCCACCGTCTGCGCAGATAGTTCACCAATGGCAATGTCACCGGAGCCCGCCACCATCAGTTCAAAAGACTCTGCGGCCAATTCCGCTATCTGGATATCGCCGGACCCCGACACGTTAAGGCGCAGGTCGCTGGCAGTAACGGAAAACAACCTGATATCACCCGAGCCTTCCAGGGTGACGCGCAGACTATTGACCCGCAGAGGGCGCACGAACACATCACCGCTGCCACTGAGGCGAATCGCGCTCAGCTGTGCCACGGTCAATTTGTACTTGACCCCTGCGAAGCGCGTACCCGGAAACTTCTGTGACTCACCGAGAACCAGTGTTTGCCCGTTCATGTGGAAAGGCTGCATTGCCAGGTTATCGCTACTACCGCGAACCAATAACAGAGTTTCCTCGCCCTGGCTGATCTCTACCTCTACGCTGCCTACTACTTTCACTTCCTGCACCGCCAGGCCAGTGACCCGTAGCGTTTCCGCCCGTGCTGAAACGCTACCGGCAATCAATAACACCAGGATTATAATTCTGCACATCACTCGCTTTACCCCCACACCGTTGGCGATTCCTCGCCAGTCTTATTACGGCCCATCAACCAGTCCGCGAACAGCGCCATAGGCACCAGAAACATCAGGCTCAACAGCCCTATGCCCAGGGTGGCAAACAGGCCGCGCAGGGACAACCCGCTTGCACCGGCGTCCACTGCACCGCCACGATGCAATTCTGGCAGATCTGCACACTGCACCGCCGCATATGCGGGCTCGTCAACCGGGCTCAGGTCTCCCCCGCCAGCCATCGCCGTGAATAGCGTAATCGTCAAAACGAGAAGCAATCGCCACATAATGCTCTTACCTCTGGACTTCGCGATGATGGACTTTGGCAGCTATCACAGGCAGCAGCTCAGTCAGCCCTGCTGCAGGCAGAAAGCTCCAGAGCGCCAACGCGTCCATACCCGATGCTACCAGCAACGCGCAGACCAGAAGCAATCCGGCGTATATCAGTGCGCGGTCGTCACTGCTTACCAGTACATTTTTCCCTGTCTTGAAACGCATGGTTCTACACTTCCATTGATATGGTGTTATGCATAACTATAACACTATATTTTGAAAGCGCAAGCCCCGCCATGAAAAATCTGCAGGGGGCGCGTCAGGACAAGCTGGAAGCGGTGGGCTGGCCTGTGAGGCTACTGCGCATGTTGTCTGCAATAGACGCTGCAATCCGACGAGCTTTTTCGGCATAGGGGCCGGCATAGTCGGCATCCAGCGTGGCGTTGAAGAGGGCCAGCCAACGTTGAAAATCAGCTTCAACAAGGGGTCGCCGTGCATGCAGCTGCCGGTGAATATTCATGGTGTGACGGCGATAACCCTGCTCCCCCAGCAACAGCTTGCACCAGTACTGCTTGATATGGGGAAGGTGAATTTCCAGGTCGATACCGGCAACATCGAGAAAAATGGGTGCCAGTTCGGGATCAGCCAACATCCGGGCGTAGAAACGATCGATGAATTGCTCTATGGCTGCGCGATTGTCCAGGTCAGCACACACAACCTATGCCTCCTTTCCTGGGCACGGCAATGCTCTTCAGGCAGTATGCAGGGTTGCTAGCGCTTGTTCTTCTTCTTGCTTTTTTTGACATGGGCCATCATCCGCCGCTTGCGCTGTACCTGACGGTCTGTGAGCTTATTGCGTTTGTCAGAGAATGGATTGTCAGAGGTGCGAAACTCTATGCGCACCGGGGTGCCCACCAGCTTCAGTTCACGGCGATAGACCTTTTCCAGGTAGCGCTGGTAGCTATTGGGGACTTTACCCGTCTGGTTGCCGTGTATCACGATCAACGGCGGGTTTTGTCCGCCAGCGTGCGCGTAACGCAGCTTGATGCGACGCCCGTTGACCATTGGTGGCGCGTGGTCAAACACCGCACCCTCCAGAATGCGTGTCAGCGCGTTGGTGGAGAGCTTGCGCGTTGCCGACTCAAACGCCGCGTCAATGGATTTGTACAGGTGCCCGACCCCGGTGCCATGCAGCGCGGAAATGAAATGTGTGTCCGCATAATCAGCAAAGGCCAGGCGCCGGCCCAACTCACTCTTGATCCAGTCACGCTGGTCAGGCTCTACACCATCCCACTTGTTGACTGCCAATACCAGGCCGCGACCCGCTTCGATGCAGTGACCCAGCAGATGCATATCCTGATCGACAATACCTTCATGTGCATCCATCACCAGCACTACCACATGGGCGTCATCCACAGCCTTGAGCGTCTTGACGATGGAAAACTTCTCCACGGTCTGTTTGACACTCTTGCGCCTGCGCACACCCGCTGTATCAATCAGAGTGTACTCGCGCTCGCCGCGCAGGAAATCTATATAGATACTGTCACGTGTCGTGCCGGGCTGGTCGTACACCACCACCCGCTCTTCACCCAACAAGCGATTCACCAGGGTGGATTTTCCCACATTGGGCCGCCCGACCACTGCTACGCGGGTGCTGTTGGGAAACGCCGCGGACGCATCCTGCTCATCTTCCGCTGGAAACGCCTGCAGCACCTGGTCAATCATGGCGCGCACACCGCGACCGTGACTGGCAGCTATTGCAAACATGGATTCCACGCCCAGCGTGTAAAAGTCACTCACTGCAACATCCGCATCAAGACCATCTGTCTTGTTCACCACCAGATGAAACGACTTGTTGCGCTGGCGCAGGTGACGTGCCAGCGACTGGTCAGCGGCATTGAGCCCTTCCCTGGCATCCACCATGAACAGCACCGCATCCGCTTCCTCGATGGCTACCAGCGATTGCTCGGCCATCTCTGAATCAATACCGTGCTCGTCACCGCTGATGCCTCCGGTGTCGATAACAACATACGGCCTGTCGCCGACTCGCGCCTGACCATACTTGCGGTCCCGGGTGAGACCGGGAAAGTTGGCTACCAGCGCATCCCGGCTGCGAGTGAGCTGGTTGAAAAGCGTGGACTTGCCGACATTGGGGCGCCCCACCAGGGCGATAACAGGTATCATCCGCCTTTGGCAGTGATCTCATAAGCGATCAGGTCACCGGCATTGGTGAACACATAGAGGACGTTGCCGTCTGCGAGCATGTTGGCACGCGCTCCTCCTCCGCCGGCCTTGACCCGACCGACGAATTCGCCGTCCACCTGCGACAACAAATGCAGATAACCCTCATAGTCAACCACCGCCAGATAACTGCTTACCGGCGTTGGTCTGGATAACTCACGGTAGCCCAGCGCATCCTGCTGCCAGCGCAAGCCCTGTCCATTGCGCAGGTAGGCACTGATGGTGCCATCGTCGTCGGTCACATAGACATTACCGAAACCCTGTGAGACGCCGGAGAATGAGGACACGTCCTTTTGCCATATCTTGCGTCCGGCACTGACATCAATGGCCACCACCCGGCCCTGGTAACTGGCGGCATAGAGTTCATTGCCAATCAACGCCATGGCGCCGTCAACATCCACTATTCGCTCTATCTCAGAGCGCCCCTGGGAAATGGCCACGCGTACTTCCCACATCACGCCGCCGGTCTGGGCATTGAAGGCAACTACCCGGCCGTTGGCAAAACCGGCATAGACCGTATCGCCATTAATGATGGGCGCACTGGTTCCGCGAATGGTGAGCACCGGCACATCACTGTCGTAGGTCCAGAGTTTTTCTCCGGACTCGAAATCCAGTCCCTGAAGTTTGCCATCATACGTCTGTGCAACCACAACCTCGCCATTGCTTTGCGGGGGCGCCAGCACTTCACCCTGCAGGCGGGTGGACCACAGCAGCTCGCCGTTGTCGGCCGAGAGCTTCAGAACCGAACCATCGGCACTGCCCAGGAACAGGGCGTCATTATAGATCCCGACTCCACCAGACAGGCCGGTATCGAGCTCGGTGTCCCATACGGTCTTGCCGCGCTGGCGATGCACGGCCTTTACCTCGCCATCAGCACCGGCGGCATACAGCATGTCACCGCTAATGACGGGTTGCAGTTTGTACAGACCTTTCCCCTGGCCGTCGCCGACACCAATAGACCAGAGTTTCCTGATCTTCACTGTCTGCTCAATATCAACCAGCTCCGCTGGTGCCGTGGGATCGTCATCGTCAGAATCGAACCAGCCCTGTACCGTACTGCACGCGCTGACGCCAAGCGCGAGAACCGGAATTAACAGCCACTGCAATGGACGCATGCCTCAGTCCTCCATACTTGCACTGTCGATGGCACTGTCGATGGCATCGTCGGCGGCCACCGCAGCGGACGGCAGGTCCGCCCCCTGGCCCGGCATCACCTGGCTCAGACTCTGCAGCTTCTGCTGCAGCATATCCATATTCACCTGACCGTCGCCGCGGGATGACAGCATCATCGCCGAGCGATACGCCTCGCGTGCCTCGTCCTCGCGCGCCAGCATCAGCAAAATATCGCCACGAGCGACCTGGTAGGCTGCTGCGTAACTGCCGGGGTCGGCGCTTTGCAGGATGGTAAGAGCCTGTTCCGGGTCACCGCCGGAGGCCAGCACCCTGGCAAGCCGCAGCTGTGCCAGCTGCATGGTGTCGGAACCACTATCAGCGCGACCAAGAACCCAACGCAGTTCCGCCTCCGCGGTGGTCAGGTCACCCTGATTCACCGCCAACCTGGCGAGGTGAAGAGCGGCAAACTGGGCGTAGGTGCTGCGGCTGTGCTCCAGCTTTATCTCACTGGCCAGCCCCTGCGCGCCAGCCTCGTCGTTTGATGACAGCATTTGCAGCATGGCCTGGTAACGACTTGAGGCCGCTTCGTTTTCGCCCTGCTGGTACGTCTGCCAGCCCTGCCAGCCAAAGCCCAGGCCGAGAGCGACAATCACCGCCACAACAATGGAGCGACCATTCTCTTCCCACCACTTCTTCAGTGCCTCTACTTGCTCTTCTTCGCTGCGGTACTGTTCCACGTTAACTCGATCCTCTCGCTATATCCCAGTCTGCCAGCAATGCCCGCAGGGTTTGTTGCAGCTGTTCCAGAGCAACAGTCTGCTGCCCCGCCTGTTTGCCACTTTCGTCACGTAACGCTTTCAGGGTGACGGTACCGCTGGCGACTTCATCATCCCCCCAGACAAGTGCCAGCCTGGCTCCACTCTTGTCCGCTTTCTTGAACTGGCTTTTGAAGCTGCCGCCGCCGGTATGCTGCACGATTCTGAGGCCAGGGAAGGCATCACGCAACTGCTCACACACCGCCAACGCTTCGCGCTGCGCCCCTTCACCGGCGCTCACTATATATAAGTCTGCGGTCGGCTCCGGTTCCGGTTCCTGCGCGCTGGCTTGCAACAGCAGCACGAGGCGCTCTATGCCCATGGCAAAGCCGATCGCGGGAACAGACTTGCCTCCCAGTTGCTCCACCAGACCGTCGTAGCGCCCCCCCGCACATACCGTGCCCTGGGCGCCAAGCCGGTCAGTTACCCACTCGAACACGGTCTTGTTGTAATAATCCAGACCCCGCACCAATCGCGGATTTTCCACGTAGGCTACACCGGCAGCATCCAGCAGTTCCCTGACGCGGGCGAAGTCATCACGTGACTCCTGATCGAGGCAAGCACTCAGCACAGGTGCTTCGTCCAGCAGCGCTTGCGTTTGCGGGTTCTTGCTGTCAAGAATACGCAGCGGATTGCTGTCCAGGCGCCGCTGGCTGTCCTCATCCAGTTCCTCCCTGCGCTGCTGCAGATACTCGACCAGCGCCTGGCGATAGGCAGCGCGCGCTGAGAGACTTCCGATGGAATTCAATTGCAATTGCACGCCGTCCGCCACACCCAACTGTTGCCACAGGCGCGCGCTCAGCAAAATCATCTCGGCATCCATGTCCGGCGTCGACACGCCAAACGCCTCTACACCCACCTGGTGGAACTGTCTTTGTCGTCCTTTTTGCGGTCGCTCGTACCGAAACATGGGGCCCGCGTACCACAGGCGCCGGGGCGTGGTAAGCAGCCCGTTCTGGATAGCGGCCCTGACACAGCCGGCAGTGCCCTCGGGGCGTAACGTGAGGCTGTCGTCATTGCGGTCGTTGAAGGTATACATTTCCTTCTCGACTATGTCGGTCACCTCGCCGATAGAGCGCTTGAACAGATCAGTCTGTTCAACAATCGGCAGGCGAATCTCGGCGTAACCGTAACTGGCGACCAGCTCACGCACCACTGCTTCCACATACTGCCACGTGGGGGTTTCATCCGGCAGGATATCACTCATCCCGCGAATGGCTCTGATATTACTCACGCTTGCTCCGTCATCTACAGCCGCGTCAGGCTGATGTCTTGAGAATCAGCTTTTCGGCTTCTTCCGCTCGTTGTTGCTCCAGATGAGCCGCCTTGTCGCGTATGACTTTTTCCAGATGGTCGATGAAGTCATCGTTACTGATCTTGTGGTCCGGTTCCCCATCGACGTAAATCAGGTTATTGGGGGTGGCGCCGGTAAGACCAACATCAGCCTCACGCGCTTCGCCGGGCCCATTGACGATACAACCGATCACTGCAACATCCATATGTGTACGCACATCTTCGAGGCGCTGCTCCAGCGTATTCATGGTAGCGACTACGTCGAAGTTTTGCCGTGAACAGCTGGGGCAGGCGATAAAGTTAATACCGTTACTGCGCAGCTTCAGGCTCTTGAGGATTTCAAAGCCAACCTTGACCTCCTCCACCGGATCCGCGGCAAGTGATACGCGCAGGGTATCGCCTATACCGTCCATCAGCAGCATACCAAGGCCAACTGCAGACTTGACGGTACCACCACGCAAACCTCCCGCCTCGGTGATACCGAGGTGCAACGGCTGCTCGATCTGCTTGGCCAGCAATCGGTAGGCCTCGACCGCCATAAACACCTCCGATGCCTTCACGCTGACTTTGAAGTCGGGGTAGTTGTGCTTGTCCAGAATGTCCACGTGGCGCAGCGCAGACTCAACCAATGCCTCCGCCGTGGGTTCGCCGTATTTGCGCTGCAGTTCCTTGCCCAACGAACCGGCATTGACACCGATACGAATGGGAATCCCTTTGTCGCGTGCGCTGTTTATCACCTCGCGAACCTTGTCATCACGGCCAATATTGCCCGGGTTGATGCGCAGGCAGTCCACTCCATATTCTGCGACTTTCAGGGCAATTTTGTGGTCGAAGTGAATGTCGGCCACCAGCGGCACCTGGACGCGAGCGCGAATCTGCTTGAAGGCTTCCGCGGCATCCATACTGGGAACAGAAACACGGACAATGTCTGCACCGGCATCGGCAATAGCCTGCACCTGCGCGACTGTGGCATCCACATCGCAGGTTTCCGTGTTGGTCATGCTCTGCACACTGATGGGAGCGTCGCCACCAACGGCCACGTCGCCGACATATATTTTTCGTGAAAGCCGTCGCTTGATCGGAGATTCAGTCTTCATAATTTACCTGCCGGCCCGCCTTTGCGGGAACGGGTTTGTCGCTGGAACCAACCGTGGAGGACACCGCATCGCCCGTGCCCTGCCGCCACCACAGGGCAAATACCAGGAGCACCAGTATCAGCAGTCCCACCACCACGCCAACGCCTGTTCGCTGCAATTGCAGTGGTCGTGTCTGCACCGGCTTCTTTTTCTGTGCCCAGTGCTCGCGCTGTTGATCGAACGCTGCGAGCAGCTCGGCTTCGTCCAGTTTCATCAACTGGCCATACGCGCGCACATAGCCACGGGCGAATGCCGGGCTGCGCAAGGCTGTGTAATCATCGCGCTCCAGAATTCCCACATACCCGGGCATCAAGTTAAGCAGGTCTTCCACTTCCCGTTCAGACAGTTCGGTCTTGAGACGGGCGTTGCGCAACCGCGTACCCGGGGTAACAAACTCGTCAATCTGCGATGTCGTATCACTGGTCACGTCAGGGGTTTCGCTGATACGCCTCGTATTCCGGGGATTCAGGATACAGGTTGGACAGGGCCAGGGCGTAACTGCCTTCAGCGTCCCTGTCACCGGCTTCCCGCGCCAACCGAATGCCCAGCCACAGCCCGCGAGCTGATTGCTGCCGCACTATTGCGCGATAGGTGCCGTAATATTGTTCTGCAGTGCGAAAATCCCCCGCATCAAAACGTAATTGCGCCAGTTCCAGCAGAGCAATACTGTTGGTACGGTCCATAGTAAGTGCTCTACGGAAAGCTTCCTCGGCCGCCATGGAATCGAACAGCTGGAGACGGCATAGCCCGAGATTGACGAATGCACGGGGGCGGGCCTTATACAGCGTATCCTGCACTACAAATTCCAGCTGTTCGGCTGCTTCGTCATAGCGCTGCTGTGAGTACAGGAAGGTTGCATAATTATTGCGCGCGCGGGAAAACTTCCTGTCCAGCCTGATGGCTGTGCGATAGCTGTCCTCAGCCATCTCGAATTCGCCGGTGCTCTGATACACCAGGGCAAAAGCCTCATGCACCTCTGCATTATCAGGGTCTATATCGTACGCCAGTTTCAGGTTGCGCTTGGCGTTGTCCCAGTTCCCCTCGCCGATATACTTGCGCGCAAGTTCCACGCGCCGCTCCAGTGCTACCTCTGGATCAGCTTTCTCGGTAAATACGCTGTCCGTGGTCGTGATACATGCGCTGAGCACCAGGACCAGCCCCGCTACCGCAGCAAAACGCATTTTTTGGCCCATAGCTGTCACTGCCTCGCTCTCATCCCGTTTTGTTACCGTTAAGCTGTGCTGCCTCGCGATAGCGTTCACTGCGGCGGGTGCGGTCCACTACCTGACCAACCAACTGGCCACAGGCCGCATCGATGTCATCACCACGAGTAGTGCGCACGGTCACAATATAGCCCGCATCAACCAGCACTTGCCAGAATCGCGAGACCGCGTTGCCGCTGGGGCGCTGGTAATCGGACTGGGCGAAGGTGTTGAACGGGATAAGGTTTATCTTGCACGGGAAATCGCGCAACAGCTGCGCCAATTCCTGCGCGTGCTCGCGCTGGTCGTTGACGCCGGCGATAAGCGTATATTCTATCGTTACTACCCGTTTTTTATCTGCCTGGGCGTCGATGTAGTTGCACGCACTCTGCAGCAGGCGGGCAATCGGGTATTTGCGGTTGATGGGCACCAGCTCATTGCGCAGCGCATCATTCGGGGCGTGCAGGGAAATAGCCAGCGAAGCCTCGCTCACTTTCGCCAATTCGTCCAGCGCGGGCACCACACCTGATGTACTCAGGGTCACCCGGCGCTTGGAAATACCGTAGGCGTTGTCCTCCATCATCAGGTCCATAGCCGCCACCACATTGTCATAGTTGAGCAGGGGTTCGCCCATGCCCATCATCACTACATTCGTTACCACCCTGCCTTTACCGGTCTGGAAAGCGTCGTAGGACTTGATCGCCAGCCATACCTGACCGATGATTTCCGCAGCGGTTAAATCGCGCTGAAAACCCTGCTTGCCGGTAGAACAGAAACTGCAATCAAGGCTGCAGCCTACCTGCGAAGAGACACAAAGCGTGGCACGTTTGCCATCGGGAATCAGCACGGTTTCCACCAGGCCGCCTCCCTCCACGCGAATAGCCCAC